>ERZ795049.1976-NODE-1976-length-25068-cov-6.296886_pt1 | contig 25068 bp, 18 predicted proteins | sample MGYA00375133_ERZ795049 | MGnify/ENA primary metagenome ERZ795049 (study PRJEB30178, sample SAMN05720147) | activated sludge metagenome | isolation source: anaerobic digester from wastewater treatment plant | place: Japan | collected 2015-04-20 ... | reverse complement strand
TGGCTTAAAGGAATTTGAAGGGCAACAAGGGGCGGGAGACCAGGGCATGATGTTCGGCTTTGCTTGTAAGGAAACTCCAGAGCTCATGCCGGCGCCTCTTATGTATGCGCATAGTATTTTAAGAAAGGCTTCTGAGCTTCGAAAAACAAAGACAATTCCCTGGCTTCGCCCTGACTCAAAAAGCCAAGTAACAATTGCCTATGAAGGTTTTACACCGGTGAGAATTGACTCTGTGGTTGTTTCACATCAACATGACCCAGATGTACCCTATGAAACCATAAAAGAAACAATAATCGAAAGCATTATTAAACCGACGCTTGAGTCAAGCGCCTTACTCGATAAGGAAACAAAGTTTTATATAAATCCTACGGGGCGTTTTGTCATCGGAGGACCTTTTGGAGACACCGGTCTAACCGGGCGAAAACTCATTGTCGACAGCTATGGTGGAATGGGTCGCCATGGAGGCGGCGCATTTTCTGGTAAGGACCCGTCAAAGGTTGACCGTTCTGGAGCCTATATGGCACGCTATATCGCCAAGCATGTTGTTGCTGCAGACCTTGCTGAGCGCTGTGAGGTACAACTCGCATACGCGATTGGGGTGCCATATCCTGTATCTATCTTTGTTGAAACCTTTGGCACAGGAAAGGTTGAGGAGCTTGCTATTTCAAAAGCGATAGAAGAAGTTTTTGACTGTAGTCCTGCAGGTATAATTAAAAAGCTCGACTTAAAAAAGCCCATATATAAAAAAACAGCTTCCTATGGGCATTTTGGACGAGATGATTTTTCCTGGGAAAAACTTGACTTAGTTGATGCTTTGAAAAAAGCTATAAAATAGCGAGCCAGTCGATTCTGGCTTTGTTCTAGCTGTGAAGGGTTTGCTTTGAAAGAAAAGAAAGAATCAAAAAAACTCCTTGAAAAAGACGCTTGTTCTATTGTCTTACAGGATGAGAGAACTATCTTTGAGATTTTTTCGCTCTTTCAAAAAGCAAATCCTGAACCGAAGACCGAACTTCTTGCGCCAAATGCTTTTACTCTTCTTGTTTCTGTTGTTTTATCTGCCCAGGCTACTGATCGGAGCGTAAATAAGGCGACGGAAGCCTTGTACAAAAAAGTGCAAACACCAGAAGCGATGCTTGCCTTAGGTGAAGAGGGCTTAAAAGAGCATATTAAAACAATAGGCTTGTATCGAGTAAAGGCCGGCTATGTGATTCGCCTGTCGAAAATTTTGGTAGAAGATTTTCAGTCGAAGATTCCCTTAAATCGAGAAGACTTAGAAAGCCTTCCGGGAGTAGGAAGAAAAACAGCATCGGTTATATTGAATGTTTTGGCTGGAGAAGCGACCATGCCTGTTGATACGCATTTGCTTCGTATCTCGCCGCGAATTGGCCTTTCCGATGGTAAGACTCCCTTGCAAGTTGAAAAGGACTTACTCGAGAGAATCCCAAAAGAATTTTTACAGCATGCACATCATTGGCTTATCCTGCATGGACGCTATGTTTGTATTGCTCGAAATCCAAAATGTGAAAGCTGTCTCATATCGCATCTTTGTAAAAAAAATTGCCTGTAGAAATCTACTATACTTTAATAAAAGCGTAAAAAAACGCTCCTTCCCTTGAAAACAAAGGAAGGAGCTAAGTTCCATAGGAGACAGGATAAGGAGGAATCCTATTTTAGTTAGCGCCCATGCTAATAATAACGTAGTGCTCTGCATTATCACCGAAGCTTGGTAAAATAACAGAGTCTTTTTCACTTTGTATTTCTTTTCCATCGAGAGTCACACGAGCAATTCCCGTTTCAACTCCCTCTGGATTTTCAAAGTCAATACTATATACCGCATTTTGATATTTTCTTTTTATAGAAAATGCCTTCCATTCTGAAGAGACGCAGGGTTTTATTCGCAAGCCTTCAAGAACTGGTTTAACCCCAAAAATAGATTCGATAATTGTTTTGTGCATAGTTGGCGCAGTTCCTGTAAGCCAGGTATGACCGCCTCGGCCTTCTTCTTGTGCACCTTTCCCACGGACGTACTCGGGGTAGACGTAGGGCTCACAGGAGTAAGAGTCTTGGTCTTTCGAAAGATTCATCGGTAAGGTTTTTTCATACATAGCGAGCGCCTTATTGCCTTGCCCTGTTTTACAGTAGGCTTCTACAAGCCATGCGTTTAAGTGCATAAAAATACTACCGTTTTCTTTTAATCCTGGTGGTTCTTTTTCTATATTCCAGGTTCTTTGCGGTAATTCATCACGATACGCGAGTCCGTTAAAATACGGATAGCAAAGCATTGCACCCCAAGGGGAGTCGAGTTCTTTTTCTACATGAGCGAGTAGCTCTTTTCCTTTTTCTAGGTCCACTGTTTCATTTGTAATAGCAAATATTTGTGGCTCTAAAAAGATTTTTGCTTCAAGGTTTTCGCTTGAGCCAAGGTCTTCGCTTGCATCTTTTACAGAAAGCGCACGTTTAAAATAGCCTTTTTTATCAACAGCGTATTTAAGAAGTGCTTCCCGTGTTTCGTTTTCTGCCTTTGCATAGTCTGAGAGTTTTTTCTCAATTTCAGCATTTTGTGGCAGTTTGTTTTTCATAAGCTTTTGGAATTCATGCAAGGCGCCAACGAGCTGTTGCGCAACCATTATAGATTCCATGTTTTTGGAAGGCTCATCGTTTACGCGTTTTTCGTTTAAGTCATCATTCCAATCGCAATCTTTAAGATAGGGAAGATTTCTCTCGCTTCTATCTGTAATAACTCGGTCTAAGCTTACAAAACAATGCTCGAGGATTGTGCCCTTTGCTTCGGTATTGTCTTCACGTTTTTCTGCGTAGTAACTTACTTCATTGAGGAAGTCGTAATCTCCCGTTTCATAGCAGTATTGAATAACTGCCTGCACAAACCACAGCGGGTCGTCGCTTGCTTCAATGGATTTATTTCCAGGCTGGCTTATAAAAAAGTTGTGGTAGCTTATGCCTGTCGTAAAAATTTGTGTAGATATATGCAATAAAAGTTCTCTCATAAGCTCAGGGCGATAGGGTAAAAGATATAAAATATCTTGTAAAATATCGCGGAAACCCCAACCGTATTCGTAGCCTGTATGAAAGCGGCTTTTCATTCGGTTTAATATAAGAACAATTTCGCATTGATATTGGAGCCATTGAAAAGAAGTATTTACATCTTTGTTTGGGCTTTTTATTTGCAAGCTTTCAAGACGTTTCCTCCACCACTCTTCGATATCTGCCAAGAGCGCTTCTCGTTTTTCTTTGGTAGAAATAGCTTCTAGATGCGCTTTAAGTTCCGTTTTATTGTTTAGATAATAATCCGACGTTTTATCGCTTATCAAGCTCAATGCAAAGTCGATTGTTTCACCAGGTTTTAAGCTTACAATATGTTGGAAAACACCGCAGGGGCGACGAAGATGAGGAATATCTCTGTTTGAAAGTTTTGATTCTAAAATCGTCTTTGGATTTGTGTGATTATGAAATCTGTCTCCATAGAAATGCAGGAGGTCGCTTTCATAGGCTTGGTTTTCTTTGTTTAAGCTTGAGTGAAATAAAACAGTTGTTCCAAGCATGCCGTTAATTTTTTCTGGATCATCATTTACTTCGATTCCATGATGCCTTCTAAAAACGAGTCCTTTTAAATCTGCATCGTATTTTACACCACCAAAAAAGGCGTCGTTATCTCCAGCCATGAGTCTTTGAAGCGCATCACCTATGTGCATGGGAACAAAGGGATAGAGTTCGAGTTCTTTTTCTTCGTTTGTTGTGTTTGTAATTGAGACATTTTGTACCCAGCCGTCAAAGATTTTTGGTACAAACATGGAAACCTTTGTATCGATGCCCTTATAGCTTGATTCAAAGAGGATTTTTCCAAAAGAAAAGGTAGTGGTAAATTTTTGTTCTTCTTTTCTCGTGGGTTGCCAACTTGTAGACCATATTTCATTTGTTTTTTTGTCTTTGATATAGATACAGCGAACGAGGGAGTCTTCTTCTTGAAGGTGAATCTTTGTATCGCTTAAGGTGTTTTCATGGGTGCCTTGAATATCAAAGCCGCCACCAGCGTGGGTTACGCCTGAACAAAACGTTGAGGTAGATTTTTGCTCTGGTCGGATAAGATATTGCAACCAAGCTTCAGGTGTGTAGGGGTTGTGAATAACAAATTCGTTTTTTTCATTAAACGAACCGTATTTTGTCATTGCTTTTGCTCCTTTTGTATTGATTTCCTTCTCTTTTTATGAGGTTTTGTTTAACAAGAGCCTGTAAAACGGTATGCAATTGTGTTTCGCTGATTGCATCTAGGCTTTCGTATGAGCTAGTATCATCGAAAACAGCATCTTTTTCAAGAATGCCAAAAATCTCGTCTTGTATTTTATACTCTTCGCATTCTTTGTTTACAATACTTTTGGAGAGCGATTTTGCAAGTTTTTCTGCAATCGCAAATAAGTTTGTACTTAAAGTCTGGTCGCATTTTAGATAGACCCCATTTTTATTTTCCGTGCCTGAATTACGTATAAAAAGCGTTCCAACCAGGTTTTTACCTTTTTTTATAACATAATAGAGGACATTCGTGTCGGAAACTTGTTCTTCGTGGAAGGAAAAGCCAGTTTCTTGTGTTTTTATCCAACTATGGAGATTTTCTTCAAGGCTTTTTTGCACTTGATTCCATGCCGAAGAATTTCTGTAGAACAATGTTTTATCAATAAAATAGGTATAAAGGGTTTTTGAAAAAGCAGCTTCATAGTCAGTTAAAAAACTCTCGTCAAAGTTTCTTTCCCAAAGAGCGTAGAGGGCGAGAAGGCAAGAATAGAGTCCGTTTCCAGCCCTGTATTCTTTTTTTTCTTCATCGTTTTTTATTTCCGTTGGAACAATAATATGCCCAGAGGATTCAAAGCCAAGGAGCATATTTGCTTTTGGATAATTGCAAATCCATTTGTCCCCAACATCGACAATATGCGAGGCAAGCCCATGCGTATTTTTAAAGGTATTTGCTATAAGTACATCTGCTTCAATTGTATACACACAGGTATTTTTCCAAAACTTTTTTCTTTGTTTTTTCAAATACGGTGCAAGTATAAGGGCTAGATGCTCGCCACCGAGGACGTAAACAGTATCTTCAGCTTTTTTATAATAAAGTAAAAATCCTCTGTCCCCATCGCCATCTAGGACGATGGCAAAACGCGGTTTTTCTGAGTTTTCAGCTTTTTGGCTGTTTTTTTTATCGTCAAAAAGATATTGTACGATTGCAGGAGCAGATGTATAGTCTTTTTTTGTGTACAGGCTATGCCCTTCAATTTCTGCCACACCGCATTGTTTATTGATATTTGTGCCTATTGGTTTTTCGTTTGGGCTTGCAAAAGCTATCTTTTGTTTTGCAAAATAATACTGCGCAATTTCTGCCCAGGCGCCATTTGCATTATCGAGGTAGAGATCGATGGCATTGAGCGCTTCCCCTATGTTTAGCGGAAGCCTCTCATCTAAGAATCTTGTAAAATCAATTTCTTTTTTTGTTGCATGGGAGGCTTGTCGAATTTCTATACTTGTATTTATAGAAGAGCGTTCCAAAAACATATAGGCGGATAGCTCATAATCCCCGTTTTTCCCTTCTGGCAAAAGCTTTTTAGATTTAATAAAAAACTTAATGCCATTTTGGTCAGCGGGATTGTGGCTTGCGGTAAGCATAGCTCCTGCATCAATGCCATCTATGAGCATCTGGTAGGGTACAGCTGGGGTTGGCACAATACCGAGGTCAAAAACCTTGTGTCCAAAGTTTTCAAGTCCATGGTTCATTGCATTTGTAAGCGCCCAGTTTGTCGCAATATCGCGTCCATCATTTCCTGTGCAAACATTGCTTCGTTTTGTAATTGTCCCATTGTCGGAAAGCATTTTTATAAAAGCTTTTGAGCTCAGATAGAGCAACTCAGGTGAAAGTATGAGATTTTGAGTAAAATCGAGTATAGGATTCTGTGATTTCTCCGTAGCAATCTTGCCTCTCATTCCATCTGTTCCCATAAAGCTAAAACGAGATTGCAAAAAAAGCTCTTTGAGTATTTTTTTACTAGGGTTTTCCTGACTATCTACTAAAGAAACAAACTTTTCAAAGAGAATGAGCACTTTTAAAGGATAGGACCTTACATAGGAACTCTTTAAAAATTCTTTTACCTGAAGAGCAAGCTGCGGTTTTTTTACAAAGCTTTCAATTTCATATCCAAACGGATCGATTTCTTCAAAATTATTATTTATAAAAATACATTGTGCCATATTTTTCTACTTACCCCATGACTACCTTTACCTCATGTTCTTTTCCATCAAAGAAAACAAGAGGTATAATATTGCTTGGTAAAACTTCTCCATCGACAGAAAGAGAAACGACACCTTTTTCTACAGCGTTTGGATTTTCATAGCTGATATTAAAAACAGTTTTTTTAATAGTTCTTTTTGCAGAAAAGGTTTTCCAAGCTTTCGGTACACAAGGATCTAGTTTTAAGCCCTCATGTACTGGTTGAATGCCAAAAACAGATTCCATAATTGTTTTATGTCGCGTTGGTGCTGTTCCGGTAAGCCAAGTATGTCCTGCTCGCCCGTATTCATTGCTATCTGGTCCGCTTACGTATTCAGGATACACAAATCGTTCTGCTGCATAGTTATATGGGTCATCTTCACTACACACAAAGGGCAATGTTTTGTAGAAAATATCAAAGGCTTTGTCTCCATAGCCAAATTTACAAAGAGATGCTATATACCAGCTTTCAAGATGTCGGAACATACCGCCGTTTTCTTTTTTCCCCGGTGCACTTCTCTTCCATGCAGTGTAATCTGTTGGCAATTCTTTGTTTACAAGGCGTTTATCTCCCTGACAAATACGGTAGCCACCCTTTGCTTTAAGAATTTTTTCACAAACCTCATAGGCCTTGTCAAACTGCTCTTTTGTTGCTTGTCCAGAATAGCCTGACCATGCGATGGGTTCAAAGAAGGTTACTCCATCGGTTTTTGAACTCCCTATGGACTGACTTGCATCTTTGTTTGGTCCGAGAAGACGAATATAACTGCCATCTTCGTCGATGCAGTAGTCATTTATGCTCTTTGAAACAGTTTCAGTTTTTTCAACTAAGTCTTTTAAAAGTGCATCTTTTTGAATTTTAAGTGCGCTAAGAGAGCTTTCTGGAAGCGCTTCTACGAGGAGTTTGTACTCTACAAGTGATTTATATAAGATTTGTGCAGTCATAACAGAAAGATGGTCTGGGTAGCTACTTAAGTCGTCGTTCCAGTCAGCATCAAAAAGTAGAGGTAAGCCATCTACAGAAAATCGCCATACTTTTCGTAGCGCAATGTCGAGATGTTCATAGATAGTTCCCGTTTTTTCTACATCTAAGTCTGCAAAAGGTGCTTTTTCTTCAAGGATTGCAAAGTCATGTGTCTCTTTTATATACTCACATACTGCAAGAATAAACCAAAGTGGGTCATCACTCGCGTTAAAATCGGTTGTACCAGGAGCTGAAACATAAAAGTTGTGGTAGACATTTCCGTCGCTAAACATTTGCTTTGCAACAAAGTGTAAAATTTCTTTTACTTTCTCATTATCGTAGGGGAGGATAGCAAGTAAGTCTTGTAAAATATCACGAAAGCCAAAGCCGTATTCAAAGCCTGAGTGAAAACGACTTTTCATTCGATTTAGACAAGCAACCATTGCACATTGATATTGCAGCCATTTAAAAGAGTGAGAAACCACATCAAGTCCAGGAATAGAGAGCGTATTTTGTGCAAATTCAGCTTCCCAGTCTGCCATAACAGCTGCGAGTTCTTCTTTTGCCTTTTTTGGATTGTTAGCGATAGCAAGAGCCGCCTTGTATTCAGCCTTATTTCGTACATAATAATCAGCGGTTGTGCACATAACAGAGCTAACAGTGATTGTTTTTTCCTCTCCTGCTTCGAGAGAAAGGTCAAATTCTAGAACAGATAAGGCGCTTGTAAGCTCTTCAGCATTTACGCTTCGAAGGGAATCATAGAAAAGACCCTCAGGGTTTGCCATAGTATTGCTGTAGTGCCCAACAAAATCTTCGTATTTTGTAGAGTAGCTTTGTACTTTTTCACTAGAAGTATGTAAAAGAAGTTTTCCAAACATTTCTTTTGTCGCGTCGTGATTTTCTTGCGCGGTAAAGCCTTCGCTATCGTAGGAAATGCCAAAGTTGCTCCTCCACACTGTTCCGTTGAGTGCCTCGTCATGGAAGGCTCCGCCAAGCATAAGGCTATTGAAGCCAGCAAATTGTATGCCTCTTGCATCTCCGATATTAACAGGGTTTACTGCAAAGAGTTTGAGCTTGCGAGCTTTTTTTGAGTTATTTTTAATGGTTATGAGTTGAATAAGACCATCAAATGCGTTTGGAATAAAGGAGTCTGTTTGAACTTTAATCTCTGTATAGCTTGTTTTTTGTTGAAGACTGCCAAATTTAAAGGTTGTTTCGAGTTCTTGTTCTTTGTTTAAAACAGGATACCAAGAGTTTGTAAAATAGTTTTTATCTTCATCGACAAGGTAGAGATATTGTCCTAAAAGGCGTGTTTTGTACGGGTCTTCGTGGACAAAGCCATTTATAAGGTCGCCTTCTTGCGTACCAATACGTGCAAAAGATGCTCCGGTATTATTTATACCCCAACAGAGGGTAGTGCTGTTATCCTGTCCGCGGCGAGCTAAGAGCATGAGCCATGATTCACGTGTTTTGTCTTGTATTGATTCATGTAGCTTAATTGTTCCATCTGGTAAAAAAGAGCATTTACCATTTTTTTTGTGCATTTATAGTCTCCAAAAATTAGTATTTCAAGTGGTTTTCACGTGAAAATTATATTCTATTTTAATACATATGTCAAGTTTTATTGGGAAAACTACGTTTTTTCTTTATTATCTGCATTATTTATTTTGTTTTTACGTAAAAGCTTGTATTTTTTCTGGTATTCGAGTATTATTAGCTTAATATGAAAATGTAATTTTTATTTAATAAGGATGTAAAATATGTCGGTAACTATTCATGATGTTGCTAAAAGAGCAGGGGTATCTCATACAACAGTTTCTTGGACGATTCACGATCATCCTGGCATAACCGAAGCGACAAAAAAGAAAGTTTTTAAAGCTATTGAAGAACTTGATTATCATCCGAACTATTTGGCACGGAGCCTTGTTAAAGGAAAAACAAATACAATTGCAGTAATTGCTAATTTTTTCTCCTCGCCTTTCGAAATGGAGGTTTTAAAGGGCGTTGAACAAGGTGCAAATAATCAAAAAAATCCTTATATGCTTACCTTTTATACAACTATGGGAAAGCATGAAGAGGTTCTAAAAGATATTCTTTATGGGAAAAGAGCAGATGCCGCTATTTTACTGAGCATATCACCCCCAAAATCGATATCTGAGCTTTTTAAAAAAAATAAAATCCCCTTAATAGTTATTGACGAAGAAGTGACTAAAGCGACAGCTATACAGGTTGATCACTTCAAAGGTTCCTACCTTGCTACTGAACATTTAATACATACAGGAAAAAAACATCTCGCTTTAGTTATAGGTGATAAAGAATCTGAAATTTTAAGTCAGAGGGAAAGAGCGAGAGGCTTCTATAAAGCACTTGCCGATAACAAGCTACCGTTTGAAAAAGACGCAATATTTACCGTAAGGGATTTTTATTTTGAAGAAGGTTTTAGTGTCTTTAACAGTATTCATAGTGCACCTTTCCCAATCGATGGAATTTTTTGTGCAGCAGGTGATGTTATTGCGCAAGGAATTATGCTTGAGGCAAAAAAGAATGGCTGTAAAATACCAGAAGAATATGCGATTGTTGGTTACGATGACATACCTTCTTCGTCCTTGGTCTATCCCGCTCTTACTACAATTCGGCAGCCGCTTTTTCAAATAGGGAAGCTTGCTTATGAAAAGGCTGCTCTCATGCTAGTAGATAAAAAAATAAAAGAAGAAGTTATCGTATATTCTGTTGATTTAGTTGTAAGAGAATCTACCTAAACTACATTGTTTTTCCTTTTTCTCGCTCAATAATGCGGTGGTTTTGCATGAGGTAGATTTTCAAGTTCTTCTAGCTCTTTTATTTTATTTTCTAGACGGGTATTTTGTCGTTTTACTTTTTCTATTTCCTTCCATAAGTTGAGTGCTTCCTCTTGTGTTTTCACTAAAAAATCTTCTACATGCGCAAGGCTTGTTTCAGTTTTCATGAGGCGCTCTTCAATTTCTAGAAGTCTGTTTTTATCGCTTGTTAAGTCTGTTTCCATAATTCTATGATAGGGTCTAGCTAAAAAGAATACAAGAGCTATATAAAAAAACTAGCTCAAAATAGAGCTAGTTTTTTATTTTTATATACAAATACTATCGAATATTAGCAACTTATTGTATGTTGTATAAATCGCGTTTTGTATATTTTGTGTGTAAAAGCTCGTGTGCTTTATGGCTGTTTGGCTTTTCTAAAAAATCTGTGTAGATTTTTTGTATCAGTGGGTTTTGATGACTTGTTCGAATTTCGCTTGCTGTATCATCTTGGTAGAGAGCTTGCGCGCGAAGTTTTCGAACCTCATCTGTTACGCCATAGGGTTGTCCACCACCTGCAACGCAGCCACCACGACAAGCCATAACTTCTACAAAGTGGTAGGGAATTTCCTTTCCTTCATCTCGTGCTTTTCGTATTTCTGCCATAACTGGTTCTACGCTTGAAAGTTGGTGGATAACGCAAAGTCGGATTATTTTTCCCTTGAGATTAACTTCGGTAACTTTTACATTTTCCAAGCCGCGCACTGCTGTGTAATCAAGGTCGCCAAGTTCCTCTCCAACAACGAGCTTATATGCTGTTCGAACAGCTGCTTCCATAACTCCACCAGTTGCACCAAAAATTGTTCCGGCTCCAGAATATGGTCCGATAGGGCTATCTGCTTCGGATTCTTCGAGTTTCGCAAAATCGATGCCGGCGAGACGGATTAAAGATGCAAATTCTCTTGTTGTTAAGACTTTATCTACATCGGAAACACCGGAAGCGTACATTGAATCATCTCGGCGCGCTTCGTATGCTTTTGCGGTACAGGGCATGATTGAGACGGAATAAATGTCTTCTGCTTTTGCTTTAATTGTGTTTGCAAAGTAGGTTTTTGTAATTGCTCCTTGCATCTGCTGTGGACTTTTCGCACTTGATAAGTGTGGTAGATAATCATGATAATTTTTTTCACAATAATCGACCCAACCAGGACAGCAGCTTGTAAACATTGGTAGAGGTCCGTCGTTTGTAAGTCTGTCTACGAGCTCTGTTCCTTCTTCCATTATGGTAAGGTCAGCAGAAAAGTTTGTATCAAATACATACTTAAAGCCTATAATGCGTAGAGCGGTATAGATTTTCCCTGTGCTAATAGAACCGATGGGAAGTCCAAATTCTTCGCCGAGGGCGACTCGAACTGAAGGAGCTATTTGTACTGCAGAAACAAGTTTTGGGTCCGAAAGTTTTTCAAATACATCTGTGAGTGGATTTTGTGTTGTGATTGCACCTACAGGGCAGTGGGCAGCACATTGCCCACAGCGAACGCAGGGACTTTCAGAAAGATTTGCACCTGCTACAGGACCAATCACTGTTCTGTCTCCACGACCAGTGTATTCTATTGCGTGCACATTTTGCATTATTTGACAGGCTTCAACACAGCGTCCGCAGTTGATACATTTATCTCGGTCAAAAACAATAACTTCATAGGACTTATCTATGGCTTGGTTTTTGAGTATTTGTGTAAATCGAGGTTTTTCGCGAAGACCAAACTCGGCGGCAATATCTTGTAGTTCGCAATTGGTATTGCGTTCGCATTGCAAACAATCGCTGGGATGATTTGATAAAATCAACTCCAAAATGGTACGGCGGGCTTTGAGAATTTCTGCGTCATGTGTGATGAGTTTCATGCCATTGGCTACTTCTGTGCAACATGCGCGAAGCATCTTTGAAGTCCCAGCTACACGCACAATACAGATTCCACATGAAGACCAAGGTGGTAGATCTGGAGTATAGCAGAGTGTTGGTATGTTTATATGTAATTTTTTTGCAGCGTCGAGGATTGTTGTGCCTTTTTCGACCTGCACTTCTTTGTCATTTATAGTTAGGCTTACCATGTATTTCTCCTATTTTACCTTTTTGTCAAAGGTATATTCTAATAAAATTTTAGTTCACAAGAATTGCATCAAACTTACAGGCGTTAAAGCATTCACCACATTTAATACATTGAGTTTGATCAATAAGGTGTTTTTCTTTTCGCTCTCCGGTAATACATCCAACAGGGCATTTTCGAGCACAAAGACCACATCCAATACACTTGTCAGTGATTTCATAGGTAATAAGTTTTTTACATTTACCAGAAGAGCATTTTTTATTTACGATGTGGTTTATATATTCTTGCTCGAATTTTGCGATAGTTGAAAGAATAGGGTTTGGTGCAGATTGTCCAAGTGCACAGAGTGAGCCTTGTTGCATAGCAAAACCTATGTCTTTTAGCTTTTGTAAATCGCCCAATTCACCTCTGCCGTCTGAGATTTTTTCAAGAAGCGTGTAGAGCTGTCGTGTCCCTATGCGACAAGGCGAACATTTTCCACAAGACTCATCGAGGCAAAATTCCATATAGAATTTTGCAACGTCGATAACACAATCATCTTCGTCCATAACAATCATACCGCCAGAACCCATCATGGAGCCTAGTTTTGTAAGATTTCCAAAGTCGATTGGTGTATCTAAAAATTCTTCTGTGATAATACCGCCAGAAGGCCCACCGGTTTGTACACCTTTTATTTTCTTGCCGTTTTTTATGCCACCACCAATTTCATATACAATTTCGCGCAAGGTAGTTCCCATGGGGACTTCTACAAGACCTGAGTTTTCGATTTTTCCTGTAAGTGCAAAAACCTTTGTTCCCTTTGAGTCTTCTGTCCCAATAGAATTGAACCATTTTTCACCACGAGTCATAATAATAGGAATGTTTGCAAAGGTTTCGACGTTATTGATAATGGTTGGTTTTCCCCAAAGTCCAGAAATAGCTGGGAAGGGTGGTTTTGGCGTGGGCATTCCGCGTAAGCCTTCGATAGAGCGTAGCAGAGCGGTTTCTTCGCCACAAACAAAGGCACCTGCACCCAAGCGAATTTCAATGTCAAAATTAAAACCTGATCCGAGGATATTATCTCCAAGCAAGCCTTTTTCGTGGGCTTGATTCATAGCGACTTTCAAGCGATCTATAGCAAGCGGATATTCAGCACGAATATAGACAAAACCCTTGTTTGCACCGATAGCTATACCACAAATCGTCATCGCTTCGATTACAGAGTGCGGATCTCCTTCGATGATAGAACGGTCCATGTAGGCACCTGGATCACCTTCGTCGGCATTACAAACAACGTATTTTATATCGCTTTTTGTTTTATGGGCTGTTTCCCATTTTATGCCAGTAGGGAAGCCCGCACCACCGCGACCGCGAAGATTTGATTTTTTGAGAAGGTCAATAATTTCTTTTGGTTGCATCTCAAAAAGTGATTTTTCTAGGGCAAGGTAGCCATCCCGCGCTATGTATTCGCTTATATCTTCTGGGTTGATAATACCACAGTTTCGAAGTGCTATTCGGTATTGCTTTTGATAGAATTGAATTTCTTCAACTTGTTCAATGTTTTTTTCTTCTTGATTATAGAGGAGCCGTTTTACTTCACGCCCCTTTACGATTTGTTCTGCAATAATAGTTTTTGCATCTTCTGGTTTTACTTCTACATAAAACGAATCTTCGGGAAGTACTTTTACAATTGGACCTTTTTCACAAAAGCCAAAACAACCCGTTTTTACGATTTGTACCTTATCTTCTACACCAAAGTTTTTTGCTTCGGTAAGTAGATTGTTAAAAATTTCGTCTGCCTTTGAGGATTCACATCCTGTTCCTCCGCAAACTAAAATATAATGTGTATAAGCCATGTATTCACCTTACCTTATTTTTTTACGACATCAACTGAAGGATAGTCAATAATGAGTTTATCCAAAAGTGTTTTACCAATAATATGTTTTTCAACAATTTCTTTTGAAACATCGGGACTTACATTGCCATAGATAACCTTTGGCATATCTGGTGCTATCACCTCAACGGTTGGTTCGTTCGCACAAAAACCCATGCAACCAGTTTGTCTAATAATTGTTGTATGTGCAAGATTTTTTTCTTTCAATTCTGTAATGAATGAATCCAAGGTCAATTTTGCACCGCTTGCAATACCGCATGTTCCCATACCAACAATTATCTGTACGCTTTTGCCATCTGTTTCACGTCTTTGAATTTCTGTCTGTGTTTCATTTCGAAGTTTTCTCAAATCTTCTAATGTCATCTTTGCCATAATTTCTCCTGTTTGCTATTTTCTATTCTTCGTGACTTTCTAAAAAAGTCTTGAGTATGTCGAGTGATTCAACTGTTTCCAATTCTCCTAAGGCTTCGATGAGCTCACTGCGAGAAATAGAGTAGTTTTTTGAATCGTCTTTAGTTTCCTTGATACGATCGATGTGCATTTCATAGTTTTGAGGGAAACTAAGTATTTGTCTAAAAAGGCTTGTGAGGCAACCAAGGGGCGGTGTGTCAATATTTGATAAGGAAAAAACAGCTTTAAGCTTTGTTCCTTTCCCTTTTTGTGAATCAATATGCCATGTGCCATCGGTTTGGTTTGCAGTTTGTATAAGAAATGGTATGCCAAGTCCTACTTTTCTGTTTGGGTGTTTTATCCCGTCGGTATAGAAAGGATTTCTTACTTTTTCCAAAGTTTCACTGTCCATGCCTTTTCCATTGTCTTGTATTTCAAAAGAAAGTTCGGTTTCTGTTTCATGCACTCGAACAGATATAACTTTTGCATCTGCTTCAATTGCGTTTTGCGTTAGGTCAGCTATCAATTCACAGATTGTGTAGTGCATTTAAATCGAACCTTAGTTTTTTTCTTTTCCATTCTTGTAAATGTCAAGAATATCGGGGATTTGTTTTGTTGTGAGTTTTCCGTAGACATCACCGTTAATAGCCAAAACAGGAGCCAGCCCACAACAACCGATACAGCGAACAGGTTCTATGGAGAAGAGCCCATCTGGAGTTGTATCTTGTTCTGCCTCAAGCCCTAAAAGTTTTTTTGTTTCATCTATGAGCTCTTGCCCGCCTTTGAGATAACAGGCAGTTCCCATACAAACGGAGATTTTAAATTTCCCTGGTTTTTTTGTCTTAAAAAAATGGTAGAAGGACATAACACCATAGACTTTTGCTAAATGTGCGCCAGTTTTAATTGAAATTGCCTTGGCAGCATCTTGGGAAATATAGCCTTGCTCTTCTTGCACCTTGTGGAGAATCATTATAAGATTTCCCGGCTTATTTTTCCATTCTTTGATAAATGCATTAAGCTCTTTTGAAAAGCCTGCATTCTCTACATCATTCATACAGCCCCCATTAAATAATATATCGATAAAATATGCACTATTATAACGAAAATATAAACTTGTGGCAAGAGTAGGGATTTTTTCTTTGGCTTTATATCGATAAAATTTTATCTATATAAAGCTCGTGTTTTTAGCTATTCCAGTTCAGTTCAATTATAAGTTTGTTGTTGGCTAGGGGCTTGGAGTTTTTGTGAAGTGCAAGCAAGGCATAGAGGCTCAAAGAAAGATGCGCAGTATCTGCATCGACATGAATCGAGGCTAGATCTGTATGGGAAACAGATGCGCTTGTAATTTTTTTTGGAGCTCTAATAGCAATCTTGACAAAGGAATTTTCAAAAGCCTTTGAAAGGCTTTGTCCATAGACGAGGGAAAAGAGAGAAAGGTATTCTTCTGCTTCCATTTCTTCATCGGTAAGGGCAGGCGCCATAAGTAAGTCGGCATACTCTTGAATTTCGCTTGGCATACTTTGTATGAGATTTTGCATAATTTCGGGGCTTATACAGATAGTAAAGCATACCTTGTTTTCATGCTTTTCAATGCTGAGGAATTCTGCAAGTGGATTTGCATTGTTTTTGAGTATTTGCTTTTTGCTTTCAATTTCTACTGCAATCGGTGATGGAAGTAGAATTGCATCGATACTAAAACCTGATTTAGTTAAGCTGGTTTCAATTGCCTCTTTTTGAAATAAGGCGCTTTTAGCATCAAGTCCCATGAGGCTACGGATCTGCGGTTCAATGCTCGCTTCCAATGCGCTTGCAAACTCTAAGTCTATAGCAAGTGTTTCATCTACAACAATGTTTATGCCTGGTGCACAAGATGAGAGTAAAAAAATAAGGCTAAGAGAAAAGAGAAGATAAATCTTTTTTTGTTGCATAGCTATCCTTAAAAATGGTTTTTCAATTATCTGAAAGTTGAAAGTATTAGTATTCTTTCATTTTATAGGAGTATTTGCAAGCCTGTTTTGAAAACAAGACTCGACCTATATCCATTATAAAAAGACAGGGCTTCATTGGTTACAGTTTTGTAATAGGTATAGTTTATTTTTTGAAAAAGATAGCCCTTCATACCAAAAAAATTGTAGATATCGCTTTCAAAAGAGATACCCATAAAAAGGGGATAAATAGGCGCCTTGACATCGATACTATTGTTTCCCTCATCTATGCGTGCGGAGCCCAGAGAAAAGACAGGTCCTGTGTAAATCTTAAGGTTTGGGTTTATTTCTAGGCTAAAATAGATAGGTATGTGAAAAACAGATAAAAAACTATCATAGTTGAAGTCGACTCCGAGACCAAAATTGTTGGGAAATTTTTTTGTCTGAAGGAAGGCGTGAGCGCTAAAGCCTCTTGTGCTCAAAAAAATAGATTCTATATTATAGAAACTCCAATCCGCACTTATACCCGCTTCAAATTGTATATACTCGTTATATAAAAAGCCAAAAGAGCTTTCAGTTTTTGCTGTTTGTGTTTCGTTCTTTTTGTTTTGATTAGAAGACTTTGTTTTTGGAGCACTTGTCGTTGTGTTTTTCGTTTGCGTGTTTTGTGTCAAAGTATTTTCTTCAAGTACACGACCAACTCCTGCATAGCGTTGTGCCCAGTAGCTTTCTGAAAGCGATGAGACTATTACGCCAGTGTTTGGACCGCTACTCGCTGCGTGGATAAATTGATTATTTCCCATATATAAACCGACATGAGAAATACTTGAGCCGACCGTTTTGAAAAAAACGAGATCTCCAGCTTCTTTTTGTGCATCGGAGATTATTTTTACCCAGTCATAGAGCGCTTCTGTTGTTCGGGGAAGGCTGAGTTGAATGCCATTGAGGGCGGTTATATGGATAAAACCTGAACAGTCAATGCCGTTTTTTGACATACCACCGTAGAGGTAGGGAGTCCCGATATACTGCTTTGCCTCATCGATCCATTTACGAGCGCGATTATTTGTCTGCGTAAAACTATGCGAGAGAATGAGAAAAAATAAGGCTATAATAAAAATACGTCGTTTCATACTCATAGTATCGGAAGCTTAGCATGTTTTTATATATAAATGCTAAAAAATCTTCTTTTTTGCAACCTTTTTTCTTATTTTGTGTCATACTAATGAGGGTTTTTTAATATTTAAAGAGGAATAAAAATGAGTAAAAAAACACAACAAAAGCCTTGGGACTTTTTAGAGGAATTTAGAGGAAGCCTCTTTACAGCTGACTGGCCTACCTTGCCTCAAATGTTTTTAATATCGACGAAGCGCTATCCTGATAGAGCTTGTTTTACTGACTTTGATGCGGAAAAACACACGCTTTCTTATACAGAGGTTTTGGAAAAGGTAGAAAACCTTGCTCTTTGGTTAAAAAATAATGGCGTGAAAAAAGGTGATCATATAGCAGTTTTTGGGAAGAACTCTCCCGAATGGGCAACGGTTTATTTAGCAGCAGGTTTTGCAGGAGCAATCATTGTTCCCATAGACTACGGTCTCCACGATAAAGAGATTGCTACCTTATTGGCTGTTTCTGCACCCTCTTTTATTTTTGTTGACGAAGAAAAATACGATGTTTTTAAAAAATCTCATGGTGAAAAAGTCTTTTCTCTTAGTAAAAAGAAAGGCGACTATGTCTATGACTTAAAAGGTTCTGGAAACTTTGAAATGCCTGAACTTGCAGAAGATGATACCGCAGCTATTTTATTTACCTCTGGTACTACAGGAAATCCAAAAGGTGTTATGCTTTCGCATAAAAATCTTGTCTCAGATTGCTATATCGCACAAACAAATATGACTATTTATCATACCGATGTTTTTTATGCCTTACTTCCTATTCATCACTCATATACGATGCTTGCGGTATTTATTGAAGCTCTTTCAGTTGGTGCCGAAATTGTGTTTGGAAAGAGCATGGCTGTAACGAGAATGCTCAAAGAGCTCAAAGAAGGCAAAATTACGATGCTTTTAGGAGTACCTCTCTTGTTTAATAAGCTCGTAGGAGGCATTCTCAAAGGCATTCGAGAAAAGGGTGTTTTGGTAAATGCATTTATGCACTTCCTTCTCGGATTTTCCTATATCTTAAAAAAATATTTTAAGCTCAATGCAGGCAAGGTTTTGTTTAAGTCCATTCTTGAAAAGGTTAGCTTATCTACCATACGAATTGCTATTTGTGGTGGAGGACCGCTTGCGGAAAGTGTTTTTAAGGTTTATCAAGCCTTGGGTATCGATTTTGTACAAGGTTATGGTTTAACAGAAACATCGCCCATCGTTGCGCTCAATCCAACCTATAATTTTAAAATCGAAAGTGTTGGACGAAATTTTCATCCCTTTATGGAAATGAAAATTCTCGATCCAGATGAAAAAGGCATAGGAGAAGTGCTTATAAAAGGTCCCATGGTTATGCAGGGCTACTATAAAATGCCTGAAGAAACAAAGGACGTTTTTACCGAAGACGGTTGGTTTAAGACGGGCGACTTGGGGCGACTTGATGATGAACACTATCTCTACCTTGCCGGTCGTGCAAAAAATATGATTGTAACCGAAGGTGGAAAAAATGTGTATCCAGAGGAGATAGAAAATGCCTTCCAATTGGTAACAGACATCGAACAAATAACTGTCAAAGGCTATATTGTCGATAAGGCAACAAAATCCGAAGGGATTGAGGCGCTTATTTATCCTTCTGACGATTTGTTTAAGCGACTAAATATTGTTCGTGGAAGTGATTATTCTATAGACCTTGTACGAGATGAGATTCAAGAAGCGGTAAATAAAATCAATAAGGAACTCGTTGTCTACTCGCGTATCAGTAAAATAACGATACTCGACGAAGCCTTGGAAATGACAACTACCAAAAAAGTAAAACGAAACTTTTAGATTGGGAAATAAATGAATATCTTGGAAAATGGGCTTAGCTGTCTTGGCTTTGATGAAAAAAAACGAAAGGCAGTTTTGCCCCAGCTAGAAGCCTATGTCTCAGAGCTCCTGCTTTTTAACAAAGTCTATGATTTGGTCGGAACAAACTCGCGCGATGAGATATATACTCGCCATATTTTAGATTCTCTTGCCTCCTTTAGCACGATACAAGCTTTGGTAGAAGAGCGTGGCTTTTCAGAAAAGATAAAACCATCTTTTGTAGATATTGGTTCTGGGGCAGGGCTTCCTGGCATACCGCTCGCTATTTGTTTTCCAGAGTTTTCTTTTAGCCTGCTCGAAAGAATGTCTCGCCGTTGTGCCTTTTTGGAAAATGTTCTTTCTGTTTTACAGCTAGGGAATGTACAGGTACTCAATACCGAAGCAGAAAAATATACCGGAGAAGGCTTTGATTTTGCGGTTTTTCGCGCCTTTCGCCCCCTTGATATAAAAATGACAGAAACTATTTTGTCTTTGCTTAAACCAGAAGGACTCGCTCTTGCTTATAAGGGAAAAAAAGACAAAATAGAAAGCGAAATGAAAGAAATCCAGGCGCTTGTTGGGGAGGATTGGAAGCTAAAGGAAATTGCTCTTCCCTTTTTAGATTCTCTCGAAAGACATCTTGTGATTTTTAAAGCTGTAAGTAATTAGGCTCAGATTCAATTGAGGTGAGCATTTTTACGAGCATATCCTTTTCTATTAAATCAATAGGGCGTCCCTCAATAAATTTTTTGCTTTCATCTGAAAAAGTCCCTGCAGTTACACAAATACCGCGACCCGCTTTTTCATCTCGGATTTTGGCATGAAAATCTCGTATAAAAAGCTCTCCAACAGAACTCGTTGTTCGATAAAACCGAAAGAAAACAGTATCTTCCCATTTATCAGTTTCAATATCTGTGGTTAATTCAGCAAAATCAGTAAATACATTGATATTTGTAATTTTTGCCCTCGATTTTTTGAAATACACAAGAACGAGTTTTCTACACAGCGATACAAAGTCGCTGTTACCACCTATGAGATAGGTTCGGTAGTTTTGGTTTTGGTTCAATTCTTCGTAGCGTGCAATCAGGGAGGGAACATCTTTATAATTTGGCTTTATTGCATTGGTTTCTTTTAAATACATTAAACTTTTGCCGATATCGTTTTGCTTTAAGTAGGCTTGTGAAAGCTTATAGCGAAATTCTGCTTGAATATCCTTGTCATTTGACTGATGTTTTAAGCCGATTTCAAAATCACGAATTGCCTTGTCTGTGTGCCCTTGGTTAAAGTGAATTGTTCCTGCGGTGAGGCAAGAATATATGCCAAAGAGGGGATCTGCGCGTAAATGCATAAATATCTTCAAAGCTTTGTCGGTATTGCCCGTTTCATGGAGTGAATCTGCCATATAATAGAGATATTCTTTGCTTTCTGGGTTTATATCGAGGGTTTTCTTTAAGTAGGGAAGTGCTTCTTTGAAGCGTTTTGTTTTATAAAAGGCTGTTGCAAGGCTTGCATAGACTTCATTCGCTTCTGTGTTAATAGTTAAAGCCTTTCGTAAAACAGGTATTGCTTTTTCAAAATCATTTGTTTGTATAAGTGCTTCGCCTAGGTTATAATTGATTTCAAAGTTCTCGGGCCTTTCATGTCGCGCTAAGAGCAGGGGTTTTACAGCATCTTCAGGTTTACCGAGTTTAAGGGAGCAGATTCCGAGTTTTAAGCCTGCTTCAAACTGGTCAATTTGTGGATATGCTGCTGCAATATTCAGTTGTGTTTGGAACAAGGGCAGAGCTTTTTCCCATTTGCTTTCTTTAAAATATATGTCAGCTAAAATTTTTAAGCTTTCTGGATTATGTGGGTCTGAATCAAGCTTACGGATAGCGTCTCTTATAAGCACTTGGTTGCTTTTGGGGCGTAATCTTCGCTTTGATTTTTTCTTTACCTGTGTGGCTAAGAGTAAAAAAGTAGTAAATACAATGAGCACAAAGGCAACTAAAACAATTGTATATAAATTATCCATATCGGTTCTATTATGCCTTGCATCTCTAGTGATGTCAATAATTTAAATAGCTAAAGATTTTTTAAATTATTGACAAAATAGGGTCTGCATACTACCATGGAGACAGGTGATTGTATGAATAATATTGTTGGAATAAAATTGGCGGATGGGAGCTTCTATCCGATTTTGGAAGAAGGTCTTGCTTCATCAAAGCTTTTGGAACTTACGACTGTTCGAGATGATCAGGAAACGGTTCAGCTCGATTTGTATAAAGCGATTGATGGGGATGAGAAGACTCTCGAGTATGTTGATACGCTGCTTATAGAAAATTTACTGCCTCGCCCCAAGGAAGAGCCAACGCTCTCCCTCACGCTTGCAATAGATGACGATGATGTTTTGTCAGCTTCTATCGAAGAGGCGGAATCTGGTGAGTCAACTTCTCTGAGCGTATCCCTATTGAATAGTTCAGAGCCCACGCAGCTGGGAAGCCCTGACTTTGCCCTCGCAGATAGCGAACAAAGAATGACGCTTTCATCCATGCCCTTTATGGACGATGTCCCTCGAGAAAGGTCAAATGAAGAAGGCCTTGCTGAAACTGTTGATGAATTTCATACAGAAGAAGATTTTGCTATTGATATAAGCTCTATTGAGGATGAAAGTATAGATGATTTTGCCCTTGATGAAGCGACGATAGACTTTGAAACAGAACAAAATCAAGATACTGATGATACGATACTTGATGAAGCCGAATTTGAGATAGATATCCCCTTTGAAGCTGATGCGGCTGACGTAGAATCTGACGGGCTTGATGACTTTGATATGAATCTAGATGATGAGACCTTTGACATGGGCTTTGATGATAGCAATGAAGAAAATCTTGATATAGCCACTGATGATGAGCTTGAAATAAAACTTGATGAAGACAGCGATGAAGCTCTTGCTTCTGATGAAGAGCTTACAGAAGATAATTTTCCCAGCTTCCCTGATGATTTAGAAATTTCAGAACCAGAGACGAGTCTTGATGAAAATGAAGAAGAAGGCTTTGCTCGTTCAATGTATAATTTTGGGGATAGCCTCGATGATGAAATCGAAAATCAAAAAATAAATGAAAATGATTTTAATACCGAAGCTCTTGACGATTCTATACCTGCGCCAGAGTTTAGCTTTTCTGATCTCTACGAAAAAGATGATTACATAGAGGAAGAGAAAGTAAAAGAGCAGAAAAATGAAGGTACAAAAAGAAACTGGATTTTGCTTTTACTTCTTGTATTACTTCTATTAGCTTGTCTTGGCTTGCTGGTCTTTCTTTTTTTGGGAAATAGAGGAGATAAAACCAAGATAGAAACTCATGACGGGAATACAGAGCTTGTTGCCGAAAATCGCTTTGCTGCTGAGCCTTCTGTCGAACCAATTCCTGAAGAGGTAAAAACAGACTCGGCAAAAGAGAATGAAATTGTAAAGGTTGATACGGAGTTTGTTGTTCCAGAACCGGTAAAAGAAACTGTGCCAGAAGCTGAAGCAGTTCAGTATAAAATCAAATGGGGAGATACCCTCTGGGATATTTCCAATGCCTATTATAAAACACCTTGGTTGTATCCGAAAATTGCAAGTTATAATGGGATAAAAAATCCAGATTTTATAATTTCGGGAACATGGATTACAATACCGCCAAAATAATATGATTTTTCTAAAAGCTAAAAACTCATTCTCATTTTTTAAAATCGGGCTTGTAATAAGCATCATTTTTCTGAATTTTTCTTGCTATGCACAGGGAGGAAGAGAAGAAGGCTTTGTAAAAGCGCTTGTAGATCCAAAGCTTTCAACAAAGGAGCGACTTTCTGCATATACGCGGGCGATGCAGAGTAAAAACCCCTATATTGCGGAAAAAGCGACCTACGAAAGTCTTGTCTTGAATCCTTCGGGAGCTGTTTTAAAAGCTGCAAAAAAGTCTTCTACAAAGTTCCATGAAAACAACCTTATTTTACCGAAACTCGTAGAACTGCATATCGAGGCAGGAAGGATAAGCGAAGCGCAAGAGCTTTTGGAGTGGAGCTTTCAGAATACGCAAAACGACGCAGTTCTGCTGAGTATGCAGGCACTTCAAGTGCGACTCTTGATGGCAGAAAAGAAGGATTTTCAAAAAGAGCTTATTGTTTTATTTACAGAAGGCGATATAGGAAAAGAACATGCCTATTTTAAGTCAGAAGTTTTTCTTGAATCGCTTCCTATAGATTTAGAACTTTTACTTCGCTTACGCTTTGCTGTCTATGAAAGAAACTATGGCTTTGCCTACAGAACAGCTGAAGCTTTTATCGAGAACATACAGCAAAGTGAAAGAAAAGACCTCTTGTATAAACGTGCTATTCTTTCGGATATAGGGAAGGCTTTTTTATACGGAAGTACAGACTATGAGACAAATGCGTCTTTTTTTGAAACCCTAGCGCGAACTCTCCCTCGCTCCCTAGATATGCCCTCACATTCTGAAGTGGCTTTTATATCTTACTTTTATGCAGCGCGTATTTTGGAAAGAAGTGGAAGCATGTATAATGAACAAGTACTTTCCCTCTACGAATTGTCATGGCGAGAGGCAATAGGTGCAGATTTTGATAATGCGCTTTGGTATTATCTCAATCTTTTGGAAAAAATATCTCTTCCGCGTCTTATCCAAAAAATAAAAGAGACGATTTTTGATTGGCATGATCCATCGTATTTTTCAGATATTTTGGAGCGCCTTTCCTATCGTTTACTCTCAAGCGGTGAATGGCAGCTTTTTTACGAGCTGTATCGAATTATAGAAAACCAAGCCGATAGCGAAAGTCAAGCGCGCTTTGCCTATCTTTCTGCGCGACTTATACAAATAGGTTTGTTGTCTGCAGAAGATGTCTTAGCGCAATCGAGTTTTGCATTAGAAGGCGAGTCTAAAGAAGTTGCGTCTGAAAGGCTGGAAGAACTTGTTCTATCCTTGTTTTCAAAAGCATTTTATGAAAATCATAGCTCCTTGTATTATCGTATATTAGCTGCTGAAAAACTCGATATACCCATAGAAGATACTGAGGGAAGTTTTTATAGCAAGAAGCTCACAAAAAAAAATACGGTGAATACTGCTTTGGAAGAAGCGATCCTTTTGTATGCAAAATATGGACTCTACGATCTTGCCTATGAGATTTTTTTGGAGCATGCAAGTGAAATATCTTTTAAAACAGCTTCTGCTGTAGCAGAGTATTTTGCAAGGGCAGGCGACGTAAATGGCAAGCTCTATCCTATGTCAATTCGTCTTGCTATTCGCTCGGTACAGAGTCGAGACGAGGCATTGCAAAAAGACATTCTAGAGAAGATGTATCCGCGATTTTTTTCAGAAGAGGTTGCGGAGTTTGCAGCTGCTTTTTCTCTCGAAGAATATCTCATCTATGCTTTGATTCGAAGTGAAAGTTTGTTTGAAAAAAAAGTTGTGTCTTCGGCGGGGGCTATAGGACTTGCCCAACTGATGAAGCCAACGGCAGGGGATATTGCACGAAAGCTTGGCTTGAGCGATTATGACTTAGGCGATGCCGCTACGAATATTCGCTTTGGGACTTTTTACTTGCGAGAGCTCTTGGACAGGCTCGACGGTTCTGCTTTGTTGGCCCTATCGTCATACAATGCAGGTATAACACGTGTGCGGAATTGGGCTCGAAATAACCAATTGCCTGATGACTTATTTTTGGAAACAATACCCTTTGCAGAAACGCGCGAATATAGCAAAAAAATCCTCTCCGCCGCAGCTCTCTATGCGTACTTGTATTATGATTT
>ERZ795049.1975-NODE-1975-length-25090-cov-4.093909_pt1 | contig 25090 bp, 17 predicted proteins | sample MGYA00375133_ERZ795049 | MGnify/ENA primary metagenome ERZ795049 (study PRJEB30178, sample SAMN05720147) | activated sludge metagenome | isolation source: anaerobic digester from wastewater treatment plant | place: Japan | collected 2015-04-20 ... | reverse complement strand
GCGCCGCCCGCGCGCCTGAGCGATTTCGTGCAGGGCATCCCCGAGGACGTCGAGCGGCTTGTCGCCTATCTCATTGAAAAGCGCCCGCAAGACCGTCCCGCCACGCCGCGCATCGCTCGCGAAGCCATCGCCCGCGTGCGCGCGGGACGTCCCCTCGACGAAACGGAATCTTCCCTGAGCGAGGCCCTCGAGGCGTTCCGCCATACGATGGACACGTCGGGCGCGGCCAAGGCGACCACAGACGAGGGACAATCGCGCACCCTCAAAGCGTTGGCCAAGCGAATTTGGACCCGCTGGTGGGATTTGCCGGTTTGGGTGCAAGCCATCGCCTGGATCAGCGCCGCCGCGTTTGTCGCATTCACGACCATGGCGGGAATTATCACGACCAGCGCGCACGATCGCCGATATCCGGCGTCCTCCTTTCAGGGACGCCCGGAAAGTTGGACCAGCCAGGGGAATCTGGCGCAGTTTTATTCGGATAGCCCGACAACCAAATTCGCTTCGCTGCAGATGCTCGATTTCAACGTTCAGCCCGTGGGCTGGCTTGGATCGCAGAGACTGATCGTCGCCATGCAAGGCAACTCCGCCTCCAAGTGGGACGGGTACGAGGCCATGGCGCTGCTGGAACCAAACACGGCCCAGGGAACGTGGGTGTTCGCTCCGACGCCGCACGGCGGGGGAGGCGGCATGCCGGTCGTGGATATGCTCGCGATCGCCCCGAGTGAGAGTCTGCTTTTTCGCATCGTGAACCCGCGAGAACGCGTGGCCATGCTGACCCTGGCCCCGTGCGCGCCCGACAAAAGCCGTTTTCCCCAGGTATTGGCGCGAAACAGCGCCCTAGGCCCCTATGCGCCCATCGATCCGGCCAAAATCGCCGCGGCATCGGTCCGGAGCGATGGCAGACAAATCGCCTGCGCGCTCTCCTTGCCCACCGGTCAAAGCATCTTGACGGAATGGGCCCTCGACGGACCGGACGCGCCCCTGACACGCCCCGGTCCGGCCATCCGCTCGGTTCACTACTCGCCCGATGGAGCCACGATTGCATTTGTCGAAGAAGGCAAATCCGGACGTTCCTCCCTCCGGGTCATCGCCAGCGGCGACGCCAAGGGACAAGTCCGAACCATCGCCGAGGGAAATATTCTGGCCATGCCCGCCTCGCCGTTCAGCCCCGATGGGCGTTCCGTCGCATACTGCCAAGACGATGGCAACGTGTACGCGGCCCCAATCGATGCCTCCATCGCGCCTTTCCTGTTGGGCGGCGGACGCGCCGCGGCGTGGCATCCTTCCGGCGCCTACCTGGTCGTGGCGGCGCCTGATTCCAACAACACGATGCAGATATGGGCCGTCGAAGCGGCGCCCCAATACCGACGCATCCAGATTACGTCTCTCGATGCCGGCGTGTTGCCGCGCGTGTTCGTCTCTCCCGACGGCGCCTGGGCTTGCGCCCGCGTTCCGGGATCGACCAAATCCTGGATCGTCTTTGCCGATCTCCGTAACGTCGCTTTTCCTTAACCCCATCCACAGGCATGCCCGCCTGTATTCTCAGGCGCTATGCCGAAAGAGAAACGGCGCGCGCAAGTTGCGGCTGTTCTGCGGGTGCACTACTATGATCGGCGAAAACGCAACGATTTGGAAGTTGGCGTTGCAACGAGGGGTTTTTCTTGACGTTTACGCAAAAACATGACCGCGCGCCCGAGACATCCCGTTCGAGCGTCGACGAGGTGCGGCGCGTGTTGTTCGGGGTGACTATCGCGACGGTTGCCGCGTTGACGGCGTTAGGGGGCGTGGCGTATTGGCGCGGCGGCGATGCGGTCGCGCATATGGCGGCTATCGAGCCTGCGGCGGTCCTTCAACAAGGACTGGATTACGAAGACCAGGGGCGGACGGACAACGCCATCGACTGTTACCGCCGCTCGTTTGCGCTGGGGCTGAATTGGCCGCCGAGCCGCGAGGATGCCATGAGGCGGCTTTCTCGCCTATTGCGGGAACGCGGCGGCATCCGCGGCTATCGCGAGGGCGGCGCCCATTCGATCGCCAGGAACGGAGGGTTCGAGTCCGACGCGAACGCCCTGGAAGGGTGGACTTGCGACGCCCATGCCGTTGTTGTCGATCCCCTCGAAAAAATCGAGGGGCGTCACGCGCTGCGCTGGACGCTGGACGCTTCCCAATCCGATGCATTGTCGCAGGAGTTCCGGGTGTTGCCGGGCGTGCGCTACCGCGTCTCGTTTTGGACGCGTTGCCTGGACGCGCCCCCTGCAGGCATGGGCTTCGTCGTCGAACCCCGGCAAGGCGGGCTTCCTCTGGCGCTGGGCAAGCCGATGGCGGGAACGGAGGAGTGGAAACAGCAGGCGGTGGAATTCGTCGCGCCGGAAGGAACGCGCGACGTTCGCATGGCGTTCCGGGCGGCGTTTCGCGAAGGAGAGCCGCGCACGGGAACGTTGTGGGTCGATGATGTGGTTGTGGATTGCGCGGCGGACTCGCTGTTGCGCAACGGGAGCTTCGATCGCGATCCCGCCTGGATGTATTGGGCCGATCCGCAGCAGGGAGTGACGGCGACGCCGGACGAGTCAGACTGCGTTGAGGGGCATCGATCGTTGAAAGTGACGTTGCCTGCTTCGATGGATTTCTATGCGCCCCAGACGGTGAGCGTGACGCCCGGCAAGGCCTATCGTTTGACGGGATGGGTCAAAACGGAGCAGGTCGGGGGCGCGGGGGCGCGGCTCGAAGTGGCCGATGCCGTGCATGGATGGCAGTCGTTCCTGCGCTTCAGCGAAGGGGTGACGGGAACTCGGGAATGGACGCCACTCGTTTTGGACTTCGATGTTCCCATGCACGTGACCCGCGTGAACGTGTCGCTCCGCCGGCCGGCCGGGCCAGAACCGGATTCGTCGTCAACGTCATGCGTCATTTGGTTCGATGCGTATACACTCGAAGCGCGCCGCCCCGCATGATATCCTGTGCGAAAACGCGCCGCCCGCAATGCTACGTCGCGTTGCGCAGGAACGTCTCCCAGAGATGCGCCTCGACGTAAACCGCCACGATGACGCCGGGTCGCACCCCGTGATACTCCATCGCGTAATGCGCCTTCATGCGCCGTTCCACGTCCGCCTGATACGCCGGCGCGACCACGACAATCGCCGCATCCACCTCGTCGGGAGGGTTCGCCCAATAACCTACGCGCGAATATCCGCGCAGGTGCCACGGCAACGGCCAATAGTCCAACGGCGGAACCATGACGCGAATGGCGAGATTTTTGCCCTCCGGCGCGATCGCCGCGAGAGAATCGATGCGTTCGACAAGCTTCATGAATGTCCCGGATGTGTGCGCATAGACGTAGGGATTGGCCGGATGGGCGGCGTAGCGCCCCGTGGCGCGCACGTCCTGCACGAGCAGATGCGCCGCGGCAAACGCCAGCAATACGCTGCCGGCGGCGCGAACGACCTTTCCTTTTGCGACGCGCCACAGCCCCGCCGCGCCATATCCCGCCAGAAGGGCGAGCGGATACAACGAAGACAACACGCACCACGGCGTCTTATTGGGAATCGCCGAGTAGATCGCGAGCAGCGCGATCGCGTAGATCGCCAGGAATCGCATGAATGCGGCGGGACGCGTTGCAGCGCGATCGCGCCAGGCGCGCACGATGCCCGCCAACGCCAATAGGACCACGACCGCCTCGCTCCACACAGGGCCGCGCCCGTAGCGGTTGTACGTCAGCAATCCGAGATAGTAATGCCATGGCTTTGTATGCGGCCCCGCTTCTTCGAGACGATGGAAATACGCGGCATACGCCAGCGCCGAGTCCAGGATGCCTCGAGGATGGCTCCCGAAGGAGGAAAAGAAAAGCGCAGAGACCGCAAGGGCGGCAACAACCGCGGCGACAAGGTGCGTCGTTGCACGGCTTGGACCGCGCCGCCCTGGGGAAATGACCGCCTCCTCCATGCGCCTCGGCATTCGCCACACAACCGCCAGACCCGCAATCGCCATCGCCGCGAACGCCAACACGCAGGTTTCTTTCGTCGCATGCATCAGCCCCAAACTTGCCCCAAAGGCAATCGCCCACCCCAGCGCGGCCCGTTCCACGCCGCGATCCTGCGCCGGAGCGCCGTTTCGATCGCCCCTCGCGCGCACATGCCGCCATCCGCATCCCAACGCCATGGCCGTGAAAAAGACCAACAACATTTCTTGGATGTAATAGCGGCTGTAAAACACCATCGAAGGAGAAATGGCAAGCAAGGCCATCGCGATCAACGCCGCGCCCCATCCCGTCGCCTCCGCCAGCAACGCGACCGTCGCCAGGACGCCGATGCCGAACGCCAGCGGCACGCTCCGGCAAAGAGATTCCGTCATGTCCGCCAACGTATGGCGGCCCAGCGCCCATGCCGCAGGCAACGTGGCATAATACAACGTCGGGCCGTGGTGGTCCTGGGGATCGTACATATATCGGCCCGTTTCCAGCAGGATGCCCGCCTTGAACGCCTGGTTCGCCTCGTCGCCGTGCATGGGACGGTCGGCGAGATGCGGCGCGCGCAGGAATACGGCCAATGCGGCGATACATACGAGGGCTCCTCCCTTCGCCCAACGCCGCAACGTCTCCGGACGCCGTTGTGCGGGAGAGCCTGCGAACGAAGCCCCTCTAGGGGTCGATGCGATCCAACGGCTCATGGACTTCCTCAATACCGGGTTCGGGCGGGCTCGAGAACTCCAAAATATCCTGAATGATCACGCCGGCGGCCATCAATCCAATGATGCCGGGAACGTAGGAAATGCTGCCTTGAATGCGCCGCTTGCCGTGCTGAGGCAGGGGCGCGCCTTCCGGCGGTTCCGTCGCGCCTCCGCGGTTCTCGCGTGAATAAACGCATCGAACCCCACGAACGATGCCAAGTTGTTTCAGCCGCCGCCGCACGGCGCGCGCCAAGGGGCAGTGCTCCGTGTCGCTAATGTCCGCAACGACGAATCCCGTCGGCGACAAGCGGCTCGCCGCGCCCATGCACGAGACGAATCCTCGAGCCCGCCGGCGAAACGCCGCGATCAAATGAACTTTCGAATGCACGCTGTCGATCGCGTCGATGCCGTAGAACGTTCCTTCCGGAAGCAGCGCATCGACGTTGTCCGGCAAGATGGTCTCGCGCCGCGCCACAACGCAGGCGCCCGGGTTGATCGCCAGGACGCGTTCGCGCGCCACGTCCACTTTTGGACGCCCCGTCGCGCCGTCGATCGCGATGATTTGCCGGTTCATATTGCTGAGTTCGACCGCGTCGCAGTCGATCAGGATGAGGCGCCCAATCCCGGCGCGCGCCATCGCCTCGACGGCGTAGCCGCCTACGCCCCCCAAACCCGCCACTACGGCGGTCGCGCGCGCCAGACGCTCCACGCCTTCTTTGCCTACCAGCAGTTCGGTGCGAGAGAAGCGCATGGTTACGTCTCCAACCGGAACACGCGCGCGGCGTTGCGCGTCGTTTGTGCGGCAATGTCTTCTTCCGGCAGCCCCAGCGTCTCCGCGGCGGCGCGCAGGTTGAAGCGGATGTTGGCAGGAACGTTGGGGCGTTCGCGAACCTCGACAGGGGGCATGTCGGGACTGTCCGTTTCGAGCAGGAGATGGTCCGGGTAGATGCGCCGAAGCGCCTCCTTGCGTTTGGCGCTGTTGCGATAGGTGAGCGAAGCGCCCATCGAGAACGACAGCCGATGCGGCAGAAAGGCTTCGACCCATTCGACGCTCCCGCCAAATGCGTGGATGACGCCGCCAGCGCGGGGCGCGCCAATGCGACGCAGGACGAGAAGCATCTCGTTGAAGGCGCCGCGGCAGTGCAGCACCACCGGCAAGTCGAGTTCCTTGGCGACGATGAGTTGCTGTTCGAAGCACAGGGTCTGCGCGGCGAGCGGCGGGTCGTGAATCTTGCCGTCGAGACCGATCTCGCCGATGGCGATGGCGCCGCGTCGCGCCGTCGCGGGCAAATCGTCGAGGCGCGCCGCCTCCGCAGGATGCGCGCGCCAGGGATGCAGCCCCAGCGCGCATTCGATCTCCGGATACGCGCGCGCCAGGGCGAGCGACCGTTCCCACTCGTCCGGCGCAACCGCCGCCGTGACGCATTTCACGACGCCGGCTTCCCGGGCCTGCGCCAAGACGGCGTCCAGCGCGCCCGCGAACTCCTCGCTCTCGAGATGACAGTGGGCGTCTACGAGTCGCACGATCGGAGTCTCCGCGAATGCCGCGAACGGCGTCTGTTGTCTGCGGGTCAGCGCGCGGGGCTGGCTTCCATGAGGGTTTTGACGTTGCGGACATGGCCGACAGCGTCATCGTATGAGATAAGGCCGTTGAGATAGAGATCGCGCACCGAACGGTCCATGGTGATCATGCCTTCCTTCACGTTGGTCTCCATGATGCTGTACACCTGGTGCGTTTTGCCCTCGCGGATGAGATTGGCGACGGCGTTGTTGTTGCGCAAGAGTTCGCACGCGAGGATGCGGCCGTTGCCATCGGCGCGCGGCAGCAGGCGTTGTGACATGACCGCCAGCAACGTCATGGACAGCTGGAAGCGCACCTGTTGCTGCTGTTCGGCCGGAAACACATCGATGACGCGGTCGACCGTCTGGACGGCGTCGTTGGTGTGCAACGTGGCGAGGACAAGGTGGCCCGTTTCCGCGGCGCGCAACGCGGCTTGGATGGTTTCGAGGTCGCGCATCTCGCCGATCAGAATCACGTCGGGGTCCTGGCGCAGCACGTATTTCAACGCCGCGCCGAAACTGTGCGTGTCGCCGCCGATTTCGCGCTGATCGACGATGCTGCGTTTGTGCTGGTGGATGAATTCTATGGGGTCTTCCACGGTGATGACATGGCATTCGCGCGTGTTGTTGACAAGGTCGATCATGGCGGCCTGGGTCGTGGTCTTGCCGTGACCGGTGGGGCCGGTCACCAGGATAAGCCCCTGCGCGGCCAAGGTGAATTCGCGCGCAATCGGCGGCAGCCCCAACGAGTCCAGCGAAGGAATGTCTTCGGGAATCGGGCGAAACGCCGCCGTAACCGCCTGTTTTTGCAGGTACACGTTCACGCGGAACCGGTGTTTGCGCCCGACCGCCAGGGAAAAATCGAGTTCCTTGTGCTTTTCGAAATGATCTTTCTGCTCCTTCGTCAGGATGGCAAAGATCATTTCGCGCGTCGCCTCGGGCGTCAATATCTCGTCGCGCGTCCGCAACAGCTTGCCGTTGATGCGCAGCATCGGCGGAGCCCCCGCGCTGACCAACAGGTCGGACGCCCCTTGTTTCGAGACGAGAGCGAATAGCGACTCAAGGTCCATGCCGTTTCCTTTCGCGTATGCACGAATGAAGGGGCCAACGCTTGGTTTTCGCCCGGAAACCCATGCCGGGCCGCCTCATCATGATACTGTACACCGAGCGGCCAAACAAATGCGCGAAGAGAGACAGGGAACTGCCGGGCGCGCGATCCCGCCTCGTCCATCCCTTATTCCTTCTCGGGCAGCCCTCGCAGATTCTCGATGGCTTGCGGCATGCCCGGCGCGAGCTTGAGCGCCCGCTCGAAACATGCCCGGGCGCGCGCATCGTCGCCGATCGCGTGCAGCACGACCCCGAGATCGTTGTGCGTGATCGGGTCCTCCGGCTCGAGGCGCAACGAAGCGACCAAGGCCCGCAACGCCCGCGCGAGATCGCCCGCGGCAAAACACGTCTTCCCCTCGCAACGCAGCGCATGCGCCTGAACATAGTCCCGGAACTCGCTCAACGACGGCGCGTGCGCGACGGCCGCCTCAAGCTGCGCCCGGGCTCCGGCGGCATCGTTCATCCGGTCCAGCGTGCGCGCCAGATAATAGCGCGCCATCACGTTTCCGGGAACGGCGTCAAGCACCGCATCGAGCCTTGCGCGCGCCTCGGCGAGGCGTCCGAGGCGGCACGCGATCGCGCCGAGCGTCAAAACGACATGCGGCGGCGTGACGCCGGCCGTTTCGAGCCGCCGGAACAGGGCCTCGGCCTCAAGCAGGTCGCCCCGGTTCAGCAGGATATTGGCCATGGTCGTGGCGGCGCCCAGGTGCAGCGGATCGATCGCAAGAGCCTTGCGGCAGGCCGCCTCCGCCTCGTCGGCGTCGCCGCATGCGAGCGTCTGTTCGGCGAGGTCGTGCCACGCCTTGGGATCCTGCGGGCGCAACGCGGTCTTTTTGCGGCCCAGCGCCAGATAGAAACGCGCCTTTGCGGGGTCGGGCGCATTGCCGGGGCGATAGCCGTAATGGTGGATCACGATGTCTTCCGGGCGAATGACCCCGCCTCGCTCGAGGACGCTTTCCGTGATGTTTTCGTGCACGGGATCGCGGTACTCGAAGCCGCGCCCGTTGCGGAACAGACGCAGCAATCGCGCCGCGATATATCCCGAAAAACCGCGCGCCATCGGATCGCCCGGAACAACGGGGACCCAGCGCCACGCGCGCACATCGTCGCAGTAGTTGGCCAGCGTCACCTCAATCGCGTCCGCGCCGGCCCCATCCGCGTCCACCACGCCGCGCAGACGGCGCGATCCCTCCGGATCGACCACTTCGTCCGCGTCGAGATGCAACAGCCAATCGCCGCGCGCCGCCCCGATCACGCGATTTCTCGCCTCGGAGAAATCATCGTTCCACGTCAGCGGAAACACGCGCGCCCCATGTCCCTGCGCGATGGAGACGGTGTCGTCCGTCGATCCGGTGTCGCCGATCACGATTTCATCGGCGCAATCGCGAATGCCCTCCAAACATTGCCCAATGCAATGCGCTTCGTTCTTGACGATCATCACCACGCTCAGCGCCGGCACGGATGCATCCCCCTGTCATCGGTTCGGGCGCGGAACGGTCTCGCGCCGCCCGCGCGCTTCGATGATACGCATGCGCGCGGACCGTGGCAATCGCGCCTGGATTCGATGGAAATGGTTTGCATTCTCGGCAAGGCTGGTCTTAAATAGAAAGGAACGACAAAAATGTTTTTCGATTCCGAAAACGGAGCGGAGGCATTCGACATGAAGACCGTATTGCGATGGGTGGAGATTCTGGTCGGTGCGACCTTTGTCGGCGCGGCGGCGCTAAAAGCGTTGGATATGACCTCGTTTGCCGTCCAGGTTTCGGCCTATGGCATCGTGCGCGATCCTTTTTGGGTGGAACTGGCCGCATACGGGAGCGTGATCGCGGAAACGTTGTTGGGCGCGGCAATGGTGGCCGGATTCCGCTTTCGGGGCTTGTTGTATCCCGCCACCGAAGCCATGTTGTTGGGGTTCAGCGCGCTGATCCTATATGCCTGGCGCTTTCAGGGATTGGCCGATTGCGGTTGTTTCGGGAAATACATTGAACTGGCGCCGGGGCCCTCCATCCTCAAAAACATCGTCATGATGGGCTTGATGGCGGCCGTCTGGCGGGGATGGGCGAAAGGGTTCTGGCGCGCCGCGTCCTCCGCGCCGCGGGCGATGGCCGCACGGATCGCCGTCGCCGTCATATGCGGCGTCATCGTGTTGGGCGTCGGCGTATATGCCACCGCCACGGCGTCTCCGGTCCCCGCGAGGTCAGACCGTTCGCACGCATCCAGCGACCGGCCCTTCGCCCAGTTTGTCTTCGAGCGCCCCGAGCGCCGCGTCGATCTCGGCGAGGGCCAATTCCTGGTCGCCATGCTCAGCGCTTCGTGCGAGCACTGCGTCGCGTCGGTCGCCGTCCTGAACGATTTCGGGAAGATGCCCGGCATGCCCCCTGTCGTGGCTCTCCTGATGGGATCTTCGAGCGAAATCGATGCCTTCCTGCTTCAGACCGCGCCTGAATTCCCTTGGCTCGCGATTGACGCGCTGACGTTCATGACGTTTATCGGCAGTGCGCCGCCACGCTTTTTCCTGGTCGAGGACGGCAGGCAAAGACATTTTTGGGACACGGAGCCGCCGTCGCCCGAGGACGTCGCGCAGGTCCTGGCCGCGGAAAAGTGATCGACTCTTTTGACGCGACGCGACCAGACGAATCCGTGAATCCAAAAGAAAGACGCTTCCTTTCGTCGCGAGACGAAAGGAAGCGTCGAGTCTGTTAACGTCCGATTCCGGTTACCAGCGCGAGCCGTAGCCGCCGCCACGCGATCCGCCGCGCGGCGCGCTGCTGCGACGATCTTCCTGCGGGCGCGCCTCGTTGACCTTGAGCGCGCGGCCTTGCAATTCCTTGCCGTCGATCGCCGCAATCGCCGCCTTGCCTTCCTCGTTGTTCGCCATTTCGACGAAACCAAAACCGCGCGAACGCCCCGTCACCTTGTCCATGATGACGCGAGCGGACGTGACCGTGCCAAAAGGCTCGAAAGTGGCTTGGAGGTCGCTGTCCATGGTGCTGTACGAGAGGTTGCCGACGTAGATGTTCATCTCTTTTCTCCTGTTCTGTCTTCTTCCCTCATTTCGAGGGCGTTACCCGATATGTCCGGCCGGACCTCCGCACGCAAACCACCTACTCCGGCATTCCGTTAGGCGTTCCAGCCCATTCCAGCTATTACAAACAGCCCGCCTGTTACCAGCGCGAACCGTAGCCGCCGCCACCGCCGCCGCCGCCACGCGAACCGTAGCCGCCGCGTCCGCCGCCGCCGCCGCCGCCACGCCGATCTTCCTGGGGACGCGCCTCGTTGACCTTAAGGGTGCGGCCCTGGAGGTCTTGGCCATTCAAGGCGGCAATCGCGGCCTGGGCTTCATTCGCATCGGCCATCTCGACAAATCCGAACCCGCGCGGCTTGCCCGTCTCGCGATCCATCATGACCCGGGCGGCGTTCACTTGCCCATACGCCTCAAAGGCGTTGCGCAAGTCATCTTCCGTTGTGCTGTACGACAGGTTGCCCACGTAAATATTCATGCTGACATCTCCTTCACGTCACATTCCCAACAAATAACCCTGCGTCAGACTCAGACGCAAGGAATTGCCCCCATGGCATAGACAAAACAGATGCGTTCGTCGCGCGAAAGCGGATGAGTGGAAGGCTTTTGGGTCTGTTTCTCGATGTTTTCGCAATTTTCTTCGCCCCTGGTAGCACCGCACGCTCGAAGATGATCTTGCTACTCATGGCGAAGGGACCAAAGGAGAGCGTCAGGCCGGACTGGTTCTTTTTGAAGGGTTTTCTTGGAAACTTGACCGTCTATCCCACACGTCTATCTGTTGTTTGGGCGCCAACCCCGGCACCCCATGTACGTACTTATATCACATTTTTCTCCCGTATACAAGAAAAATCTTCTGCACAAAAAATACTTGCGTGGCCTCGGATCGGGGGGAGGGGGCCTGATTCATCGTCTCCCGGGTTTTCCATGGGTTCCGGGAGCGTGTATAATGCCGCTGGGGAAAAGGCGAGGGCGTTTTCGTTTGTGACTCCCGACTCGATCGTGCGGATGGGAGCGTCTCTCGTCGGAATCGCGGCATTGGGTTTCAAGCGGGATGAGCCGGGGGGCATTGTCAATGCGGACACGGCTACGGGCGAACGTATGCGTCATGGCGTGCAGTGCATGCTTGGCGGCTTTTGTCCTGTGCGCGATGGCCCACGCCGCCGAACGCCCTCGTTATTCCGGCTCCATCGTTATCGCCACCGTCGGCGATCCCACGCAGACGGCGGGGCTGCGCGCCTTGGCGAAGGCGTACAAACAGTTCCAGCCGGACGTCGACATCAAGATCGAGGTCACCGGCGGCAGCGTCGGCGGCAGCGACAATTACCCCACGTGGCTCAGCACGCAGCTTGCTTCGGGCAAGCCCCGCCCCGACATCGTCTCGGGCAACTACTGTGTCGGCTACGCGCATTATGTCAACTTTGACTACTACCGCCGCTGTGTCAATCCTTACACGGGCAATCGCTGGGACCAGGACCTCGATTTCGACTTCAGCGTTTTCAGGACAACCCTGGGCATCCGCAGCATGCTCCCTACGCAGGCCGTCCACATCATGTGGTTCTACAACGTCGATATGTTCGAGCGCCTGGGCCTGTCGCCGCCGAAAACGTGGCCCGAGTTCATGGACGTGTGCGCAAAGATTCAAGCGGCGGGCAAGATACCGACCACGCTCCGCTTTGACTCCCGCTACTACCAATGGCTCGCCGAAATTTTGTGGGACCAGTACAGCCGTCCGCATATCGAGCACTTGCGCGCCCAACCCGGCGACTGGTGTTTCAATCCGGAAACGGACGGCGTGTGGAAATACGATCCCGCCGACCCCTTCAACAGCGCCCTTCCCACCCTCAACCTCATGCGTCTGGAACGGGCGATACACAAAGGCATCATTCGCTACGACACGCCGGAGTTCGTCGAGTTCCTCGAACGCATGAAGGAAATCGCGCGGTATACCCCGCCGGATTTTCTCGTGGAGCAGGCGGGCGCGGGGGCCGACCCCTATAGTCTGTTCGTGCGTCAGGACGCGGCGATCCACCTGGATGGCACGTGGTTGCTGCCGCAGATCGACGAGGACATGGAGGATCTGCGCAATCACAAAGGCGCGTCCGGCCCCTTGCGCGCGTTCCGATGGGCGACGTTCGAGCCGCCCTCCCTCACTGGTCCGCTCGTGAAGGCTCCCGCGCGCAGCATCGAATCCTCAGCGGGCGCTTACGTCAGCATCGTCGCGAAAAACCAACCCCAGATCGATCGCTGCGTTGATTTCGTCATGTTCTGGCTGTCCGCGCCGGGACATCAAGCGTTCATCGATGGTTCTATCGCCGAGAAAGAATTCCGGCCTGCGGGCAAGCTCATGGTGCGCGGCGTGAAAATCCCCGAGAAATATGAGCGCATGAACGCCGTCTATGCTATGATCGGCAATGCCGAGAACGACGTCAACCGCCTGTTCGGTCTCGCGCCGCAGGGAAGCCGCCTCACCCAGGACGCGCGTCAGATACTCGTTCAGATCATCCAGGGCCGCATCGACTGCGAAGAGGGGGCGAAACGATTCCAGGCCTTCGCCGAGGCGTCCGTCGAGGAAGCCCTGAGGAAAAACGGCATGCCGATGTCCCTCCTCGATCATCCCGAGGCGGACCCATCGCTGTACAAGGCGGAGTGAACATGAGCGACGCGCCTCTCCTGTCCCCTGCCCGGCGCTTCACGGCGATCCTCGTCGCGCTGGCGTGCGGCGCGGGACTTGTCGTGCTGAACGGCTCCTATGTCGCGCTGGAGCGGCGTGCCGCGGCAATGCGCGTGCCTGCGGAAACGCTTTCCCAAACGCCCGCGCGCGTCGTTTCGACGGACAAGGGCTGGGTGCAAGGCGAAAGCGACGGGGGCATTCGCCTCGTGTCCCGCGATGCAGTTGCGGACCTCGACGCCCTCTTGCATGTCGCCCCCGCGGGCGATCCGCCGCTGCCCCTGAGCGCATTGACGGCGGATCCGCAAGGCGGTCGCACGTACGCCGCCCACGGAGGCGTCCGGATCGCCGTCTTCGGCCCCGCGCTCGAGCCCTTGGCGACGCTTGACGCCCCCCACAGCGTCTTTGGCCTCGCCGCGTTGTCGAACGGCGCGCTCGCCGTCTGTCACGGCGCAGACGGCTATGGCCCGGACTATTTTCTGAGCATCGTGAAGGATCCGTTGACGGGTCCGGTTCCGCCGGGCATTCCGCTGAATTTTGCGACGCGTTTCGTGGCGGCGTCGGGCGAAGACGCGATCTACGCGACCGTCCATGGCCGTCTGGGCAAGGTGAACGCCCGCGGCGCCCGAGAATGGGAAACCGTTCTCTTTCAACCGCCCCAGTCGTTGAGCGTCGCGCGCGATGGACGGATTCTCGTGGGCGATGCGCGCGGCGGCCTCGCCTTGATCAATGCGGACGGTCAGGAAGTCTGGCGGCGCGGCCTGTCGCGGTTTGGGATTCGGCAAACGGTCTTCTCGGCAGACGGGCGTTTTTTGATCGCGGCGGACGATCGCGCGGCGGCGTATGTGTGCAACGCCGCCGGACGTTTGCTGTGCGCGCTGCCCGCCGCCGATCGCCGTAATGGCATCGCCGCCTTGCTGGTCGAAGGCGACGACGCACGCATTCTGTGCACCACCGGCGCGACGGAGATTCTGCGCTTGTCAGAGACCGAGGGACTCGGCAATGCCGCGACCATGCGGACCGTTGCCTATGCGGGCAATCCGTTGATCGCCCTGGCCTTGCTCTGCGCTATCACGGTTTTCAGCGCGCGGCTTTCGCGCACGGCGCGGTTGGCTTTCCTGCGCATCCGCCAGGGGCGCACCGCCTATCTGCTCCTCGCGCCGACTTTCGCCATGTTGCTCGTGTTCTGCTACTACCCCGTCGCGACGGCCTTCCTCTATTCTTTCATGAAGCTGTCGCTCTCGGCGCCCATGGAATTCACGGGACTCGACAACTACCGGAAAATGTTTCACGACCCCTACGTCTGGGTCGGCATGAAAAACATGTTCATCTTCCTCGTCACGGGCCTTGTCAAAACGTTGACCGTGCCCTTGCTCGTGGCGGAACTGGTCTTCTGGCTCGCGAATGACCGCCTGCGCCAAGCCATGCGCACTTTTTTTGTTTTCCCCGCCGTCGTGCCGGGCTTGATCTCCGTGCTTCTGTGGAAACTCATCTACAGCCCCAACATCGGCCTGCTGAACAAGATTTTGGAGGTCATGGGGCTTGAGTCCTGGAAACATGCATGGCTGGCCGATGAACGGTTGGCGATCTGGGCGATCGTATTTTCAGGATTTCCGTGGGTCAACGTCTTCGCGTTCTTGATTCTGCTCGGCGGCCTGATCAACATCAGCCGCGACATTCACGAGGCCTCCGCCATCGACGGCGTCTCGATCATGGGACGATTCCTTCGCATCGACGTCCCGCTGATCATGCCGCAAATCCGTCTGCTCATCGTGCTCACATTCATCGGCAGCATCCAGGATTTCACCAGCGTGCTCGTATTCACCGGGGGCGGTCCGGGCATCGCCACGTTCGTGCCCGCGTTGCAGATGTTCTTTCAGACCGCCGAAGGCATGAACCTCGGGTATGCTTCCGCGATCGGCGTGTTCTTGTTCGCGTTGGTATTGGCGGCGACGCTTCTCAACAACCGCCTATTTCGCTCCCGGGAGGGCTAGGCATGCGCAGCGCATTCCGGCAGACGCTCAGCATCGCGGCGTTGGCGGCGCTGCTGTTCCTGTGCTTCGTTCCGTTGTTCATGATGGCGGCCATGTCGTTGCGCAAGTCGCTCGACATCTTCGGCAACTTCTGGGGACTTCCCTATCCGCCGCACTGGACCAATTACGCGCGCGCCGTGGCGTTGCTCACCCGGCCCGCGTTGAACACCCTGTGGATATCGTTGAGTTCCGTCGCCGGCGTGCTCGTGTTCGCCACGCTTTCGGGCTATGCCTTTGCGCGGCTGCGTTTTGCCGGGCGCGAGGTCTTGTTCTATCTTATCCTGGCCCTGATGATGGTGCCCGGCATGCTCCTGCTCACGCCGAACTACATCCTGGCCGTGAATTTAGGCCTGCGCGACACCTATTGGGGCCTCTGGCTGTTCTACGTTGCGGGCGGGCAAGTCGTGGGCATCTTCCTGCTCCGCAATTTTCTGCAATCCCTGCCCGAGGAACTGTTCGAGGCGGCCCGCGTCGAGGGCGCATCCGAACTCCAGTGCATCTACCACATCGCCGTTCCCCTAAGCTCGCCGATCCTCGTCACCGTCGGCATCATGACCTTCCTCGGCCTTTACAACGACCTTATCTGGCCGCTGCTCATCATCAACGCGCCCGAACGCGAGACCCTCATGCAGGCCCTGCTTCACTTCAACCCCGTCGACAAACGCGTCAGTTCTCGCGCCGACCTCGGCATCCAAGCCGCCGGTTACGTCGTCGCGTCCATCCCTGCGTTGATCGTCTTTTGGTTCGGCATGAAGTCCTACATCCAGGGCATCACCTCCGGCGCCGTAAAGGGGTAGGCCGCTTTTCTGTGCAGGCATCCATGCGCTTATAGAGGGGATGGCATGGTCGCGGAACCGGAATGAGCCCGTGCATTTCCGCTGCGACCGTGCGTCCGGCGGAAGGAAGTCATGGCGGCGATCGCGGGCAGGCAAGTCAGCGTTTCAATTCAGGATATCCGCCTGCCAACCCAATTCGAGCCGGTTTCCATGATCGCCCGTCCATTTGCGTTGCGCATCCCGGGTTTGCAGCACAGCGCTTATGTCGAAAGGAATAAGCGCCGTCTTGACCCGCAGTTGCGCCACATGATATTCGCCCGCTTTCCACAGCGACGTTGGATCGTCGTAAAGAAAGAGCATCCAGCTGGCATAATTCGCTCCGGGTCTGGAGGGTTCGATATAGCGCAAATGGCCCGGGTCCACGCGCCCGACAACGCTCATGTGGTAATCGACGCGCATATCCGTTGCGGCGCGAAACAGAAATGAAAAGGCGTATTCCTTGTCGCCGATCGCCTTGGTCTGAACGCCAAGGCAGTCCAACCCTGCAACCATGGGCTGGGGCGTTGCGTTCCGGGTCAGCGTTTCCCATTTTGCGCCGATGGCTTTCTTTAGGGACTCCGGGATGTGCAGGGCCGCAGGCGCCATCGCGTAGAGCGTCGCGTAATCGTTGCAGGCTTCCAGCTTGGCGAGAAACGACGTCTCATCGAACGCCGCCCACTGCCAGCCCAAGGCAAGCGTCTGTCCTACATCGGCGACCCAGACTCCCTGCTGGTCGCGGGTGTGCAGAAACAAGCGCAGGTTGTAGGGGATGAGCTCCGTGGGAACGCTCAGGCGCACCACGTGATGTTCGCCTTGTTTCCATCGCGACGTCGCCTCTTCTCCTCGAAGGACACGGGTCCATTGGGCGTATCCCCGTTCTTGGTCTCTTTCGGGCAGCCGGGCGATATTCGACGGGAACACATATCCCTGAACCGAGAGGTGATAGTCGACATCTATGTCCTTGGCGCAACGGAACAGAAACGAAAACGTGTATTCCTGCTCGCCGGTCGCCTGGGTTTCGACGCCCAAACAGTCCAACCCGTCGATCAGAGGTTTGGGTTCAACGCCCTGCGTCAAAACCTTCCACCTTTCGTCCACGGCTTGGGCGATCGCTTTCGACGCGGGAAGAGATGCGGCGACGAGTTCATACAGGGCGGCGAAATCGTTGCACGCCTCAATCTTGGAAAGGAACGGCTTCTCGTCGAAAACGGCCCACTGCCATCCTAGAGGCAGGATTTGTCCCACGTCGGCGGTCCAGTGGCCTTGCGGGTCGCGGGTGTGCAAGAACAGGCGCAGGTTGTACGGGATGAGCGCGGTGGAGACCTTAAGGCTCACCACATGGCATTCATTCTGTTTCCAGTGCGAAGTGGCCTCGTCTTTCTTCAGGAGACGGGTCCATTGGGAACGTTGCCGCGCGCGATCCGCCTCGGGCAGAAGATCGATATGCGAGGAAGACACCCCCGCCAAAACCGATAGATGATAGTCCGTGTCCAAATCCTTCGTGGAACGGAACAAAAACGAGAACGTATATTCCCGTTCGCCGGTGGCTTTAACGTCCACCGCAAGAAATTCCACGCCGTCGATCAAAAGCTGCGGCGTCATCCGCTCGGTCAGCGCCTTCCATTGGGCATCAAAATCGCGGTCGGTCGCTTCGGAGACGTCTCCGTTTTGGCGGGCCCGCCGTTGCCGTTCGTACAATGCCACAAAGTCATTGCCCGCCGGCTCTTCCTGATCGGATTGTGTGGTGAAAGGGACGCTTGGCGTCGGTTGGGACGGTTTGCCGTCCTTGTCCTCTCTGGCCGAAGCGGCGGGAGAGGAGGCCATCGTGTTTGCTTGCGATGGGGCCCCGTTGGGTTCACAACCAAGGATCAGGAAACTCGCTCCCCAGAAGACAGGCAACAGACAATACGCAGCCAAGCGCTTCGTCATTCTCATTGGGTTCCTCATGTATGCATTTCCCTGGTCTCCGCCCGCCTCCGCTGCGCATGGGACGGTCGGGAAGTTCTGCGTCGCTTGGCGACGATGCGCGAGAACGCGTCATTCTTCGCGGCGAGGGGGCGCCTTGTCCCGATCCGCGCCGTACACGTGCGGCAACAGCGCGGCGGCCAGCCCAACCCCCTCGGGGAGCAATGCCATTTCGCTTACTGCCTTGAGCAACAAGAAGCCGCCCGTCGCGCACATGCCGATGAGACCCGCCAGCAGAATGATTTTTGCGGGGCTTGCGCTGCTCGGCGCGTAGGGGGCGATGGCCTTCCCCGCAATCACGATATCGCTTGCTTGCGCTTGCTCGGCCATGCGGCTTTTTTCGTATTCGGTGCGCACCAATGCGTAACTGGTCTTCAAGCTGTCCGATTCCAGGATAAATTTGTCGCGTTCGAGCGTCTTTTCCGCAAGCGTGACCGTCAGAGCGTCGATTTCCTTCCGCAGATCATCCAATTTGAGGAGGAGCATGTCTTTCGTTGCTTTCAGCCCTTCCGTTTCTTGGTTGACGCGCACCTCTTCCGTCCGAATCGCCAGGTACGTTTTATTTGCTTCTTCGGTGCGCAGCCCTTTGTCCGGGGTCATTTTGACAGCGCCGCCCTGCGCTCCTGCGATCCAATACGCGTCGTCTGACGGGGCGCGGAAATAGACGTCCTTCGGGGATTCCTTGGCCCGTTCGGCGCGAAGGGCCTCCTGTTTTCTCTCGCCCCACGCCAGATCCACCTCCGTCTGTTTTAGAAGCGCTTCAAATTCGGTCATCTGTTTCTGTCGCGCGTCCAACTGCGCCTTGATGAGTTCCAAGTTCCAGGCTTTCTGGTGATCCGCAAGGGCGCTATTGGCCTGTTCCAGAGCGGCGCGGGTCGCGTTGTGCAGCGCTTCCAACAGGGACGACGTTCGGCGCATTCGTTCCGTGGCCACGGAATCGACCTGTTCCTTGAACACCTCGCTCCAGGTCTCGGCGATCTTGGCCGCCAAATCCGCGCTCGCCGCGCTGGTGCGGAAAACCAGCGTCTGGGTGTACGTGGGGCCCTGCGTTCCGCGGGTGTCCAGGCGTATCAGTTCCACTTGGAGCAAGTTGCGAAGCGACTGAATACGCGTGTTGTGCAATGGAATTCTGACGATGACTTCCTTGAGGACGGGGGCCGAGAGGGCGACGACTTTGTAGGCCTCCATCGGCAAGGCCGGCGGCATCAATTCCGCTATGCTGTCTTGCTTGACGGTCGAGGTCCGCCCCGATGTCACCGGCGAATCATCCTTGAAGACGGGAGGAGATACGAACAGCGTCACCTCCGACCGGTAGCTTTTGGGCATGAAGAACGCTATTGGCGCCGCAAGCAGTGCAAACACCACGCCGCCAAGAAAAATCCTGACCGCGTTCAGCCTGATCCACATGAGCGCTACAGGAAGCGACAAACTATCATCCATGGGCAACGGCAACGTTTCCACTCCTTGTTTTAACAACGGAAAACGAACCGCCATCGCGCATTTTGCGCGACTTTCGTTCGGCGCGGCCAGTTTGCCAGAACCGGCAGCGATACGCAAACCTCCGGCTTGGCGCATCGGCTGCGTCCCCTGCGCCGCGACAGATGGACGCGACAGATGGATTGCGCACGGATCGGCGTTTGCGTTACCCTATAGAGGGAGTGGCTGGGCTGTGGTTTTGTGCGCCCAAAACGCTTGGCGCGCAGGAGTATTGCCGCCCTTCCGCGCAACTGCCTGTAAATAAAGGCGTAGCGGGGGGCATGGCCGCGACGCGCGCGGGCGTCGACAGGCCCTTTTCTAGGCGCGAGCGTGAAACGGGCTGCGTTGTTGGATGCGCGCGGGATGGTGCGGGAGATGGAAGACGCCCGGCATAGGCCGGGGAGGTGACGGGTGAGGCAAGTGCGCTTGTTTTTGGCCAGCGTGGGACGACGTCCGGCGTTATATTCGCTGGTGACGCCGCCCATGGGGCTGTTGTATCTTGCCGCATACCTGCGCGCCAAGTTCCATGTCGCCATCCGCATCGAGGACCAGCGCCTGTCCAATTGCACCGACGACGAGCTTGTCCAAGCGGCCGTGGATTTTCGCGCCGACGTCGTCGGCCTGAGCGCCTTCACTTCCGGAGCCCATGCCTTGTCGCGCATTACCGCCAACATGCGCCGGGCGCTGCCCCAGGTGCATATCGCGCTGGGCGGTCCCCATGCCAGTGCGTCCCGAGCGGACGCATTGCTCGGGAACGCCGCCGACATCGCCGTTGAAGGCGAAGGTGAATGGACGTTCGAGCGGGCCATTCGCGCCGATTTCGATCCGGAAGGATTGGCCGCCATCCCGGGACTGCATTGGCGGAATGCCGAGGGGCGCATCGTCACGAATCCCGGATTGATGCCGTTGATCCCCGATCTGGATACGCTTCCTTTTCCGGCGTACGACCTGATCGATATCCGGCAGTACTGGAAGCAGCAATCGATGCCCCCTATCCCGCGCCGCACCTATATTTCCCTGACCAGCAGCCGCGGCTGTCCCTACCAATGCATTTGGTGCCACAAAATATTCGGGAAGCGGCACCGGGCCCACTCCGCCGAGCGAATTGTCGACGAAATCGTCCATTTCGCGCGCAGTTACGGAGTCGATGAGGTCGAATTTCTCGATGATACGTTCACGCAGGACCCCGATCGGGTCATGGCTTTCAGCGAGTTGCTGTTGCGCAAGCACGGAAAAATCAAAATCGCATTTCCCAACGCCATTCGCGGCGACACCGTGACGCCGGAGATGCTCCGCGCTTTGCGAGACGCCGGAGTCTACTTCTCGTCGTTCGCGCTGGAGACGGGATCGCCGCGTTTGCAGCAGTACACCTGTAAGTTCCTCGATATCCCGCGGTTCCTGGAGAACGTCGAGACGGCGGTGAAACTCGGCATCTTTGCCAACGGCTTCGCCATGCTAGGGTTTCCCACGGAAACGGAAGCCGAACTGCAGCAGACGATAGACGTGGCCGCCCACTCCCAGTTGCACACCTGCTCCTTTTTCACGGTGACGCCGTATCCCAATACGGAACTCTACGCCATCGTCGAGCGCGAACGCCCCGAGAAACTGGCGAAAATCAGCTACAACGACCTTACCTTCCCCAGCATTCGGGTCAATCTCACCGATTTGCCGGACGAGACGTTGTTCGCCTATCAGCGCAAGGCCAACTGGCAGTTCTTCCTGAAACCCGGCCGCGCGTTTCGCATCCTGCGCGATTATCCCAAGCCTCATCTGTTGCCCGCTTACTTGCCGGTGTTTTTGAGCAGAGCCACCAAAGGCCTGTTCCACAAACCGACAGGCTGATCGTCCGTGGCGCCGCTTGAAAACGAGACCGTTTTTTCGCGGCGTTATGGCATGAGGCAATCGTGGACGGCTTGGATGAATTTCGACGCGTATTCGTCGTAGTTCGCGCCGCGTTCGTCGCGCACCTGCGCGACAATAAGATCATGATCCAGATCGACAAGGAAGATGGCGCCGGACGCCGCCCCGTGGCCCATGACGTTCTTGCCTAAGAGGGTTGCGTCTGGGGGCGTCCCGTCTTTTCCGGCGCGCGGGTCGGGATAGCGCAGGCGGACAAGCCCGAATCCCCATTCGTCGTGAATGGAGGGATAGAACTGCTCCAATGGCTTCGGTTGAATCGCTTCGAACGCTTCCGGCGAGAAAAATTCGAGCCCGCCGTACGAGCCGCGATTCGCGAGCAACTGGGCGATACGCGCCAAGTCGAAGGCCGTGGCGTAGCAGTTATGGCCCATGTGGCTGATGCTCGTGTTCGTGATGCCCAGCGGCCCGAAATAGTTTTCGTGGAAAAGGCGGAATATCGGTTTGCGCGCGGCGGCCTGCATGACAACGCCGGCGAGGTCGTACCCCATGCCGTTGTATTCACGAATCAAACCGGGCCGCAGATACGGCAACCCGTTCGCGACGATATTGTCAAGCGATGGATTCAGGATGCCGCCCCACTCGCCGTGGCCGGACAGGCCCGTCGTGTGGGTGAACAGGTTACGCATCGTGATGGTTTTCTCGCCCGTCTTCGGGAAGTCGGGCAGAAAATCACCGATGGGCTGGTCCACACCGATGAGACCCTGATCGACAAATTGAGCGAAGAGAATGCCCGAGACGGCCTTTGTGATCGATGCCAGCCACATCGGCTCATGGATGTCCGCGCCGACGCCTTCGTGGTAGACAATCACGCCGTGGCGCGCCACCAACGTGACCATCGGCTGTTTCCCCGCCGCGAGCCAGTCTTCGCACACGGCGCGCAGTTTGTCCGCCGTATCCGGCGCCATACCCGCGTCGGCAGGTGTCCCTTCGCGCAACACCGGTGCCGGCGCTCCTGATTTTTTGTGCGGCGGCTTTAGTTTTGGCGAGAGTTTCGCGCCGGTGAGTTTCGCGCGCAGGGCGAAGTGGAAGTCGTCGTTAATGTCCTCCGGTGTGTCCAGGACCCCGAGCCCTTTCGCAGTGTGCACCTTGTCGAACGATGCCAGGAGGATGGCTGTGGACTCGTTCCCAAAACCCTGCTCGGATAGTGCCTCAAACGGCACCAGCCCATCGACTACCTTCATCCACGGCTCCTTGAATTCCTTCGCGACCGGAAGAGCGTTGATGTACGCGGCCAACGCATCCAAGGGTGGCGTCCAGTTCTGCGGCACGCAGTAGAACGTCAACTCGCGGCGGATGTGCGTGCCGTTGGCGGTCGTGCCGTCGAGCACGGCGGCATACCGACCTGGCTGGGCGGCATCCCCGGCTTTTGCGATACGCACGCGTTTGCCTTTGCCCGCGTCGTGATACCACGTTGTCTGTAGCGCGAAATCACCCATCACAAGTTGGACGAGATTGGGGTTCTCCCACCCAATCTTCGGGAAGGGACCAGGGGAAAGCACAAAACCGCCTTGCTCCGGAACCAGCCGCGTTTTCTGGAACTGGCGCAGGTCCTCTATCCCGTTCTCGGTGGTCGTCTTCTTGGCGCGCCCGGCTTCGTCGAGGATCGCGAACGTGAATTCCCAGTAACGGCCGCCGGCGTCTTCGACCTTCACGAGTATGGCGTTATGTCCGGCGCGCAGGTTGACGGGGATTAGTTCCTGCCCATCGGCGAGGGCGCGGCCTTTCGAATTGTAGAAGGCGAACACCTGTTCTCCGTTCACAAAGAGCTTGGCGCCGTCGTTGAACGCGAAGTAGCAGTAGGCCGGTTGGTCCTTTTCCGAATGCACCTGCGCAAACGCGTACGCCACCCCTTTGCCTTGCGGATAATGCGCCTTGAAGTCGATCTTGTGCGCGGCGTCGATGTGCGCTTTGCATGCGGAGACGGACTGCGTGGCGCCGGTCGCGTCCTGGTAGGTCGCCACGGAGTCCGGCGCGATGGCGGCCGCGGACTCGCCCCCGAGCGCGCTTAGATAATCGGCGTGGTGCCCCGCGCGATAGTCCGCGCCGGGCTGGGGGTTGACGGGATCGGGGTTCGGGAACGGCCCCAACAGAAGCCACTCCTGCACCGGGGCGGCGGCGCTCAACGGATGCACGGGCGCGTTTGACGCGAGTTCGTCCGCGACGACCGGCGCCGCGAAGCAGATTGCGAGAGCGATGTGGAAGGCAAATCGTTTCACGAAAGACACTCCTCTTGCGCGCGGTCTGCGCGGTGGATCGTAGCGGCTCAGGAACTCCGCCACGCGGGGTAGACCCGGACATAATACACGCCCGCCGCCAACGCCGCCAACAACGCGAGCGATGCGTAGATAGCGGGGGTTCCCGTATCCGCATAATCCAGACGGCTCTGGGAGGGATTTACGGGATTGTACAACACGACAAGCGGGAATCCGGGGTCTTGGAGACGATCGAGCGAGTCTTTGGGGAGGGCGTTGGGGCTGCCCGTCTGCGGCCACGTTCCCATCCACGAACCGACGCGGGAAACGCCCGCCACGGCATACTCATATTGGATGAGAACCTTCGTGATATCCTGCGTCGCGCTGAAACGGGTGTCTTTGAACTCGCAACGAAGGATGCGGCCCGGCGCGCGCTGCCAGGGAACGGCGAAATAAGACCCCCACCATTTCATCAACGGAAACGCGACAAGCAACGCCATCAGCAATGCCACCGCTTCAGGCAAGCCCGGCTTTTTGAAGTGTTTCCGCTTTGGCAGAGGCATCTTGTCCCTCGCGCGTCGCCCCAGCTTGTGTAGGGCACTATACAGGCAAGCCCGGCGGCGTGGCAAGTGAACTTCCAAGGCGATGCAGCAAAAAACGCGGGGCCGACTGGGCCTTTCCTGGGGCGGCGCGGTCATGCGTCTTGTCGTGGGGCGCAGCGTTTTTCCTTGGCGGGCGGCGCAGGTCGTTTCCGGGTCTTTTGCGGCGCGAACCGTCAAATGGCGCCGCTTCCTCAAAATATGTATACTCCGCGGTTTAGCCAACGTCCCGCGCATGTTGCGGGGCGTTTCCCTGTTTTTTCAGACGCGGGCTTTCGCCGTCGTTCGGCGGGGCCTTCGCGAGGACATACGTGCGGTACTGCGGCATAGATTTCGGGACGAGCAACTCGAGCGCGGCGTTGGTCGAGAACGATTCCGCGAGGGTGCTCGATCTCGATCCCCGCAACGACGCCCCCACGTCGTTGCCCTCGCTGCTGTATATCACGAAAGAGCGCAAATACATCGTGGGGCGCGCGGCGGCGAATGCATTCATCGAGCGCAACGTGGACCGCGAGGTGCTGCTCAAGCGCATCGATCTCGAGACGGCCATCGAGGCGTACGTCGCTTCCGAGCCGGACAAGAGCGACGCGTACCGCCCGCGCGAAGATATGGGCGAAGTGCGCGACGCCGTCCGGGCAAGCGCCGTGGTCGAGGTGAATTCTCCGGGCCGGTTGTTTCAGTCGCTCAAAAGCTCGCTCCGGTTCGCCAATTTCCGCGGCACGGAGGTGTTCGGGCGGCGCTATCAGATCACGGAGCTTATCTCGCTCGTGCTGCGCCGCATCAAACGATCGGTCGACGAAGCCGCCGGCGAGTCCGTCGAGGGCGCCGTGATGGGCCGCCCCGTGCGCTTTTCCGCCAGCGACGAGGAAAACGCCTTGGCCGAGAAACGCCTGCGCGCCGCCGCTGAAATGGCGGGATTCAAGGACGTCGCGTTTTTTTATGAGCCCGTGGCCGCATGCATCGAATATGCGGCGGGCACGGTGCGGCGGCAACGTTTGATGGTTGTGGAGATTGGCGGCGGCACGTGCGACGTGTGCGCCGGTGACGTCAAGAGCGTGGAGGCCACGACGG
>ERZ795049.1970-NODE-1970-length-25145-cov-6.596214_pt1 | contig 25145 bp, 22 predicted proteins | sample MGYA00375133_ERZ795049 | MGnify/ENA primary metagenome ERZ795049 (study PRJEB30178, sample SAMN05720147) | activated sludge metagenome | isolation source: anaerobic digester from wastewater treatment plant | place: Japan | collected 2015-04-20 ... | reverse complement strand
GTCTGCTTTTCCCGCCTTGTTCCTTTGACATAGATCAGCGGGATTTCCAGATTATAGTCCACGGTATCGTCGTCAATCAGGGCGCAGTTCTGAAACAAGTAGGAGAGCCTTGTCCTGAGCAGCTTGGTGGCCTTGGCCGAACCAATCCGTGGACTTGGCTCGCCAAACAGTCTCACGATACCGCTATCGGGCCTTTCGAGCAGCCCCATGATATTCAGAACGGTCGTCTTGCCTGAACCGCTTTTGCCCGTGATGGCGACCATCTCGCCCTCAGAGACTGCCAAGTTCATCTTGTCGAGCACCACATGCTGCGCATAGCGTTTGCTGATACTGACCAGTTCGCACACACTCTTCATGCCGTCAGATCCCTCCCTTCAAGACCTTCACCTTGTTCTTCTGCTCGATACGTGCAAGCGCAACAACGGAGGCCGCGAGCTCGACCGCCATGAGCGTGACCGTCACTGCCAGAAATCTGATACCAGCCATTCCCTCGTTGACGAATAGCTGCGGATAAGCTCCCGCACTACTGGGCATAAGACTGTCAAGAGCAGAGCTGATCAAGAGCTGGAACGCCCATATCACCAAGAACAGCCAGATGTACTCCTTGTACGTCCTATAGAAATCCGTGCCGAACAGGCGGCGCACGATGAAGCGGCGTTGGTATCTGTTGAAGAAGATAGTCAGGTTTTGCACCACAAGCGTCAATAGCCCGGCTATCAGCCCGAGGCTCACAAGCCAGAGCAGATTCAGCATCTCTTGCAGGCCGTGGATTTCCTGCAGAACGAACTGGTGGACCGTGACCAGGTGTTTCAGATTATCATCCAGCCCAAGCCTTTCAAGGTCTGGCTTCAGTGCCTTATGGGTCAACGCCGCATCTCTGTCGATCAGTCTGATCTTCAACGCGTCTGTCGCTCCTCCGCCGCGGGCGACAATCCTGTCGGCAATAAGGCTGTTGCTCTCCGTCATGACCTCAATGATCGGGTCTACGATGATATTGTTCTCTGCAGGAAACACATCCGGATTGAAGCTAAAGACCCGCTGGTCATTGGCCAGCCAGACTATCACAATCCGCTGATCTCTGAGACTGTCCGGTATTGTTCTCTTGTAGTACCCTTCGTCAACACCCTTCCAGTCCGCCCTGTACTTCTGAAAATAGCCCAGAATCTCCTTTTCTCTGTAGCGATACTTTTCGGGCACTAGCAGAACCCAATCAGCGGTATCCTCGGACACTTGTACAGGGTTGTGGTCGGCGTCGTACACGGGAAACGCGCGCAAGTAGTTGGGGTTTACCTTTATTGATCGTATCCCGTTCCAATTCCTGTTCAGAACGAGCGCTCTTTCCTCATAGCTGTTTGCCGCGATCAATACGGACCCCAGTCTATTCAGAGCAGGATAAAGCTCGTAAAGGGCCTGATCCACTATGCGCCGACCTGCCTCCATATCCTCCGGGCCATATTCGATGCTGATAGGGTAAAAGACGCCGTAATCCTTGACGTGGGCCCAGTTCTGCAACACGCGCTGTTTCTCGCCGATCATGCCATACTGACGCCAGATCGCCAGGCCGAGCAAGATCACGAATATGGAGCAACTCGCTTTGAGGAGCATGTTGAGGATGAAGATGCCCTTTGTATCCTGGCGATTCTTGATGGCATCACTGATCTTGATGCGCGAGATGTAGACATATGACACGAGCGAAATCGCCAGCATGACGATATAGGTTGTGACCTGATCGAGCACAACGCGACCAACAAAGTGGCCGGTCGTGTTCTTGACGACGAGAGCCGCAAGCAGCGACGCCACCGTCGCCACGACAAAGACGGCCGTGATCATCTTGCCGGCGACGATAAACCACAGGCGGATGTTGGCACCGCCGTGCATCTTGATGATGCCAATCCTTCTGGATTCACTGAAGATGTAGTAGGTGAGGAGGACTAGAATGACAACAGAGATCATGTAGTTCAGGAATCTCAAAACGCTGAACCACGATGCCATCGCTATCAATCCATGGTCAGCGGCACTCTTCCTGAAATCCTGACGGGTGTACGAGCTCCTCGTGTGTTCATTGACCTTAGCGACAAAGTCGTCGATGAATGCCTCGTACGCCTCGTCGCTTGCCGCTTCCACATAGTACTGGCCATAGACTGGCAACTGCTCATAGGCGGCCTGCAGCGGCCTGATCGTGACCAGGTCATTACCACCAAAGTCCTTGATGACTCCTACCTGGCTTGGTTCACCGGTATTGGCGGTGGACATAAAGGAGCCGCCCTGCTGTGTGTCTGACGCTGTCAACAACCGGCCACTTTCGAGCCTGAATGCATCGAAAAAGTGGGTGTCGCCGGTCAGCAACACGTATTTGGCTATCTCGACCCGATCATCAGGCCGATAGTGGATGCTCGTTCTGAGGAGGTTGACCTTGTGCCCATTGGCCGCCTTACACAATATGGGATACAGCGCCTCCGGGTTGGCGAGCAAGAGGTCGCTAGGGATCACGATCTGCTGCTTGGCGATGCCCTCCTCCGCCCGCTCCATTCCTGCAAGTTCTTCTTTATCTGTTTGGCTGTACGCGATGTAAAAGGAAAATACGGCCGCCAGCACGAGAAAAGCCACCACCACCTTCTTCACGGCTCGCAGTCTCCTTATTCGTAACTAGAGCGCCGAACACGAAGGCCGGTCGCCACTTTCCAAACGTGGCGACCGGCACCCATTAGGCTGTCAGAACTGGACCTCTAGTCTTGCGTCCTCCACCAAGCATATCCCGTTTCCCACACGGCGCCAACAGCATTGGAGTAGGACCACTGCCCTGCCGCTATCCAGCCGCTGTCGGCAGCGGATGCTCCGATCTTGCACGAGGAACCATGCACTTTGGTACTATGAAAATAGTCTGACCATACGATCTGTCCGGGAGGGATCACGGACACGCGGGTGCCGTAATCCCACCACCCGCCGCCCACCTCTTCCATCGCAAACGGCGTCACCTCGCCATTGGTCAGTGCTACCGAGCCACTGTCTGCCGACACTGATGGTGCTCCAAGAGATAGAGCAACCAGCAGCATGACGACTACCGCCATCGTGCCGCGAAGACGCTGTCTAGACATCGTGTCGCCTCCTCATAGTGCACACTGAAGCACTTCGTCCGCTGTCCCTATGCCTTCGCTATGGACCAGGTAGACCGCCAGGCAATTCACCTACACATGACCGCGCTGTAGGCTGCGCGCCTCTGTGTCGTAGAGGATACGCCGGTCGGCGACCGTGATGTAGGCTTCTTCCCTGCCATGCCATTGCCCTGGACAGGCTCACGCCCTCTACGCAGGGTTGTGGTCGTTCGGAAGCCATTGTACTGCCTGGCCCAGGAGGCCATATGTCTTGCTACGCCTGGGCCCTTGCCTTCTGTCTTGTCGCACTGAGTTCGCCGCGTCGTCAATGGAATCGGTGATCTTCGAGTGCAATCTGGCTAATGTCCCAGCCCTCTGGCAAGTGCCATCCTCACGAGTTCATCCGACCAGGGACTTGGGCCGCATGCGCCTACGTCGGATAAGCACTACAGTCGCCGTCCCAGCGCTCAGTAGCGCCAGCGCACCCGCCCAAACCAGCATCCCAAGCGAAGGAGGTGTAGAACTCGACGTCTCCTGGCTAGCATCTGGACGGCCAGGATCATCCTGGACGCTCCCTATACCACCGACGTTGGCCTGTTGCCTCCGCGCGCCATCCTGCTGCACCTTCTGGAGGTGCTGCACCACATCGCGAGCCGGCCTTAGCCGAGTGTAGTCCATCCCACCAGAAAAGCCCTGCTGCGCTCTCTCACTCGATGCGACCGGCAGCACGAACTCCCGGCTTCCGACCTTGGCGGCAAAGTAGTAATCCGTGACCACCTGGATGAGGGTTGGCTCCACGCTGGCTCCTTCGGCCGAGATAAGGCGACGGAAGTTGCCAAGAGCGACTCCATAGTCCTCGGTGAACCCACCTCCGGCAACGGCCCTGTACTGCCCGTTTTCAAGCCCGATGATCAGGAAGCCCTTGGAGGCTCCATCCACATTGACGGTGTACAGCCATTTCTGAATGGGCGTGACCAAAGCGAGCAGGCTGTCTCCGGATGCGTTGCGGAGCTTGTCTCCATCCAGCAGGTAGTGAAGCTGGTAGCCTGGTGCCAAAGTGACCCGACTGACTTGCTCGGCGTCTGCAAAGCCAAAGGCCGCTGGCTTGGGTCCTACCCTACCCTTGAACTCCTCCAGCCCGTCCTTCGCTGCCTCTTCGACTTCGGGTGGGATGCCAGGCGCCTGTGCATAGGCTGGGCCGGCAAGGAGGCACAAGGCCAGGATCACTGAAAGCAGAGCGACAATGCTTTTCACGTCTCCCTCCTCCTGTCAGCAGCCTCTCATTTGGTAGAGAGTGCGGTCCCAAGTGTATCCAGCACCACCCTTGAACACCGAATAGGCGGACCATTCATGCGTTCCCCAGGCTGGGTTCATGTAGTACAGCGTTTCGCCATACTGGCCCTCTGTCGTGTATCCGTCAATGACCATGGCATGAGCTTGGCCTATGGCTGGCCAGGTCTGGACTGCGAAGATGGGCCGTCTGTTGGCGTACGTTTCGCTGATCACCATGCCGAACGACAAGGGCCCATCGTACTTGGCGGTGCTACAGATGTGCCAGTGAGCCAAGCCGCTCTGTCCATCCTCCATGGATACTGCCACCGAGGTGTCGCAATCGCCTCTGACCCAGGAGACGAACGTACACTGACTGATGTTCGTGCCATAGTAGCCGAGGATGGAAACGCAGCTTGCAGCCGTGCACCAGTTGCCATCCTGTCTGATTGAGGGAACACCGAGGAGCCAGTCGGTTGGGTAAGCGGATGGGCGAGCCTGAGCCTGGCCAGTGGCGCCAAGTAGCGCGAGGCAGGCCAATAGGGTTGCGACCAGGATGCGCGTGTACTGACGGTAGACAGACCGTAAGCATCGCATCGTTCTCCTCCTCTCATACCGCGCGTTGCCGTATTCGTTGGGCCTCACCAGAGGAGCGCCGATACCGTAGTTTTCGGCTATGAACCTCCCTGCTGGCAGCCTGACCAGCACCGGTCTCTCAAGGCTCTCCACTGAGCCTTCGTGCCTCTATCTTATCACACCAAGGTCACCTTGTCGTCACCAGAATCAGTGATTTTCGGGTGTTGTTTGGTTAATACTCCAGCCCTTTGGCGAGCACCATGGCGGCCTCCACCCGGTTGCTCGCCGCCAGCTTGCTCAATACGTGCCGCACGTGGGTCTGGACCGTGTTCTCCGTCAGCAGGAGCCTTTCGGCTATCTGACGATTGCTGAGACCATCGGCCATGAGGTCGAGCACCTGCCGCTCGCGTTCGGTGAGTGCCTCCAGTCTGGAGCCCACCTCGTCCCACCACCATTCCGCCTGCGCGATCTGCTCCTCTGTCCAAAGCAGCCCGCCCTGCGCAGCCACCTGGACGGCTTCTACGATGGCTTCCGGCGCAGCATCTTCAGGCACATAGCCAAGGGCTCCGGCCCGCCACAGGCGACACAGCAGCCCATCGCGATCCGGAGCCCCAAGGACGACCACATGCACATCCCAGTTCGTCGATCCAGGCGGCTCTGCAGTCTCGGCAAGTCTGCCATCCAGAAGCGAGCAGGAGATGAGGGCCACATCCCAGTGCAATTGCTCGATCAGGCGCGACACCTCTCTGTCATCGCGCGCTTCGGCCACGAACTCGACGTCCTGCACCTGGGCGAGCGCATCGCACACCCAGGCCCGCACTGCTGGGTGGCTGTGTGCCAGTAGCATCGTCGTCATCGTCCCTCCCTCCTGTAAAGGCGCCATTGTCTTCAGGAAACGAGCTTCGATGGTTCGACTGACGGCCGGCATGCGGCAGGACAAGGTGCGCCAAGGCAGACCAGTCCTACTATAGACGTTACAAAACGGTGTATAGTTCCACTTCTACGCCTGTTATGGGTGGAATCCGAGGGCAACGTGTGCTACAAAGGCCAAGGGCCAGAGCGAGGATGCTCTGGCCCTCGTAGCGAGGAGCGGCTGGAGGCTCCACCAGAAGGCCCGCCCGGACGGAGACGGCGCTTGGAGGCCCGATGTTTCCCATCATACCACCACAGCACCGTCTACCCACTCGGGCTCGTCTACATGGATACGCACCTGGCCTTTGGGCCAGGCTACCGGCACAGCACTATCCAGCGGTAGCCGTGGTTCTGGCCCGCAGGACGGCTTGCTACTGCCTGGGAGCGTGGCCTCGCAGCGCATCGCCAAAGTACTGCGCCCAACCCTGCGCGGCCACCTCACGCAGCCTTGCGTCGCCTCCACTGGCACCGACGTTCACCTGCCGCTCCCACACCTCGATCACCACGTAACGTTGGCCCAGTGTATCTCCTTTATCGCTGACGTATCCCGTCGGGATGGCAGCATTGCGCAGCGCAGCGATGGCCGACTCGAAGAGGGACTCTTGGATATGCACAGGCTTGATCTCATCGGAGGCATGAGCCCACCAACCTGCATAGGTCTCGCCCTCGAATGTGATCACCAGCTTGCCCAGCAGTCGCTGCCCCAGCACCTGACCTAAAATGGGACGCGGCGTGCTCAGATCCTGCAGTTCCGAGTTGCCTGGCACCGGAGTGACGACTGTGCCATCACCGCGCAACGACTTGGCGATCTTCAGTCCCTCCTCAAGGCCCACGGTAGAGGAGGCAGTGAGTTGGTAGCGTACACCATCCCGGTCCCAGATGAGCAGGTCGCCCGTTCCAGTCGTGGTTACAACAGTCTTGCCATCTGCGGATGGCGCATCACATTGGCTCTTGGCAAGTCCCTCTATCCACAGCCCAGGCACGTCTGCGACGATCACCATGGTCACCTGCGAGTTCCCAAGCGCGGTCGGTGGACGTAGTCCGGTCTGCGGAGGTATAGGTTCCTGGATAAGGCTGATGCCGACCTCGCAGCCCTCGCGCTGTACCGGTGCGGCGTGCCAAGCGACCCATTTGCGGCCTCCATCAGTGAAGGCTGTGAGTGGGGCCACCTCGCGATAGCCAGTGGGTAGGTAGGCTGGCTCCTTGACGGGAAATCCCACCTGGGTCTGAACCTCCTCACGAGTGAGCGCGGGCTTGGGCGCGGCAGGCTGCCTCGTCGGTTCAGGGATGGTCGCTGCCCACGGGTCACCCTCCCTGGGTTGGGTGGTGGCTACAGCAGGCAGCTCACTTGGAGCACGGGTGAAACCGAACTGGGCCAGCAGACTCTCCAGCGATCCCTGCGCAAAGACGCGAGCCTGTGGCGAAATGGCAAAGAGGCCGGCAACAAGCAACAGCGCCGCGACGGCAGTCAAGGCTACTCGCTGGAGCCGTGGCCAAGCTGAGAGTCTCCACAGTCGGCTACTCGCGTCATTCCCTGTTGCGGCTGACGACACGGCCTTCGTAGTCTGGGTGAGCGCAGAGCACGTGCTTGCCTGGCCGCGAGCGAGCATCACTGCCTGTGCTGTAAGCTGCCGCTGCAGGCTCTTGGCGAACCGGGCCTCAGCCCGAGGTGCCGTAAGGCTGCGGGCCACCAGGCGGACAGTGGCGGCGGTCTCAGAATCCAGGCCGGTTGGCGGCTGCGCCGTGGGCTCTCGGACGATGTGCTCACAGTAAGCCTCAAGCAGTTCTGCTTGCCGTTCCCGCTCCATGTCGCTGAAGGGCACTTCTAGCCTCCTGATATCGATCTGAGTGGAGCAGCATCCGCAGTTGCTCCACAGCGCGGTGGCGAACCATCCTGATCGCAGCCGGGCTCTTGCCCAGAGCGGCGGCTATCTGACCTCCTGACCAGCCCGCGAATTGTAGTTCGAGCACGGTGCGCTGCTCATCGGGCAATTCGGCGAGCGCCGCCAGCAGTGCCGCCCTCTGTTCATCCAGTCCATCGGCTGCCCGCTGCGATGGCGTTCGAGCAGCGTCGAGCGGCTCGACGGGATGGCGCTGTCTGGCGTGATCAATGACGGTGTTCCTGGCAATCGTGTAGAGCCAGGCTGCAAAGACGCCACCCTGAAAGTGATGCCGGTTGGCGAACGCCTTCAGGAAGACCTCGCCGGTGGCATCTTCGGCCGCCTGGCGATCTCCGAGCCGGGCATAGCAGAAGCGGTAGATGAGGTTGAGGTAGCGCTGGTAGAGCGGCGTGAAGGCCAGAGGGTCCGAGCATGCCTCGACCGCCAGGTCCTCGTCAGACCGGGCCTCCATTCCTTCCTGCACGCGCGGTGGCCGGCCCACTGCGCGCCGCAGCGCAAGCTTCATGGCCGTTGCTCCTTTGGGTGCCTGCAGCAGCTTGACGGTAGAACTCTATCTACTATATACAACGGGCCAGGAGTGCCAATTGTAACAGCTTGTAGGAACGTGGGATCAGGGAGATTTGCCTCCTGGAGACCTGCGCCACAAAGACCAAGGGCCAGAGTGAGGATACTCTGGCCCTTATGGTGAGGTGGAGCGGCTGGATGCTCCACTGAAAGGCCGCCGGGCGGCGAAAGCAGGAAGGCACGAGCAGGAGGTGTTGGGCGAGGCGGGTTTCCACAGCGGAGATCATCACCGCGCCTGGAAGCCCGATGCCTCCGATTATACCACTACACCGCCGTCAGCCCACGCAGGCCCACCAATGAGGATGCGCTCCTCGCCTGACGCGAAACGCTGGGCGGTGCGGCCTGCAGGGTGGCACCTGTAGAGGACGTGAAAAAGCCACATAAAGCATGATAGTTGAGCGGGTTTGTGGGCCATGGTTGCCGGGCCTCACCTGGCGCCTGCCGTGTGCCATCGAGACCACCCTGGCCGGCCTGCACCGAGGCCCACCGCCGTTGCGCGGCATAGGCGCGCTTCGTGGCGGGCCAAACGTGTGTGAGTGCACTCTCCGGGTGTGGTATAATAGATCACGCCCAAGTGATGGGACAGTAAACCTCATCGGGAGCACCTTCACATAAGCCTCAATCCGAGCCCGCACAGTTATTGGTCTCCCGTGCCCGAACTCCCACCTTTGCGCCGCGACGGTGTCGCCCTGTTTCGGCGCGCCACTCGACAAGGAGACTGAGATGGAACTGCACGACGCCAAACCCATGCTGCTGAGAATGACCCGCCGCGAGCGCCGGGCGCTGGAGGCCCTGGCCGCGTTCGAGGGCCGGCGGGAGGCGGCCATGATCCGTGAGTTGATCCGCGAGGCTGCCCGGCAGCGTGGGCTCTGGCCCAAGGCGCCTGCCAAAGACACCGAAAGTGCCCTGCCGGGATGAAGGCAAAAGAGAGAGCCCTCAATACTACCCGAATTGCCTCTTGGTGGCCATCGATGGCGATATCGTGGTCCGCCTGCGGCATGGTATTGTTGCCGGGCAGGACCGCCAGGGTGAGCCGCACTAGCCTTGCCCGGCCTATGGCACAATCTCTACAGGAAAATCGGGCACAATTTAAGGTTCGAGACCGCAAAAACGCTTCGCTTTACGCTGCAAGCGTGGTATAGTAGTAACGTCAAGGATGGGTGTGCGCTTCTTCTGCCACCCACTGAGGCGGCCCTCGCCTCGCTGACGCCCAGGATCACCCGCCGACCATATCCCTAGAAGAGACTGCCTATTGCCCAAGACCTCCATGATTCGTGCGCTCGTAACGTACACAGTGAGCAACAGCCTCATACTGACACCAAGGAGCCTGCAATGAACTTCTCCCGCCCGGACGTGTACAACATCCGTTTCTCGCCGCTCGAACGCCGCCTGTTGGAGGCCCTCGCCGACCAGGAGGGCCAGAAGCTATCTGAGGCCCTGCGCTGGCTCATCCGCGAAGAGGCCCGCCGCCGTGGCCTGCTGGCCCTGATCTCCCAGGAGTGGCAGGCAGGAGAGCGAGCCGCAGAGTGAACGCACACAGTAAAGGCCGCCGACTGCGCCAACAGTCGAGCGGCCTGGACGACACCGGGCAGCTGCCAACCGCCGGTCTCTATCTCCACTGTAGCATGGCCGCCCGGCCATGTCAAACGCGCGCCGCTGCCCTCCCGTACATCCCGCCTCCGATCATCATGCACAGGGAGACTCCCAATGAACGCCTCGACCCTACCTGCCCATGAGCAAGCCAGGCAGTTGGTGCCCATCTTCGCCACTAGGAATGGCGAGCGGGCTGCCGCCATCGGAGCCCTGGAGCCCGAGCAGTTCGACGGTTCGCTGCAAGTGGTCGCCAAAGCCCTCAAGAGCGGTGAAGACCCGGATCGCGTCCTCTCGTGGATGACGCCCGAGGACCGCCTGGCCATCACAGCACTGGACCCAGAAGAGCCTCCCGACGAAGCGGCGCTGCCGCCGGAGCCGGACATGGAGGCAGCGCCTGCCCTGCCGCATGCGGCCCGTGTGACGCCAGAGATGGCCAAGGGCGCCTGTGGCTGGCTGGATCGCTACATCACCTTCTCCAAGCGTTGGTCGCCCAGGGCCTATGTGGGCTTTCACGAGGCTTGTGGTCTGTGGCTCCTCTCTACGGTGGCGGCCCGGCGCGTGGTCCTGCACTTTGGCGGGAGACGATACACCAACCTCTACATCGCCCTGGCCGCCCGTACCACCCTCTGGGCCAAGAGTACGACCGCCAAGGTCGCCATTGCTACATTGACTGGCGCGGGCCTGGATTGGCTCCTGGCGGGCGATGCCACACCGCAAAAGTTCGTCGCAGAGCTGACGCCGCAGTTGCCACCCGACTTTGATACACTGAGCGCGCAGGAACAAGCGCGCGCGAAGCTGCGTGTCGCCCTGGCCGGCCAGAGAGGCTGGTTCTACGAGGAGTTCGGCAAGAAGATACGGGCCATGCTCCAACCCGCTGGCTTCATGGCCGAGTTCCACGGCCTGCTCCGTCAGTTCGACGACTGCCCGGACCGCTTCGAGTACGGCACGCTCACGCGCGGGAAGGATGTCGTGATCCAGCCCTACCTGGCGCTGCTGGCCAACCTGACGCCTGCTGACTTGCGCAACGCGGCCAAGCGCAATGACGTCAACTGGGGCGATGGTTTCTGGGCGCGCTTTGCCTTTGTCACGCCGCCCACGGACGATAACGATAACAGAGAGCGCTTCCCAGAAGGCGAAATGGTCGTGCCGGCTGATATCCTCACACCGCTGCGCCGCTGGCATGACCGCCTGGGCATGCCGAGCGTGACCTTTGTGTCCGAGTTCGACCGGAGGGACCAACCCGCCCGCAAAGTGGCCCACATGGACCCACTGCCCGTCAATGCTTGTACGGTTGGACCGGACGTCCTGCAGGCAGTCTATGCCTACGACCAAGGATTGCGGGACACGCTGAAGAAGGGCGCCAGCGTCAATGAGGACTTGGACGGCAACTATGGCCGCTATGCCGAAAAGGCCCTGCGGGTCGCCATGCTGCTGGCCTCTCTGGAGAACGACGGCGTGATCGAGATGCGGCACTGGGCCTGGGCGCAACTGGCCGCTGAACGCTGGCGGGCCGATCTGCACTCGCTGTACAACCAGGTCAATGCGCCCGCGTCGTCCGATGAGGCCGTGCTGGAGGATCGGCTTATGGAGCGGGTGGAGGCCCTTTGCCGGACACGGCCCGAGGGCGTGACCGCCAATGAGGTCAAGAAGTTCTTCCGCAAGTTGAGTGCCACCGACACCATCCGCCGGCTGGATGCATTGGTGCACGTTGGCCTGCTGACCAGGGAGCAGAACCAGAAGGGCACATATCGCTATCACCCGAAATAGGAGACAAGGAGACAAAAGAGACAGGAGACAATACCTTATTTTGTCTCCTATTCTTCTATATCGGAGACAAATGGAGGTATGTCTCCTATGTCTCCTGTCTCCTTGTCTCCTGTTTTTGGCAAGCCAGTCGTGCCCAAGCGACGTTGAGGTGCCTGGCATAAGCCTGAAGGATGAACGTTCCTGCTTGGCCCTGGCAGGCGACCCGTCTGGGCGTGACCGAAGTGAGGCGACATGTACGATACGGAGGAACTCAAGAGACAGATTAATCTGGCCCAACTGGCCTGCCAGGACAATCCTGGCCTGCGCAAGCAGGGCAACTTGTGGCGCGGCCCGTGTCTGCATTGTGGCGGCAAGGACCGTTTCACGGTCAAGTTCCGCAAGGGCGCGTGGCTCTGGAACTGCAACGTCGAGCGGCCCGACCAGTGGGACGACGCTATCGGCTACGTCCGCTGGCGCGATGGCACCGGCTTTCGGGCGGCCTGCGAGTGGTTGGCAGACTGGGCCGGCGTGCCCTTGGTCGAAGACGAGCGGATGTCACCCAGGCACCGGTCACGTGACGTGAAGCGTCCTGCCGTGCCCTGGCACCTGCAGGCCACCTGCGAAGCGCCATCGGCCCTGTGGCAGGCACGTGGCCGCGCGTTCATCGCTGGCACTCAGGCCCAGTTATGGGCGAGCGAAGAGGCGCTGGCCTACCTGCGGCACGAGCGTGGCCTGAGCGACGAGGTGATCCGCGCGGCGGGACTGGGCTATAACTCGCGCGAAGCCTGGGAAGCGATAGACGCTTGGGGCATCACTGATTCGGAGGCCAGGGCCGTGTACCTGCCGCCGGGCTGGGTGATACCCTGCGAGATGGGCGGCAGCCTGCAGTACGTCAAGATACGCCCGCCGGCCAAGGCGCTGGAGGAGATCAACCGCATCAGGGCGGCCAAGGGCTGGCCGCCCGTGGACAAGTACCACGCCGTCAAGAGTAGTCTCACGGCCGGCGCCGTCTATGGGCTCGATAGCTTGGGCGACCTTGACGACCTGATCTTCACCGAGGGCGAGTTCGATTGCCTGCTCCTGCGCCAGTATGCGGGTGGCATCGCCAACGTCGTTACTCTCGGTGCTGCCGGGTCCAAGCCCAGGAGTGAGGCGCAGGCGGCCATTATCCGGCATCGCCGGGTCTGGCTGGCGCTGGATGTGGACGGGCCGGGCAAGAAGGCGGCGGAAGACCTGGCGCGCCTCTCCCAGCGCATCCGCCTGCTGAGCCCACCACTGACAGATGGCACGGGCAAGGACATCACGGACGCCTGGAAGGCGGGCATCGATCTGTGCGACTGGGTGGTCAAGCGCATCGGGCCGCGCGATGCCGAGCGCCGCGTGGCGTGGTGCGAGCACCATCTGGACCGGCTGCAAGAGACCGGAGGTCACACGGATTTGGGCGCTGCCTTGGTGGCCGAACGAGAGCGCGCCTGTGTGGGTCAGCATTAGGCGCCTCGTGCTCAGGACGCGAGAAAGTCCGATAAAGCATGATAGTTGGAGCATTCCAGCGCGCTGTGCTCGCTGCCTGTCGTGATCCTGAGCGCGAGACCAGAGAAAGCCATGCAAAGCTGGATAGTTGAGGCCCTGCACGAGCGTTGGCACCGCGCCGCCGGGCGAGCGTAGGGTTTGAATGGATCACCCTACCGCGCCCTGGCCGGCCCTGCCTACAACCTGGCGAAAGGCCCTAGAAGGATCGCATCGGTGGCTGAATACGTCATTGTCTACTGCCATGAGACCCACGATTACGATGGCGCGGTGTACGTGTGCTCGAACGGCACGATCCTGGCCGGCCCGGAGGGCGCGCAGCCCTGGGAGTGTGAGCGACTGCGGCAGTATCCCAACAGCCGAGGCTACCTCCTCGTCACTCTCAGGCATTCTGGAACATCACGCTCGCATCTCGTCTCCCGGCTCGTCTGCGCCGCCTTTCACGGCCAGCCGCCAGCAGGCTGCCATGCGCACCACCGCAGCGGCGACCGGCGTGACAATTCGGCGCGCAACCTCATCTGGCTGGAGCCACAGCGACACAAGATCGAGCACAAGGGCGGCCTTGACGCCGAGCAGGTACGGGCAATCCGTGCGTGCTACAGTGAAGGTGGCGTCACGCAAGCCCAGCTTGCGGTCCAGTATGGCGTCTCTGCGCCCGCCATTGCCAAGGCCGTGCGTGGTGAGACGTGGGCCGAGGCCGGCGGGCCGCTCTCCAAGGCGCCACGCGGCGCTCGCAAATGCCGAGGGAGCGCCAATGGTGCGGCCCGACTCAGTGAAAGGCAGGTTCGGGACATCCGCAGCCGCCATCGGCAAGGCGAATCGGTGTCCAGCATCGCTCAGAACCTGGACTTACCCTGGTCAACCGTGTCTGCCGTGGTCCGCCGCCAGACTTGGAGTCATATTCCCGACTGAACTTACCAGCCTATAACACATTTGACATCCCTACACTGGTGTGGTATCATAGTGCACACGGATGGCCAAGGGCACACCGCGCACGGGTGCGAAAAGGCCATATCCGTGGGCGATTAGCTCAGTCGGTCAGAGCGCACGGTTCACATCCGTGAGGTCATTGGTTCGAGCCCAATATCGCCCACTCCACATAGTGTACGAAGGCCAACCCTGTGGTTGGCCTTTTTTGTTGCCCAGCGCACAAGAGATCTCGCAGCTTGCGCACCGTCAGAACGGGTGCCCTGGCCAGCGCCTCGGCCACAGCAGCCAGATCAGCGTGAGCCCGGCACCGCCCAGGAGGACGGCGGCCCAGACGTTGCGCCCGCCGAGTTCGAGCTGGATGCCGCCCAGCAGCAGCGCAGCAAAGACAACCCCACCCAGCAGGCGGTTCATGCCCCGCTCCAGCCGCCCCATCTGCCGGCTGATATCGGGCGCGCGCACCGCCAGCCCATCGCGCTCGATCCGGTCGAGCATCCGCTCGGCCTTGACGGGCAGGGCGGCCACGGCGGTGACGAACCTGCCCAGCTCGCTCAGGATCTGTCGCCCGCTGGCGGCCGCTTCGCCGGCCACCAGCTTTTGGGCGAACGGCTCCATGGCTCGCCAGACGTCAAAGGCGGGGTCCAGGCCACTGCAGATGCCCATCAGGATCGACACCGAGCGCCCCAGCATGAGCAGGTTGTTGGGAATCTGGAAGGGCATGTCGTACATCAGTTCGCCGAAATCGTCAACGAACTGCTTCATCTGCGCCCGATCGATCTTGTGCAGCTCGCCCATGCTCTTGCCGCCAAAGATTTCGAAGAGCCGCGCTTCGGCCTGCTCGAGCAGGGCCACGTCGGCTCCGGGCAAGAGCAGCCCGATCGTCTGGTACGACTGTACCAGCCGCGCCGCGTCGCGGGTGGCGAGGGCGATGGCCAGCTCACGGAGGCCGGCGCGCATCTTGGGTGTGATGCGCCCCACCATGCCGAAATCGACAAAGGTCAGCCGCCAGCCATCGGGCGTGCCATCGGGCAGCCGCTCCACGAAGAGGTTGCCGGGGTGCGGATCGGCATGGAAGAAGCCGTCCTCAAAGATCTGCTGCAGATAGGTGTCGAAGAGCCGGCGCGCCACCGCCTTGCGGTCGATGCCCGCAGCGGTGACGGCCTCATAGTCGGTGATCTTGATGGCGTAGACGTTTTCCAGCGTCAGCACGCGGCGGGTGGTGTGGCCCCAGTCGACCCGAGGCACGCGCACTCCCTCACGCTTGGCCAGGTTGGCCGCCAGCGTCTCGGCGTTGCGCCCCTCGGCGAGGTAGTCCAGCTCTTCAAGGGTCGTGTGGGCGAACTCGGCCAGCAGCGCGGGCACATCGGCGCGCTTGCGCACGCCCGGGTAGTACATCACCCAGCCCGCCACCCGGCGCAGGGCCGACAGGTCGGTCTCCACCAACTGCTCGATGTGAGGGCGCTGTACTTTGACCACCACGGCGGTGACCGGCCCGCTCTCAGCCGCAATGGGGGCACCTGGCCAGAGCTCGGCCCGGTGCACCTGCCCCAGCGAGGCCGCGGCCAGGGGCGTCTCGTCAAAGGCGGCAAAGGCCTCCTTCAGCGGCATGCCCAGCTCTTCCTCGGCCAGGGCGCGCACCGCCGCAATGTCGGCCGGCGGCACTTCGTCCTGCAGGCCGGCCAGCTCATCCAGGACCTCGGCCGGCAGCACGTCGATCCGTGAGGACAGGAACTGTCCCACCTTGATCATGACTCCGCCCATCTCGAGGGCCAGGGCGCGGAATTGGGCGGCGGCCTGGCGCAGACGGCGGGAGCGCGTTGCCACTGTGCGCCGCCGCAGCCCCAGGCGCGGCAGCACTAGCTCCCAGATGATCAGGCCGGCGATGATGCGGGCAAAGAAGAGGAGGATGCGGCGGTAGCGGGCGCCCAGGATGTGGCTGCTCAGGGCGCCCGTACCCGCCTGGCGTGCATAGGTGGGGCTCTCTTGTGGCATCAGGCTCCGCTATTCGCCCTTCTTGGCCTCGCCGGTTCTTGGCTCGTCGTCCTCGGGTTCGCAGCAGCCACCCCAATACCGGTGCTGGCGCCAGGGGCCAAAGAAGGGCGGGAAGGGGAAGCTGCGCATCATATCGCGCCGGCGGCGGCGCCAGTCGGCCATGGCCTGGCGCATGGCCCCCTTGTCGCCCTTGACCTCCAGGCGATAGCCGTCGTCGGTCTCGATCAGACGAAACTCACTGATGATCCGTTCCATGCCTTGTGCTCCTTGACTTTACCATGGGGGCGCGCAGACTGCGCCCTGGTCACGACCTGACCCAAACGCACGCCAACCCGCAGCCTAGCCCCTTGGCCGCCACAGGCGGCTCTTGGGCATCGGAGCCCATCAGAGCCATTGCGGGCCGCTACGAGAGAACGTAGTTCAATACCATGGTACGGCATATGGCCGAGACTGTCAACGTGCCGCCCCGCGGGCCCCGAGCACACTGTCCGCGGGTGTATCCCACAATCGTCTGTGCAACAGGCATACGTTGCGCACGCCGCTCCGCCCTCCCGTGGTAAGCCTCGGGCTACAGAGACAAAGCCCTGCGGGCTCGTGCGCTTCGAATCCTCTGCGCTTGACCTCGGCTGCTTGCCGCCGTGGCGCGTGTCTCCCGAGATCACGGTGTTCAGGGGCGACAGTAGCCCCACAGGGGTTTCGTTTGTGTAGCCCGAGGCTTGCCACGGGAGCCTCGGGCGTGGGCTGACCGTCGAAGCCCTCGCCGCCCTCTCCGACACCGACCTCCTCGCCATCCACGCCATCGGCGCCCTCTCCCTCAGCCAGATACGCGCCGCCCTCGACCGCTGGCAGCAGCGCCCGCCCTCAGCCGCCCCCCCGCCGACCGACGGTTCGCCCCCGCTCCTCTCCATGCAGCAACTCGTCGACGCCTGGCTCGCCCGCCTCCCCGAGCGCAGCGCCCGCATCGTCACCATGCGCTACGACCTCGCAGGCCGTCGCCACACCCTGGGGGGGCATCGGTCAGGAACTGCACATCACGCGCGAGCGCGTCCGCCAGGTCCTCTATGCCGCTGGCGCCGTCCTGCGCCACCCGCCGTTCGATCTATGCACCGAGGCCTACCTCGAAGCCCTCCGCTTCTACCGTCCATCCCCCGCCCCTCCTTTTCACGTCTTTCGTTCTTCCCCCTTGACACCCCACCACCCTCGGCCTCCGATCTCCACGACCCGCATACCACAGCCAGCAAAGAGGAATGCGCCCCTGTCGTCCGCTCGTTTGCCTCGCCGTTGACGCGCCATGCATAATTGTAGTATAGTCCGAGCGGTTCGACACTTGGCAGTCCTCACCGTTCCAAGAAAGGGTGCTGCCTGACATGAACAAGAGAGCGCTCATCCACCGTCCCCTCCAGGACTTTGCCGCCGCCGTCACTGCCAAGATGACGCAGCTCACCACCGGCGAGCCGGAGGACCAGTTGCGGGCGCCCTTCGAGGCCTTCATCGTCGCCGCGGGCACTGCCCTGGGCCTTAATCTCGTCCCCACCGGCGAGACACCCCTCCCCGATCGCCTCGGCCGGCCTGACTACGCCGTCCATGCCAGCCACCTGCTCGCTGGCTACGTCGAGCTCAAGGCTCCCGGTGTCGGAGCAGCCCAAGCCCACTTCAGGGGCCACAACCGCGAGCAGTTCAGGCGCTTCTCCGCCATCCCCAACATCCTCTACACTGACGGCAACGAGTGGGCGCTCTACCGCGACGGCCACCTCGTGGGCAAGATCGTTCGCCTCTCCGGCGACGTGGCCGCCCACGGCAAGAAAGCCGTCACGGCCGAGGATGCATACGCCCTCCAGAGCCTTCTGACTGACTTCCTGTCCTGGCAGCCGATCATCCCGACTGACCGCAGCGGCAATATCGACCTAAAGCGTTTCGCCGCCATGCTCGCGCCCCTCTGCCGCATGCTCCGCGAAGACGTGACCGATGCCCTCAAAGACCCGAACTCGCCTCTCGTCCAGCTCGCGCACGACTGGCGCCAACTGCTCTTTCCCGACGCCTCCGACGAGCAGTTTGCCGACGCCTACGCCCAGACTGTCGCCTTCGCCCTCTTGCTTGGCCGTAGCGAAGGCGCCGGCCCGCTCACCCTCGAAGCCGCCGAGGCTGCCCTCGCCGCGCAGCACAGCCTGCTCTCTCGCGCCCTCCAGGTCCTTACCGACCCCCACGCTCGCGCCGAGATGGCCGCCTCGCTCGACCTGCTCCTGCGCGTCATCGCCCTCGTGCCCCCGGCCACCCTCACCGGCTCGCAGGAGCCTTGGCTCTACTTCTACGAGGGTTTTCTCGCCGCCTACGATCCCAACCTGCGCCGCGACGCCGGCGCCTACTATACGCCTGTCGAGGTCGTCCGCGCCCAGGTCCGCCTCATCGACGATCTGCTTGTCCACCGCCTCGGCAGGCCGCTTGGCTTCGCCGACCACGACGTCGTCACCCTCGACCCCGCGGTCGGCACCGGTACCTACCTCCTCGGCGTCGTCGAGCACGCCCTCGCCCGCGTCGAGGCCACCTACGGGGCAGGCGCCGTCCCCGGCTATGCCACCCAGTTGGCCGCCAACCTCTACGGTTTTGAGCTCATGGTCGGCCCCTACGCCGTAAGCGAGCTGCGCGTCGCTCGCGCCCTCGCCAGCCACGGCGCCGCCCTGCCCCCCGACGGCACCCGCATCTACCTGACCGACACCCTCGAGAGCCCGCACGCCGAGCCACCCCAGTTGGCGCTCTTCCTTCGCCCCATCGCCGACCAGCACGCCAAGGCCCTCCAGGTCAAGAACCACGCCCCGGTGATCGTGTGCCTGGGCAATCCCCCCTACGATCGTCACGAGGCCGCCACTGAGGACAACAGAGCCCGCACTGGTGGTTGGGTTCGCTGGGGCGACAAAGATGATGCCCACGTCATCTTCCATGACTTTCTTGCACCCGCCATCGCTGCCGGCGACGCCGTCCACGTCAAGAACCTCTACAACCTCTACGTCTACTTCTGGCGCTGGGCGTTGTGGAAGGTGTTCGAGGGGCAGACCTCGGGCGGCCCGGGCGTCGTCAGCTTTATCAGCGCCTCCAGCTACCTCGACGGCGCTGCCTTCTGTGGCATGCGCGAGCACATGCGCCGCCTCTGCGATGAGATCTGGGTCCTTGATCTCGGCGGCGAGGGCCGCGGCACCCGCAAGAGCGATAACGTCTTCGCCATCCAGACTCCCGTCGCCATCGCCGTCGCGTTCCGCTCTGCGTAGATGGCGCACCACCAACCTGCCCGCGTCCACTACGCCCGCATCGAGGGCAGTCGCGAGGAAAAGCTCGCCGCCCTCGACACCCTTGTCGACCTCGCCGCCCTCACATGGCAGGATTGCCCGGATGCCTGGCAGGCGCCTTTCCGTCCCTCCGGAAAGGGCGACTACTTCGCCCTCCCACTCCTGCCGGACCTGTTCCCCTGGTCTGCTCGCGGCATCCAATTCTCCTGCACTTGGCCTGTCGCCCAGGACAAAGCAGTCCTCAATGCCCGATGGGCCTGCCTGGCCAATGCGCCGCAGCCCAGAAAGAGGGTACTGCTCAAGGAGACTCGCGACGTCAGGGCAGATCAGACCTATCTCAGCTTCATAACTGGCGCCAGACTCCAAAGCCTCGATTCCCTCACAGGCGGCGAGAAACCAGAGGCAGTGGAGAGGTTTCTCTACCGAAGCTACGATCGCCAGTGGTGCATCGCCGACAGACGCGTCATTGACATGCCACGACCAGCTCTCTGGAAGTGCTGGAGCGAACGCCAGCTCTACCTGCTTACCATCACCGACCAGGCCCCATCCGCCGGCCAAGCCATCGTTGCCTCTGCCATCGTCCCAGACCTCAATGCCTTCAGAGGCTCCTGCGGTGGGCTAGTCCACCCCCTCTACCGAACCAGCGATACCACGGAACCCAACGTCCAGCCCGGCCTCCTGCCGCGCCTCGGCGCGGCTTACGACCGCCAGGTCTCTCCTGAAGACCTGCTCGCCTATATCTACGGCATCCTCGCCCAGCCCGCCTTCACCGCCCGCTTTGCCGCCGAGCTCGACACGCGCGAGCTGCGCGTGCCCATCACCAAGGACCCTGAGCTCTTCGAAAAGGTCCGCGCCCTCGGCGCCCGCCTGCTCTGGCTCCGCACCTATGGCGAGCGCTTTCTACCTCCAGGCACGCCGCCGGGTCACATCCCGCCCGGCACCGCCCGCTGTACCGTCGCCGTCCCCGGCGACCCCGCCGGCTATCCGGAGTCGTTCGCCTACGACGACGCCAGGCGCACCCTTCAACTCGGCCAGGGCCAGTTCTCCCCCGTCTCGCCCGAGGTCTTCGACTTGGAGGTCTCCGGCCTCAAGGTCGTCCAATCCTGGCTCAGGTATCGCATGAAAGGCGGCGCCGGCAAAAAGTCCTCGCCGCTTGACGACATCAACCCACAACGCTGGACCACCCAGTTCACCACCGAGCTGCTCGAGCTCCTTTGGGTCCTCGATGCCACCGTCGCCGGCTACCCCGAGCAAGCCCAGCTCCTCCACGCCGTCGTCGCCGGCGAATGCTTCCAGGCTGACGACCTGCCCCAGGTCCCAGAGGCCATGCGCAAGCCGCCCAAGCCACAGCCGCAGGACGGCGGGCTCTTCGTGTGGCACAACGACACCTAGCCGCGCGTCTCGACTCGCCGCGCCAAGAGCATCAACCAGTAGGCCAGGTTGAGAAACCCGGGCACTTTCGTCAGCCCCCTTCAGAGGGCTTTTCGTCGCACGGTCGCTTCAGCCCCGTGCGCGCCCTCAGACCTGACAGGTTTCCGCAAACCTCTCAGGCCTGGGCTACCCGCCCCGCCATGCGCCCCGACCCCCGCGTCCACCGTCGCCCCTCCTTATCGCGTTTCCGCCCCTTTTCGGGTGTTCGTGGTCCAGACCCCTTCGTGCCCTTCTATTCACTCCCCCGTCCAACCCTCTCCCAGCAACACCAGCCCCGCACCCTCCTTTTCGCGTTTTCGTGCCTTTCGTGTTTTCGTGGTCCAGGCCGCGTTCTCGTGGTCCAAACCCCTTCTCGCCCTCACCTCGTCCACAGCCACCCCACCACATTCGACACCACCACATTCAACCCCGTCAACGCCACCATCAGCACACTCTGCCTATCCCGCAGCCGGTTCAACTCCCCCTCCAGCATCGCAATCCGGTCGTGGTCCGCCCGCTGGCCCTGGCTCAGCTCCTCCAGCTTGGCAATCACCACATCCAGCTTCGCGCTCAGCACCGCCAGCGTCACCCTGCCGTTCCCCTCACCCTTCCCCGCCATCCCTCTCACCTCCTCTCCCCGCGAACCCAACCCCACCTGCACTCCCCCAAACGGAACACGCAACACGCAACACCCCTCACGCATCACCCATCACGCATTCCGCCTATCCACATGCCTCACCTTCCCCCATTCCCCCTCCCGGCAGTACGCCACATGCTGCATCTGGTCGCTCGCCGAGAACCCCACCTGCGCCACGTACACCGCTCCGCCCTCCGCATACCTGAACTCCGGGCTGGCATGCTCCCAGCCGTGCGCCGCGATATAGCCGTACAGCGCGTGCCCCGGCGTCTGAGGCACGATGTGGCGCTGTGCCTCTTCGCCCAGCGCGCCCTCGTCAGGTCCGTACACCGCCCGCACGAACGCCGCTCAGTCCAGGTTTCTCGGGTCGCTGCGCCGCTTCGGGTCCACCTCCGCGTGCCGCACCAGGTTCGCCTCCGGCACGTCGAACGCCCGCGCCAGCGCCCGCACGTGCCTGACCGCCGCTTCCAGTTGCACCTCCGGCCACGGCGGCGACTCCGGCGCCGCTGGGTACTCCAGTTCCACCCCGATCGAGTCAAGGTTGCTCACCCGCGAGCCCCCCGCATGGTGCGCCGCCCGCTCGTAGGGCACACAGCGCCACACCACCCCCTGCCCATCCACCAGGTCGTGCGCGCTCGACTCATACGGGTTGTTCGCGCTGCGCCACCAGTCGAACGCCGCCTTCCGCGGCCCCTCCGTATCGTGCATCACGATGTAGCGCACGTGGTGCCCTGCCCGGTCCGAGTGGTTCGGCGTCCCGTACCAGTTCTCATAGCTCACACCCTCCGCCGTCACCCGGCTCGGCGGGCCTTCCTGCTCCCACCCGAAGCGCCGCGCGAACGGATGCAGCTTCCACCCGGCCCGCAGCGCCGCCACCGCCGGCAGATCGCCGCCGTACACCCGGTTCCAGTGCCAGTGCGCGCTGTCAAAGCCGCGCCCCGGGTCGCCCCACGGCTCCACCAGCCACAGGCACTGGCAGAACAAGCTGTCCCGCCAACGCATCCCCCCTATGGGGGGGACGGTGGGGGGTCTGAACCCTCCCAGCATCTCCAGGTTCCCTATGGCGTGCCGCTCCAGTGTCACCGCCGGATAGGCCCCATCCTGCCGCCAGCCCGGCTCGTAGCCGCTCTCTGTGCCCAGGAGCGGCAGCCGCTCCCCCACCAGGGCCAACACCAGGTCGTCGATCCATTCATAGTCCAGGTAGTGCTCGCCGCTCTCATCGCGATGATCCAGCGGCCGGTTGAAGGGCCGGTTGTGCACCGCCAGCGCCGCGCCTTCCAGGTCGGCCACGTGGCTGTGCAGCTGCAGCCACTCCAGCATGGTCCGCAGGAACGGCCGGTGCGCATAGTGCCCGCCCGGCGCCAATCCCGGCAGCAGCGGGATGCCCCCTCCGGCTCTGATCGCTTCGGCGTTGCGCAGGAACTGCTCCGCCGTCCGGTCCGGCTGCGCCCCCTGCCGCCACGCCCCCTCGTCCCACTCGTCCAGCAGGTTGGGCTCGTTGCCCCACTCAAAATAGTGTGCCCCCGCATTCACGTACGCCCGCACATCGTTGGCGTCCGCCACAAACCACGGGTGCGGCCGCGGCGCGTACAGCCGCACGATGCACTCGATTCCCGCCCGCGTAAACGCCTCCACCAGGTCCGCCTTGTTCGCCCCACGCACCAGCGCCTTGAACCACGTCATCCCCAGTTCCTCGCGCAGATAGCGCCCATACGCTGCCGCATCCGCCGGCCGCGCATCAGTGCTCGCGCTGTCGTGAAACCCCCACCCCGTATCCCCCTGCGGCCGTGGATACTTGCTCAGCTCCATCTCGACCTCCTCTCCTGCGACTAGCAGAGGCGGCTCCCATGCCGCCGATCCCACAAACACAAAAGCGCCCGCAGGCCATCGGCCTGCCGGGCGCTCATCTCCGGCTCTGCGCGTTCTTCACTTGTCACCGCCGCCGCAACGCCAGGCGATCCCCCATCCCCATTCCCCCGTGGGGGGAACGGTAGGGGGTCCCCCCCCCCCGTGGGGGGGACGGTGGGGGGTCCCCTCGCAGGGGGAACGGCAGGAGGGCCATCCAGCCCCGGAAACTCCAAATCTGCAGAACGAAGCCATCCGCGAGGGCTCCAGGCCGCCCCCGCTCACCGTGCGCGGCCAGGTCCCGCCCGTCTCGGCCCGCCGCGCAAATCCAAACGCCGGCACTGACGCCGGCGCGGCCCTTACGCATTACATAGTACGCAACACGCAACACGCATCACGACAAGGAGGACACCCTATGCCTTCCAGCGCACTCCACCTCTGCGCCCATCCCGGCTGCACGCGCTGGGCTCTGCATGGCAGCACCACCTGCGGGCCCCACGCTCACCTCGCCGCCCCTTCGCGCCCGCCCATTCCTGCTGCCATGCTGCACACCGACTCGGGCGCGCCCCTCGCGGCCGGCATCGCCGACATCGTCGCCCTCCAGCGCGACAGCGTGCACCGCTACCTGCGCATCCGCTTCGGCCACCGCCCACCCGGCATCGCCCATGACCTGCGCGACCTGCGCGACCTCGCCCGCACCAACGCCGACCTCGGCATCACTGCCGGCGATACCAGCGCCATGGATGAGATCGACGCTTTCCTCGGCACCATCGCCGAGCGCGCGCTCGAGCGCGAAGCCCAGGTGCCCTAGCCGTGTGCGCCGCCCACGCCTCACTGCTCGCCCGCGCCCGCGCCAGGTCGCTCGACGCCCACAGCCACGTCGACGCCATCGTCCTGCGCCCTCGCGACTATTCGCGCTTCGCAGTGCGTGCGCCGCTGCGTGCCTATCAGGCCGAGGTGGCCGACGCCATTCTTGCCTCTGTGCTCCATCACCGCGGCCTCACCTTCGCCGTCCTCATGAGCCGCCAGGCCGGCAAGAACGAGACCTCAGCCCACCTAGAAGCCCTGCTCCTCATGCTCTTCAGATCTTCAGGCGGCTGGCTCGTCAAGGCCTCGCCCACCTTCCAGCCTCAGACGGTGAACTCCATTCTTCGTCTCGAAGCCAAGCTCGAGAACCCCTGGACGCATGGCCGCTGGCAACGCGAGCGCGGCTACATGGTCCGCCTGGGCCAGGCCCGCGCCGCCTTCTTCTCCGCCCAGCCCAGAGCCTCCGTCGTCGGCGCCACGGCATCGATCCTCCTGGAGGCTGACGAAGCGCAGGATATCCCCGAGGAGAAATGGAACAAGGACTTCCGCCCCATGGGGGCATCCACCAACGTGACCACCGTCTTGGGCACCGCCTGGACCCCCGACACCCTCCTCGCCCGCACGGTCCGCGCCCTCCGCAAGCAGGAGGCCCAGGATGGCCGCCGCCGCGTCTTCGTCGTGCCCTGGCGTGATGTGGCCCAGCAAGTGCCCGCCTATCGCGCCTACGTCGAAGCAGAGATCGAGCGCCTTGGCCCCACCCACCCCACCATCCGCACCCAATACGCCCTTGAGGACGTAGACTCCGTCTCGCCCATGTTCCCTGCGAGTCGTCAGGCCCTCATGCGCGGTGATCACTTGGCCCACGCTGCTCCCGAGCCCGGCTCCGTCTACGCCCTCACCGTCGATGTGGCTGGCCAGGCCAGCGCGGGCGAGAGCCGCCCCGCCGACCCCGACGGCGGCGACTGCACCGCCTGCACCCTCTTCGAGGTCCGCGTGGCCGGCTCAGGCGAGCCGCTCGCCGGGCGCCCGCGCTACAGCGTCGTCGGGCGCTGGTGGTGGCGCGGCGTCG
>ERZ795049.1966-NODE-1966-length-25179-cov-7.358144_pt1 | contig 25179 bp, 23 predicted proteins | sample MGYA00375133_ERZ795049 | MGnify/ENA primary metagenome ERZ795049 (study PRJEB30178, sample SAMN05720147) | activated sludge metagenome | isolation source: anaerobic digester from wastewater treatment plant | place: Japan | collected 2015-04-20 ... | reverse complement strand
CAATAAATACAAAATCAAAAGATCAGCTTTTATACATGATGGAATGCGGTTTGATTTTGCAGGTTGCAGGAGATTATGAAAACAGCAACAAAGTTTTTACCGAAGCAGCTAAGATAGCCGACCAGATAACCATCAGTGTAAGTAAACAAGCTGCATCATTGCTACTGAATGAAACAACTACTGATTACAACGGTGAAGATTTTGAGAGGGTTCTTATACACATGTATCTTGGAATCAACTATCTTATGCTCAGCAAACCTGATGAAGCACGCGTTGAATTTAAAAAAGTCAACGATATGTTAAGGGACATAAGTGTAACAACGGGGAAATCATATAAGCAGAATTTAATGGCAAAGTATCTGACAGCCATTGCCTTTGAACAGATTGCAGATAAGGATAACGACATGAATGATCGTGAATTTGCCTATATAGAATACAAGCAAATTTACGAGCTCAATCCTGCTCTGGATCTTGTTTACCGTGATTTGCAAAGGCTTGCAAAACAATTAGGAGATGCTGACGATTATAACATGTGGATTGGCAAATTTGGTAAACGTGATACAATGCCAAAAGGTGCTGGTGAGCTTATTGTTATAGTACAAAATGGAAAAGGTGCTATCAAAAAATCCCGCGGTTCACTTCTGTCAGATCAGGCTATGAAATCTTCAATTCAGGTGACGCTCAATGGCATGTCATTACAAGAAGGAGTTACCATTGCCGGAGTTATGATAGCTCTTAAAAATGCCGAAAATCCAATACCAAAATTTGTAAAGCGCGAAGGAAAAATTAACTATCTGGTTGTTAATGTTAATGGCAAGGACATTGAACGAAGTCACATGTTAGAAGATATTGCAACTACCGCAGTGAAGACTCTGGAAGACGATTATGGACGAATATATGCAAAAGTTGCTGCAGGCATTGCAGTGAAAGCTGCTGCATCCGTTGCAGCAGGATATGCTGCAAAAAAATTAGCCGAACAGTCAGACAGTACAAAGAACTTTGCAGGTTTAATTGGTATGGTAGCGGGTGCTGGCGTTGGCGTAGGTTTACTATCACAGATAAAACCTGATTTGCGGTGCTGGCATACTTTGCCTGAAAATTTCCAGCTAAGCAGATTATTCCTCCCACCAGGTACCTACACTATCACCTTTAAATATGTTGATAATGCAGGTAATACCATATCAACCCAAACCGAAACAATTACTATAGAAAAAGGAAAAAAGGTTTTCCTCAATAAACGTATAGTATCCGGCAAAGGTGGACAAACATATTCAACGATTACTGAATCAGGAAAAGGCTACTTAGGTGCTAAGGTAAAACCCATTAATGAAGAGAAAGCCCAGGAACTTGGGCTTTCAAACTCTTCGGGTGCTTACGTTGATACTATTATACCTGACAGCCCTGCTGCACAATCAGGCATCCAGCCTCAAGATGTAATTATAGCAGTTGATGGACAAACTATTCAAAATCCGCAGGATTTAATTCAGGTAGTGAGAAATTCCTCAGCAGGCAAAACAATAAAGCTGACACTGATTCGTAACAAATCCAAAATGGTAGTCCCTGTAACATTAACACAAGCACCGGAAAGAGTAAATGGAGCCACTTCATCTGATGCAAACATGACTGTTAAAGATGTTACACAAGAAAGCTTTGCCCGCGAAGTGCTGCAATGGAGAGGCAAAGTAGTTGTAAATTTCTGGGCACCATGGTGCCGCCTATGTATGCGTCAGAATGCTGTTTTGAAAAACCTTTCACAATCATCGGCACAAGCAAAATTTGTTACAATAAATGCAGATGAAAATCAGCAGATTATCAAAAACTACCATATTGATGCAATTCCCACAATACTCCTCTTTGAAAATGGTAAGATTATAGAAAAGATGGCAGGCTTCCAATCCCCTGATACACTACAAGCAAAACTTTCACAGTAACACTATTTTTTTTTATATTTTTTATTGCAAAAAAATACTTATGTTTTGACATGGTTAAGCATGGTGGTACCTTGTATGAGTAGTGAAGATAGTGGTGCAACACATATAAATACTACAACTTTGCAAACAGCATCAAATATGGTGCTCCTGTTTCAATTACCTGCATGCGTTATCAGCATTTCAGGCGAAGTGATAGCATTGAATACACCCTTCTCTGATTTAATTAATATGAACCAGCTATGCCTTGATATTACCCATCCCTTTTATCCCGAATATCGCAAACAGATAGCAACATCCTATTTAAAAGCATTAAAAGGAATATCCAGGCAATGTTTTGCTGTATTTCGTAACAAAGATAATCAAAGGATATCCGCTGAATTGTACATTTTTCCCGTATTTCAGGGGAAAACTATTGTAGCACTTTTTGTAATTTTGCAGATAGTTGATGGAAGGATTCTGTCATTTGACAAATCAACTGAAACATTGATAAATGACCTTGATAAAAATTATGAGTCGCAACTTTATGAATATTCCCCATTTCCAATTTTACAGATTGATCAATCTGGCAATATAATAAAAGCCAGTTCATCAATCCAGGAACTTATTGGTTATGAGGTAGATGATTTAAAACAAAATAGGAATTTATTATACCGGGCAATGAATCACTACGATTTTAATAAAATGCGTATAGCACTATCGCAAATATTTAATGGAACTATAGCATATAAACGCATAGGTGAAATACGATTTATAACTAAAGAAAAAGATGAAAAGTGGGTTAACGCATCATGCTATCTTTACCATTCACCTGATTTTCAACCTGTTGTAGAAATAATATTAGAAGATATTACACGGATTAAACGACTTGAGTATCAAATACAACAGCTTAGCAGATTCCATATTATTGGTGACCTTACCAAGGGATTTCTCCATTCATTCAATAATATCATTAATATATTGTTAAACAAATCACAATGGTTACTGCAGATTACTGAAAAACCTCCTGTGCATGAAGGACTTAAACTAATCATAAAAACTGCTGAAGAAGGCATACAACAGGTACGCCGGATTGAAGAATTTATTGGAAGAGATAAGTTAGAAGAAAAAACTAATATTAATATTGTTGAAGCGGTAGAAGATGCAATAGAATTTGCAAAAATACAATTCAAGGTAGATGAAGCCAGCAAACGAAGATATATATCTATTGAAAGGCGATATTTCTCTCTCATCAGCATCTATGGAGATCCTCATCTATTCCGCGACTTACTTCTCTCAACAATATTCAAGGTTGCATCTGTTATCACTTCAAAAGGAACTATCGAAATAATCTTAAAAAAGAACAGCACATTGTCAATCACAATGCGCACCAAAAAAGATACTTCAGAAGTAAAGGATGATTCAATATTTATTTCAAGCATTGATCTGCTAAAACTTGCTGAACAAAACCATGCCAAAATATTAGAAGAAGAATCATTATATGATTATTCAATTTCAATTATCCTGCCCGAGGAAAATATTTCTCCAATTCCTCAAAATGAGCAGCAAGTACCTCAAGCAAAATTACGCGACAAAGATATTTGTATTGTTGAGGACGAGCCTGCTTTACAGGAAATAATGTACGAGGTTTTTGATTCTCTTGGGAACAGAGTTTCAGTATTCAACAATGCGGACCAGGCTTTAGAATCTTTTAAAATAAATAATTTTGATATTGTCATAGCAGATTACGGTTTGCCAGGAATAACTGGACTTGACTTACTTACAAAAATTAAAGAACAAAAAGAAGAAACGTTAACAGTACTTCTGACAGGCTGGTTGCTCAGTAACATCAAGGCGTATAAAAATGTAATCGATATCTATATGCATAAACCTTTTAAGCTGGATATTTTGATTCATGAAATTTCAAATGAATTATACAAACGAAATAAATAACAATGATTAGCCTGTAATAATGTACCCCAAAAAGTTTTTTATAGCTATTATAATACTTTACTCATTTGCTCCATCAAATATTTCTTACCTAAAGCTACTATAACATCACCTGCATCAAGAATTTCTGACGATTGCGGATTAAATATCATTTGACCATTTATTTTTTTAATTGCCACAATAATAACACCATAATCTCGTCGCAAATTACTTTCAACAAGAGTTTTCCTAACCATTGATGAGTTATGACCAACTTTTAACTCTTCCATTGCCAATCCTAATTCTGAATCCATCATTGCCATATCAATAAAATCAACAACAGTTGGACGTGTTAAAACCTGGGCCATACGCTTACCCCCTATTTGATAAGGAAGTACCACCCTGTTTGCTCCTGCACGTAACAGTTTTTGTTCTGACTTTTCATCTGAACCTCTTGATAAAATACAAATGTCACCACGTAACCCTCTGGCTGTTAATACAATATAAACATTATCTGCATCAGACATCACCGATGTGACTATCCCTTTTGATTTCATAATACCAGCTTTGATAAAAGCCTCATCGTTGGTAGCATCCATACCAATATACAGGTATCCTAACTTGTCTAATTCATCTATAGTCACAGAATTGTTTTCAATGACTACAAATGGAACTCTTCTTTCAAATAATTCCTAACAAATTAATTTCCCAATTCTGCCAAAACCACATATTATAAAATGGTTTGATAACGATTGAATGGTACGTTCCAATTTTTTCCTCCAAAATTCTTTGCGTAACTCACCTTCAATTAACAAGCGTAAAAGTTTTCCAATTGAGTATGCACTTATTGATACACCACTTAATATGATTGTAATAGTAATAATTCTCCCAATATTAGTTAACGGTTTGACTTCGTGGAAACCTACAGTGCTAATAGTTATCATTGTCATATAAAAAGCATCAAATGGTTTCATGTTTTCAAAAATATAATAACCAGTTGTTCCAAAACCAATAGTACATAGAAGGAGAACAAATGCAACACGTAATTTCTGAAACTCCATAATACCCTTCTATACAATAAATTCATTATCAATGCAATCATATATCAATATCGTATTATAGAATGTAAATAATTTTTAAAATTAAAAATTTTATTTGATTTTTTTTATATAAATTTAAGATAATGAAAAATTATTATTCTTCTTTAATATTTATTACTATATACATTATATAAGGGGTTTGGGAGCTATATTTTCATTATCTGTCTTAACGCACACTAAAGGTAAAAGCTGCTTTTTTAAATTATTCATAAGATGGAAAGCAGTTCTTTGTAGTACCTATATAATAATGTACATGTAGTAATTAAAACTTTTAAAAAAGTGAGGTGAGATTATGGCAACATATCAACATAGTACCGGTACATTTATTGGTAAAGGAGGTATTGAAATCTTTTTTCAGCAATGGGAAGTTGCTAACCCTAAAGCAGTTTTAATCATTATTCATGGGCTCGGAGAGCATAGCGGCCGATATGGTAACCTTATTGATGCCCTTCAGAATAAAGGGATTGCAATCTTTGGTTTAGACCACAGAGGCTTTGGCCGCAGTGGGGGTAAACGAGGACATACTGATAGTTTTATGGATTATATATACGATATGAAAATTTTTGTAAATATGATAAAAGACAAAAATCCTAACAAACCCGTTATTATGTTAGGCCATTCAATGGGTGGTGTTCTTGCTATTAAATACGCGCTGACACATGCTGAGGATCTGGATGCACTAATTTTATCATCCCCTGGATTGGTTCCAACAATTAAAGTACCGGCATGGAAAGAAAAACTGGCAATATTTTTGTCAAAAAGGATTCCCTCATTTACCATGCCATCCGGGTTGGACGCTTCAACTATCTCCCGTGACAAGGAGGTGGTTAAAAAATATATGGAGGATCCGCTTGTTCATGATAAAGTAACTCCTCGTTTTTATGTTGAGATGATGAAAACCATTGAAGAATGTATAAATAGATGCGGCGAAATAAAAATGCCACTTTTACTATTTCAAGGAACTGCTGATGCGCTTGTTAAAGATGAGGCAAGTAAAATAGTTTACCAAAAAGCCAGCTCCAGGGATAAAACATTGAAGCTTTTTGAAGGATTATATCATGAAACTATGAATGAACTGGAGGCAGACCGTAAAAAAGTACTAAAGGTTGTAACTGATTGGATTTTAGCGCACTCAAAAAAAACCTCTGGAGTAAAGCATGCAGCAGCGCCAAAAACTAAAACAAAAGCTGCAGCAAAGAAACCAAAAGCACCTCAAAAAAAAGTATCCAAAAGTAATGACAAATCAAAATCCAAAAAGAAATAAACATGCTAAACAAAGTTAAAAGAACAATACTTACTAATGTTAACCAATAATACGAATAAAGCCGGGTGGGAGTGCCCGGCTTTATTTATAGTGGTGTTACGATGCTATCTCAGATTTATTTATTTTAAAAGCTGTAATACTGTTTGCGATTTTGTATTTGCCTGCGCCAGCATTGCAGTAGCTGCCTGAGTAAGAATCTGGTTCTTTGTAAATTCTGCCATCTGCTCGGCCATATCAGTATCTCGTATGCGGCTTTCTGATGCCTGGATATTCTCATATGCATTCATCAAGCCCTTAGCAGCATGTTCCAACCGGTTGTAATAAGCACCAAGATCAGCTCGTTGCTTTGAAATCTGCCGCAGTGCCTCATCGGCTAATCCAATAACAGCATTAGCTTTACCAGGTGTTGAAATCGATATAAATGTTAGGGTAACAGCATTTCGCAAACCCAATGCAGCAGTTGTCATTGTTTCAATAAATACCCTTTCCCTCTGATGCATATTAGGTCCCATATGAAACCACATGGATGCTGAAGGATGAAGCCGTGCAAATGCACCAGTTAAAAGTTTCATCTTATTAAATTCAGCTTGAGAAGCAATACGATCGATTTCATCAACCAATTCTGAAACTTCAACCTGAATCTGCTGTCTGTCTTCCGGTGTGTAAATACCGTTTGCTGACTGTACCGCTAACACTCTTACACGCTGTAGTATGTCATGAACCTCCTGCAAATACCCTTCTGCTGTCTGAATCATCGACATACCATCTTCTGTGTTACGTTCAGCCTGCCGTAAACCCTGAATCTGTGAACGCATTTTTTCGGACACAGCTAACCCTGATGCATCATCACCGGCTTTATTGATGCGCATCCCTGAAGAAAGCTTTTCCATGTCCTTGGTTATTGCCCAATCGTGGAATTTCAACGTTCGGTGGGCAAAAATTGCACTGATGTTGTGGTTTATAATCATTGTATCCTCCTTGAACAATATACTATCATCCGTGATAGCATTAACTATATAAATAGTTCATTCCAAGATTCGTCTTATTTCAGAGAAGTGGTGAGGATGATTAACTTATATTAATGGCATTTATTAACGTTTATCATAAAATATGGTGCTATTTCATATGTTTTTTATTATTTTATGCTATTGAACGCATTTCTTAAGCTTTACGGCATGGATAATTTTACACCACACTATCACCAATACACCACACTATCACCAATAAAAAAATTTTTTATTATTAAAATTCTTTTTCTTGAATATACGCTATAGTAAGTATTAAGTGTAATTGTTGATTATAGGTAAAGTTTGTACATCAATTATTTTTTAAAGCAAATTATACAATATGAAGGCACTATCGAACAACAAATAGGGGCAATAATATGAATAGTAGCACAACCAATCCCATATACTCATTTATACAATCTATACCATTCTTAACCAATATTATCAAAAAAGGTGGAATCAGGTTAAAATGGGTCACTGCAGTATCAGCACTCATGGTCATTGTCATAAGTATTATTAGCTTTTTATTAATTACAATTTCTGAGCACGCACTTATCAAAGCCAATGATAAATTATGTCAGACAATAGCTCATACCATCTCATCTTCCGAAAGTTTTTTAACCGCTGAAAAAAGGGCATTGAAACGTTCCATGATTCTGCAGGATATAGTAAAAGGACTGTCAAAAACCGGCATTGAAGGATTTGTTTATGCTGCCGTCTATGATTTAAACGGAGTACTTGCTGAAAAAAAATATACTTATGCTGCACATACTAATGCGAAACTCCATGGAAAATATTTCTCAAAAGACCTCGTTAAACAATTTGCATCATTAAACACAACCGTAAAAGAAAGGATAGAGTTAACAATAGATTCCAGTCAAACATGGTGTTATCGTTATCGTATCCCTTTTGAGTTTTTTAAATCAAAGGTAGGGATTATAGAGATAGTTTTTACCGAGGATGCAATATTAGGACCAGTTCACAAAGCAAGGCTTCTTATGCTCATCATTGCAGCAATCCTTTTATCAGCCAGCATATATGCAGCTATGCGGATTGCACGGCAGATGGTACAACCATTAGTGCAATTAACTACAGGAGTTATAAAAGTAAAGGATGGTGATTTAACTACCCGGATTGATGTAACGACACATGATGAAATTGGGATTCTTACTGAAGAATTTAATACAATGATTGATCATCTGCGTGAAAAGTTAAAAATGCAAAAGTTTGTTTCTGAATCAACTATCTCCATGATACACGAAAAAAGAGACGATGAATTGGATTTAGGTGGCACAAATAAGAATATGGCTTTCCTTTTTTCTGATATTCGTGGGTTTACGGCCATGTCCGAGAAGCTTCCTCCAGAACAGGTTGTTTCTATTCTGAACGAATACCTTGACCTGCAAGCTGCAATTATAAAAAAGCATGGTGGTGATATTGATAAATTTGTTGGTGATGAAATTATGGCTGTTTTTGAAGATAAAACAAAAGCAGATACCGCAGTTGAAGCAGCAGTTGATATCATAGAATCAATTCAAAAACTAAACAAACAGCGTGAAAAAGCAGGTGCAGTAACAATTACTGTTGGGATTGGCATTCATATGGGGGATGTTGTTCATGGCAGAATGGGTTCAAAGGACAGGATGGATTTTACATCCATTGGTGATGCCGTTAATCTAGCAGCACGATTGTGCTCACATGCTGATGCCCAGACAATAATCGTATCTCAAGAAATTATAACAAATCTTTCAAAAAAGAAATTTAAAGGGAAGAAGCTGGGGCCCATTAAGGTTAAAGGTAAAGAACAACCAATACCAATTTTCCAGATAACCGGGAAAGCATGATTACTCTTGATTAATAATTGGATAAAACTCTTTCCGTATAAAATAGCTTATCTTACGCAATATCTCTTTGTATAGTTTTTTATTATTTTTAATGTTTTCAAACAATATTGCTGCTTGAACAAGATTATCAAGATCCGATTCAGCAATACCCTGGGTATGAAGTTCTGCATGCTCTGTAGTATTTAATATCAAATTATATTTCTTAGCTATCTCATCCAGTATTATGATCTCAATGGAAATATCAAGATTGTCACCAATTGAATTCCCAATACGCAAAGCATGATAGGCGAAATTGTTTGTTAAAAAAGAATTAGCATCCAATTTTTTTTCAATCAGCTCAGGCACACTATGCTCAGATAAATACCTATGTAATATATCAACTTTCTGCATACTCCCCCCTCACTATGATAGTTGTTTATATCCTCTCAATCTATAAATCATTATGCCAGAAGCGATGTAAAAATACAACAAAATAATCAAACCCCACAACTTCTGGACATAGTAAAACCACTTGTTTTAAGCACATATTCACGATAGTTCTTTTCAAGATCACTTATTATCATATCGGAAACAATATCTTTAACAGTGTGCTGTGGTTCCCACCCCAATTTTTCACGCGCCTTTGTTGGGTCACCGATGAGTATATCTACTTCAGAAGGTCTGAAGTAGCGCTGGTCAATTCCAACAACAACCTTATTGAGGCAAGCCCTTGCAGTTTGCAATATGTTTTCTTTATGCTCAGGTGCACAATGTATCGATTGTAATCGTGATAACAATACAGGCAAACATTCCATATGCTTCCCTATAGCTTATAGTTATCCAATAAGCAAAAAGCTTTGCAACACCATAAGGACTTCGTGGATAAAATGGTGTGTTTTCACTCTGAGGAAATTCAACAGCTTTGCCAAATAGCTCAGACGTGGATGCCTGATATATTTTAACCTTATCCTGTAAACCCAACAAACGTACTGATTCTAAAATTCTCAGTGTTCCCATTGCATCTACATTTGCTGTGTACTCAGGTTGAACAAAACTCACAGCAACGTGAGATTGTGCAGCTAAATTATAAATCTCATCAGGTTTTACCTTTTGAATTATCTCAGTAACGTTTAAACTATCGGTTAAATCACCATAATGTAAAAAAAACCTACCCCCTTCATGAGGATCATTATAGACATGATCTATTCTTTCCGTATTGAAAAGTGATGATCGACGTTTGATACCATGGACCTCATAGCCCTTTGATAACAACAATTCAGTCAGGTAAGAGCCATCCTGCCCCGTTACCCCCGTAATAAGTGCTTTTTTCATCGTACCCCCATGATCCACTGTTTTATAATCATTGAAAACGATCCATACTTGAAATCATAGTGCCATCATCTTCCTGCTTATAAAAAGTTATAACGTTAATCTCCCTGAAGCGTCTATAATATACAAGAAAAAAATAGTTGTTTAAAGTAAATTTTAACCTACTCCCCGAATAAAGAAAAGAAGGCCTGGTATAGATTCCTCTATACACATATCATATACTTTATTTTTTATTTGCAATTTTTAATCGATTATATATCATGTAATAATATTATATATCGCTTGTAAGAGGTGATTATGGCAAAGAAGGAATACATATCCGGTACCTTTTGTCTTGATATTCAATGTAATCATCACAAAGCATTAGAACAGTATAGCGGTGATGATTACCTGAAACAAAAGGCAATCCTTTGTGCCGATTGTTATGCATGGAAATTTTTTATATGGTTAAAAGATCACAAATATCGTATAATACAATCGGTACCTGAAATTTCCGCACATGAACTAGCTGCTCGCATCAAAGGTATTGATCCAGTACGAGTGGAAGACTTAACTGATGATGAAATTTTGTGTTTATAGAATCAACTTATTGGGAGTTCAGGGTGAACGTTTTGTTGCATCCATGGTTCGGCAGGCTTACCTATCAGAGAATGAAAACAGTTACCGTTTGTCATCCTGAATTTATTTCATGATTTCATACTAATTATTGGGATTTCGGGTCAAGCCCGGAATGACACTGGTGCAAAAATTCCTATAGCCTTGCGAAGGAGAGTGACAATTGGTGAAGTTAATAATTCAATTTCAGAGAAGGAGTTAAAACATGGTTCGTAATGCAGGAATTGTTATCGTTACTGTTATTATCATTGCAATACTAACTGATGCAATGATAACCATATTAGCCCGGCCACAGTTGGGGAGGAAAGCATGCAATGCTGCAAACATACCATATAAAACAGTTATAGCTCATAGAGGGGCTTCATATTGGGCACCGGAGGAATCGTACTATGCTTACATGATAGCAAAAGAAGTGGGTGCCGAATATCTGGAGATGGATGTTCAGCGTACCAAAGATAATGTCCTTATCGCTTTCCACGACGATACCCTTATGCGTATCACCAATGTTTCTTCAGTTTTCCCTGGAAGAGAAAATGATCCTATTGAAAGTTTCACCATTGCAGAATTAAAAAAGCTGGATTTAGGTAAATGGTTTAACAATACTTACCCTGATCGATCAAAAAAATCATATAATGAAACAAAAATTTTAACATTAGATGAGGTCATAGATATAGCAAAAGCTGATGGAACTATCTATCCATTATATATAGAAACAAAAAGTCCTGACAACTATCCTGGTATTGAGCAAGAGCTTGTTGCCATACTTGCAACACGAGGATATATCACGGATAGCACCAATACTAACCACCCCTATGCTCCAGTAATATTTCAATCGTTTGATATCAAAAGTCTGATGCTTCTATCACAGTTAGCTCCCGGGGTTCCCAGGGTATATCTTATTGATGAAGCTATGGTAAACGATAAAGGATGGGATGTTATAATAGAGGAAGCAAAAAAAGCAGGATGCGCAGGATTGGGGCCATCAGGATATTTAGGGTGGCCATGGCTGATAGGGAAAGCACATCAAAATGGATTATGTGTTCATATATATACCGTTGACAGAAAATGGCAATTTCGTCTTTTGCATTGGTTTGGTGCAGATGGTTTTTTTACCAACAGATGTGAGTTGCTCATGGATTATTATGATAAAGCCCATAAAAAAAGCTTTAAGGATGTTATCGTGAGTATTAAATAATCAAAATATGGTATACCATATAAAAACAGCTATACGTATATGGGTTTTTCAACCGATATTTTAACTGAAGAATATATATTACATTTTGCTTGACTAACAATAAAGTATCATATAATTTAAAAATTATTATATATTTAGACAGGAGATCATGCATGAGTCAATGGTCAATAATTGGGAAGGGGATCCTAACCCCGGATAAATTTATTAAAAAAGCTGGTATGGTAATCGACGATGGCATTATTGAAAAAATTGATAGCCATAGTTCGTTTACTGTTGAAGCAGATGGTATCATTGTTCCGGGATTTATTAATAGTCATGATCACCTGATTGGCAACTATTATCCAAAAGTTGGCAACGGCCCTTATGAAAACTGGCTTCCATGGGATAATGATCTTAAAAGCTCCCCTATCTATGAAGAACGCCAGCAGATTGAAAACCGAGATCTCTATCTTCTGGCGGGATATCGAAATCTCCTATCAGGTGTAACCACTATTTCAGATCATATTCCCCATTTTGTCCATGAGCCATTCCTTGATATTATGCCTATAAAAGTATTGCGTAATTATGCACTTGCTCATTCTGTTGTATCTTTTGCATTAATTTGGGGTGATGATATTTCTGTTGAATATCAAAAAGCAGCTAAAGAAAAAGTCCCATTTATAACACATAGCGGCGAAGGTTTTGATGATGAAACCATCCACGATATTGATACCCTTGAAAGGCTGGGTGCACTGGGTGAGTATACAGTATTGATACATGGTATCGCATTTAACGAAAACGATATAAAACGCATCAAAAAAGCTGGAGCATCAGTTGTCTGGTGTGGCGATTCCAATATGTTTATGTTTAACAAAACAGCAAATATTAAACTTATGTTGGCTTATGGAGTAAATGTATGTATTGGTACTGATTCACCAATGTCTGGTGGTGAAAATCTTCTTCATGAAATTAAATTTGATCGTAAATTATATAAAAAACTTTTTAATGAAGAACTCATCGATGAAACAATTGTCCGGATGATTACTGTCAATCCTTCGTATGCATTTAAATTAAGCGATCACGGTTCAATTAATCCTGGTAATGTAGCGGATTTTGTTGTTATTTCCAGAACAGAAGATAATCCATATTCAACAGTTGTAAACGCACAGTTAGAGGATATTGCGCTTGTTGTCATCAATGGGAAGCCAATGTATGGCGATAGTTACTATAAACGATTATTTGATTATCACAAGGTAAAGTATCAGGAAATAATATTACGGAATAAACAAAAAATTGTTGTTGGTGATTTATCAGGTTTACTACGAAGGATTAGCAAAATAGTTGGCTACAAAAAGGAATTTCCTTTTATTCCAGTTGAATTTGATATATAAAGTGCGTGAGGCTTATTATGTCTAATGGTTCTTCATCGCAAGGAATTAACACACGAACCTATAAATCAGGATCGATAGTTTATTTTGAAAATGATAAAAGCGAATGTATTTATATACTAAAATCAGGACGGATTATTCTTACCTCGCAAAAATTAGAAACGGGTGAAGAGGTAAAAGAGGAAGTGCGGCCTGGCGAATTTTTTGGAGTTAAATCTGCACTCGGCAGGTACCCCCGTGAAGAAACAGCTCAAGTTTTAAAAGATTCTGTTGTACTGGTTTTAACATTAGCTGATTTTGAAAGACTCATTTTAAAAAATGTAAATATTGTTTTAAAGATGCTCAGAATCTTCAGTAATCAGCTCCGAAGAATTGGAAGAGCTGTCAGGGAAGTGTTAGGCGAAACCAGCACAATCAATCCAGAAGAGGAATTATTTAAGATTGGTGAGTATTATTACCGGGCAGGTCGTTTTAACCAGGCACGATATGCTTATAACAAGTATCTGGATTATTATCCTAACGCTAAATATTCAGATTTAGCAACAAAGAGAATTAGAGAAATTGATTCGGGACAGGCTGAATCAAATATCGCACCGCAGCCAGTAATGCGAAAAGAAGTAGTGTCCCATACTGAAGAATTGAAAGATTTTACCCTCGATGATGATATTAATACAGTACCTAAAAAAGAATCAGTAGCACAGGAAATGGACGACTTTTTTGGAACAGAGGACGCGAACAATCCTGATTTTGACATATTCTCGGAAGATGAAAAAAGTGAAGATATATCATCGATGTTTTACAGTGCAATGAGTATGTATTCACAATCTGAATATGAAGGCGCTTTAAAGCTCTACAAACAGATTGTTAATCAAAAATCCTTAAAAAATGATGCAGAGAATATACTATTTCAAAAAGCTCACTTTGAAATAGGAAGAACATATTTCAAGATGGGTCAATATAATGACGCTATTGAAGCATTTTCCTTATTGATGAAGAAATTCCCACAATCAGCTTTGAATGTTAATGCATTATATCATTTAGCTATGATTTATGAGGTAAAAAAACAGTTTGATAAATCAAAAGCCTATTATCAAAAGGTTATATCTCTGGCAGCTAAAGAAGAAATCGGGAAACAGGCACAACGACGTTTAAAAAATATTGAATCGCATTAAAGGTATGCTATGTTACTTGATGATAAGTTATTTGATAAATTTGGTGTTGAGTACGAACCCAACGATATAATTTTTTGCGAATTTGAGCCGGGCAATGATTTTTATTTCATCCAATCAGGAAGGGTTGAAATTGTCAAAATTATTAATAACAGAGAAAAGACTCTTGATATTCTGGGCGCTGGTGATGTATTTGGTGAAATGGCCATTTTAGAGGAAGAGCCTCGCTCTGCATCTGCTATCGCCATAGAACATGTAAAATTACTAAGATTCAGAAGGGAAAATTTTGATGCCCTGCTACAGGGGAATCCCCAATTAGCATATAAGTTGCTGGTTATCTTTTCTAAACGCATTTATGATGCAAAACGCCGGCTCATGATACTGCTTCTGGATGATCCTCAACTCAAGATTATGGATGTTATGAATATGCTGGCAGAGCAGGATCCTCATCTTGATGTGCAGGAACCAGTAACATTACGCGTTACTATGCAGGAGATTGCAAACTGGGCAGGTATGCAGATAAATGATGTTCAAAAGCTATTAGCACATTTAAATAAACTGGGAAAAATTGAGCTGTTTAACGATCGTGTTATAGTTCGCAATATCAGAGACTTCCAGCGGATGGTAAATTCTAGACGTAAAAGCATGTATGCGTAGGCTCCCGTAGCTCAGGTGGATAGAGCAGTAGTTTCCTAAACTATGTGCCAGAGGTTCAAATCCTCTCGGGAGCAGAGATGAAAATAACATATACATTAGCGGGCTTATCCCGCTTCTTTTTTTAGGGGTATTCACTATGGAATCACGGTTACAACAACTTCTTGACAGATATCATGAAATTGAACAGGCAATGGCAGACCCAAAAACCGTAAATGACCAGAACCTGTTTAAATCTTTAACAAAAGAGCATTCAAAATTATTTCCAATAGTACAGAAATATAATGAATATACAAAAATTAAAAAAGAAACTGAAGAAGTTACCAATGCGTTGAAAGAAGAAAATGAACCGGATATGGTTGCCCTTTTAGAAGATGAGAAGATACAATTAGAATCAAAAATGAATGAAATAGAAGAACAAATAACACAGTTACTCCTTCCACAGGATCCACATGAAGGGAAAGATATTATCATTGAGATACGTGCTGGCACGGGAGGTGATGAAGCTTCTCTATTTGTGGCTGATTTATACAGGATGTATATCCGGTATGCAGATCTTAAAGGCTGGAAGGTAGAGTTTATTGATGCCAATCAAACTGAACTTGGTGGTTTTAAAGAAATAATATTTTCAATTAGTGGTGATGATGCATATAGCTGTTTAAAATTTGAGTCAGGTGTTCACCGAGTTCAAAGAATACCTGTTACCGAATCAGGAGGAAGAATCCACACATCTGCAGTAACCGTCGCAGTACTTCCCGAAGCAGAAGAAAATGATATCCAGATAAATCCTGATGATATCCGCATTGATGTCTACCGTTCATCAGGGCATGGGGGACAATCGGTTAATACTACCGACTCTGCTGTACGTATAACGCATATTCCAACTGGCATTGTAGTTACCTGTCAGGATGAAAAATCTCAACATAAAAACAGGGCAAAAGCTCTAAGAGTACTGCGTGCGCGATTGTTTGAAAAATTTGAACGTGAACGCATGGAAAAAGAAACAGCTTTACGCCGTTCGCAGGTTGGAAGTGGCGACAGAAGTGAGCGTATACGAACTTACAATTTTCCCCAATCAAGGGTTACCGATCATCGTATAAACTTAACTATTTATGATTTAGAATCAGTACTTGATGGTGAACTGGATAAAATCATCATCCCTCTCAGAGAATATGATATGGAACAGATGCTAAAAGCTTCCCATGTATATCATGCATAACAATGCTACTATTTTTGATATCCTGTCACAAGCTGCTCACAGGTTAGCTTCAATTTCTGCAACACCAGCCCTGGATGCTGAAATATTGATGGCTCATACACTCAATATTGAACGTCATACTCTCCCATTGCATTATTCTACTCACATCAGCAAAATAATATATAAAAAATTTGAAAATTTACTATTACGCAGATTACAAAGCGAACCAATTGCTTATATTATAGGTTATAAAGAATTTTATTCACTTCCTTTTCATGTAAACCAACATGTCCTGATACCTCGTCCAGAAACTGAACTCATTGTTGATTTTGCCCTTTATTATGCACATCACAATGCAACAATACTTGATATTGGAACAGGTAGTGGCGCAATTGCTATCGCAATTAAATATAACCTAACAGATTGTTCTGTCTGGGCAATAGATATATCTGCAGATGCCCTGCGCATTGCAAAAAAAAATGCTGCCACTTTATTAGGGATGAACAAAATTAAATTTCTTCAAAGCGATTTGTTTACATCGTTACCTCACGTACACTTTGATGTGATTGTTAGTAATCCACCATACATCAATCCTGAAATTTATACTACCTTGCAAAAAGATATTTTCTTTGAACCAAAAGAAGCATTAGTTGCACCCGATCATGGTTTTGGCATCATCAAAGCAATAATCAATGATGCTTATAACTATCTAACAAAAGATGGAGTATTGATTGTAGAGATAAGTGATGATTTAGCCCATCAGATAGTCAACTATACTCAGTCATTGCCCTATACAATTTCCATTGCAAAAGATTATTCGGGTATGCAACGTGTTGCAATTTTGCACAAAACTATAAAAAATATAAGCAATTAAGAAATAATGATAAATTTAAAATAATTTTATTCGATACTGTAATATAACTGATGTATCAGCCCAATAAGCATGGTAGTGGAGTAAGCAGACCGCTAAATGAGCATTCCATCTGAAAGGGGAATCATTGTGCATGATCAATGGTAAAGAGGAATTACTGCATGATATCAGAGTTGCTAACTTTATAGAAGAATATCGTTTTAGTTGCATCAGCAAACGTGATAAGTGGTATAGCTTTTCAAATATTGAATGGGATCCAATTTCGAGTGAAATTAAAATTGAAGCTATCATCAATTTAATTGATTCTTCATACACCATCAATCAAATTATTAAACAAGACACTGTCCCAAGGAAATCTATTGGTAATCAACGGTTTAAATATACAATACTTGAACCATTAAAAAGAAGTAAAATATTCTTTAAAGAAAGTGATATCACAGGCACCATACTTATTCAGAACTATTTCCCTTATTACGATATCATTCATCATTCATCGATATCACCGAATAATGTTGAAAATATGTTCAATTTTTACTCTGACCGGTGCAAGGCTAAAGTTTCAGTTGAATTGCACAAAAAAAATAATACTACTCATAAATATTTTGACTGTGTAGGATTTAGAGAACACTCATGGGGGTTATATCCTTCTCATCATATTAGTTGTGATAGCAGAGTAGTTGTGCATTTCAGAGATCAAACAATTTCGTTTAGATATATAGAATATAATGGCATGAGCTATTCATATGGTTGTATTTCAAAAAAAAGTGGCAATCTTGCATTGGTCCTTGTTGAGTTAGAATTTCTTTCAATAAAAAATTCTTCTTTTGAGTCATCAGAATTTACCTACAAAGATGCTCAGGATGATATAGATCTGATAGTTTCAAAACCTATAAAGCCGCACCATATTGAGGTATCAAAAAAACTAAAAAAATCACATCTCCATATTGTTAGTTTTTCCGATTTTACCGTTATAGGAACAAACAAAAAAGGATATGGCATTGAAGAACATTGTATTTCATATGAACGGTTAAAACATGTGCTATAATATGAATGTATGACAATCACATTAGAACAGATCAGAAAGCTCAGTATCTTTTTAATTATCCTATTTTTGTTATTACTCTATAACATATATTCAAAATTATTCTTCGACTGGTATGGTATTGACATTATTGTCCGTTCATATTCTTTTTTATTTTCATTTTTTTGTATATTCAACTACACGCAAATTGATATTGAACAGTACAAAGCCATATACCAGAAACGATATCGTTCTTATGCAAACTTTTTATTATTTTTTGAAACTCGCCTTATTCCATTTTTATTTATTTACTTTGTATCCACTCTTCATTCTTTAATTGACACTATAAATAAAAGCAACTGGCCATATGCAGGATACTTTGGCATTTTAGATGGACGCTTTACCAACATTGTATTTTATTCATTAATTCTTTTTATTGTTTTACGCTATAGATTAAAACCTTCATTAGCCATTCCTATATTTATTGGAGCATCCATTGCCTTTTATTTTTTAGATAAAGCAGTATACGATACGATCATTGCCGGATGGGGGCTTATTATTTTCAAAACATTAAAGGTTGCAACCATTACAACCATCTTACTGTTTGAATATTTTCACTTACATATACTTTCAATAGCAGCTATCTCATTAATTACTGGAATACTATTAATAACAGGGGTTATGAGCACATATATTATGTTATACTATCAAGCTGAAGAACCAAAAACAAAAAACGAGATATCAATAAAATTGCTACGCTATGGAATACATTGGAAATTAGATAATCTGAAGGAATCCATAATAACATCACTGAACTATAGAGATTTTTCTATATATTCTACATACCTTACCTTTTTAGGGAAACCACTCGACTTTACCTACGATGAATGGGTAAGGCTTCTTTTTACTGATACCATTGAAATGTCAGATGATATCGCATCACATTTATTAAAAAAAGAAATAAATATCCCTTTTGATTCCATAATTGATTATGCTTATACTGCTTCCATAATCCACAACCAGAAATTGCAATCGGCTCAACATTTAGCACAGCTTGCTGCACGTTTTGCCGATGGGAAGGAAAACATAATCATTGATTTATTTGAAAAGGGAAATATGTCGTTTAAAATCTGGGCAATGAATGTTATGCAGCATCATAACAAAATGATCTATATACCACCTTTATTGCCTCATTGTACCGATATCAATGAGACTATGTCATCAACAGCATATAGCACCATAACAAAAATCACCGGTAAAAATTTTTCATCACAGCTCAATCTTCCCTATAATAATCCAAAAGTATTAAGAGCAATCAAAGATTTTTATTTTCAAAAGAACACCATACAGTAATGGGGCAATGGCTGCATTGAGGTTTTCTTGCCATGCAGGTATTCCTGCCATGGTAAATAAATAGAAAATGGGCAGTAATCCATTCTGATTCATCAATGCTTTTCATTAACATGGTTTCAATTTCATAAACTTTTTTTGAACTGCAATAACCAATCCTGTGAGCAACCCTGGCTACATGCGTATCCACCGGTATTGCAGGTATACCAAATCCTGTAGCTAAAATCACATTAGCTGATTTCCTTCCAATGCCTGGCAAACTCATGAGCTGCTCCCTATCTGCTGGCAGATTTCCATTAAACTTTTCAATAACCTGTTGCGACAATGCAATAATATGTTTTGCCTTGGTATGATAAAATCCTGTTGGTTTTATTATGTGTTCAACTTCATGGACATTTGCAGCAGCCAGGGTAGCAAAGTCACCATACTTTTTGAACAATATTGGTGTTACCCTGTTCACCTGATTGTCGGTTGTCTGTGCTGATAAAACAACAGCAATACAGAGCTGGTATACATTGGCATATTTTAATGGCGGAGCAACATCAGGGTATTCTTTTTTTAACCGTGTGATTATTTTTTTTGAAGTGCCTCTATCAATCATGAACTATCGCCACTATTATTTTTTGTGCCTCTTTTTTTCTTTCCTGTAACGCTGCATCATCCGCTAAATCATCATTGTTGATGTAATACCCACAAATAAATGGCTGGTTTAATTTCATTGCCACAATGGTATGCAGATCATCCAGTGCTTTTTTTTTGTTGTTCAAAGCCAGGTAACATTGTGCCCTGTAAAAATATGCCTCAAAGTGCTGTGGGTTTTGTTCGATAGCTCCTGTACAATAATCTATTGCTTTGACAGTATCATTCGTATAATAGCAAGCCAGTCCAGCACCAAACAGGATATCATAATCAATATAGTTTTTTTGTATTAGACGGGTAAAATCCAGCATAGCCCACTCATAGTGCCGTTTATTTATGTGTTCCCAGCCACTTATTATTGTTTGATTGATATATGGATCATTAAAACGCCAGTGATGTTGGTGTTTAACATTCTTTGTTGTAGTACATTGTAAATGTATCAATACCAAACCAGCGCAAAAAATTGTTAAGGTTTTACTGCTCATGGGATTTTTGCCTTACCATTGTCTGTAATAGATTTTTTACCTTTTGTAATGCCTTTGCCCTATGGCTTATAGTATTTTTTACTGACAGAGGAAGCTGTGCCATGGTCTTATCAAAATAAGGAAGATAAAATATGGGGTCATACCCAAACCCGTTATCACCAGCAGGCCGTGTGGCGATAAAACCATGGCATATACCCTCTTCGATATATTCTTTACCATCAGGGAATACCAGTGCCATCACACAGATAAAGCGGGCTGTCCGCTTATCCCACGGAACATTGATCATCTTTGAAAGTACAAGCCTGCAACGATCATCATCCGTTGCACAATTGCCATACCGGGCAGAATATACGCCTGGCTCGCCATTCAATGCATCAATCACAAGCCCTGAATCATCAGCAAGTGCTGGCAGACCACTAACAGTACAAACATAGCGGGCTTTTATTAATGCATTTTCGGTAAATGTTGCTCCTGTTTCTTCAATTTCTCCAATTTCAGGATATGCATCAAGAGAAGTAAAAATAACCGAAGGAATATCAAAAGCAACAATTTCTTTCATTTTCCCATTGTTTCTTGTAGCAACAACAACATCCATGGTGCCCCTTCACTTAATGGTTATATGATAAACATAGAATAATAAATAAATGTTGCATGTATTGGTAAAGCCTGAACAAAGTGTTATTGGCCATTTGATTGGAGTACTATTATTAAAAATAATTGCACGGTATGCATTTAATAATCAATGCAATACTATTATATGTTTCATGTATATATTTTCAATATTTATTGTTGCATTTTCATTGAAAAAATTGTTACTATGATAGTATATTGTTGATAGCTATGGAAGAAAAAAAGCAGATTAATATATTACGTATTGGTGTTGCAAATCTTACTGAACTGGAAGAGTTAGTTAAAGCTTTCCGATTAATGAATCAGTATTCCAAACGAAGAAGATTTGTAGTTTCACGCGAGGATTTAAAAGATATATATGGCAATAAAATTGTTGAAAAAGCTCATGATATTAATATATCCGTTGTTAAATTGCTACAGCGAAATTTTAAACCTGATACCGTTTTTAAAATATTCAGCTCTGATGAAGGGATAGCAATAGTTACCTATTTTGAATCAATGACAGGCAAGGATTTTTCTATGCAACTTATTGAAACAATCGGTAACATCGGAGGTGGTATATACAAACCTTTTATTGATGTAGTGCCAAATTTTCATGAGCTTTTTAAATTGTTTGAAAAGGGTCTTTCGCCAAAGCTGGTTGTTGTTGGTTATATTCCGGTAAAAAACGTTGCCCAGGAAGTCTCAATGTATAATGAAATAAAAAAATTTGACCCTTATATTAGATTGCTCGACATTACCAATGATGATTTAAAACCAAAATCCTTCTTAAAAGGAGCAGTCTTATTTCATTTTGACAATACCCTGAAGGTGTGGCACCGACTATTGACAAAGATTATCAATGAATATACAAAACCATACTTCATGGAAGAGATTTCAAAGTAATGATACGCTGTGATATAGTGCATGGATGAAAGAAAACTACAACTTTTTGCTCCTGTCATATTGATCCTTACTATTATAACAAGCATTAGTATTACAATAATGCTTTATTTACAGAAAACAAACATTATCATGATTGTACTTTCTTGTATTCTCTCTGCTACTTTGATAACATTATTGATTATCTTCAGGCTGATCCATAAAGTTTTTTTCACTAATAACATTAGAAAGATATTATCAGTTGTTGATAATTTTAAAAAAGGTATTTTTGTCCAACCTTCAAATGAAATTAAAGGTAACGATTTACTTTCAAAAATGTATGGTGAATTACTCATTGCCTCTCGCCATCTTGATAATATAATCAAATCGCAAAAAAACGAGATCGATAAATTTCGCGAGCTCTATAACAATATGATGTTTTCGATGAACGCTTATATCATGGCACTTGACTTTAACAATAAAATAATTTTTACTAACGAGTTATTTTTAAATAAATTTCAACTATCCCCTTCTGAAGTAAATGGAAAAAATTTATCAGATATTTTTTATTTTTTAACAGGTACGGTATTGCAGGCAATTGAAGAAATTAAATCGACACATGAATCAATAATTTTAGAAAAAGCTCATCTCATATCACATAACCGTATTAGTATCATCGCTGATATTAAATTATCCTTTATGATTTCCAACAATGAACCGCAAATTATAATGGTTATGGATGATGTCACCAGCAAAACAAAGCGCGACTACCAGATATCACTGATTACACGGTTGTCTGAAACAATTCAGAAAGATGATGCTCTTGACCATATTTTGCGTACTATTTTGACTGCGGTAACATCCGGCACAGGATTAGGATTTAACCGTGCAATGCTCTTTTTGCGGGATGATAAAAACAATATTTTATATGGCAGGATGTCAGTTGGGCCTGATACCCTTGACGAAGCTTTTTCTATATGGAGTAGTTTAAATCCTCTGAAAGGAAAAGAAATTTTAAGTCGTGGAATAAATGGAGATGATGTCCATGGTAGATTACTGAAAGAAAAGGTTGAAAGTACCTCTTTTGATTTAAACGAAGATACTATTTTTACTCAAACACTTCAATCAGGTGAAACAATTCATATCACTGATGCTTTACACGATCAACGAGTCAATGATGAAATTAAAAATTTTATTGATGTTAACGAGTTTGTTATCGTACCTCTTATAGCACTTAATAAAATTATTGGTATATTAATTGCAGATAATAAATTTAATCAAATGCCAATAACCCAGGATAGTGTTGATTTATTGACAGTATTTGCTTATCAGGCTGCACTTTCAATTGAAACCTATAATAACCTGGAATTATTAAAACAGGAAATGGAAAAAATCAGACATCGGCAGGAAGCAATTGTTGAATCTGAAAAATTAGCAGCAATAGGGCGTATAGCTTCTCATATTGCGCATGAGATCAGGAATCCACTGGTAACCGTTGGGGGATATTCCCGAAGAATATTACAAACTGCTAATGCACAGCAGATAGATATACAAAAAATAAAAAAAGCAGCTCAAATTATAATGACCGAAACCGAACGTCTGGAAAAGATCCTTGCTAATGTTATGGACTTTACCCGACCATCACCTTTTTTGCTGCGCTTTAACAATATAAACGAAATCATTGATGATACTGCATCATTACTATCAAATCTTTTTCAGGAAAGGCGTGTAGAACTATCGCTACAATTGCAAGAGGTACCGCTTATTAAATCTGATTTTAATCAGATGAAACAGGTTATGCTTAATCTGTTACAGAATGCTCTGGATGCAACTCCACCGTATGGGATAGTTGAGGTAAAAACATATTCTGACGATAAAAAGGTTTATATAGAAGTAAGCGATACGGGGTCAGGAATTGTAGAAGAAGATATATACAGAATTTTTGAGCCATTTTATACCACAAAAACAACAGGCGTTGGTTTAGGGCTTGCAATAGTTAAAAAAATTATATCCGACCATAATGGTGATATCAAAGTTATAAATAAAGAACGTGGAGCTGTTTTTACCATTTCGATACCATTACCGTAAATATTATTTTTTTACTTTTAAAAAAAATGTCTTTGATTTTTTTTGTAGTCACTATACATTGATTATTAGAAAAGTATAATTGGGAGGTTGTTATGAAAAAAATTCTTATTGTAGAAGATGAACAGCATCAGAGGGAATTATATGCAATGGAACTTCAAGAAGAGGGATATGAAGTAGATCAAGCTACCAATGGCAAGGAAGCCGTTGATAAGGTTAAGGCAAATAAATATGATTGTGTGATACTTGATATACGAATGCCCGAGATGGATGGCATAGAAGCACTGGGTAAAATCTTATCACGCGATAAAAAAGTACCTATCATCATCTATACCGCCTATTCCAATTATAAAAGTAACTTTATGACATGGACCGCTGATGCATATATTACCAAGTCATCAAATTTAAAAGAACTGAAAGATAAGATAAAAGAATTGGTATCAACACGAAGCTAATGGATCTGCAGAACGTATTAAAAAGTACACTTGTTTTTATACTTGCAGGCGGGCAGGGTGAACGGCTTTATCCCTTGACAAAAGATAGATCAAAGCCATCAGTACATTTTGCGGGGATATATAGGATTATAGATTTCTCATTAAGTAACTGTCTTAATTCAAATTTAACCCGTATTATTGTTCTTACCCAGTATAAATCGCTTTCTCTGGACAGGCATATAAAGA
>ERZ795049.1964-NODE-1964-length-25185-cov-51.076045_pt1 | contig 25185 bp, 17 predicted proteins | sample MGYA00375133_ERZ795049 | MGnify/ENA primary metagenome ERZ795049 (study PRJEB30178, sample SAMN05720147) | activated sludge metagenome | isolation source: anaerobic digester from wastewater treatment plant | place: Japan | collected 2015-04-20 ... | reverse complement strand
TTTCCCAAAATAGACAGGAGATTCCAAAATGAGCTTCCTTCCCTTGACTGAAAAGGCCCGCCGGCTCGGCGCTTGTCTTGCCCTTGTTCTTTTCTCGGCCGCGGCTGGATCCGTTTCGGCCCAAAGCCTCGATATTCCATCGAAAAAATGGGGCCTGAGCTTCGGCAATTCCAAGGAATTCACCGGTTTGCGGTTCAATTTCCGCGACCGCGGGGTGATCCGGATCACCGGCGTCAATATCACCCTGTGGACTCCCCGGACGCTCGGCGAGGAAGATGATTCCACCGTGACGGGACTGTCCTTGGGATTGGTCCCCGGGGCCGACCGCATGAGGGGAGTCCAGCTCGGCCTGCTCGGAGTCGCCGGCAATCGAAGCATCGCCGGAGTCTCGGCCGGACTTTTGGGCGTGGGGGCCGGCGAAGACATCTCCGGCTTCAATTTCGGCGGCCTGGGGGTGGGCGCCGGCGGCAGCGTCGCGGGGATCAATCTCGGCGGGCTCGGCGTGGGAGCGGGCGAAAATGTCCTCGGGATCAACATCGGGGGATTGGGCGTCGGAGCCGGCAAGAACGTCACCGGGATCAACATCGGCGGTCTGGGTGTCGGAGCCGGAGAACGCCTGGCCGGAATCTCCATCTCCGGAATCGGGGCCGGAGCGGAATCCGTGGCCGGCCTGGCGATCGCCGGAATCGGCGTGGGCGGCCGCCGGCTGAGCGGCGTCTTCGCCGCCGGGGCCGTAATCAAGCTCGTCGATGACGGCCGCCTGCGGGGCGTCGCCGTCAGCCCCTTCAACCAGCTCAAGGGGACGCTGACCGGCCTTTCCATCGGAATCGTGAATTACGCCCGCCGGATCGAGAAGGGAATCCAGCTCGGACTCGTCAATATCGTCCGGGAGAACAAGCCCGGCCTGCGGGTCCTGCCTCTCTTCAACACCGATTTCCGCTGAGGGCCGTTCCCCCGGCCGCCGGACGGGGGAAGGCGCGAAACCGGGAGCCCCTACATGTTCCAGCGGTAGGACACCTTGACCATGAAGATGTTTTCGCCGGGCGCCGTGAGAAGGTCGGAGAAATCCCGCCGGAGGTTGAGGATTCCGGAATTGGCATAATCCGCCCGGTTCTGGGTCCAGACCAGGTAAATGAGCGAGCCGGGGAGGTATTCCCAGCGGAAAACGACCGTGCCCCTCAGGGATTTCACGTTGAAGTCGGGATTGCCGAAGGTGAACGGGGAGGCCGGCCCCGTCCCATCGGGATCGATGGTATATCCGCCGCCGGCTTCCTCGACCGTTGAGCTGTTTTCGCCGTACAGATTGTATTCATACTTGGCCGGCCGGGCCAGCTCCTTGAACCGGCTGTAGGCTCCGACGGCGATGAAGGGCTGGAGGTAGGCCTGGAGGGACAGCCGCGGAGTGAACGTCCAGTTGAGGCGGATCTCGGCCGAGACGACTCTCTGCTCGAGCCGGGCGAAGACATACCGGTTTCCGAACGTGGGCGTCATCGAGGCGTCGGCGAAGCGGTCGACCCACTGGGTTTCGTTCGTCTCGGCGAGATATGACGGCCCGGCCGAAAAGCTGACGTTGGCCGCCGGCTTCCAGCGGAGGGAGAGCCCGGCGTTCCACGAACGGCCGTCCCGGCCTCCGTCGGTGATGCCCCCGCTTCCTTCGAGGACGACTTTCTTGCGCCCGTCCGTGCTGAGCATCAGGAACACGTTCCCCATGCCGGGCGTCCAGGTCAGGGGGCCTCCGCGCGTCTGCCGGTTGTTCAGAGACCCGGCCCCGGCGAAGAGCTGGGCGGAAAAATACCAGAAGTTCTTGAACAATCCCTCGGCGATGAGGATTCCTCCCTTGCCGACGTTGTGCCCGCCGAAATCCCAATTGGCGAATCCGCCGGCGCCGACGAGGATCTGCTGGAAAATCTTGCCGGGCTCGGTGAAGTTGAGGCCGGGAACGACGCTGACGTTGATGACGTCGGACGTTCCGGCTTGGTAGCCCGCGTCATTGGGATTGAATCCGGGCGAAAGCATTCCCAAGGAGGAAAGCCAGATGAACCGGCCGTTCTGCTTGGCGAGGTGGACGCGGGTCCCCCAGCCCGAAAGCGAGACGGCCGCCGGATCGACTTCGACGTGGGCCGCATCCGGCCTTTGATAATAGTGGATCGAGGAATTCTGGATTCGGAGGATGTTCTCGGAGCTCCCTCCGATCCGCGTTCCCCCGATCCAGCCGCCGAACACCCAGTCTTTTTTAGCGTCGAGGAACGACCATCCGTCCACGGCCAGGCTGAAGGCGTTCCGGTTGAGAAGGCCTTCGAGGGCCGGGTTGTCGAGGTCCCGGACGACGCCCGTGGCCATGAGCCCGATCCCGCGGCGGCCGCCGTCGATGTCCTTCTGGATCCGGAAGACGCCGTAATACGAGAACGGTTCCACTTCCTCCCGGGAGCGGAGGCCGGACAGGTCGATGTCGGCGTATTCCCGCGAGGTCAGGGCGTTGATGAACCCGACGTTCCAGCCGCCGATCTTGCCGGTAAGCTTGGCCGCCCCGAGAATCGTCGAGCGGTCGGGAAGTGAAACATATCCTTCTCCGGAAGGAGATCCCTGCGGCTCCCGGCCGATCCGGCGGCTGTAGAAAAGCTTCGGATTGGGCCAGTTGATATTGGCGTTGAAATAAATCCCGCCCCGGCCGAAGTCGTTGAAAATGGACGCGCCCTCGATGAAAAACGGGCGTTTTTCCTCGTAATAGGTTTCATAAGCCGTCAGGTTGACGGAGGCCGGATCGACCTCGACCTGGCCGAAATCCGGATTCACCGTGGCGTCGAGCGTCAGGTTGCTTTTTAAACCGGCCTTGAGATCGAAGCCGGCGTTGCCGGACGCTTTTCGGCCGGTTTCGAAGGGATTTCCCTCCTCGGCCGGGCGGAACTGGGCCTGGCCGGTGGCGTACGGAGTGATTTCCACGTGAACGCCGGGGGAGATGCCGCGGATGCCCTCCAGGCGAGCGAATTTGGAAACGAACGCCGTTTCGTTCTTCGGGCACCAAGCGAAGGACGCCGTTTCGTTTTTCCTCCGGATTTTCCGGCGGAAGTTGACGCCCCAGACGTATTCCTCCATACGGGAAAACCGGATCTGGTGGAAGGGGATCCTTATCTCCACGTTCCAGCCGTCGCCGTCGATCGCGGCTTTGGATTCCCAGACGCCGTCCCAAGAGCTGTCGTCGGCGATGTCGTTATTAAGGGCGAAGTCCATGATCGAGCCGGAAGGGTTCACGCAGAACATGTATCCCGTCCGGCGGTCGTAATAGGGATCGACGGCGAAGTAAAACCAATCCGATTCCACCATCGAATCCCGGCGGCCGAGGAGGCCCGTGATTTTATCCGGTTCCGAATCCCGGCACTTGGCGGCCACGTACAAGGCCTCATCGTCGTAGGCGACCCAGACTTCGGTCGTCTCCGTCGACGGTTGTCCGTCCTGCGGATCGTTCTGGGTGAAGCCGTTCGCTCCCTCGCCCTTCCAGGCGCTATCGTCGAGGCGGCCGTCGATCTTGACCGGTTCCTCCAGCCGGAAGGCTTGGACGATCTTCTGGCCCGGCTCCGGAGCGGGAACCGGCCTTTGTTTCGCCGCGGCGAAAACGACCGGCCAAAGGGCGGCCAGCACGAAAATCCTTTTGAAGTCTTTATTCATCATCTCCGGTCTCCTTGATGATCTTCCTCTCCGGAAGCCCGCTTCCGGCATTCGCCAGCCCGCGCCGGCTTTTTCCTCCGGCCGGGTGTCCTTCAATGTATACGTCGAAAAAGCGCGAAAAGTTCTCTCTCGCGCCGGGGCTCTTCAGAAACGGAGAAAAATGCATTATGATGGGATTTCTTAAGGAGGTTAAACCATGAAGAAAGCCCTCCTCCTTTTGACGGCCGCGTTCGTCTGCGCCGGCCTGCTTCCCGGTCTGTCCGCGGATTCCCCGCCCTCCACCCGAGAGATGAACCTGCTCTGCTGGCAGGAGTTCGGCGAGCTCGTTCCGGCTCGGATCCGGACCGTTCTGCTCCCGGCGGGATCCCTGGAACCGCACGGAGTCGTTCCCAACGGGACCGACAGCCTTGCCCCCGAAGCCATGGCCCGGGACATCGCCGGACGGGTCGACGCCCTGATCGCCCCGACGCTTCCCTATGGAATGACGGCCGACATGAAGGGGTATCCCGGCGCGGTCTCGATCTCCAAGGAGGCCTACGCCGCCTTCGCCCGGGAGATCCTGGAGAACCTGGCCGACAACGGCTTTCAGAACGTTATCATCCTCAACGGCCATGGGGGGAACACGGCCGTTTTGAACGAGGTTTCGTCTCACGTGTCCAACGCCCGCCGGGTCCGGATCCTGCTGGTGAACTGGTGGACCCTGGCCGACGACATCACCAAGGACGTGTTCAAACAGGACGGCGGCCACGCCGGCGACAACGAGACGGCCTATATCCAGGCGATCGTCCCGGCCCACATCCATCCCGAGCGCTACCGGCCGGAGATGGCCGCGCCGCTGCCGGCTCCGGCTGGGGCGTTCGCCGCCCACCCGGTGACGACGTCGATCCTTCTTTATCAGAAAGGCCAGGGATACCCGACATTCGATCCGGCCCGGGCGAAGGACTATTTCCGCCGGGTCAACGACCGGGTGGCCGAGCTGATCCTGGACGCCGTCAAGAAATGGGACGCGGCCGGAGTTTACCGCCGGGACCGGGACGGCGGCCGATGAGCCTCCGCTTCTATCAGGTCGACGCCTTCACTTCGGAGATATTCCAAGGCAATCCGGCCGGAGTCTGCCCGCTCGAATCCTGGCTTCCGGACGGGCTCATGCAAAACATCGCCATGGAAAATAACTTGGCCGAAACGGCGTTTTACGTTCCAACGGGAGATCGCTTCGGAATCCGCTGGTTCACGCCGGCCGTGGAGGTGGATCTTTGCGGACATGCGACGCTGGCGGCCGCCTACGTTATTTTCCGTTATGACCGCTATCCCGAAAACGAAATCGCCCTCGATTCGCGGAGCGGGATTCTGCGCGTCCGCCGGGACGGCGATCTCCTGACGCTGGATTTTCCGGTCGACACGCTCCGGCCGGCCGCCGAGCCGGCCGGCTTGAGCGAGGCCCTCGGAGCCCGCCCCCGGGAAATTTTCCGGGGGAAGACCGATTGCCTGGCGGTGTTCGGGACACAAGCCGAAATCGAAGCGATGCGGCCGGATTTCGGAAAGCTCGGCCGGGTCGAGGCCCGCGGCGTGATCGTCACGGCCCGCGGAGCCCGGGTCGATTTCGTCTCCCGTTTTTTTGGTCCCCAAGTGGGCATCGACGAGGATCCCGTCACCGGCTCGGCTCACACGAGCCTGACTCCCTACTGGGCGGAGAAGCTGGGAAAGACGGAAATGGAGGCGGCCCAGCTTTCCCGGCGCGGCGGCCGGCTGAAGGTGCGCCTGCGCGGCGACCGGGTGGACATCTCCGGCCGAGCCCGGGCCTACCTCGAGGGCCGGATCAAAATGGAGTGAGCCGCGGCGGAAAGGAAGGAGAATCCGTGAACAAGAACCCCGACCCGCAACGGAAACCGGCGGACTCGAAACCCTTCCGCCGGGCGATCGTCCGAACCCCCGGTCCGGACGCGGCCGCCGGCTTGACCACGGCCGGCTTGGGAAAACCCGACCTGGCCCTGCTCCTGGCCCAGCACGCCGCGTACATCGAAACGCTGCGCGGCCTCGGCCTCGAGGTCGAGGTCCTGCCGGCGTCGCCGGGCTTTCCGGACGCGTATTTCGTCGAGGACGCGGCCGTCGTCCTTCCGGAGATCGCCGTGCTCACCCGGCCGGGGGCGCCCTCCCGGCGCGGCGAAACCGCCTCCGTCGAATCAGCCCTGGCCCGGCACCGCCGGCTGGCCCGAATCGACCTTCCGGGGACGCTTGAGGGCGGCGATGTCCTCTGGGCCGGCGGGCGCTTTTTCATCGGGCTCTCCGTGCGGACCAATGAGGACGGGGCCCTGCAGCTGGGGCGGATCCTTGAGTCTTGCGGATATTCCTGGACGGCCGTTCCGGTCGAGAAAGGGCTGCACTTGAAGTCGTTCGTCAACACCCTGGGCGGGCGGACCCTGGTCGTCGCCTCCCGTTTCGAGGGCCGGGAATTTTTCCGCAGCTTCGACCGGATCGTTCTCGACCCCGGCGACGACTACGCCGCCAACACCCTCTGGGTCAACGGCACCCTGCTCGTTCCCCGGGGATTTCCCCGGGCCCTCGAGAAATACGCCGGTTTGGGACTTCCCCTCATCGAGGTCGACACAAGCGAGATGCGGAAGATGGACGGCGGCCTGACCTGTCTTTCGCTCCGGTTCTGAGAAGGTGAAAACGCCGGAGGCCCGGTCCGGACGGCGGCGCGCCGGGACGGTTTTAGCCGGGATGTTCCTGGCCCTCGCTCCCCCGGCTCTCGCGGCGCCCCCGCTTTTCGCTTCATCCGAAGGCCGGATCCCTCTGATCGACCTGGCCGGCGAGGCGGGCCGCCGAACGATCGTCGACCGTGAATCCGGGCAATACCTCGGCCATCCGACGACCGTTCTCCTGGAAGACGGCCGAACCCTCCTGGCGGTTTATCCCAAGGGCCACGGCCGCGGGCCCATCGTCGTCAAGCGGAGCCGCGACGGCGGCGCGACCTGGAACGGGCGGCTGGAGGTTCCGGACAATTGGGCGACGAGCCTGGAAACGCCCACTATCCACCGGGTCGTCGAGGCCTCCGGGAAAAAGCGGCTGATTGTCTGGTCGGGCTTGTACCCGGCTCGGCTGGCCGTCTCCGAGGACGACGGGGAGACGTGGTCGCCTCTGCGGCCGGCGGGCGATTGGGGCGGCATCGTCGTCATGGCATCCGTCGTTTCTTTGAACCGGCCCGGCGGATACTTGGGGCTTTTTCATGACGACGGCCGCTTTTTCCGCCGTGATTCCGGCCCGTCCGATCCGGCCGTCTTTACGATCTACAAGACGTTTTCCAATGACGGAGGCCTGACGTGGACGGAACCCGAGGCCGTCTGGAGCAGTCCGGCTCTCCATCTTTGCGAGCCCGGGGCTCTCCGTTCGCCCGACGGCCGGGAGCTGGCCGTCCTGCTCCGGGAAAATTCGCGCCGAAAGAATTCCCACGTGATCTTTTCGCGGGACGAGGGAGCCTCCTGGTCAACCCCGGTTGAGCTCCCGGGGTCCCTGACGGGAGACCGCCATTGTCCGAAATACGCTCCCGACGGGCGCCTTTTCGTAAGCTTCCGGGACATGGCGCCCGACAGTCCGACCCGGGGCGACTGGGTTGCCTGGATCGGCGCGTACGACGACCTCAGAGGCGGCCGGGAGGGACAATACCGCGTTCGCCTGATGAAGAATCACAAGGACGCCGATTGCGCCTATTCGGGCGTGGAGGTTCTGCCGGATGGCGCGATTGTCGCCACGGCGTACGGCCACTGGACGGAAAACGAAGAGCCGTATATCGTCAGCGTCCGGCTGAGACTCGCCGAGCTGGACGCCCGGCTCGGTCGTTGAGCCGGCGGCCGTCAGAGCGCGTCGATGATGGCGTTCAGCGTCGGGCTCGGCCGCATGGCCGTCTCGACTTTCTTCCGGTCCGGCCGGTAATACCCGCCCATGTCGACGGGCTTGGCCTGTGCCCCGAGGAGTTCGGCCGCGATCTTGGCTTCGCTTTCCCCCAGCCGCCGGGCGATCGTCTCGAACCGGGCCCGGAGCTCCGGATCCTTGTTCTGGGCGGCCAAGGCCTGGGCCCAGTACAAGGCCAGGTAGTAGTGGCTCCCCCGGTTGTCGATCTGTCCGACCTTCCGGGCGGGGGATTTGTTGTTTTCCAGGAATTTGGCGATGGCCTCGTCGAGAGTTTCGGCCAGGACCTTGGCTTTCTTGTTTTGGAAGACGCCGGCCAGGTGCTCAAGCGAGGCGGCGAACGCCGAGAATTCCCCGAGCGAATCCCACCGCAGGTAGCCTTCCTTTTGGAATTGCTGGACGTGTTTGGGAGCGGAGCCGCCGGCCCCCGTTTCGAACAATCCGCCTCCGCCCAGCAGGGGGACGATGGACAGCATCTTGGCGCTGGTCCCGATCTCGAGGATCGGGAAGAGGTCGGTGAGATAGTCCCGGAGGACGTTGCCCGTCACTGAAATGGTGTCGAGGCCCTTGCGGATCCGGTCCAGCGAATGGCGCATCGCCTCGACCGGGGGAAGAATCCGAATGTCCAAGCCGGACGTGTCTTGATCCTTCAGATAGCGCTCGACCTTGGCGATGAGCTGGGCGTCATGGGCCCGGTTGCGATCCAGCCAGAAGACGGCCGGGGCGCCGGTCGCCCGGGCCCGCTTGACCGCCAGCTTGACCCAGTCGCGGATCGGGATGTCCTTGGCCCGGGACATCCTCCAGATGTCGCCGGCCTCGACCTCGTGTTCCAAGAGCGTCCGGCCGCAGGGCGTGACGACCCGGACGGTCCCGTCGAAGGGAATCTCGAAGGTCGTCGGGTGGGAGCCGTATTCCTCCGCTTTCTGGGCCATGAGGCCGACGTTGGGGACGCTTCCCATGGTCGCCGGATCGAACGCCCCGAATTTCTGGCAATTTTCAATGATCTCCTTGTAGATCGTTGAGTAGCACCGGTCGGGGATCATCGCCATCGTCTCGTGGAGCGTTCCGTCGGGGCCCCACATCCGGCCCGATTCGCGGACGACCACCGGCATGGAGGCGTCGACGATGATATCATTGGGAACGTGGAGGTTGGTGATGCCCCGGTCCGAATCGACCATGGCCAGGGCCGGCCGCTCGGCGTAGACGGCCTTGAGGTCGGCCTCGATTTCCGCTCGCTTCGCCTCCGGGAGGACCTGGATTTTCGCGTACACGTCGCCCAGGCCGTTGTTGACGTTCACCCCCAGCTCCTTGAGCACGGCGGCGTGCTTGTCCAGGGCTTTTTGATAAAAAACCGAGACGGCGTGGCCGAACATGATCGGATCGGACACCTTCATCATCGTCGCCTTCAGATGGAGCGACAGGAGGAGACCCTGGGCCTTGGCCTCCTCGATTTTTTCGGCGTAGAATTTTCGAAGCGCTTTCCAGCTCATGAAGGTCGCCGAAAGAATTTCATCCGGGAGGGCGGTCAAATCCTCCTTCAGGACCTTGACCGTCCCGTCCTTGCCCGTGAGTTCGATCCGGATCGGCCGTTCCTTTTGGTTGACCGCGGATTTTTCGTGGCCGTAGAAATCTCCGGCGGTCATGTGGACCACGCAGGCTTTGGAATCCGGCTTCCAGGGACCCAGCTTGTGGGGATGCGTCTTGGAGAAGTTTTTGACCGAAAGCGGCGCCCTCCGGTCGGAGTTGCCCTCGCGGAGGACGGGATTCACGGCGCTTCCCAGGACTTTGGCATAACGGGCCTGGATCACTCGTTCCGCTTCGTTTTGCGGGCGTTCGGGATAGTCCGGGAGGGCGTAGCCCTTGGACTGGAGCTCCCGGATGGCGCCCTGGAGCTGGGGAATCGAGGCGCTGATGTTCGGCAGCTTGATGATGTTGGCCTCAGGCCGGGCCGTCAACTCGCCCAGCTGGGCCAGGTGATCCGGGATCCGCTGATCGTCCCGCAGGCGGTCGGGAAAATTGGCGATGACGCGCCCGGCGAGCGAGATGTCGCTCGTCTCGACCTCAACGCCCGTTCCCTTGGTGAATCCCTGAATGATCGGAAGCAGGGAATAGGTGGCCAGAGCCGGCGCTTCGTCCGTCTCCGTCCAGATGATCGTCTGCTTCGCCATGATCCCTCCTTTTCCGCTTTATGTTCTGTTCCGCCCATGCGGAACCGGGATGACACGGCCAAAAGAAATGTACGATAGCGGAATTGCCGGGAGGTGTCAATCGGCGGCCGGTCCGATTGACAGCCCGGCCGCCTGAAGATATAGTGAAGCCATGGGATCCGACGGCGGGCGGAAGGCGGGGCCGGAGACGCGTCCTCTTTCTCATCGTTCCCTGTCTCTGTAGAAATTCCAGCGGATTCGTTTTCCGGCCGCCGCGGACTGCCTGCCGGCGTCGGACCCCGGTTCAAGGAGACCGGAGTTGAAGCGGATCGCGAAATTTTTTTTCGCCTCGGCCGGACTCATTTGCCTGGTTCTTCCCCTTTCGGCTCAGGAAAAAACGTTGGACGAGTTGCTGGCTCTCGATCTCAGCGAGCTGCTCGACCTGAAAGTCGTTTCCGCCTTGAAAAGCCCGGAAACGATCGCCCGAACCCCGGCCACCGTCCGGGTGATCACATGCGAGCAAATCCGGGACAACGGCTGTCTGACCCTTGAGGATGCCCTGGCCGACCTCCCCGGGTTTCAATTCCGGAACATCCTGGGCTTCAACTCTTATTCCTTCATCCGGGGAGTCCCCGGCCAGAACAACAAGATCCTCCTGCTCGTGGACGGTCTCCAGATCAACGAGCTGAACTCGGGCGGATTCTACGGCGGAGGCCAGTTCAACCTGGCCGAGGTGGAGCGCATCGAGGTCATCTACGGCCCGGCTTCAGCTTTGTACGGAACCAACGCCCTGTCCGGGATCATCAATATCGTCACCCGGGATCCGCGGGCCGGCTCAAGGGGCCGCGTTTCGGCCGGCTTGGGAACCTTCGGCGCGCGGCTGGCCGACGCCCGTTACGGGTATTACGATAAAAACGCGGATTTCGGATTCACGGCGGCGGCGATGCTCAAGCGGAACGAGAAAGCCGATTTGGCCGGAGCGGCCGGCGATTTCAACTGGACCGAGGCCATCGAGAATTTCGAAAACGACGCGGCCGTCCAAGCCCGTGTTCATTTCAAGGATTTTGAGGCCGGGTTTCTCCTCCAGGATGAAAACGCCTCGCGGGCGACGGTGGAAAAGACGGCCGGAGAGGATCTTTCCATTCCCTGGAGCGACCACGGCGTCAACTGGCACATCCGGTTCATCAACGTCTGGGCCCGCTATTCCTACGAGAAGAAAAAGAACTGGTCTTTCCGCAACACGGCTTATTACCGGAATTCAACCGTCCTGGACGACACCATCTCGGAAATCGAGCAGGCGACCTCCGATTCTCCGGGCCGGCAGTTCCGTTACTACCGGCCCAACAGCCTGATCGGCAACGAAGCCCAGATTCAATGGACGCCGGACCCGCGCTGGCGCTTCTCCGCCGGCCTCGTCCTGGAGCGGGAACGGCTGGCCGAGGGATTTTCCGTCACCGTGAGCTCTTCGGCGGACGCCGTTCCGGCGGCTCCGCTTTCCCCGGCCATGATGACCAACCGCTTGTTCTCCGCGTACGCCCAGGTCCAAGGGACCGCGGCCGAAGGCCTGGATCTTTTTCTCGGCCTCCGACACGACGACTCCAGCTATTACGGCGCGGTGAACACGCCGCGGCTGGGCGTGGTTTACAACCGGGGGAGATTGACGGCCAAGGCCTTGTACATGCGGGCGTTCCGGGCGCCGAAGCCGTGGGATTACACGGCCGGAGCGGGGAACTCCGGACTGCGGCCGGAAAAAATCGATTCGTTTGAAATCGCCGGGGGCTGGTCCTTTTCCTCGTGCCTGCGGCTGGACCTGTCCGTTTACCGCAATCGCTTGACGAATCTCCTGAGGCGGGAGGACGGAACGACGAACAGCCGTTGGATCAACGCGGGGACCCTGACGACGGACGGCGGCGAAGCCGGGCTCATTTTCCGCCGCGGCTCCTGGAGGGCCTGGGCTTCCTACACGTATACCGCTTCCATGGACGAGGCGGGCGTGCAGGCGCCGGAAATCGCCCCCCACGGCGCCGCCTTCGGCGCGGCTTATGCCTTCACCCCGCGCTTGACCCTCAGCCTGCGAGGCTGTTATTTCGGGGAACGGAAGAATCCCAAGATCATCCCCTCCACGGGGAGCAACCGGATCGAAGGAGCGTTCGTCGCCCGGGCCGCCCTCTCCTGGCGTCTGCCGGCGGGTTTTGACATCCAACTCGTCGTCGATAATCTTTTCGACGCCGTTTATTTTCATCCTTCCAACCTGCCGCCCAGCCGCTTCCGTCAGCCGCCGCGCTCGTTCCGCCTCGCCGCGGGGTATTCGTTCCAGTGATGAAGACGGCGCGGTTCCGGATCGGATGGATTCTCGCGGCCGCCGGAGCCGTGTTTCTCTCCGGCCCGCCGGCCGTCCCGGCCGGGAAAACCCTCGTCACGGACACGTCCGCTTCGGAAGCCGCGGTCAAGGCGGTTTTTCTTTACCATTTCATCCGTTACCTCCAATGGCCCGGCGAATTCGACCGCGAGCCCTGCCCGATCGTCGTGCTGGGAGACAGCGCGATTTGGGAGCCGCTCCAGGAAATCGCGGCGAAGAAGACCAACGGCTCCGTTCTCCTCCGCGTCCGGCGGTGCGCGGAGTTGAAAGACACCGGCCGGCCCCGGATTCTCTTCCTGTCCGATTCCTCCGCGTTCCTCCTCCCCGAAGCCCTGGAAAAGTTCCGGGGGACGAGCGTCCTCGTCGTCGGGGAGACCGAGGGCCTGGCCCGGCGCGGAGCGGCGATCAACTTCGTTCTGCGCGACGACCGCGTCAAGTTTGAGATCAACCTTGAAGCGTTGAAGAAAGCGGGCATCCAGGCCGGCTCACAGCTTCTGCGCCTGGCCATCCTGGTCGAGGGGGACAAGGCGGCCCTGGAGCGATGAGATTCAACGACCTGTCCCTGGCCCGAAAAATCATCCTCCTGCAGCTCTTCGTCGTCTTCATCGTCGTTTTCCTGCTCAGCGGATTCAACGTTCTGTCGTCCGCCCGATTATACCGCAGCTCCCTCCGAACGAAGCTTGAATCGATGGCCCACCTCCTCGGCTACAACTGCACGTCGGCCCTTCTCTTCCGGGACGGCGCGGATGCCGCCCGGACGCTTCGTTCTCTGGAGGCCGAGGCGCACGTAACCCACGCCTGGATCCTGGACGACGGCGGCCGGCCGTTCGCTGCTTACCGGAGGCAGGAGACGGCGCCCGAGCGGCCGCCGCAACGGGGAGGCGACTTCGAGGAAACCCAAGGCCGGTTCTTCGTCTTTTCACGGCGCATTCTCCAAGACGACGAGCCGATCGGGACCGTCCTTTTCCGATACGATCTGGCCGAGTACCGGATGATCCTTTTCCGGAACGCGCTCGGGACCGGGACCGCCCTGCTGGCCAGCATGCTCCTGGCCTTGCTCTTGACGGCTCTCAGCCAGAGGACCTTGTCGCGGCCGATCCGTCGCCTGGCGGAAACCATCCGCCTCGTGTCCCGGACCAAGGACCTCTCGGTCCGCGTCCGGGGGGAAGAGGCGCGGAAAGACGAGATCGGCGTTCTTCACAGCGGATTCAACGGCATGCTGTCGGAGATCCAAAGCCGGGATGCGGAACGGGACCGGATGACCGCCGCTCTCCGGGAAAGCGAGGAGAAATACCGGACGCTGGTCGAAAACGCCGAGGACGCGATCGTCATCATCCAGGACGAGCGCTTCGTCTATGTCAACCCGAGCCTGGTCGCCATGGCCCGAGGCCAAGCCGGGGAATTTCTCGGCCGGCCGTTCCTCGAATTGGTCCCGGAAGAGGAGCGGGAGCGGCTGACCCGCTACTACCGGGACCGGATGGCCGGGGGGAAAGCCCCGGCGATGTGCGAAACCGCGTTGATGAACGCCGGCGGCGGACGGATCCCGGCCGAGGTCAACGCCGCCCGGATCTCCTACCAGGGGCGGCCGGCCGATCTCGTCATCGTCCGCGACATCAGCGAGCGCAAGAAAGCCGAGGAGGAAATCCGCAAGCTCAACGAAGGCCTCGAGCGCCGGGTGGAGGAACGGACCCGGGAGCTGGCCGCGGCCAACGAGCGGCTGATCGAGCTGGACCGGCTGAAAAGCCTGTTCCTGGCCAGCATGAGCCACGAGCTGCGGACGCCGCTCAACTCCATCCTCGGATTCACCGGCTTGATCCTCATGGGAATGTCGGGCGACGTGTCGACGGAGCAGAGAAAACAGTTGACCATGGTCCAGAGCAGCGCCACCCACCTCCTGGCGCTGATCAACGACATCCTGGATATCTCCAAAATCGAATCGGGGCGGATGGATCTGACGATCGAGTCGTTCCCGGCGGCCGACGTCGTTCGGGAAACCGTGAAGAGCGTCACCCCCCAAGCCGAGGCCAAGGGTCTTCGGGTGAGGGTCGATGCGCCGGACGGCTTGTTTCTCCAAAGTGACGTCCGCCGGTTCAAACAGGTGCTGATGAACCTGCTCGGCAACGCGATCAAGTTCAGCCTCCGGGGCGACATCCGCGTTCAAGCGGACGTCCGGGAGGAATATCTCGAGGTCCGTGTCGCCGACCAAGGGATCGGAATCCGGGCGGAGGATCTCCCGAAACTGTTTGTCCCCTTCCAGCAGATCGACATGACGATGACCAAGGCGTACGAGGGGACGGGCTTGGGACTCTACCTATGCAAGAAGATCGTGACCGCGCTCCGGGGGGGGATGACGGTCTCCAGCGAGCCCGGCAGCGGCAGCGTCTTTGTCTTCCGCCTGCCTCTCCGATGGAAGGAGGATCCGCGATGAAGACGGTTCTCATCGTCGAGGATAATGAGAATAACCTGTACATGATGCGCTTTATCATCGACAAGCTCGGCCACGCGGTCCTCGAAGCCCGGGACGGGGCGGCCGGCGTGGCTCTGGCCAAGGAGCGGCGGCCCGACCTGATCCTGATGGATATCCAGCTGCCGGTGATGGACGGCTACGCGGCCACCCGGAAAATCCGGGCGGACGAGGCCCTGGCCGGCATCCCGATCATCGCCGTGACGTCCTATGCCATGGTCGGGGACCGGGAAAAAGCGCTGGCCGCGGGATGCACGGCCTACGTCGAAAAACCGATCCATCCGGACGCGTTCATCGGCGTTCTGGAAAAATATTTATAAATCTTCGGAGAGATGATGAAGATCCTGATTGTCGACGATGAAGAGAAATCCCGGTATTTTCTCGCCCGCCTTTTCTCGGGAAGCGGTCACGCCGTGGAGGAAGCCGCCGACGGGAAAATCGCGCTGGAGATGCTCGAAAAAGAAGCGTACGACCTGGTCATCTCGGATATCCTGATGCCGGTGATGGACGGCTACGCGCTTTGTCGCGAGCTCCGGTCCAGGGAGGGCCTGAGGGAAACGCCGTTCGTTTTTCTGACGGCCACGTATGTCGACGAGAAGGACGAGCGGTTCGCCCTCCAGCTGGGCGCCGACCGTTTTTATCGCAAGCCCGTTGATCCGCGGACATTCGTCCGGGAGATCGACCTCCTCCTGGAGGAGATCCGGGATGGAAAACAGCGCCGGTTGGGGCCGGAGACCGATGAAAAGGAGATTCTCACCCTCTACAACGAGCGCCTGATCAACAAGCTCGAAAAAAAAATCGTCGCCTTGGAAAATGAAATCGCCGAGCGCAAGCGGGCCGAGGACAAGGCCCGGGCGGCGATCGAGGAAAACGAGGTTCTCCTCCGCGAGGTCCACCATCGGGTCAAGAACAACATGCAGCTCGTCTCCAGCCTGATCAATCTCTCGGCCCGGGGCCTTAAGGATCCGGCGGCGCTCGATGTCCTCCGGCAGATCCGGCTCCGCATCCGCTCGATCTCGATGATCCACGAGAAGCTGATGAAGTCCGGCGACCTCGTCCGGGTCGATTTCGCCGATTTTCTCGACGACATGGCCATTCACTTTTTCCAGTTCTACAAGGCCGATCCGGACCGGATCAGCCTGAAGCTGGAGGTCGTGCCGGTGATGTTGCCGGTCGGCCTGGCCGTTCCCTGCGCCCTGATCGCCGGGGAGCTGATGTCCAACGCCCTCAAGCACGCCTTCCCCGGCGGGCGGCGGGGAAAAATCCTCGTCGGCTTGAAGCCTCTGGAGAGCGGCGAGTTCCTTCTCCGGGTCAGCGACGACGGCGTGGGGTTTCCGGAAACGGCCGATATCCGGAAAATGGAAACGCTGGGGATGACGATTCTCAACGCCCTGGTCGCCCAAATCGGCGGCCGGCTCGAGATCCTCCGCGACGGCGGCTCGGACTTCCGGATCACTTTCGCCCGGCGGCCGTTCTGACCGCCGGAACGCCGGACCGGTCTTTCGCCGGGCGGCGCCTCAGCCCTTCTTTCCGCCGGCTTCCCAGCCCGCGGCGACGGCGTCCAGATCTTCGACGAAAACGCTCCGGCCGTCGAAACGCCCGCCCCGGGCGATGACGAGACCGGGAGCCCGCTGGAAGAGTGTTCCGGCGAACCGGCCGGTTTCGGTGATTTCGATATCCTCGGTCACGGCCATCTCGCCCTCGAAGTCGCCCGAAACGACGGCTTTGCGCGCGCGGACGTCGGCCCGAACCTTTCCGCCGGCGGCGATGATCAGCTCGTTCTCGGCGATGATGCGGCCGTGGAATGAGCCGCACAAATGGATGACGGCCGTCGACTGCAGAACGCCGTCCATCGAGGCGCCCTCGCTGATGACGGCCAGGCTTTTCTCGCCCTTGTCTTCTCTGGATTTTTCTTTGGACACGGCATCTTCTCCGGCCGGAATCTTATGCCGGGACGGCCCCGAAGTCAATCCGGCCGATCGACCGGGCAGAGCCGGCCGCGGCCGGGGGGGGCCGCGGATCTCCGCCGAATGATCATCCGACGACGGGAGACCTTCGGCGACGAATTTGTTTGACAGCCGCGGACCGAAAAAGGTAAATTCCATCCGAAAACGATGTTCCAGGCGACTTCGGTCGAGCACAGAATTGCTCCCGGGGCACGGCGACCGGGGGCTTCCTTTCCGTTCGCGGTGTTTTTTTTCCTGCTGATTTTCCTGGCCCTCGTTCCATCCGGACCGGCCGCCGCTCCGCCGGGCGCGGATCCGGCGATGGCCTTCGGATTCAAGGGCTACGGCCTCGACCAAGGTCTCACGTCTCCCTCGGTCACGACCATGGTCCAGGACCTGGACGGGTTCCTGTGGGTGGGGACGGAGGACGGTCTCTTCCGGCTCGAAGGGAAGCGTTTCCGCCGCTTCGGAACCGAGGACGGTCTTCCCGCCAATAATATCGAAGCCTTGTCCCTCGGCCGTCCCCGGGGCATTTGGGCGACCACTTCCAAAGGGATCGTCCGGTGGGACGGCCGGCGATTCCTGCGTCCGGGAGGTTTCGGTTTCCCGGGCTTCGACAACCGGCCGGGTCTCGCCGTCCCCGGCGGAGCGATCATTCTGTCTCATTTCGAGGCTAAGCAGCGCTTCTTCAGCTCCACGGATGAAAAGAGCTTCAGCGAGCTGAAGGGCTTGCCCTGGGGCGGCGGGGCGAATTGCGCCTTTTTCGATGCCGGCCGCAATTTCCTGCTGGTGTCCCTCCAGGAAGGGCTTTGGGCCTGGGATGGAAAGGCTTGGAAAAGCCGCGTCCTTTTCGACGACGCCGAAGGCCACAAGGATATTCGAATGCTTCTTGTCGACCGGGCCGGCCGCATCTGGATCCGCCGGACGGAACGGCTTTACCGCCTGGAATCCTTCGAGGCGCCCCCGGTCGCGGTGACGGTTCCGGAACCCCTGTCTATGGTCAATCATTTTTTCCTGGTCGAGGACGCGTTCGGCCGCGTCTGGACCAATACCGCCCGGAATCTGATCTGGGTTTCGGAATCCGGATCGGGAGTTCTAGGCGAGCGCCAGGGCCTTCCTCCCACCGGAGCGTTCGTCCTCTATGTGGACGGTCAAGGAACGCTCTGGGCGGGCGGAGACGGCGTTTTCAAGCTTCTGGGAGATTCGCTTTGGAGCTGGGCCACGCGGAAAGAAGGCCTTCCCGCGGATGTCGTTTGGTCGATCTGCCGGACCCGGGACGGACGCGTCTGGGCGGGAACGGGGGGCGGCCTCGCTTTCGGAACCCCCGAAGGCTGGCGTCTTGTCCCTGGAACCGGCCGGTGTCAGATTCTCTCTCTCTACGAGGACGCCGGGGGAACGCTCTGGGTGGGACACGAGCCGGGAGGCGGGCGAACCACCGGACTGATGAGCGTTCCGCCGGGCGGAACCGAAGCCTGGACCGTTCCCGTCTTTGGGATTGAGACGCGAGGGCCGTTTTTTACGATGGCCTCCGATTCCAAGAATTCGTTCTGGATCTCGGCCGCCGAGGCCGGTCTGTTGCGGGCCTTTCCCGGTCCCGCCGGCGTCCGCGTCGAGAAGTTCGCCGTTCCCGGCTGGATTGAGGAGCCGTTCATCACTAAGATCGACCCCGACGGAGCGGGAGGCATCTGGGTTTCCAGCGACCAGGGTGCCGCTCATTGGAACGGCCGCGATTGGGCGGTCCTCCCCAAGGGTACCTTGTCCGACCAGGAAATGATGTCGGTTTTGGCCCTCGGCTCCGAAAGCGCCTGGTTCGCCCTCTCCAGCGGCAAGCGGCTTGTCCGCGTGAGGAGGGAAGGGGACGCTCTCCGCTTGGCCGAGCTGCTGCCGGCGTCTCACCCTCTTTCTCAGTCGCTGATCTTCGCCCTGGCCGCCGATCCTTACGGCGTGATCTGGGCCGCGACCGCCCGTGGATTGATGCGCTGGGAAGGAGGCCGGGTCGAACGATATGGGCGGAACGCGGGCTTCCCCGGCGAGGACTGCGCCCAAAACGCCCTCTGGGTGGAGCCGAACGGCGACGTTTGGGCCGGGTTGAGCGTGGGCTTGGTTCATGGAGCCATGAATCTCCGCCGTGAGCCGCAGACGCCTCCGGGCGTCGTCCTCCTTGAAAGCAAGGACGGTCAGGGCCGCCTCTTGGACGACGCCGATCCCGGCCCCACGGTCTCCTGGCCGGCCCGAACGATGGCTTTCCGTTATGCTCTCCGCGGCTCGCGATGGACGGAGGGAGCCGGGTTTCAAGTCCGGCTTGTCGGAATGGAGGAGGCCTGGCGGAACACGGATGTGTCCGAGGCCCTGTTTCCCGGGCTGGATGCCGGCCACTACCGGTTCGAAGTCCGGGCGGTGTCGACGACGGCCGAGACCGGCGCGCCGGAAAGCTTTTCTTTTCGGATCCTGGCGCCCTGGTGGCGGCGCTGGTGGTCCCAATTGGGCGGAGCCCTGATCCTGGCGGGAGCGGTTGTTCTGGCGTTCCGCCGGCGCACGGCGATCCTTCTCCGCCGGAACGAATTCCTGGAATCGCTCGTCCAAGCCCGAACGAGCGAGCTGGAGAAAGCGAATGAAGCCCTTCGGGAGGCCGTCCTGATCGATCCCCTGACGGGGCTCTACAACCGCCGCTACTTGACCTTGACCATGCCCGAGGAGGAAATCCGGCTGCGCCGGATGTTCCGAAGCTATCTCCAGAAAGGCGAGAGCCCCTTGAACCGCAACGAGGACCTGGTGCTCTTCCTGGGAGATTTGGACTTCTTCAAGCGGATCAACGACGAATTCGGACACGCCGCAGGCGACCAGGTGATCATGGAAACCGCCCGGGTGCTTCGAACCGCCAGCCGGACGGCGGACACCCTGGTCCGCTGGGGCGGAGAGGAATTTCTCCTGGTGGCCAAGCGTACGGATCGAACGAAGGCCCACTTGATCGCCGAGAAGCTTTGCCGGGCCGTCCGCGACCATGTCAGCGTCCTGCCCGGCGGCGCAACGACCGGCTGCAAAATCACCATCGGCTTCGCGGCTTTCCCCATCCTCGAACAGAATCCCGAGGCCTTCACTTGGGAAGACGCCCTGCAGGTGGCCGACCAATGCCTTTATGCGGTCAAGCGGGCCGGCGGGGACGGGTGGGCCGGCATCCATACGCCGGGACCGCTGGATTCCGTTGAAATCTTGTCGCGCCTGAGGATGGACTTGGCCGGCCTCGTCCGGGAGGGCTTCATCCGCGTCCAAAGCAGCTTCCCGGAAGGCTCGATTTTCAACGGGCTCGGCGCTCCGCCGAAAAAATACTGACGGAAGCGGAAAAACAGAAAAGAATCGCCGGCGCGCGGTCTGATCCCCCCGGAGGCCTTATATTAGAAGGGGAGGAGAATAATGAGCGCGCGCGCTGTTTTCCTGGGTTTGGCCCTGATCGCCGCCCTCGCTAATGTCGCCGCCTTGATCATGATCATGGCGGCTCTCGACCGGCGGGGGCGGAAGACGAACATGTTTATGGCTCGTCTTTTCACGGGCAGGTACCTTTCGGCGTACAAGGAGACGACAAAAAAGGAAATCGGAAAGCCGGGTCCGCTCTATTCCCTTTGGCTCGTCGCCATCATCCTGGCCCTCGTCTTTGCGGTCATCGCCGTCTTTTTGCCTCAGGAATAATCCTGGGTCGGCCGATGAACAAGCGACGGAGTTACGGGAACGGCCGCGGCCGAGGTCAGGAGCCGGCGGCCAGGGCGGCGATCTCCCGGGCGGCCCGGCGGGCGACGGTTTCCAGGTAGTGCGCGCCGCGCCGGATCGCGTCCTCGAGCGAGAGAGCTTCGGGGCGGATGGCGTAAGCGGCGGCGAACAACCCGGGGACATAATCCGATAACGGCCCGTCGATCGAGCCGCAAAAAGCGACGCAGGGTTTCTTCAGCTCCCGGGCCAGCCGGGCGATGCCGTCGGCCGTCTTTCCCCGTCTCGATTGGAAATCCAACCGCCCTTCCCCCGTGACGACGAGATCGGCCCGGCGGGCTTTCTCCTTCAATCCGGTCGCCTCGATGATCGTCTCGACTCCCCGGCGGATCACCGCTCCGAGGAACGCGGCCGTCCCGAAACCGAGGCCTCCGGCCGCGCCCGCTCCGGGAAGATCGCGGTATTTTCTTCCCAGGGCCGCCTCGACGGCGTCGGCGAACCGCCGGCCGGTTTCCTCCAGCCGGCCGACGGTCTCAGCGTCCGCTCCTTTCTGAGGGGCGAAGACCGAGGCCGCCCCGTGCGGCCCGAGAAGAGGATTGTCGACGTCGGCCAGGACTTCGAAACGGACGGCCTGGAGACGGGGATTGAGCCCGGCGGTCTCGACCGTCCGCAGTTCGGAGAGCGCCGCCGGCCGGGGCGGGAGAATGCGTCCCTCGCCGTCGAGAAACCGCGCTCCCAGGGCGGCCGCCATCCCTGCCCCCCAGTCGTTCGTCGCCGAGCCGCCGAGGCCGATGAGGACGTTCTCCGGCCGGTGCTCCAAGGCGGCCTCGATCTGGCGGCCGAGGCCGGAGGTATCGGACCGCAGGATGTCCCGCCTCCCCTCGACCAGCGTCAGGCCGCTGGAACGGGCCGTTTCGATCACGGCGGTTTTGCCCCCGGGCCGCAGAAGAAATTCGGCCGAGACGGGATCGCCCAGCGGACCGGGGCAGGTCACGGAAATTTTCCGGCCGCCGCCGGCGCCGTAAAACGCCTCGACGGTGCCGTCGCCGCCGTCGGCCGTGGGAACGACATCGATCGCGGCCGGGACGCCGAGGCGGGCGAATCCTTCCCGGAGACCCGCGGCCACGGCCGCTCCGGCTTCGATCGAAGTCAGGGAACCCTTGAAACCGTCGGTTGCGATCAAAATGCGCATTTTTTCTCCTTCACCGCCCGGCCGGAATGGATTCGGGAACGCAGTAGGGGCCTTCGGGGAAGACGGCCAGTGTTTTGCCGGGGCCGAGGGCAGTGTCCAAGGCGGATTGAACGGCCGCGCCCAGCCGGCCGCGGGAAGCCGTCCGGCCCGTCAACGTCAAGATCCTCATCGTCTCCTCCGGCAGTCCGTCGGAGAGGAAAAGCAAGCCGCCGGCCCCGACCCGGGCCAGGGCCCGGGCCTGCATCTGCAGCTCCCATTGGTCCACGGTGAAGACGCCGGGGCGCTTGATGTCGGCCAGGAAATCGTCGAAGCGGCCGGCGTACTCCCTCAACAACCCGGCGTAAGCGGGGCTTCCCAGCCCCTCGGAGCAGCCGCCGAAGGCGATGACCGTCCCCCCTTCCCGGACGGCCGGAAGGCAGGAGACGAAACCCTTGACGCACTGGTAAAACGTCGCGTCGAGGGGATAGCCGCCGCTTCCCGTCAAGACGACGTCGGCTGGACGGCGGACCGGACGCACGGCGCAGGTTTGGACGAAGGCGCAGGCGGCTTCGTGGGCCGGTTCCAGGGCGCCGGCAAACGCCCGGACAAGGCGGCGGCCGCGGTCCACGACGACGTTGAGAGTGAAATCGACGCCGGCGGCCCGGGCGATCGAGAGGGACTCCTCATGGAGGGGATTGCCTTCGAGAACGGCGTTGGCCGCCCGCGGATCGGAAAGCATCTTTTCCCCGTGGAATTCGCGGATCGTTTCGAGCGAGGACAGGCCCGGACAGACGCTTTTCCGGCCGCCGGAGAAACCGGCCATGAAATGCGGCTCGACAAGTCCGGTCACAATCCGGAAGCCGGCTTCGACGAACCGCCGGTTGAGACGGATGGCCGCGCCGGAGGCGCTCCGCCCGGGCGCCGCGGCCAGGCCGGGGCCGTCGCCGGCTTGGTGATCCTCGATCCGGCAGCGGTCGACGATGTCCGGGCCGAACATCTCCCGGCGCTCGGCGGTCGTGCTCGGGCGATGCATCCCGGCGGCGATCAGGATGAGAATATCATTTTGGGGAACTCCGGCCGCGGCGATTTCCCCGAGAAGGGGCGCCAGGAAATCCCGGTAGGGGACGGGCCGGGTGACATCGGAAACGACGACGACGACCTCGCCGGGCCGGCGGGAGCCCAGCGCCTCTCGAAGGGGCGGGGCGCCGAGGGGGCGTCGGACGGCATCGAGAACGAGGCTCGCCGCCGGCGCCGCCGGGACGGGATAGCGGGAAACGAAGAGGTCGGCGTCGTCGGGAACACGAAGGAGGATTTCCTCCCGGCTGGACAAGGCCCGCACGTTCATCGGAGTGTCTTTTTTACGGAGAAAGCTCCCGGAGGCCGGCCTCGAGCGCCTCGATTTGGGAACGGCATTCGGCCAGCTTCCGCCTTTCCTTTTCGACGACCTCGGCTGGAGCCCGGGCGACGAAGCCTTCGTTGCCGAGCTTAGCCTCGATTTTTCCGGCCTCCTCGATGAGCTTGTCCCGCTTGGCCGTCAGCTGCCGGCGTTCCCGGACCGGATCGACCAGGCCGGGAACGAAAATCTCCATGCCCCCGGCGACCTGGACGGCCGCCGCCGCCGGCCGGACGACAGCCGGACCCGCGTCCAGGGACTCGAGATGAGCCAAATGAATCACGAAGGAACGAAGGCGGGCCAGGACCGCGGCGTCCTTTTCCGTCGTCCGGACATGAACCGGAAGCTTCAGGGCGGGTGAAACGCCGCGGCGGGCGCGCATGTCCCGGATCGCCCGGACGAGATCGAACGCCAGGCCGAAATCCGCCTCGAGCGCGTCGTCCTCCCATTGCGCGTTCGGGACGGGCCAGCGGGCTTGGAGAAGAAGCGGGGATGGCGGGAGCGGGGCCGCGAGTCCTCGGACCGGGCACTGCCCGTTCAGCCGTTCCCAGAGGGCCTCGGTGATGAATGGGACAAAGGGATGGAACAGGCGGAGGACATGGTCGAAGGCCAGGGCCAGGACGGACCGGGCCGTCGGGGCCGCGCCCTCGTCCCTCATCCGGGGCTTGATGATTTCCAGGTACCAATCGCAGAGCTCGCCCCAGAAGAATTCCCGGGCCGCCCCGAGGGCGGCCGAGGGATTGTAAGCCTGGAGCTCTTCATCCACATTCCGGATGACCTTGGAAAGACGGGAAAGGATCCAGCGGTCCTCTGCGGCCAAGTCGGATTCGGAAAGCGGCCGGAAGGGATGCCCGCCGAGATTCTGAAACATGAACCGGGCGGCGTTCCACAGCTTCGTGCAAAAGGCCCGGCCGGTCTCGAAGCGCTCGCTGATGATCTTGGCCGCCGGCAGGTCGGGCATGGTCCCGAGAACGTCGAACTCTTTGCCGGTCCTGGGGTCGATGTACGTGAAGATCGAGCGGCCGTGCTTGGCCGCGGCCAGATCGACCAGCTCGCCGGTGAAGGGCGAGACGGCTTGGACCGGGAGGCGGATGTCCTGGGTTCCCGTCTGCATGTCGCAGAGGACGTAGCGCATCGCGTCCGTCCCGTACTTCTCGATGATGTCCTCGGGATCGATCCCGTTGCCCTTGCTCTTGGACATCCGCTCGCCCTTGCCGTCCTGGATGGTGGCATGGATGAAGCTGGCGGTGAAGGGAACGTCGCCCCGCAGGTACAGCCCCATGATCATCATCCGGGCGACCCAGAGGGTGATGATGTCGCGGCTGGTGACGAGGCAGGATCCGGGATAATAATAATCCAGGCAGTCGTCGAGGCCGGGCTCCGGCGGCGTCAAGGGCCGCTGGCCGGGATCGAGAACGGCCGTGGCCGGATCGGGCCAGCCGAGGGTCGAGAGCGGCCAAAGCGCCGAGCTGAACCACGTGTCCAGGACGTCGGGATCCTGAATCAAGCCGGCGGCCTCGAGTTTTTGGGCGTGCTTGGCCTCGGCGTCCTCGTTGCGGAGCGAGACGAGGATCGAGTAATTCCGGGCGGGATCGAGGGCGGCGCGCCCGCAGGGCTCGAACGAATCGCCGGCGTCGTCGGCGATCCGGACGCGCATTTCCTCGGCCCCGGCCTGGGGAAGACGGGCCGCGACCTCGGCGATTTTCCCGCCGGGGAACGTTCCGTGCCAGATCGGGATCCGGTGGCCCCACCAGAGCTGGCGGCTGATGCACCAGTCGCGCTTCTCGCCGAGCCAGGCGCGGTAGGTTCCGCCGTAGCGATCGTCGTCGGGGGCGAACGTCAGGCGGCGGCCGGTCGGAGACTTGTAGCCGGGCCGGGAGGCGTCGATGGCCGCCTGAGCCAGTCCGGAGGCCCGGAACTCGTTGGGCGTGCCCGCCCCGCAGACGATGCCGCCGTCCACGTCGCCCATCCGGACGAACCATTGCTTGCTGAGATACGGCTCGATCGGCGTCTTGGACCGGTCGGAATGGCCGACTTCCATCTCCCGGTCCTCGACGGATTCGAGCAGGTTCCGGGCTTTCAGGTCGGCGACGACCCGTCGGCGGGCGTCGAAACGGTCGACTCCGGCGTAGGGCCCGGCCGAGGCGTTGAGCGTACCGTCGGGGTTGAGGATGTTGATGATCCCGATTTCGTCCTTGTGCCGCTCCCAGACGCCGTAGTCGTTGGGATCGTGGGCCGGCGTGATCTTGACGCAGCCGGTCCCGAGGGCCGGATCGGCCCAGGCGTCGACGATGAGAGGGAGGGGGCGGTCGAGAAGAGGCAGGCGGAGGCGGCGCCCGTCGCGGGCCATGTCCCGAAGGCGCAACAGCAGGGGGAGGACGCCGCGGCGGCGCGATTCGAGATTCTCGAGGGTTTGTTCAAGCTCGGCCCGGTCTTT
>ERZ795049.1963-NODE-1963-length-25187-cov-7.025943_pt1 | contig 25187 bp, 21 predicted proteins | sample MGYA00375133_ERZ795049 | MGnify/ENA primary metagenome ERZ795049 (study PRJEB30178, sample SAMN05720147) | activated sludge metagenome | isolation source: anaerobic digester from wastewater treatment plant | place: Japan | collected 2015-04-20 ... | reverse complement strand
TCGCATAAAATTAAAGCGCCTGTATCCGAACTTATAAACGTTACATGGTACTAGTAGGTTTATTTCTCATGATGATTGATGTCTGAAATCCAACAAAAAAACAAATGGCCGATTCCAATGATGAAATCGACCATTATTGTTTTGGCTCCCCAGCGCGGACTCGAACCACGGACATGCTGGTTAACAGCCAGCCGCTCTACCGACTGAGCTACTGGGGAACATCTTTCGTTTGTTTTCCCTTCACCCGATGATTGTCAAAAAATCGGATTACTTAAGAAAAATTTCAGCGGGTACATAATACAAGAACAGACAGATGTCAACAACTTCAATTCATTATTTAGCAAAATAACGAATATTCTTTAAAACCGGTTGTCCAATCATTATAATTCGCGAAATATCTTTAATAATATGTATTTAATAAATATTTTACTGCAATTTGTCAGGCTTGTGTGCTCAATTTCATTAATTCTGCTTGACAACTTTTTTTACTCCCTTTACAGAATGGCAGCTCAAATTCAAGTCTTAAGGTTAAAACGAATTGACCTGCCATCCCACACGAAAAATGGCGGCAGTAAATTACTTATTCTATTGAAAAAGGAGATTGAAAATGAAGGATGTAGTAATTGTATCAGCGTGCAGAACGGCCATAGGAACTTTTGGCGGAACATTGAAAAACGTAATCGGTGCCCGTCTTGCCGCCGTTGTCATGAAAGAGGCCGTTAGGCGCGCCGGGATCGATCCCGCGTTAATTGATGATGTAAGATTTGGCTGCTGCCTTGAACACCCTAACACACTGAACACAGCCCGTGTGGGTGCTCTTCTGGCGGGTATTCCGGAGACCGTGACTGCTGTCACCATGAACCGCGTATGCATTTCCGGCATGGAAGCTATGCTCAGCGGCGCGGCCATGATCAAGGCCGGGATGGCCGACATTGTTCTGTCGGGTGGTGTTGAACATATGTCCGGTGTACCTTACGTCAGTTTCGACGCCCGCTGGGGATGCCGTCTCCAAGACACGGTTTTTGTCGATGCCATGATCCGCGCATTGCACTGCGGTTCCTATGTCATGCCGCTTGACGACACCTGCCCTGTCAAGTCGGGCCAGCCTTTCGACAGTCTAAAAGGAAAACCGTACATCATGGGGCATACCGCAGAATTGATCGCGCAGCTTTTGAACATCAGCCGTGAGGAAATGGATGAAGTTGCCCTGCGCAGCCATAACAATGTAGAACGCGCCACCAAAGAAGGTGACTTTAAGGAAGAAATTGTACCGGTTGAAATTCCCCAGAAAAAAGGCAAACCGCCCGTTATCTTTGACAAGGACGAACATTTCCGTCCCGGATTGACCATGGAACAGTTGCAGTCCCTGCCACCCGCATTTATCCCCAAGACAGGCAAGGTCACCGCCGGCAACTCCTCCGGTCTTAATGACGGCGCTTCCGCCTTAATTATTATGTCTGCCGAAAAAGCCAAAGAACTGGGTTTAAAGCCGATCGCCAGAATACGCTCCGCCGGACGCGGTGCCTGTAATCCTTCTGTCATGGGCTTGAGCCCGGTCCCGGCTGTAAAGAATCTTCTTAAAAACGACCCGAAACTTTCGCTGGACGCTTTTGAACTGATTGAACTGAACGAAGCATTCGCTGGCCAGTACCTGGGCTGCGAAAAAGAACTGGGCATCAACAGGGAAGTCACCAATGTTAACGGCTCGGGCATTGGCCTCGGGCATCCTGTCGGATCCACAGGAGCGAGAATTGTCGTAACGTTGATCCACGCGATGAAAAAGCGCAATAAAACGCTGGGCATGGCTACCCTGTGCGGTGGCGGAGGTGTGTCAATGGCCTGTGCGATTGAGATGTTATAAAAAATAGGCTATTAGGCTATAGGCTGTAGTTAAAAGGAAAAAAAGAGACGTCGCATGACGTCTCTTTTTTTATTTCCTCCTGTAACCTAACAGTCTAACAGTCTACAGCCTAACAGGCTATTTATTCATGCTTCCGCAACCCGGCGTGATATTTTTTTCAGACGGCTGATCTGATGCCGAAGTGCCACCGCTGTATCCTTATTTTTTTCTTCCATGGCCTGACCATGCAAAATTTTCAATTCCCGGATCTTCGCCCTGACTTCGGCTTTGGTCATTTTGATTTTACCCCTGGGCTTGTGCTTGTGCACATGTCCTTCATCCTTGATGCCTTTCGCCTGCCTGATGAAGGCTATCAGCTCTTCTTTTTTCATGTCATGAATTGCCCGCTCATGGGGAAGCCCCTCCGCCACTTCCCGCAGCTCTTTCACGGTCATTTTGTCCAGGTGTTTTTCGTCGTGTTCTTTTTTGTGAGTTTCTTCCGACATCGCTTATAGACCTCCTTGTTTTTTAATTTTAGGAACATCAACCGGCAATGCAGAAATAGAAATGGATTTTCTATTCTAATATCACAAACCCTGACTGCATTCAATCCCGTTAACAACACCGCGGACTCCGGGAATCATTACTCATTTCTCCCTGGAATGAAAAAGCCAACAATATAAATACTTGCCTGCGGCCATAAATCCTAGTAATGATATCATTAACGACCTTCACCGAAAGGAAAATGAATGCTGAGCCCGTATCATCTTGAGAAATACGCTGATGTGCTCCTGTGGGGATTGCAGACAGCCAAAAAAGCCTCTTTGAAGAAAAATGAAATTGTCCTGATCCAGTACGGCCAACCGGCGCTGAAGCTAGCGGAGATTCTCTACGCGCGCCTCCTGGACATGGGCATTCATCCCGTACAACGGATGGTGGCCACCTTTGAAATGGAAAAAAGTTTTTATGAGAAGGCCAATCCGAAACAGCTTACTTTTCTCACCCCCGGCGACCAGGAGCTGTACCAGAACATCGGAGGCCGGATTTATCTGCACGCCCCCGAATCTCTCACCCATTTAAAAGACATTGAGCCGTCCAGAATCGGCAAGGCCATGGTGTCCCGAAAACCCCTCAAAGACATACTTGACCGCCGCGAAGAACAGCACAAATACAGCTGGACACTTTGCATTGTCCCAACCGATGAATTGGCTCGTCAGGCCAGAATGTCTATCAAACAATACACCGGACAGGTTGTCAAAGGCTGTTACCTCGACAGGAACCATCCCGTCGCCGAATGGCAGCACATTCACAAAGAGGTCATGGCCATTAAGAAACGGCTCAGTTCCCTTCCCGTTAAATACTTCCGTATGGAATCTGCCGGCATGGATTTAAAAATCACACCCGGCGACCAACGTAAATGGGCAGGTGTTTCGGGCCATAATGTGCCCAGTTTCGAAGTTTTCATCTCTCCGGACTGGCGCGGGACGGAAGGTGTCTATTTTGCAAACCTTCCCTCTTTCCGGAGCGGTAACTATGTTGAGGGAATTCGAATCACTTTTGCACGAGGAAGGGCCGTCAGGATCGAGGCAAAGCAGGGAGAAGCCTTTGCAAAGAAGCAGCTGGCCATGGACGTGGGCGCGTGTCAGGTTGGGGAATTCTCACTGACCGATAAACGGTTTTCGCGGATCGACCGCTTCATGGCGGAAACACTCTTCGATGAAAATTTCGGCGGGAAAGCCGGCAACTCCCACATTGCATTAGGTTCATCCTACAGCAACACTTTCAACGGTGACCCGGCCAGACTGACCGGGGCTCTGAAGAAAAAACTGGGATTTAACGACTCCGCCCTTCACTGGGACCTGGTGAATACGGAACCGAAGACCGTAACGGCTCATTTGACCGATGGAAGGAAAGTGGTCATTTACGACCGGGGGGTATTCACTCTCTAGGTAATGATGCCTAGCATTGCCTTGATTTGCCGGTAAAAAGCATCCGGTTCGCTCGTGTTGAGCGCAATGATTTCACCAGGGCAGACACTGCTTTTATCGTTGGTCAGGATATTCGGGACAACCTGAATCGCTGTAAGACGAATCCCGCAGTCATTCAGAAATTGCCGGGCCGGCGATGATACAATCGCTGTATACACTTCGTCAATCATACCGGAACGATCAATCATTCGGGCGGCTGCAAGCCCCATGACCTTATCGTGTAAAATCAGTCCGGACTTGCCCGAATATTTTTCCAAAGCGTCCCATAAAGGACGCAGACCGCTGCCCCTGGACGAATGAATGATCATTCCGTCTTCCAAAAGCGCCAGCGAATAGCATTTAAAATCAGGGTTCAGCATAAATATTTTTTTATTTCATACCCTTCGATATCATCGTTTCATATTTTATACGATCAGCAGCTCTTTGAATAGAGAAAAATCATCCCCCTCACGCGGAAGAAGCAACCGTTTTCAGTAGATTGCTGTAAGGCAATGGTTTTCCTTTATGAAATCCCCGACAAACAGCCAGAGGGAAAGCGCAAACCGTTTTTCATTGACACCTTTGCTAATTTTCCCTATTATTTCACAAAATGTTAACAAAACTTGTTTGTCCCTTAACCATGCATGACATACAGGAAATCGCTATGGAAGATACAAGAAAATACAATCGGCGGGAAGTGATCCAAAAAGGGTTAACGCTGGGTCTTATCGCAGGCGGTGCGGTTGTTCTCGGAAAACCTGATTTGCTCATGGCGAAGGGGAAACCATCCAGTTTTCCCGATCTGGTCGCTGTCAAAAATGGAGAGCCGGACGCCATGTTCATCAAAGCCATCGAAATGATGGGGGGCATGGAACGGTTTGTCAAGAAAGGACAGACGGTTGTTGTCAAGCCCAACATCGGTTTTCCGCGCCTGCCCGAAGTCGGGGCCACAACCAATCCGCTGCTTGTCAAAACCATTATTGAATCCTGCTATACGGTCGGCGCGAAACGCGTTTATGTTTTTGACAATGTGGTGACGCCAACCTCCGGCAACGCCAGGAATTGCTATCGACTCAGCGGAATCGAAGAAGCAGCCAAATCCGCCCGCGGCATCATTGTGCCGCTCGACAATTTCAGCTACCGTGAAGTAACGATTCCCGGCGGCAAAACACTAAAAACAGCGGATGTGCACAGCCTTATTCTGGATTGCGACGTGTTCATTAATGCTCCGATCCTCAAGCATCACAGTTCCACACATCTGTCCATCGCCATGAAAAACCTGATGGGAATCGTCAAAAACCGCATGGAATATCACCTGACCGGCCTTGACCAGTGCATCGCGGACTTCTGCCTCTATCGCAGACCGGATCTCAATGTTGTGGATGCCTATCGCGTATTGATGAGCCAGGGGCCGTCAGGACCTTCCAATCCGCAGTCCGCCAACGTTCAAATGAAAAAAACCCTCCTGATGTCAAGAGATATCGTGGCAGTGGATGCGGCAGCCGCCAAAATTTTCGGAAAGGATCCTGAAAGCATCGGCTATATCAAAATCGCTCACGCGCAAAGAACCGGCAACATGAATTTGAAAGAACTGAAAATAGCCACCTATGCCATGTAGTATACGGACTGTCGCACCGGTTTATTCTTGCCACATTCCGTTATCTGATCAGGATATCAAATTTTCAAACCCCGCTTACGGACAGCGGAACCGTTCACCGTCCCGATAAAAGGTTTAGGATTGGAATAAGGAATATTATCGTTGAACCTGATCAAAGCGCGCATCATCATATCCGGTGTCATCCTCGTTTTGTTTGTCTTTTTGTTTACGGGCGTGGAAAAAATGTCCGTCCTCCTGTCCGAAATCCTTCCTCCTTTCCAGTTGATACCTGCTCTTTTGAGGACCATCATCCAACCGGAAGCACTTTTTATTGCCGGCCTGATTTTTATTATTCTGGTCACCTTTATTTTCGGCAGGGTTTATTGCTCCTTCCTGTGCCCTCTGGGAACAATTCAGGACTTATTAATCTGGGGGTCAAAGCGGATCGGGCTGAAATCCAAACAATCTTTCTCCAAACCGCATAACGGCCTGCGCTATACAATTCTGGCGCTGGTGGTTGCAGCAGCAGTGATAGGCTTTCTTTCCCCTGCCAGTCTGCTTGATCCCTACTCTCTTACCGGAAGAATTTTTACTTATTTTTTGCAGCCGCTGATCATCCAGATTTACAATCTGGGAATTCTGACATTAAAGCCCTTTGATATTTACTTATATCCAAGACAGACAGCCTTCATACCTCTTTCGGCATGGGTTGTGACAGCAGTTTTCGTCTTGCTGATTTTGTATTTTTGTGCCCAGCACGGGCGCCTGTATTGCAACACACTCTGTCCCGCAGGCGCCTTATTGGGGTTGATCTCCCGTATTTCTTTTTTCCAATTCACCCTGAACAAGACGGCCTGCTCCGAATGTTCGCAATGTGAAACTGTCTGCAAAGCACAATGTATTGACGTCCAAAACGCCGCTATTGATATGAGCCGCTGCGTAGGCTGCTTTAACTGCCTTCAATCCTGTTCCCGGTCCACCATCAGCTATCAGAGAAGGCAGAGCTGCAAAAGCACGAATACCTGGTCCCCGGGACGGCGTGGCTTTGTGGTCGGAGGGATTACCGCGGCAGCCGGTCTCCTGGCGTTAAACGCGAATATCGGCAGGATCCCGGGCATCCACGCAGCACAGGCGGCTCCACCGGTCACCCCGCCGGGTTCCCTCAACACAACACATTTTACACAAGCCTGCACAGCCTGCTCCCTGTGTGTCAGCGCCTGTCCCACGCAGGTACTGACACCGACTTTAATGGATTTCGGAATCGCGGGTTTGATGCAGCCTAAAATGAATTATGAAAAAAGTTATTGTGATTATGAGTGCAATATCTGCTCGAAGATTTGCCCTACCGGGGCAATCACACCGCTTTCCCTGGATGAAAAAAAGCTGACACAGATTGGCGAAGCAGAGCTGTTGAAAGACATCTGCGTGGTCTACGTGAATCATAACAATTGTGGCGCATGCGGTGAAGTCTGTCCGACGCACGCCATCCGTTTTGTGGACAAAGAAAATATTCTGTACCCGGAAATCGATAAACAATACTGTATCGGTTGCGGCGCCTGTCAACTCGCATGCCCCACAAAGCCCCGATCTATTGTTGTGCACGCCCGTCCGGTTCATAAAAAAGCTGAAAAATATAGTCTTCCCGGAAAAAAGGCTGATCCAGACGCATCGGGCGATCCGTCATTTCCTTTTTAACTGCTCAATCCCTCGATAAACGCCAGAACATTTTTCCCCAGGACGGCATGATTGTACCCGCCCTCCAGAATGCCGAAACATCCTCCATGGTTGCTGAGGGCGGTTTCCCTTACACGTTTCCCCATGTAAGTATAATCCTCCGTTTTCAGCAGACCGCCCCAGTCGTGTTCATGGTTATCGAAACCGGCTGAGACAGCAATAATGTCCGCATCCGTCTTTTCCAGAGCGTTGGTAACGATTTTTAGATATTCATTACGGTCCTGGGCCCCCGGATTGAGAATGGTCACGTATCCTTTGGGTTCCAGAATGTTGATGTTGCCGTCGCCTGTGTGAAGATCAAAGTCCAGGATGAACGCCTTTTTTATTTTGTCCCGGCGTTTGAGTTTTGTAAGAGCAATGGCCATGTTGTTGAAGTAGCAGAATCCCCAGGCGCTATCGGCAGAAGCATGATGGCCCGGCGGACGGATCACTCCAAAGCATGGTTCGGAAAGACCAATCTCGGCGGCCTTGATCGCACCGCCTGCGGCCAGTGCAGCAATTTCATAGACACCTTCCCGCTTGACTTCGGCAATGTGCCGTGGGGTGTGAACCAATGCGATGTCCTCTTCTGATGCCGGCTGCGGTTCAATATAATCGACCCTGCCTGCCAGGGCAAACTCTATGGATTCGATTCTTCCGGGATTGGATGCGGGATCATAAGAGTAAACCTGCTTATACTCTTCCGAATAGACAACCTTCATACCGTCCTCCTTATTGAATCTTAATTTAATTCAAGAAACCCAGCGAGTGCAGGGCTTTGATCGTATTTTGCGATACAGGCAAATCCGGCAGATCCAGAGGAGAAAACCAGCCTGCAGCCTCGGCATCATCGGCACCCTTTGGCTCGCCGGACACATACAGAGCGGCAAAATCCGCAACGACAAAATGAAATTTGATTTCTCCGCTTTCGTCCCTCTCAATCAGGTCGAAAACATAAACACATTCACCCACAGCGATGGTAACGCCGGTTTCTTCCAGAACTTCACGGGCCGCACACTCGCGAAGAGTTTCGCCCAATTGAAGGGTTCCACCGGGAATTGCCCATAAGCCTCTGCCCGGTTCAACCCCCCTCTTGACCAGGAGGATTCTTCCTTCATGGATGACAATGGCACCGGCTCCCACACGCGGCGACTCCGGATAGGTGTTGGCGTTTGGAGAATTCATTGGGTCTGTTTCTCCAGCACAAATGTAAACCGGCTTGTTACCCAGGGTTCCTGCTTACCGTCGTATACCTTTTCGACAAATTTTACTCTCCGATTTTTCCCTACGAGTAAGATCGTCGAAGAACGTGTTCCGTATACAGGACTGTTAATGAAAATCGCTGACAATATTCTCTCCCACTCCAGCCCCACGCCGGTCTGAGGTAGTTCATTGTCCGGCGGAATCCGGCGGTCCGCAAGCAGGGCAAAAAGCGATTCTTCCAGTTCGTTCCCCTTTTTTTCGAGAGCCGCTTCCAGCAGTTTCTTTCCTCTTTTTACCTTTGGCCATGGTGTATCCAGCAGGCGGTTACTTAAACCATAGACACCCTCTGACAGTTTTTGTATTTCATCCCGGTTTGAGTATACAAAGAGATCATTTGTGTCACCCAGCAGAAGATTAAAACCATTATAAGCCTGCGCTTTTTTAGAGATGTTTTGAAGATATTTTTCCGGATCGTTTGATCCAGTCAGATATCCGCTTACCAGTTTGCCGCGGGAAGGCGCTTGCGTTTTCCATGAAGCCGGATCCCTGTAATTGGTGATGGCCGCAAACTTTCCCGTTCTGGTCACACCTAACCACGTGCCTTTTTCCTTCAGATCGAGCCCCGCCAAAATCTGTGGATCCCTGATCCAGAAATCAGCAGGAACCGAAGGCCGCTCGTAAAATTCATCGCGGTTAGCCGCAAGAATCAGACGATAAGCGGGATGTACATTATAGGCAAAGAGGATCAGACACATAAATAGTCCTTTAGGCTGTAGACTGTTAGGCTATTAGGATTAGTTGATCAAACATAAATAGTCCTTTAGGCTGTAGACTGTTAGGCTGTTAGGATTAGTTGATCAAACATAAATAGTCCTTTAGGCTGTAGACTGTTAGGCTATTAGGATTAGTTGATCAAACATAAATAGTCCTTTAGGCTGTAGACTGTTAGGCTGTTAGGATTAGTTGATCAAGCATTACATAGTCCTTTAGGCTATAGACTGTTAGGCTGTTAGGATTAGTTGATTAAGCATTACATAGTCCTTTAGGCTGTAGACTGTTAGGCTGTAGGATATTTTGATGGGCGCTTTGCGCCCCTTCATTTTACCTAACAGCCCATAGTCTAAAAGGCTACAGCCTCAGTCTTTCTATTATTTTCGTCATCGTTTCGCCTGCAGCCGCATCAATGCGCACATCGGCCATGTGATCCTGTTCGGTCGGGCCTTTATTGATGATGACCAAACGAGCACCCGCACGCTGGGCCTGAATCGGAACGTAGGCTGCAGGGTACACAACCAGTGAGGAACCGATCACGATCATGACGTCGCAGTCTTCCGCCTCCTGCATGGCCCGCGCCAGCGTCCGCTGCGGCAGGGCTTCCCCGAAAAATATAACGTCTGGCTTGAGGATTCCCAGACAGTTATCACATGTCGGAACATCCTCTGAATCGGCATATCGTTCCTTGACAAGGGCAATGGGATATCGTTTTCCGCAGTTCAGGCAAACCAGCCTCTGCATATTTCCATGAAGCTCGCGAATCAGCTCCTGGCTGCTGCCCGCCTTTTGATGAAGGTTATCAATGTTCTGCGTAACCAGCGAGATGAGTTTCCCCATCTTTTCCAGTTGAACAATGGCATAATGCGCCGCGTTTGGCTCCGCGTCTTCCATCAATCCGCCTTCCCTCAGGCGCTGCCACATTATTCTTCTTGTCTCGTGGGACCCCAGAAATTTATCGATGGTAAAATCATCCGGATCATATTTTGTCCACAATCCGCCTGGTCCCCGGAAATCTGGAATGCCAGACTCCGTACTGATACCCGCACCTGTAAACACAACAACTTTTTTCGCTTTCGCAATCATATCTGCAGTCTGATCGATTGATTCTGTCATATTCCCGGCATGCTCCTTTTCTCCGCAATTCATTATTGTTACTTTAATACACCATATCCGAAAAAGACAAATACTATTTCCCGGCCCAAAATGTCGGAATGACGGGAAATTATCAGTTGTTTAAAGGGTATGTATCAGATGACGTCAGATAAAGAAAAGGCGGCTGCAGGAAATCGATATAAATCGTCTTTTAAAACAATTTCTTTGCGACGGATTCCATGGAGTCTTTCAGTTTGGACCCGTCACCTTTGGCAAGCAGACTGATTATTTTCCCGACAACCCTTTCGTAGGTTTGAAGCACTTCATTTGTATCGGGATTTCCGGCGATGATGTCAGCGTAAAGTTCAGGGGATTCCGTAAATATTTTTTTGACGATCTCCATCTTGGTTTTGAAAATCGGTGTGGAAAACTGGCTGACTTCCGAAAGCGGGATCCCGGTTTCGGCAATCGCCATGCCCAGCGCAATGGTATTGAAATGGTTGAGGACCTGAACAATCGCCATCATCCGGTCATGCTCGCCGGGTGTCCTTTCCAGAACAGTATAGCCGGTATTTTCAAAAATTGTTCTGATCAATGCGTACCAGGCATCTCCCCGGCCCCGGCACAAAACAATATTGTGCCCTGACGGTTCCGTTACAGAAGGGCCGAAAAGCGGGTGGCACCCGACCACCTCCGCTTCAGAATGCTGAAGCATCAGCGCCACCGGTTCTTTCTTCAGCGACGTCAAATCCATCAGAGCCTGACCCTTCCTGACATGCGGACCGACCTCGGCAATCACAGAGGACGTTGCCGCAATCGGCACCGATATGACGACAACATCACAGATCCGAGCCGCGTCGACCGCCGTCATTTGCGTTTTTCGTCCGGTGACATGAACGGTGAAACCCTGTGCGGTCAGAAGATCAGCAAGCCACCGCCCCATACCGTTAGTCCCGCCGATAATGCCTACGGTCGCCTTCTTCATAGACGGACCGCCTTCTGTCTCAGCCAGTGGTCGGCCAGCGTAAGGCAGGCCATTGCTTCGCAGACCGGTACAATTCGCGGAATAACGCAAATGTCATGACGGCCACTGATTTCAAACGACCGCTCCCGGCCGTCTGTATCAATCGTTTGCTGCGTCAGAGCAATCGATGGAATCGGCTTGCAGTAGACGCGCAGGATGATGTCCTGGCCGGTGGTAATCCCCGCCAGAATCCCTCCGGAAGAATTTTTCATAAAACCCGAAGCACCCATCGGATCATTCGTTTCGGAGCCTTTTCGGGCGGCTACAGCAAATCCATCCCCGATTTCGACGGCTTTCACTGTTCCGATGCTCATGAGGCCTTTCGCCAGATCGGCGTCCATCCTGTCAAACACCGGTTCGCCCAGTCCTGCCGGACAGCCCCGCACGATGATTTCGACCACACCACCGAGGGTATCCCCTGCCCTGCGGACATCGGCCAGCAGATTTTCCATCGCTCGCGCAGCTGAATGATCAGGACAATACAAGGCGTTTTCGCGAACTTTCTTTTTAAAATCCTCACCTGACCACAGATTGGCAGAATTCATCTCAATTCCGCCAATGCTTTTCGTATAGGCGATCACTTCCATTCCTGCCGTGTTGATCACTTTTTCGGCAACCGCGCCCGCAGCAACACGGGCCACGGTTTCCCGTCCTGACGAACGTCCTCCGCCACGCCAGTCGCGGATTCCGTATTTTTTATGGTAGGTGTAATCACCGTGCCCCGGACGAAATATGTCCTTCAGATCATCATAACTTGCCGATTGTGCATCCGCATTACGGATGACCAGCGATATCGGGGTGCCTGTCGTCTTGCCCTGAAAAACACCGGACAGGATTTCCACACGGTCTTTCTCGGCGCGCGATGTGGATACCGTCCCTTTGGAGGGTTTTCGTCGGTCCAGTGCCTGTTGGATGTCACCTTCGATCAGATCCATACCGGATGGACAGCCGTCGATCACCACGCCCAGCGCCAAACCATGGGACTCCCCCCAGGTGGTTACGCGAAACAATTCGCCAAAGGTATTTCCCGCCATAAAACCTTCTCCCGCTATTCATTCCGGCTGAATCTTCTTTTTATTTTTAATCTCGGATACGATGCCCGTGTTGAACAAATGCTGATAAATACAGTCACTGACCTGCCTAATATTTCTGCCGTCTGTTTCCACCGTAAAATCAGCAATGGCTTCGTAAACAGGAATGCGCTCCTTCAGGACAGCCATCGTCTCATCCTCAAGAGATTCCGTGGTAAATTGCGGCCTCGTCTGTTCGTTGTGCACATCCCGTTTGAGCCTCTCGACAATATCGCGCAAAGGTGTTTTTAAATATATCAGGGTTCCCGATTTTTTCAACATCTCTCTGTTTGCAGCGGCCAATACCGCTCCCCCGCCCGTGGCAACGATACAAAGATTCATACCGCAGACTGAAGCGATCACTTCTGTTTCCTTTTTGCGGAAGGCCTCCCATCCGTTTTGTGCCACAAATTCCTTAATCGGTATGCCTGTTTCTTCCATGATAATCTGATCAGTGTCGATAAACGGGATTTTGAGCTTTTTTGAAAGAATCGCTCCGATTGTTGACTTTCCGGACGCCCGATAGCCGATAAGGATGATTTTCATAGTTTTGCCAGCTCCCGCCAAAACCCCGGGAAGGATTTATCCACGCACTTTTTATCCGCAATCACCATGCCCGGCGTAACCAGCCCCGCAACAGCAAAACTCATAGCAATCCGGTGGTCGTTATAGGTAGAGATATCCGCGCCATGGGGGATTCCTCCTTCCACCATCAGACCGTCGGGCAGTTCCGACGCATGAATACCGATCCGGTTAAGTTCCTCGACCATTGCCGCAAGACGGTTACTTTCCTTGATCCTCAAATGAGCGACATTGGTAATCCTCGTCCGCCCTTTGCGGTAAGCCGCAAGAACGCCCGCCGTCGGGACCATGTCCGGAATATCCCCCATATCAAAAGTCATGTCTCCTTCTATCAGATCCTGATCTGCGGATACTTCCACCCAGGTTTCCCCGTCTGTAACCCTGCATCCGAGTTTTTCCAATATGTTGAGCAGGCGGATATCCCCCTGCGCGCTTTTCCTGGTGACCCCACGTACGCGAACCGTTCTTTTGGCCAGGGCGGCAGCCAGAAAAAAGTATGAAGCGCTGGAGGCATCCCCTTCCACATAATATTCCCGTCCCCTATAAATGCTCTGCGTCCCGACCATATACTGATGTTTTCCGCTCATCATGATTTTCGCGCCAAAATCATTCATCACCCGAACGGTCAAATCGATATAAGGAGCAGAGACAATGTTGCCCTCCAGGGTCAGCACAATGCCTTTTGCCGTGTAAGGACCGCATAAAAGCAGGGCAGACACATACTGCGAGCTTTCAATGTCCGTTAGGGTGATCTCGCCTCCCTTCAGCCCGTTGGCCATCACTTCCACGGGCGGGCAGTTGTCGCGGCAGGAAATCGCCACACCCATGTTCTGCAGGGCTGCAACCAGCGGTCCGACCGGCCTCTCCTGCAAACGCTTCTCACCGGTCAGGACATAACGTCCGCGTCCCAGGCACACCAGCGCCGTAAGAAAGCGGAGCGCTGTTCCGTTGTTCCCCAAAAATATTTCATTGCATTGATTGGTAATATTTCCACCGGTACCAATCATTTTAAAACCATCCTCGACCGGTTCGATCTTCGCACCCAGTTTTTTCAGTCCTGCAATCAAGTACCGTGTATCCTCCGCAACCAGTGGATGGCGAATCAGCGATTCTCCTTCGGCCAGTGAGGCGGCAATCAAAGCACGCTGTGTCAGACTTTTCGAACCGGGCACGTCAACAGCTACAAAAGCACCCCTTTTATTCATCTCGGTTTTCAATATTCTTTAACCTCTCCCGAACGGTTTTTTTCATCAGTGCCAGGGGAGCTTCTTTTCCCGTCCATAATTTCAATTGCCCGGCGCCCTGCCTCACAAACATCTCCAGACCGGGAATTGTCTTCACTCCCCTGGTCTCGGCGTCCCGAAGCAACTTGGTCATCAAAGGATTGTAAATCACGTCCATCACCAGCTCGAAATTCACCAGAACCGGTGCCGGAACCGGTGATTGATGAATCTGCGGATACATTCCGACAGATGTGGTATTAATCAGTACATGGGCCCTGATTTTACCGATTGCCGAAAGCGGATAAAACGGACAATCAAAAAGCGTCGCAAGCACTCTGGCCTTATCCAGTGTCCTATTGATGATGATCGGATTTCCACCCTGTTTTTTGATGCCGTAAACCGCCGCCCGCGCCGTCCCTCCTGCACCGATAATCGCAATCGTCTTGCCCGCGATGTTCATCCTGTCTTGCACCGCTGTAATCAAGCCCAGCCAATCCGTATTGTAGCCGGCAAGCCGCCCCCGGTCATTCACAATCGTATTGACCGCGCCAAGGGCCGCCGCATCTTCATCAATCTCATCGAGATATTCCATCACAGTTGTTTTAAAAGGAATGGTAACGGAAGCTCCACGGATATTCATCCCCCGGATTCCTTCAATCGCAGCGGCAAGATCATTGACGCAAAAGGCGCTGTAATGTCCTTCAATCTGCATGGCTTCCAGGGCCTTGTTATGCATCAGCGGCGAGAGGCTATGACGAACGGGATGGCCCAGAAGAACAAAATTGGACGCACCCGGCGGCAAAAGCCAGGGTTGAACTGATCGTCTATTTCTTTGCAGTAAATGCTGGAATTCTTTCATTGTCCGGGCTGTCATCTGGCCGGGTGCCGACTTTTTGCCGCCGCGCAATACAGCAAACCCCAGATAACTGCCCCAGACCGGCGCCATTATGCGGCTGATCTGACCCAGTTCTCCCATGCACATTGCAATGATCTTTTGATCGCGGGCAATCGCGTAGTCGATCAGGCTCAGCACTTTCAGGTTGTCCTCCATTTTTCGGGCATAAGGGACAATTTTTACAATATCCGCCCCAACCTTCATACACGCATGGAATATGGTTTTTAATTTCGCAAGCGATGGCGCTTGGGAAACATCATGCCAGGAAACAATCACACGTGCAGTGCTTTTCCTTCTGCGAATAAAGGACAGAATCTGCCGGATGGCCCTGTCTCCGCAGGCCAGTTCGATATCGACAAAATCGGCACCCAACTCGACGGCCTGTTTCAATAGATCGATTTTGGCAGCCAGGCTCAAGCCTTCTTTCCGGAAAGGCAAATCAATGGGTTCCGGTAGGAGCGCTTCCTCCGGTCTTCGGCAGGTGACAATGATTTTGACTCGCTTGGATGCGCGTCTGGCCGCGTCAATCAGTCCCGGCAGATCGCCGTCAGGGATCAAATCCATGCGGAGCTCAACTGCATCGGCTTCCTGGGCGCCTCTCTCAATAGTCTGAAGCGCATCTTTGTGCGTCTTGTCTGTAACGGGTATGCAAATCATAATCCATCCTTGGCTTGAGGATACGATCCCAGTATCTTCAAATAGACCGTTTTATCTTTTAACTCCTTCAAACTTGCCTTAACGGCCTTATCATGCATATGGCCGATCATATCGACAAAGAAAAGATACTCCCACATTCTTTCCTTTACGGGGTGCGACTCAATCTTAGCCAGATTAATTTTTCGTTTGGCAAAGGAGGCCAGCGCGCGGTGAAGCGATCCGGGAAAATCGGGCGTCGCGAAGATAACAGATGTCTTGTCCTCTCCCGTAGGCGTCCCTTCACCCTGCCCGATCACCAAAAATCGCGTTGTATTAGACGGATTGTCTTCAATCCCTTCCGCCAGAACATTCAATCCATAGGTGGCGGCGGCAAGCGAACTGCCGATCGCCGCGGCCGTTTTCATTTTCCGCACCATGAGCGCCGCGGCAGCAGTGCTTTCCATTTCGCCCAGTACTGCATTGGGCATATGGGACCTGAGCCAGGACTGACACTGAGCAAGACCCTGCGGATGCGAATAGACATTTTTAATGCTTTTCAGATTTTTAGCAGATGAAATCAGGCACTGACTGATACGCAGATACATTTCAGCCTGAATCTTCAGGGGGGTCAGGACCAGCCGATCCAAAGTAACATTCACAGAACCTTCCAGGGAATTTTCCACAGGCACAACTCCCCATTCGACGGCGCCTTTTTCCACTTCATCAAAAACACGTGCAATCCCCTGCTGCGGGAAGAAATTGCTGGAAGCGCCAAAATGCAGGCGCGCGGCCAGATGGCTGAAGGATCCTTCCGGCCCCAAATACGCAATATTCATGGGCTTTTGCAAGTCTCGCGACGCAGAAATGATTTCCCGGAAAATCGCTGACATCTGTCTGCCCGACAGCGGGCCGTCATTGAGCTCCTGCAGATATCGAAACACCCTCGCTTCCTGAGCTGGATTGTAGATTTCAAGCCCGGTCTGTCCTTTCACCTTACCGATCTGGACAGAAATCCGGGAACGCTCGTTGAGGAGCCGGATAATCTCCCGGTCTTTTTTCCTCATCTCCTCTCGCAACACATCAAGAGACGGTTTCATCTTTCATTTCCTCCAGGACATCTGCAATCTGCTGATCATGAATGCTTCCATTTACAAAGGGCATGCCTATTTTTTTAATCAGGACAAAATGAATCACATCATCCCTCTTCTTTTTGTCCGCCCTGAAGCGCCTGATCACTTCGTCCATGGACAAGGAAGCATCAATCGTTGTCGGCAGTCCCGCCCTGGCAATCACACTTTTTACCCGGTCTGATTCCACCCTGGAAAGATAATTCATGATAACGGAAAGACGGGCGGCGGCAATCATACCCAGTGCCACACCTTCACCGTGGGAGAGGCTATAGTCCGAAGCTGCTTCCAGAGCGTGCCCCAGCGTGTGGCCGAAATTTAAAATTCTTCTGAGACCCTGTTCACGTTCATCAATCTCCACAATCGACTTTTTAATGCGGCAACAGGTTTCGATCATTTTCAAAAGCATCCCCGAGTCTCTGCTTTTGATGGCATCCATATCCTCTTCCAGCCGCCTGAACAAACTTTCATCTTCAATAATGCCGTATTTTATCATTTCCGCAAGGCCATTATTAAATTCCCGATCCGGCAGCGTTTCAAGAAAGTTCACATCTGCAAACACCGCACGCGGCTGGTAAAATGTGCCCAGCAGATTCTTTCCCTGTGGGAGATCCACGGCGGTTTTTCCTCCTATCGCACTGTCCAGCTGTCCGATCAGTGTTGTCGGAACCTGAATATACGGAACCGAACGCATGTAAACCGACGCAATAAATCCAGTCAGGTCTCCTACCACGCCGCCGCCTAAAGCGATCAGCATTGTTTCCCGATCCGCGCCCTCGGCTAATAGCCTTCCGGCTACATCCATCACCACCGTAATATTTTTGGAAGATTCCCCAGCCGGAATTTCAATCACAAATGTTTTCAGGCCCGCCTTTTCCATGCCAGCGATCATGACCTGCCCGTAAAGCCTGTTGACATTGCTGTCCGTGACAATCACATAGCGGGCGGCCTTGTGGTTTTTGGCGATGAGAAGCATCACACGGTCAAGAATGCCTTTACCCATGCGTATTTCGTAAGAAGATAATGTTTTTTTATCAAGATTGACTTTCAAGGTTCTCATACACATCCCCTCTTTCAGCTTCGCATCGCCCTGGCAATCAAGCGAATATCATCCATCATTTGATAGAACTTTTCCGGTTTGAGAGACTGCGCGCCATCGGATACCGCTTTTTCCGGTTCAGGATGCACTTCCACGATAATGCCGTCGGCGCCCACGGCTACAGCAGCACGGGAAAGAGGAATGACATACTTCCAGTTTCCAGCGGCGTGACTGGGATCGATCACCACCGGTAAATGCGTCAGGCTTTTCAGCACCGGAACTGCACTGATGTCGAGCGTATTGCGGGTGCTGGTTTCAAAGGTACGGATACCGCGTTCACAGAGGATGACGTTGGGATTACCGGAAGAGAGAATGTATTCCGCCGACATCAATAACTCTTCAATAGTTGTCATCATCCCCCGTTTAAGCAGCACAGGCTTGCGCGCGTGGCCGACTTTTTTCAGCAGTGCAAAATTCTGGACGTTGCGGGCGCCGATTTGCAGAACATCGGCATAGGATTCTACCAGATCAACGTCCGCGGGATTGACCACTTCGGTCACAGTCGGCAGGCCGGTTTTCCGGCTGACGGAATCCAGCACCTTGAGGCCTTCTTCTTCCATGCCCTGAAAACTGTAGGGTGATGTTCGCGGCTTGAAAGCGCCGCCCCTTAAAATCTGACCGCCTCCTTTTTTGACAACATAGGCACTCTCTAACAATTGTTCTTCGCTTTCGATCGCACACGGTCCGGCCATCACGACAAATTCCGGTCCGCCAATCTCAATCGAACCGACATTGATGACCGTATCTCCCTCGTGAGATTCACGGCTGGCCAGCTTGTAGGGTTTAAGAATCGGCATGGTCTTTTCCACACCCGGCAGCGACTCGGCATACTTGAGTACCGCTTTATCCCGGTTATCGCCAACCGCTCCGATAATGGTGCGTTCCACACCGCTGGAAGGATGCGCTTTGTACCCCACGGATTCAATCCATTGCACCACATCTTCAATCTGTTTTGCTGTTGCATGACTTTTCATAACAATAATCATAAATTCCTCCTCCCCAAATAAAAAAGGCCATGACTTTTGCTGCCATGACCTTAAAAACAAAAAAAGCCATGGGCGGCTTCCTTTCGGTCTACCCATGGCTGTTGTTGGTTTAAATTACCTTACCAAGTCCTCCTCAGCGACAGGCAGACCGACGCATAATAGTAATAAAACCAAAAGCCGAAAAGATTGCAGTTTGCGTTGCTCTGTCTGTTCATTTGAAAAACCAGTCTATTGTATTTTTTTGCCTATATAAATGAGAGATTCCAGCTTGTCAAGAAATTATTTTAACGAATGATCAATTTTGCCAGGATAATTCCCAGAATCAGCCACAAAGGAATGGAAATAATGAGCGACCAGATCAAACCCCTGTTGCTTTTCAGCTGTCTGTTCATGTCTTTTTCCACCAGAGCGCGTTCGATCTTCATCTTGATTTCATCAAACTGAAACGGCTTGACCAGGTAGTCCTTTGCGCCTCTCTTCATGGCCTCCAGGACTGTTTCGATGGAGGGATAGCCTGTAATGATGAAAAAAAGGATCTCCGGATCAATGCGTTTCACCTCTCCCAGGAGAGTCAGTCCATCCATGTTGGCCATTTTGATATCTGATACAACAATGTCAAAATGATCTTTCTGGAACAGTGACAATGCTTCTTCACCGCTGGAAGCGCCGACAGCATCCAGTCCGATGATTTTCATATATTGTCCCAGCACATCCAGAATGGCCTCATCGTCATCGACAATCAATATCCGCTTGTGAATTTTTTTCAAGCTGTTGAGCTTATCCATGGGCCATCCGTCATTGATCAAAAGGTTGTCATTTTTTTAACAGGATATATAAGCAAAGTCAATTGTAATCATCAGGAATTTTCATAACCTGCAGGATGGATAATCTCCTTGACTTCTCCGGCCATTATGAATTAAGTATACGTATATCATGAAAAGGATTGAATAATCTTTTCAATCCACATCATCCACCAAAATAAATATTATTGAAGTGATGGTGATGACAGACTCAAAAAAAACAGATCAAGCACTCAATGCCCTGGTGATCCTGAACACGGCCATTAAAAATGTCCGTCTCTACCCGCCGACAAGTGCGTCCGTTTCAAGCGTCATCGAAAAACTCTACCTGTCCCTTCTGGACCTGCTGCTTCAGGAAGAACAGATTTCATTTTCTGAATCGGAAAAGGCTTTGCTGATTGATGGCCGGCCTTTGAGTCCGAAAGATCAGGAACGGCCTCATACGGCTTCATTGCTGAATCTTCTTCTCGGATTAGGACTCAAGAGCATTACGTTCACCAAGGGGCTGGAAAAAGAAGAACTCTTCCGTTTTATAGAGCTGTTTTCCCGGACACCGGAAAGCATTCAGGAAAACGGCGGCATCAACAAACTTTTAACCGATCAAAACATTGTTCATGTTGTTCTCGATGAGAAACTCTATGTAGCTATTGACAAGGATCATCAGTTCGTTGCGGGTCTTGATATTACCGACGATCAAATCAAGAATTTTTTTCTCATGATGCATCCGGAGATGGATCCGGATTCTCCGCAATTCGCCGAAATGGCCAAAGACCCGGAGGCCCTGTCGAAAGCCTTCAACACCGGATTGTCAAAAATCATGGCACAGAAAGAAACATTGACCGGCATGCAGCTTTCAGAGAGCCTGAATCAAATGTTGTCCCTTCTGGATAAGGCCTCCGGTAACTTTAGCGATGAAAAAAGAGAGCTTCTTTCGCATCGCGTCGGTCAGGCCCTGATTGCATCCGATCCGGCACTGGCCGAAGAATTGACCAGACAGAACACGGAGCAGCTTCTTGGAGGCTTTCTTTTGCAGTATCTGATGGCCGAGCTCATGGACAGAAATCCGGATACGGGCCAAGGCAATGATTCGGGTAATCCTGGGGTAAAGGAAGCATCCGGCGATCCGAAAAGCAAACTTCTGCAGGTCGCAGAGAAATTCAGCCAACGCCTGCAGGATACCAGAACTTTGCTGGATGAGGGCTTAATGGCCGTTCTGCCGAAAATCATCGAACAGCTTGCCGCACAAAAAGAGCAGGAAACCATCGAAAATATGCTTGAGCAACTGATCGAGAATTTGTACAGCGAAAACACGGAAGTTCGCTTAATCGCGGCAAAAAGTCTGGCCGACATTATTGAAAATCTTCCTGATGAACGCAGAGATGAAGTCGTTGAAAAACTATCCGGACAAATCATTCCCTGGTTGACCGACGAAACGGTCTTCTCTCTCGGATATCAAAGAATCTGCTTCGTTTTCAGGGACATTACAAAAAATTATATCAGTCAAAGAAATTTCCCCTATGCATTGAAGTATCTGGGCGCTTTCAACACCATTGCAGGCAACAATGCAGGAAAGCCAAATGATTTCAAAAACACATCTGACGAAATCATCAGTCAGCTGGCCTGCCCTGAAAACATCGGCATCCTGCTTCAGGAAATCGAATCACCGGATCAACAAAGACGGGAAAACGTGGGCCGGGTATTTGTATCGCTGGGCAGCACTGCCATTGAAGACCTGCTTGATCAGCTTCGCTCGACGACAGACAGCAACGAACGCGTTCAGATCATGCACCTGATTTCAACGGCCGGGGAAAGGGCATTGCCGCTGATAACCGGCCGAATCAACAAAGAGGAACCCTGGTTTTACCTGCGAAACATTGCTTACCTTCTTGGACAAATCGGCAATACGGAAAGCACCCGTGCCCTGGTCCCGCTGCTGTATCGCAGAAACGAAAAGCTCCGTAACGAAGCGCTCAAAAGCATCTACCGCATGGGCGGGGACCAAAGAGGGAAAATACTGATGGAGGCCTATCCGCTGGTCGAAGAGGAATTCAAGCCCGTGATTATAGAAGTAATAGGACAGTCCAAGGCCGCCGATGCGGTGCCGTTTCTGATGGATCTGCTGAAGGATAAACCCCTGATCGCATCGGTCACAAGAACCACACTGGAAGAAAAAATCTGTACAGCGCTGGGAGCAATCGGATCACCCGACGCAATTGATCTTCTGTCCAATATAACCGCAACAAAATCATTCCTCGGTCTTCGGGCCTACCCGGAAAAAGTGAAAGCAGCGGCCGCCCGGGCCCTGATATCGATTCAGACAAAACTCGGGCAATCCCCTTAGCAATTACTTTCAGAAATAATACTGCGAGTCCATATGTCGTCTTCATAAGATGCAAGTAAATACAATCCTTAGAAAACGATTGGACAATGCTGCCAGGAATTACAGTACGTTTCTAAATGCACATACGTGTTGGCATTGATCACCTGTAAAGTCGTTTTACACAGAAATGCAGTCACACACAAGTGATTATGCGAAGGAATACAAAACCTTGCAGAGAGTGTATTTTATCTTGTTCGATCCTATTGATTAATGCGAACTTAAAATGATCTTTACATTTTACAACCGGACAAAACATACAACTGGCTCCAGGTTATATGAATATGATATATTTTCTTTTACGAGATTGTAGAAAGTGTTATAGAATTTATATGATCCGATCAAGGAACAAGATCGCATCATAAACCAGTACGATCCGAATCGGACATACCTGCACCCACAGGCACCGGGGAACACCAACGCACCGATAACGGATAAATAAATAACCGCTCCGGACACTCCGGCTAACGGGCACGAAAAACCATGGCTGAGGAAAATTTCAGTTTCATTCGCCAGAGCATTTTTAGTTCCGTCAGGGCGAACCAAATGACCGAAAAAGAACAGTTTGTGCCGGCGCATGTCCTGATTCATGTTCTTTCCGGAAGTCTTTCTGTCGTGGAGGCGGATTCGGTGCACACGTTTGAAAAAGGAAACACCCTATTTGTCCGCAGAAACACCTTGGCCAAATTTACAAAATATCCGCAGGATGAAGGCGAACCTTTCAAAACGTTGAGCATCTTCATCCGCAAAACCTTTCTTTTGGATCATCTGAAAAAAGAAGGTATCGCTTACGACCCGTCAACCGACCGCACCACCGCGTATTGCCGGATCAAGAAACTGCCGCCCTCGCCACTCATGGACAATCTTTTTGAATCGCTTCGTTTATATTTCGAATCCGGTATGTCGCTCGGCCAGGAGCTAAGCGACATCAAAACCCGGGAAGCCGTTTTGATCATCAGACAGCTGGATCTATGCCTGTTCGAATCCCTTTTTCATTTCACGGATCCGGGTAAAATCGATCTGGAAGACTTCATGAGCAAGAACTTCGTTTTCAACGTCCCCCTGGAGACCTTTTCAAGAATGACCGGCCGCAGCCTTTCTACCTTCAAACGGGACTTCAGGAAAATATTCGATGAGCCGCCCAGCCGCTGGCTCAAGAAAAAACGACTCGAGCACGCCTATTACCTGATCAAGGAAAAACATAAAGCACCTTCGGATGTTTATCTTGAGGTTGGCTTTGAAAATCTCTCCCACTTTTCATCGTCATTCAAAGAGGCTTACGGTCGAAATCCCTCGGCCCTGAATGACCTGCACAGCAAAACAATTTTGGCCCGTGAGCGGTAGCGGTCAACATAATTTTTTTGTATAGTGGATCTCCGCAAACCCAAGGGCGCCTGACAAGCGGAACATTGACGTAAGGTAATCATTAAACGGTTGTTTAATTCATGGAGGTGATTTCGTGCATCAACTGAAATTTGATCAAAAGGTTTGCGCAAGCTGCAGGTCCGCCGACTGTCTGCTTAAATGCCAGTATATGAAATTTAGCGGACACAAGGAGGCTCACGGGGAAATGATGAAAATCATGAAAGGCAAGGACTCGCGGGTCCTTACTGAATGCATGACCTGCTATGCCTGCGAAGAATACTGCACTCGGGGCAACCACCCCTTTTATCTTATCTCAGAGCGGCGCGAGGAAAAAGGGATGTTTACCGCACCGCGTCCTATTACCAATCAATGGATTAACATGACAAAAATGCAGGGCAAGTACCTGGTAGGTGACGTGAAAGACAAGGCGCTCTCCTGCTGCTATATTCCCGACCTGGGGGCGCTGGGCACCGGAGAAATCTTCAAGGATGTCGCCTCCGCGGGCGTTTTCGGAGCGGAATTCATGTGCCCGGCTGTCCATACACACTTTGCCCGTATGTCGGTCATCAAAGAAAGGCTGCCTGTCGTCATCGAGAACTACCGCAAACTTGGTGTGAAGGATGTTATCTGCCTGCATGACGAATGCTATGGCACGCTTACTTCAATTGCTTCCGCTTACGGAATGGAGGTGCCTTTCAAGCCGGTTTACTACCTGGATTATGTTCTCCAGCGAATGAAAGAACTCAAAGATAAAATCAAACCTCTGAACATCACCATTGCTTACCAGCGTTCCTGCTCCAACCGGCTCATTCCCGATAAATTGCCGGTGGTCAAAAAAATCTTCCAGCTCATCGGCGTCAAAGCGCCCAAAAGAACCTATCAGGACAAAAACGCTCTTTGCTGCGCGGAGATTCTGCGCTCCATTTCCGGCTACAAACTGGCCGACGACGTGGTCAAGCGCAATATTGACGACATGGTAAAGGTCGGCGCCGAATACTGTGTATTCAACTGTCCGGCCTGCCAGATTTCTCTCTCGGAAAAAGTCGCGAAGCGGGGACTCAAACCGGTTCACATCATCGATCTTTGCAAAATGGCCATCGGTGAAAAAGAAAGGGGAACGATATGAGTGACATTCGAAAATCCCTGGTGGATATTGTCGGCGAACGGGGCGTGTCCGACGCTCCGGAAGAACTCTGGTTTTATTCACGCGATCCCGGTGTGCTCGCGCCGCACAGACCAGATTATGTGGTCGCACCGCAAACCACCGAAGAAGTCCAGAAAATCGTCAGGCTGGCAAACCGGCAAAAAATTCCCGTTATTCCAATGGGAAACGGCATGTCGTTGGCAGGACTTGTGATTCCGCTCAAAGGCGGCATTGTGATGGACATGAAGCGGATGAATAAAATTCTGCAAGTCAACCCCATGGCCCGCTATGTGGTTGTGGAAGGCGGAACATCCCAGGGCGCCCTCAAAGCTTACCTGCAAAAAAACCATCCGACGCTGAGGCACAGCATTCCCGACGCACCTCCGGCCACAACCATTGCTGCAAACGTTTCCCTGCACGGCCAGGGCAGGCTCACCAATCAATACGGTTTTAACTCAGACATGGTCACGGGGCTCGAAGTAGTTCTGCCTACGGGCGAAATCTGCCTGATCGGTTCGCCCTCAATCGGCCCCTACTGGATTTCCAAAGGTCCCACACTGCCGGACCTGTCGGGACTTTTCCTGGGCTGGCTGGGATGTACGGGCATCATCACCAAGGTCGGTCTCAAGCTTTACCCCAACAAAAAAATTCGCGATGCCGAATTGTTTGTCAC
>ERZ795049.1947-NODE-1947-length-25393-cov-7.959823_pt1 | contig 25393 bp, 23 predicted proteins | sample MGYA00375133_ERZ795049 | MGnify/ENA primary metagenome ERZ795049 (study PRJEB30178, sample SAMN05720147) | activated sludge metagenome | isolation source: anaerobic digester from wastewater treatment plant | place: Japan | collected 2015-04-20 ... | reverse complement strand
GAGCGGTTTTCGGGCGTCCAGCAGCACAATATTGATATCGCGGAGTATTTGCCGGTGCTGGAACGCGTCGTCACAGACCAGCACGTTGCTGCCGAACCTGTCGATGGCCGTCTGACCGGTGAACTTCCGTTTTGCTCCGGTAATTACGGGAATGCCGGGCAGTGACCGGGCAATCAAAAGGGGTTCGTCGCCTGCATTTTCGGATCCGAGCAGGATGCTGTTTCCGTCAGACACGATGTTGACAGCCTGCGGGTTTCTCCCTCCATACCCCCGGCTGATTACTGCGCACCTGAAACCGTTCTGCTGAAGCATTTGGGTAAGCCCGATTACACAGGGAGTTTTCCCTGTGCCGCCGACGGTGATATTGCCGACGCTGATGACCGGACAGGAAAGCCTGACGGATTTCAGAATCTGCCGGTCATACAACCGGTTGCGCAAATCAACAATCAGCCGATAGAGCAGGGAGGTCAGATAAAGCAGCGCTCTTGTAGGACTGAAACGACGAATTGAATCTTCATCATTCCATATCCTTTGCCAATCGATCATTGCCATTTCCTTCATCTTTAAACTGCAGATTATACAGCCGGTAATATTCGCCTTTCTTCGCCATCAGGGTTTCGTGATTACCTTCCTCCACGATTTCCCCGTTGACCAGGGCAATGATCCGGTCGGCATTGCGGATGGTCGAAAGCCGATGAGCGATGACCAGGGTGGTGCGCCCTTTCATGAGATTGTCCAGCGCATCCTGCACCTCGATTTCCGCTTCCGTGTCCAGCGACGATGTTGCTTCGTCCAGAATCAGGATCGGCGCATCTTTGAGCAAGGCCCGCGCGATGGAAATGCGCTGCTTTTCACCGCCGGACAGTTTGGTCCCCAGTTCACCGATATTGCTTTCGTAGCCCTGCGGAAGCTTCACGATGAAATCGTGCGCGTTGGCAGCTTTTGCGGCGTTGACAATGTCTTCATCCGTCCTCTGAATATCTCCGTAGGCGATGTTGTTTTTAACCGTGTCATTAAAAAGGATAGTCTGCTGGGTGACTATGGCCACCTGGCTGCGCAGGGATTGCAGCTTCACATCGCGGATGTCCACGCCGTCGATCTGCACGCGGCCTTCGGAGACGTCGTAAAAACGGGGAATCAGATTCACGAGAGAAGTTTTGCCGCCCCCGCTCATGCCCACAAACGCGACAACTTCGCCGGCCTTGATGGAGAGGTTGATGTTTTTCAGCACGGGTTTTTCTTCGTAACGGAAGGTTACGTTTTCGATGTCGATGCTTTTTGTAATCGGAGGAAGATTTGCAGCGCCGGGTTTGTCGATGATGTCCGGCACGCGATCGATGATGCTGAAAATGCGTTCGCCTCCGGCGATGCCCTGGTTGATCGTGTTATTGATGTTGGTCAGGCGCTTCACCGGCTCATAAAGCATCAGCAGGGCCGCCAGAAATGAAAAAAACTTGCCGGGTGTGGAATAACCATGAACGACACTATAACCGCCGTAAAAGATGACGGCGGCGATACCCAGGCCGCCCAGGAATTCCATGAGCGGGCTGGAGATGGCATTGACGGAAATGGTCTTCATCACCAGGCCAAAGAGTCTCTCATTTTCTACGCTGAACCGCTTGCTTTCGTATTTTTCCATCCCGAATGCCTTGACAATGCGCGTGCCGGAAATGGTTTCCTGCAAAAGTGAAGTGAGGGCCCCCATGGTGATTTGCGAGGCTGTGGTAACTTTTCGCATTTTTTTGCCAAAATGGGCTATCGGGTAAGCCGTCAGCGGGAAAACAACCATGGCAATCAGCGCGAGCTTCCAATCCGTGTAAAAGATCACGCCAACCAGACAGACCAGCGTGAAGCTGTCTTTCACCAGGGCCGTGACCGCTTCCGAAACGGTCGTCTGGACGGAAAGAACATCGTTGGTGATACGCGACATCAAAATGCCCGTTGAATTTTCCGTGAAGAAAGCCAGGGACTGTCGCTGGATGCATTCATAGAGCTTGTTGCGCAAATCGGTAACAATGCGCATTCCGATGGAACTCATCAAAATGACCTGTCCATAAGAGCAAAGCCCCTTGAACAAAAAAATACCGATAATCAAAAAGGGGATCCACGTGAGAGCCGTCATGTCTTTGCTGACGAAGATTTCGTCAATGGCCGGCTTGGATACCAGCGGCAGGGACGCCTGCAGGCCTCCCGCAATGAGCATGAAAATCATCGCCAGAATAAAGCGCATCGTGTACGGTTTGGCCATTTCCAGAAGGCGTTTAAAAATTTCCATAATATTCCCTATAGCATATCGCAGGCAAGTTGTGCCGCTCTTCCTGCCGCTCCGGGTTCACCCAGTTTGGCGCGGATGTCATTGAGCTGGGCGATGACGTCCTGTTTTTTGCTGTCATTTAATAAAATGGCCAGCGCCTCGGATGCGATGCGCGGACCACTAGCGTCTCGCTGCAGCAGTTCCGGGGCAATCGTCTTGCCGGCAATGATGTTGACGAGGCCGATGTGCTGCTGTCTGATAATCATTCTGGCGATCATTTCCGAAAAAAGAGACACCTTGTAAACAATGATCATGGGTACGCCCATCAGGCCGGTTTCCAGCGTTGCCGTTCCTGAAGTTACAAGGGCCAGGTCGCAGCAGGCAAGAACATCATAAATCTGTCCGGGGGCGATTTTGACATTGATTCCGGATTTGGCAACCATCGTGGTAACCGTTTCTTCGTCCAGCGTGTCCGCCAGGGGCAGAATATACTGCGCGCCGGGTATTTTTTTCGAGATGATCTGAGCGGCTTCGATCATTGCGGGCAGAAGCCTGTCAACCTCCGCCGTCCGGCTTCCCGGCAACAATCCGATGGTTATTTGGTTTTCCAGAAGGCCGAAATGGCGCCTTGCCCCGGAACGGGTATACCCGGTTTTTACCGTGTCCTTCAGAGGATGCCCGACATAGTGTACCGGGAATCCGTGTGCATGGTAAAAATCAACTTCAAAGGGCAGAATAACGGCCATTTTGTCAACCAGCTTTTTGATTTGTCTGACTCTTCCCTCGCGCCAGGCCCACACCTGCGGGCTGATGTAGTAAAAAATTTTAATGTTTTTCTTTTTAGCAGCCCGGGCCACGATATTCAAGTTGAAATCCGGAAAATCAATCAGGATCACGAGATTCGGCTTCATTTGGTCCATAAATTTTCTGATTCCGGCTTTGATCCGGATGAAAGATCCGATTTTCGAAAACACCTCCGTGACGCCGACGACGGCAATATCAGCGGAGGAAGCCAGAAGCTGAACCCCCGCCTCCTGCATTTTTTTCCCCCCGATGCCGAAGAATTGAAGCGATGGATTGATGGCCAGCATTTCGCGGACAAGAAACGAACCATGCAGATCACCGGAGGCCTCACCGGCAACAATCATCACTTTTTTCCCGTGTTCCGATGCCGCAGGGTTGTTCTGGGGTATGTTGTTTTTTTCAACGGACATTATTGACCACATCGGCTATTTGCCTGATTTCTTCCGGAGTGAGCTCCGGAAACATCGGCAAAGAAAGAACCTCGCTGGCGCAGTTTTCGCTGACATTCAGGCTTTCTTTCAAATGATACATTTTCAGAAAGACGTCCTGCTGATGAAGCGGGACGGGATAGTAAACGGCTGAGGCAATTCCTGCGTTGGAGAGTGCATCGGCAATGGTCTGGCGGTTTCTGGTGCGGATGGTAAACTGGTGGTACACGTGCCTGCAGTCGGGTCTCTCGGAAGGCAGCACGATGTCCTTTCCTTTGATGGCGCCGCAGTAGAGGGCTGCATTGCGTCTTCTTGCGTCATTGGATGCGTTGATTTCGGGCAGCTTTACGCGCAGAATCGCCGCCTGGATTTCATCGAGCCTGCTGTTGTAGCCGACGTCGGAGTGGTAATAGCGAACAGCGCTGCCGTGATTGCGAAGCATTTTGATTTTTGAGGCAATCTGTTCGTCGCGCGTGACCACCATCCCGCCGTCACCGTAGCAGCCGAGATTTTTGCTCGGGAAAAAACTGAAGCAGCCGGCATCGCCAATGGTTCCGACGGTCTGTCCCCGGTATGTAGCTCCGAAAGCCTGCGCGCAGTCTTCAATCACCTTCAGGTTGTTCTTTTTTGCAATGTCCATGATCAGATCCATATCGGCGGCATGGCCGAATAAATGGACGGGAATGATGGCTTTGGTGCGGGAAGTGATTTTTGCCGTGATCCGATCCGGATCCATGTTGAATGTGTCCGCGCAGATATCAACGAAAACAGGCCTTGCTCCCACGAGGGCGATGACTTCCGCCGTGGCGATAAACGTAAAAGGGGTTGTAATGACTTCGTCGTCCGGGCCGATCCCGCAGGCTCTCAAGGCGAGCAGCAGCGCATCCGTTCCGTTGGCGCATCCTATGGCGTGAGGCAATCCGTGATACGCGGCAACCTCTTCTTCCAGTTTGCCGACGTTGGGTCCCAGGATAAATTGTGTCTGTTCCAGAGCCTGTCCGACCGCCCTGTCAATCTCTTTTTTCAGCCGGGAGTATTGTCTTTTCAAATCCACCATGGGGATCATAATTGGATGTCCTCGTGTGTTTTCATTTTTTGAAGAATTTCCATGGCCAGTGCCAGGGACTTTCGCCCGTCCTCTCCGGATACAACGGGTTTGGAACGGGTCATGACGGAGCCGACGAATGCCCGGATTTCTTCTTCCAGCGGATCGTGGCTGCCCACTTCAATATTATTCTGAACAATCTGCTGTTTACCATCGGGTCCGGTGGATTTGTTCAACGACAGAATTTCCTGTTTGCGGGTATCAACGGCATGGTATCCCTCCGGTCCGAAAAAACGAAGTTTCTGCATGGTCTTGGCGCTGATACGGCTGGCCGTTACGTTGGCGATGCAGCCGCAGGCAAAGGACAGTCTCACATTGGAGATGTCGATCTTGTCGGAAAGAACGGGAACGCCGACGGCTTCAACACTGGTGAGAGAGGAATGGACGAACTTCAAAATGATGTCCAGATCGTGAATCATCAAATCCAGAATGACATCCACATCCGTGCCCCGTTCAAAGAAAGGATGCAGGCGGTGCACTTCGATGAAGACCGGACGGGTAATGACCTTTTCCAGCGCCATGACGGCAGGATTGAAGCGTTCCACAAAACCGACCTGGAAAACGAGGCTGTTTTTTTTTGCCAGCGCAACCAGGTCGTCCGCTTCTTCGAGGGTCGCGCAGAGGGGCTTTTCGATCAGCACATCTGTGCCTGCAGAAAGGAAATCTCTGGCAACCGCGTGGTGGGCGCCTGTGGGAACGGCAATGCTCACGGCATCAACCCGGCCAAGCATTTCCCGGTGGTCCGTGAAAGCCCGGCATGAATAAAGTTCCGCCGCTTTCTGCGCTTTTTCAATCTGCGTGTCGGATACGCCGATGATTTCGCAATGGTCAATATTGGCGTATTTCTGCAGGTGATAATTGCCGAGATGGCCGATGCCGACTACGCCGACTTTGATTTTTTTTCTGTCTGTTGCCATTTCTTTCTCTCTAGCGGCAAATGCTTCTTTTTGATTTTTGAATAAAGTCGATAAAATGACGCTTTTCAGGACAGTCTTCCACTTCTTCCGAGGCTTTTACCAGCGCCTCCTCCAGAAGAAGATCGGATCGGAAGATGATTCGATAGGCGTGTTTCAGGGCGGCAATGGAACTGTCCGGGAAATTTCGTCTTTGCAGCCCGATCAGGTTCAGTCCAAACAGGGTGGCCCGATTGCCATTGGCTATGGTATAGGGAGGAATATCTTTCACCACGGCAGATGCGCCGCCGATCATGGCGTGCGCGCCGATGCGGCAAAATTGATGGACGCCGCTCAGCGGACTGATAATTGCATAATCTTCCACATGAACATGTCCGGCAAGCCCCGTCGAATTGGCCACAATCACGTGATCACCCAGTTGACAATTGTGGGCAATGTGAACATAGGCCATCAGAAGATTATGGTCTCCCATGACCGTCATGCCCGTATCGGCCGTCGTTGCCCGGTGGATGCTGACATATTCCCGGATGGTATTAAAGTTTCCGATAATGACCCCGGTTTTTTCCCCGCCGAATTTCAGATCCTGGGGAGGAGCTCCAATGGAACAAAATTGCAGGATTTTACAGCCTTCGCCGATTTGCGTGTAATTATCGATGACCGTGTGCGGGCCGATAACGGTGTTTTTCCCGATTTTAACTTCAGGTCCAATAATTGAATAGGGACCGATTTCCACGCCTTCTTCCAATTGGGCGTCCGCTGCTACAATGGCTGTGGGATGAATTTTCATGTTTGATGATCACCTGTTTTACCTGTTTTGATTTCCAGTTGCTCTACCTGTTTGATCAGCTTTTTCAGCTGAGAACGGATTTCGGGAAGTTTGGTTTTGCCTAATTCCACGAGCAGCCATTCTTTATAGGGAAGAAACGGAGTGCCGCCGCCGACGGTGCCTGCAGGAACGTCCTTGTGGATGTTTGATCCGGCGGCAATTCTTACGCCATCTCCAATGGAAATATGGCCGACAATGCCGACCTTCCCGCCGATCATCACGCTGCGGCCTATCTTTGTGGACCCCGAAATACCGGTCTGCGCCGCAATGGCTGTGTTTTCCCCGACCACAACATTGTGCGCGATTTGTACAAAATTATCGATTTTGACATTTCGCTGAATCCAGGTCCTGCCCAGCGTTGCCCGGTCAACTGTAGTATTTGCACCCAGCTCCACGTCGTCGTCAATTTGCACGATGCCGACCTGGGGAATTTTATCGTTCCCCTGGCCCGGTGCGGCAAAACCAAAGCCGTCCGCCCCGATCACAACGCCTGAATGCAGAATTACTCTTTTGCCGATGACGCAGTCATGATAGACGCTCACGTTTGCATAAAGAATGGTGTCTTCGCCGATGCTGGTTCCGCGCCCGATAAACACACCGGGATAAATGATTGCACCTTTTTCGATGGTGGCTCCGCGTCCGATAAAGACCCGGGGCATGACCGTTGCTTCAGGGGATACGCTGGCGCCCTCTTCGATAATGGCATCCGGATGGATGCCCGTCGGGCCGTGATCAACAGGGTAAAATACCGAAAGCAGTTTCGCGAAGGCCACATAAGGGTCGGCCACGACAATCAGGTTTTTCCCCGGTGCTGCAAGCCCCGGCGGAACAAGAATTGCCGCTGCTCGCGTCGTGTTGAGCATTTTGAAATATTTTTCGCCGGCGATAAAGGTAAGATCATTTTCACCTGCTTCGTCAATCGGCCGGATGTGAGCGATGATTTTTGTTTCATCGCCCACAACCGAACCACCGACCATGGCGGCTATTTCCTGAATGGTTTTGTTCATTTCATGAAGTGAAAGCGGTTTTTTTTAAAGCTTGTTGTATTCCGCCATAACTTTTTTCGTGATGTCGTGTGATTTGTCGTAAAAATAATGCACGGACATGGTGTCCATAATCACGGTAAATTTTTCCCTTTCAGCAATGCTGCTGACGATTTTTGATATGTCCGGAACCATTTTCGCGATACTGTCCTGCTTGTTCTTCTGCAGTTCCTGGTTGCTGGAATCGACCAAACGCTGGTATTCGCGCATTTTTTTCATATAGGCTTCCTGTTTGGCTTTTCGGGCGGGGGCCGCCATCACCGCGCTCTGTTTTTCCAGCTCGCTTTGCATCTTCTGGATTTCATTTTCCATTGCTTTAATACTGGCCTGTTTTCTATCGACAATCTTTTTAAATTCTGCCTCGGCTCTTTTGCCGGCATTTGAATTTAACAGGATGTCCTGCATGTTGACGAAACCAATCTTTTCTTCAGCGTAAGATGCGGTGGTCCACACAAAAAGAAGCAGAATCAGTCCCGAGATAATAAAAATATTTTTCTTCATTGAAAATTCCTCCCTGTAAGTTAGTCTATTTTTGAATGATGAAGTTTAATCTTCATTTTATTCTACATGAACATGCCGATTGTAAATTCCCAGCGACCCGAGGCGTCGTCGTTTAGCCCCTTTCGATCCAGAACGTAGCCGTATTCGAGGCGCAAAGGTCCTATAGGAGAATACCAGCGGATGCCGCCGCCGGCCGTCATTCTCAAGTCATCCAGATGGTAGCCGCCGTTCCAGGTGTTGCCTGCATCGTAAAATATAACGCCTTTCATGCCGGCATCTTTGATCAGAGGGAAAACAACCTCCAGAGAGAACGTCAGCATGGAGGTACCGCCGATTACATCACTGGTTCCGGCATTAATCGGACCCACATAGCGCAGGCCGCGAAGTGAATTGATGCCCCCCAGAACATATCTTTCGTAAATGGGAAGGCTGGTATCATTGTCATCATTGTTTTGCAAGTATCCAATGCGTCCTCTTGCCCCTAAAACGATATCCCAGAAGAGCGGATAATAACCGGCTGCATAACCGGAATATTTGGTAAAGTGCGTGTTGCCGCCAAAAGGGTTTCCCGCGTGCTGCACGGAAACGCTGGCCTTGATTCCCTTGGTGGGAAAAACCGTATCGTCTGTCGTGTCATAGCCCAGACCGACCGTGACCGAGCTCGTTGTTCTTTCTCCCTGCTGAGCCAGAATGTAATAAGAGGCCGTTAAATAATTAACGTCCTGAATATTGTCCATGCTGAATCGGTAGCCTATCGAGCCGCTGATTTTATTCCAGATCGGGTAAGCAAAAGTTAGACCGGCCCCTTTTGTATCCAGCGTGTAGGAGTCGTATTCCTTCTTGTACTTCCAGACATCCGCTTTGGTCCACAGCGGCAGATCAAAAAGCCAGGGTTCAATGAAAGACAGTTCATAGTTGTTGGTTTTGGAACCCAGGGAGGCTTTCAGACTCAGGATTTGCCCGTAGCCCAGGAAATTCTGCTGGGAGACCTGAGCCATAACCACGGCCTGGTCAACGGCGCTGTATCCCGCGCCGATCATGAACATGCCTGTATTTTTTTCTTTTACCCGGATGTTGACGTCCATCTTGTTGTCCGGTGCTTTTTCCGTCTGGAAATCGACTTCTTCAAAATAACGAAGCGCGTTTAAGTTGTTGTAACTTTGTTTCAATTTGGTGGTCGAATACAAATCGCCTTCCACAATGGCCAGTTGCCGCCGGATTACCTTGTCGCGCGTAGTGGTGTTGCCTGAAATGCCGATGCGCGCAATGTGAACGGGCTCGCCCTTGGTCAGTTGGAAATCAATATCAACAAGCTGTTCGGCTTCGTGCGGGACAACTTTCGGAGTGACATCCGCGTGGGCATAGCCTTCGTCGTTGGCCGCCACCGTGATGGTTTCAATATCTCTCATGACCGCTTCGCGGTTATAGTTCTTTCCTTCCTGTGTTTTTAACAGAGCAAACAAACTTTCCCTGGATTTTCCAATCTCGTCCCCAGAAATTTGAACTTTACCGACGTTGAATCTTTTGCCTTCCTGAATGGTCATCTTAATGTAAATGCCTTTTGCATCGCGGGTGATGACGGGATCGCCGACCTGGGAGTTGATAAAGCCGTTGTTGAAATAAAAAGAAGATATTTTCTGAACATCCTGCTTGAGCTGATTGCCTTGCAGAATACCATCATCGGTAAAGAACCCCAGCAAAGTGCGCTTTTTTGTGCTCATCTGTTTGAGAAGATCTTTTTCGGTGAAAGCTTCATTTCCCTCAAACGTAATGGAACGGATATAGATCCGTTTGTTTTCCTGAATGTCCAGAATCAGCACATAATTCTTTTCGCCTTCCTTTTCGATGCGGTCGCTGATTTCGGCATTGTAGTAGCCTTTGGAATCGTAAAGAGCTTTAATTTTTTCAATGTCTTCTTTAATTTTCCCCTGGTTGAGGCTTTGCCGGGTTTTGACCGTCATGACGCCCAGGATGTCGTCGCGGTCCAGTTTCTTGTTGCCGATCAGCCGGATTTCCGATATCAGCCCGGATTCGATGACCGTGAAGGTCAGTACCTTGCCTTCCGCCTCCGATGTCACCTTTGCGCTGACGTCTTCAAATAACCCCATTTTATAAATGGTTTTGATGTCTGCGGATATATTATCTTCGCTGAGTGGACTTCCTGCCTTGCTGCGCAGCTGTTGCCGGATGGCCTCGGCACCGACTTTGTAATTGCCGGCAATATCGACCCGGGCAATGGTATCCAGAAAACCCGTGTGGGCCAACAGCGAAGTTTTGATTTCCGCCGCCAGCGCTTCCTGCCCGGTGGATTCTTTGCCCTGGACAGATGCGGACGGAGAGACTTTTTCCTGCGCGATATTGATGATTTGCGCGTCGACACTGATGGTTTCACCGAATTGTGTGATGCTGCCGATGACCACATAATCCGCTTTCAGGGCTTTTCCTGTAGAGATGGCCTTGCTTTTTGTAACAGCGACGCTGCTCCCCGTAAAATCCCCCGCCCTGAGGACTTCAATGGTTTTTTCTTTTTGAAATTCCTTCACCAGATGATTGTAAAAAGATTCCTGCAGGTTTCCGCTCTGGTCGCCCGCGTGCACGTCAAACGGCATAATGCATATTTTTTTGATGTTTTCCGCACGGGCTTGACCAAGAACGAAAAAAACGCATAGAATTGCAACCAACAATACCTGAAAAGTTTTTTTATTGAATATCATAAATCTCCCCATCACGCAGGCCGATTCTTTTGGACATCCTGTCTGCCAGCATTTTGTTGTGCGTGACAACAACTAAAGTTATTTTTTTTTCTCTGTTCAAATGAATCAGGATGTCTTCTATCTTTTTTCCTGTTTCCGTGTCAAGATTTCCTGTCGGCTCGTCGGCCAGCAGAATTTCGGGTTCCATCACCAGGGCACGGGCGATAGCGACACGCTGCTGTTCGCCTCCGGACAGCTCGCCGGGCTTGTGCTTCACGCGATGCTCCAGACCTACTTCCTGAAGCAATCGAAACGCTTTCTCCGCTGCCTGATTTCTGCCAAGCCCGCTGATCAGCGCCGGCATCATCGCGTTTTCCAGGGCCGTAAATTCCGGCAGCAGATTATTAAACTGAAATATAAAGCCAATCGTTCTGTTCCGGAACGAGGCAATTTTTTTTTCACCCCACTCAAAAACATTGTTGCCGCCAATGAGCAGCGTTCCCGATGTTGGATGATCCAGCGTGCCGAGAATATGAATGAGCGTGCTTTTGCCCGCTCCGGATACCCCCAGGACAGCTAGGGAATCACCCTTCTTAACCTCAAGTTTTAAATTTCGCAAGACTTCAATTCTATTGCCGTCTTTTATAAAGGTTTTCGATAAATTGTCCAGTACAATCATATTTGCCCGCGCTTCATGGATTATTCGTATCTCAGGGCTTCAGCCGGATCCAGCCGCGATGCTCGAAAAGATGGATAAATAGTTGATATAAAACAAATAAGTATCGTTCCGATCACAATGGTTACCACATCTGCATAATTGACCTTGGAAGGAAGCTCGCTCAAATAGTATACGTCTCCCGGCAGTATTTTAAAATGAAAGATTTTTTCCACAAACAGGGAAATCTTTTGTAAATTCAAGGCAATGAAAAGGCCAGCCATGCATCCGAAAAAAGTGCCGACCACTCCGACAATCAGCCCCTGATAAATAAATATCTTCATGATGGTGGCGGATGTCGCTCCCATGGATTTTAAAATGGCAATGTCCTTATTTTTTTCCATAACCACCATAATCAGGGCGCTGATGATGTTGAAGGCAGCCACCAGAACGATCAGGCTCAGGATGATAAACATCACACGTTTTTCCAGCCTGAGCGCTGAAAACAGGTTTTTGTTCATCTGCATCCAGTTTTGCGTGAAGAAGGGAAAGCCCAGCCTCTTTTGAATGCTTCGGGCGATTACATCGGCCTTGTAAATATCGTTGACGACGATATCGATTCCAGAGACGGTGTCTCCCATGTCCAGAAATTCCTGGCAGCTTTTCAGCGAAAGGAAAGCCAGTTTGGAGTCGTATTCATAAAACCCGGATTCGTAGATGCCCACCACGACAAATTTTTTCATGCGGGGCACCATGCCCATCGGAGTGGAAATGCCGCCGGCCGGGGAAATAATGGTGATGGTGTCGTACAGAAACATTCCCATGTTTCTTGCCATTTCCTTGCCGATCACGATGCCGGCCAGGCCCTTGTCGGTTTCGGGCAGTTCTTTCAGCACGTCTTCCGGGATGGTATTGAGATGCTCCAGACTGCCCTCCCGGACTTTTCCCAGATGAATCACTTTAGACGAACTTTGCGTATCCAGGCCCCGGATAACAACGCCGGTAACACTGTTGTTGCCCCGGACCATGGCTTCCGTGTAGATAAAGGGTGTGGAAGCGACGACGCCGGGGGTTTTATCAATTTCTTCCCGGAGGGCATGATAATTTTTTAGGGGTGCGTTCATACCGGATGTGACTTCGATATGAGATTTGATTCCTAAAATTTTTGTGCGCAGATCTTCTTCAAAGCCGTTCATGACGGCCAGTACGATAATCAAAGCGGCGACGCCGAGGAATATCCCGAAAATCGATATAAAGGTGATGATCGAAACAAAAACCTGCTTGCGTTTCGCTCTCATGTACCTTCTGCTGATGAAAAACTCGTAGGGCATTAAAAAATATCCTGTCGGATCAACGCGGTTTTTACCGCTTAATCAATTCCGTCGCGTGTCTCATTCCTGTCTGGTTCTCAAAAGCGGGAAAAGTATGACGTCCCGAATGGATGCTGAATCGGTAAAGAGCATGATCAGCCTGTCAATGCCGATGCCTTCCCCGGCGGTCGGCGGCATACCGTACTCCAGTGCGCGGACATAGTCTTCATCCATTTCGTGTGCTTCGTCATCACCGGCTTCCCGTTCCCTGAGCTGCTGGAGGAAACGCTCACGCTGATCGGCGGGATCGTTCAACTCGGAAAAGGCGTTGGCGATTTCCCGGCCCGAAATGTAGAGTTCAAATCGGTCCACCAGTTCCGGATCGGTGTTGGACCGGCGGGAAAGCGGCGACACGGCTACGGGATATTGTGTGACAAAAGTGGGCTGGATCAGCTTTTTTTCAACCACTTCGTCGAAAATGGCCATCAGAATCTTTCCGTGCGGATCCGCCTCCTTGACATCGCAGCCGACCCTGCGGGCGAATGCAATGGTTTTTGCGGGGTCACTCACATCAGCGGGTTCCATGCCGGCGATCTGCAGGAGGGCATCTTTGACGGAAAGGCGCCGCCAGGGCGGTGTCAGGTCGATTTCCGATCCCTGATAGGTAAAGCTCAGTCCATTGAAGATGTTTTGGGCAATGAAAACGAATAATTCTTCCGTAAAGGACATCAGGTCTTCGTAAGTGGCATAGCTTATGTAGAACTCCATCATGGTGAATTCAGGGTTGTGAAATGTCGAGATGCCTTCGTTTCGGAAGTTGCGGTTGATTTCATAAACCCTTTCCAGCCCGCCGGTGACCAGGCGTTTTAAGTATAGTTCCGGGGCAATGCGCAGGTAAAAATCCTGGTCCAGCGCGTTGTGGTGTGTTTTGAAAGGACGGGCGACGGCGCCTCCGGCCCGCGGCTGCATCATGGGAGTTTCCACTTCCAGAAAGTCGTGCTCGTCCATGAACTGCCTCATCAGTTTGATGATCAGGCTGCGGCGGTGAAAAATTTCCCTGACCGCCGGATTGGAGATCAGATCCAGATGCCGCTGCCGGTATCGCGTTTCGATATCCGTAAGGCCGTGCCATTTTTCCGGCAGGGGGTGAATCGATTTGGCCATCAGGCGCAGTGTTTGGGCTTCCAGCGTCAATTCATTGGTTTTGGTCCGAAAGAGCTTACCCGAAACATAAATGATGTCGCCAATATCCAGCTTTTTAAAAATTGAAAAATCCTGTTCGCTCAGGATGTTTTTTGCAACATAGCATTGCATTTGACCCTTGCGGTCCTGAATCTTGACGAAGGCCGCCTTGCCGAAGCTGCGAATGGCCATCAGCCGGCCGGCCAGCGAAAATTGTTCCGTCAGCCCCGTCAGTGAGTCGTTGTCATTTGTGCCGAAATTGTCCATGATTTCGGCCGTGGTGTTTTGAGGCTTTGCATCATTGGGGTACAGATCCACGCCAGCTGCTTTTAAGGCCGCAATTTTTTCCAGGCGAACCTTTAAAAGATCATTGTCTTCCATAATTTCTCCGCTTTTTTTAAAGTTAATCTGACTATATTTTTTTTAATGATTAGTCAAGCATGATTGTAGGCGAAATTTCTCTTGAATCGGGTATTTGATGAATAAAAAATATGTTTGCTTGGGGGGCCGTTGTTATGTATGATGCAGCCACTTTATTCACAAGAGGGGGAAGAAAAATGATCAACAAGGCGATCCTGATCGGCAGGCTGGGTAAAGACCCGGAAGTTCGATATACTCCGGACGGAACCATGGTTACCAACTTCAATCTGGCGACTGATGAGCAATGGAAAGATAAAAACGGGGAGAAAGTTCAGAAAACAGAGTGGCATCGGATTGTGACATTCGGCAAACTGGCTGAGATTTGCGGCAATTACCTCGTGAAGGGGAAAATGGTTTTTATCGAGGGGCGCATTCAAACGCGCGCCTGGGAGGACAAAGACGGTGTGAAGCGTTACACAACGGAAATTGTGGCCAACGACATGAAAATGCTTGATTCCAAGGGGCAGGGAAAAGCCGATGATCCGGCAGCAGCCTCCGCGCAAAGCGGCGGTGCTCCAATAGATGATGTTCCGTTCTGAGGTTTACCCAACTGTAGTTTGTTAACAAGAGCCTGATAGACATGGATCTGTCAGGCTTTTATTATTAAACATTTTTTGCTTTATGAAAAAAATGACCCGGAAGAAGATTGTTATCCTTGCGATTATAGCATTCCTGTCTGTTTCCGCTGCAGGGGGCGTCGCCACGGTTCTGTATACCTTGTCCAACCTGGATGCGCGCAAGGGGGAGATTGTTGCCTTTCTCAACAAAACGCTGAACCGTGAAGTATCCTATGAAAATCAGGACTTTTCTTTCTGGTTTGGTCCTACCTTCACTTTCAGAGGCATTGAGATCAAGGAAAGAAACGGGAAGGACACCTTTGCGGCAATTGAGAGACTTTCGTTTAAAGTGGCCGTTCTTCCCCTGCTGACGGGGAAAATTGTCATCAAAAAAATGCAATTTGATAAGCCGTCATGCAGCTTGTATCGGGATAGTAGCGGTGTCCTGAATATCAGTGACCTCCTGGAGAGTCAAAAACCCCCGTCCATTGAGATCAGAAGAATGGTCATCAATGACGGAGCACTTACATTTACCGATCATCACGTCATCCCCTCCGGGTGGACGATCAGGCTTTCGGATATAGATTTTGGCATTCGCAAGCCCATCTTCGGGCGGGCGACGGATCTTAATTTTCTGGCCGCTCTAGATCAGAAAGGGAAGAAGGGTATTTTGTCCGTCAACGGCAGTATCCGGTTTCCCGGCAAGAATGAATCCCTGGCCAACAGCCACGTCAATGCCAGGATCATCGCGACAGGTCTGAGCATCAATCAATATGGGCCGTATTGGAAAAAGGTTCTTCCTTTCCGGAAAGCGGCGGGAGGCCTGAATATCGATGTCCGTATCAAGGGAGACGCGCACCGATTCAGTTCGGAAGGATCTGTTGCCGTAAAGAATCTGCATCTGGAATACCCGCAAGTGTTCCACGCTTCTCTCACGCCGAAAGATGCAAGTCTTAACTATGCACTACAGCGCACCCCGTCTGAAATCATCATGGAAAAAATGGCTCTGGTGGTCGATGATTTAAAAATATCGGGAAGCGCGGCCATCAGAGATATCGACAAGAAGGATCCGCTGATTACAGCGAAAGCGTCCTCCTCACGCGTTTCTCTGGAGAAGTTGGGTCCTTTTGTTCCCTATGGAATCATTGCTGAAGGCGTGGCCGACTTTATCAAAACCAATATCAGGGGGGGGAAGTACCAGCTGAAAGAAGGCAGTATCCATGGGAGGATCAGCCAGCTCGCCCATATGGGTGAAAATGAAAATTGCAAAGTTCTTCACGTCAAAGTCGGGGTGGATGAAGGGATTGTTTCGTATGATAAGAACATTCCTGTTATCAGCGGCATCAGGGGTGAACTGGAATTCCTTGGCAGGGACATGTTCCTGCATCATATGACCGGCAAATTCGGAGAATCACCGGTGGCCCTTGAAGGAAGAATTACCGGTTATTGCATGTCCGGACCTTCCGGCTACCCGTTTACCCTGACGATGAATCCCGGACAAAAAGAAGTCGCGTGGCTTCTTGGAATCGACGCGGGCAGTAATTTTGTGTTCACGGGGAAGACGTTTCTCCGGATGACAGGATCGGGAACGACGGATCACTATAGCTTAGATGGCGACTGGGAACTTACGGACGCAACCTATAACTATAAAGATGTTTTCAACAAGCAGCCATCGCAAAAGAATCAGGTTGCTTTCAAGTCCAGCTTCAGATCCGGCGAATGGCAGGTTGAAGCCTTCTCCTTCTGGCTGGCTTCTTTGAGGATAAACGCCGCCGCCAAATACGGGTTCAAAGACAAAGTGATTTCCCATTTCGCCGTTGAATCAAATCCCTTTCAAATGGAGCATCTGCTATCGAATCTGCCGCAAATGGGCAAATATCAGCCGGTCGGGAGCATGCAGTTTGCACTTACAGGCAGCGGCACCGCAGAATCCATTGCAGATCTTGATTTGCAGGGCAATGTCACATTTTCCGGCGTCTCCTTCAGGCCCATTGAAACCTTCAGTCCGATCAGTGTCTTAAAAGGCTCGGTCAGCATCGGCAAAAACAGATTGGACACATCGTTGCTTACAGGAAGAATCGGGAAATCCCCGGTGCAAGGCAGGGCATCATTGCAAAACTTCAGCAACCCGTCTGTCAGTATCAATGTTTCATCAGACCTCCTGAACCTTGAAGATGTCGGATTAATAAGCCCCTCCGGTGCAATCAAGCTGAAAAACTTTACAGGGGATTTTGTTTTCAGGGACAATAAGCTTTTAGTCAACAGGCTGTCCGCCGGGTTGAATCATTCGGTGTTCCATGTGACAGGCAACATGCCGGATGTGAAAAAGCCATTTTTTGATATCCGTGTTACTGCACCTTTTCTCGATACGGATGATATTATTCTTCTGTCCGGTCTCAACGCGCGCCCAAAAAAAGAATCAGCTTCGGACGAGGAGTTGTCCCTGAAAGCCTCTGTTCACGCTCATCGGGGAAAGATATATTCGATTCCCTGCTCAGAGCTCTCGACCGTATTAACCTACAGACAACGGGCCCTGGATGTCCCCGCCTGGGATATGAATGCCTTCGACGGTGCTTTCTCCGGGAAAGGGCAGATTGTTTTTCCCAAAGACGGCGCTGCGAAATACAACATGAATTTTATGATCTCGAAGATGTCGGCAGAACAAATTTTAAAACATGCAGGTTTTGAAAGAGTATCAATCACCGGCACACTGACGATGAAGGGTGATTTGACCGCGGAAGGGGAGGCCCTGTCTGATCTCAAGAAAACGGCAAGGGGAACCGCAACGGTCCTGATGGAAAAGGGCTCCCTGAATAAATTTGCCGTTTTATCCAAGGTGTTCTCCATCCTGAACGTGTCCCAACTGCTGAAATTCCAGTTGCCGGATATGGTCACCGTGGGGATGCCGTTCACGTCGATTAACGGGAAATTCTTCCTCGAGGATGGCATCCTGTCCAGTGACGATCTGTTCATCAAGAGCGATTCCATGAATATATCTGTTGTGGGGACAACCGATATTCTCCGGGAGGAACTGAATCATAATATTGGAATACAACCTCTCCAGACGGTCGATAAGATCGTAAGTTATGTTCCGGTTGCGGGTTGGATCCTTACCGATGACAAAAGGAGGCTGTTGACGCTTTATTTCCATGCGCAGGGGAAATGGAGTGATCCCGTAGTCAAAGCCATTCCTTTCAAGTCCATGTCGAAAGGTCTGCAGGATATTTATAAGAACCTCTTTCATCTGCCGTCCAAGCTGATCACCGACACAGGAGAGGTGCTCATAGGAAGATGATCCGCGCATGCTCCCCGGTTATGTGAAAGCGTATGACATCCTTTAGGAAAAGATTTGCAGCATACATTGGCACCTGCGCATGTTTTTAGCATTGGTAAACATGCGTTGCTTTTTGATATGAAGCCACGGATCGGAGAAATATTGATGGCGGGACAGTTTCTACTTTTCCTCCGTTTTTTTTGCCGGTGGTTCGCTTGAGTCGCTGTTATCCGAGACGGATTTCTTGAAGTTTTTAATTCCCTTGCCCAGGGCCGAACCGATTTCCGGCAGTTTTCCAACGCCGAAAATAATCAGGATAATAACCAGTATAATCAGTAATTCCGGTATTCCTATTCCAAACATATCATTACCTCTTTCGTTTTTGTTTTAAGGCAGGCTCAGGTGAATGACCTGGCCCGGCTTGCCTAAATTATTAAGGGTTTTCCCGTTAAACGATATTCGTACTCCGCCCGCATTGCCTATATCCACGTTAAAATGCGCGGCTTTGTGCGAAACTTTTTCACCGGCCTTGAGCATCGTCTGAAAAGCCGCCTTATCATCAGCCTGAATCCGAATCCAGGTTTCTTCGGTTGCCTGGATAACCACCGTGGATAATTCTCCATCGTGAGGAAGTGCTTCTTGTTTGGCAATTTTCTCTTCAGGGGGAGGTGCATGTTTTTCAGTTTCTTTGGTTTGGTTCTGGTCCGTTGCCTGATCTGACCAGCTTTTCACACTAATTATTTCCACCGCCTGTGGTTGATTATCGTTTGGTTTTGACATCACAGGATTTTCCGGTTTTTGCAGATTAATTTCATTTGGCATGGCAGTGGGCCGTTCTGATTTGGTTGCCGGGGGGACGATGCCTTCCCTTTGATTTTGAACCGTGGTTTTTTGCACGGACTCCTGCACCCGGGTATTCCGGTTGCTGATAAAAAAAGCTGCGCTTGCAAAAACAATGATGATCAACAGGATCCACAGGAGAGCTTTGTATGGTTTCGGCCCGGCGGGCGGTGTTGCCTGACAGGTTTGTTCGGCTTCCTCATCTGCTGCCCGTGCTTGCAGGTTCTTGAGATAATTTTCATAGCGTTGCAGAACCGGACCGCTGTCGATCCCTATGGCATCAGCATATGTCCTGATGAAATTTTTAGAATAGGTCGGGACGGGCAGCACATGAAAATCGCCATTTTCAATGGCTTCCAGATAACGCGCGCTGATTCTCGTTCGCTCGTGCAATTCATTCAGGGTCAGACCTGAACTCTCTCGAGCCTGTTTCAAATCCGCTGCGTTGAAATCGGCGTTGTTTTCTTTCGTCATTAACCTATCACAAATAAACACTTTTTGTTTTGTTTAGCACTATTTTTTTGACAGCGCAACTTTTAAGATTATGCTTACTTTTTCATGCTCTTTGTGTTTTACTTGCACTTCAAAATTTGCATTAAGGAGCCGGTATCGTGATCACAGAGCTGATGGAATTTGCCGGGAATCTTGCCCGTCAGGCGGGGAAGGTTTTGGCGGACAAACAAACAAAACAAAACCGGGTTTATTATAAAGGAAGCATCGATCTGGTGACGGAAGCGGATAAAATGTCGGAGGAGCTCATTTTGACACAGATCAGCCAACGCTATCCTGAACACGGAATCTTATCGGAAGAATCGGCCGCGAAAAATGAGCAGGCGATCATGCGCTGGATCATTGATCCGCTGGACGGCACCACCAATTACGCGCACGGATTTCCGTTTTTTTGTGTTTCGATTGCACTGGAACAGGAAGGAAAGGTTGTGCTAGGCGTTATTTACGATCCGACCAGGGATGACCTGTTTACCGCCACGCTTGCAGGCGGGGCGTATCTCAATGGGAAAAAATTACAGGTTTCTTCTCAGAGCGATCTGTCGCGAAGTCTTCTGGCGACGGGCTTCCCTTATGACATTCGGGTCAGCGCGGACAACAATCTTGACTTTTTTAACGCAATGGTGGTGAGGGTTCAGGCCATCCGGCGTGCCGGCGCCGCCGCGCTGGACCTGGCATATCTTGCCGCCGGACGGTTTGACGGTTTCTGGGAGCTCAAGCTCAAGCCCTGGGACACTGCCGCGGGCTGCCTGATGGTTACGGAAGCGGGCGGTGTCGTTTCCGATCTGACGGGAGGAAAATGGAGCCTTCATTCACCTGCTCTTGTCGCGAGCAACGGCTTGATCCATGAGCAGATGATGAGTGTCCTGAGAAGCTAACTCTAAGCTCATAGTTCATAGTTCATAGTTAATACGGGGTTGTTGCTATGAGCGGCTGGTGGCAGAATATTTCCATGCTCAACAGGGCATTCTGAAAATATATTACCTTTAATTATAATGCCTTGACATCAAGAAGAACATTTCTTATAAATTATTAAATGTTTATTGCTTTTTACGAATCGAGATTCTGAACCAAAAGGTGATGTATGGCGCAACCGCAAATTAATATTCCCATGGATAAAATCAGAGATTTTTGTCTCCGATGGAAGATCGTGGAGTTTGCGTTGATCGGTTCCGTGCTTCGTGACGACTTCAGACCGGACAGCGATATAGACGTGCTGTTAAGTTTTGAGGCAAATGCCGGCTGGAGTCTCTATGATATCGTGGACATGAAGGATGAACTCAAAGCCATGTTTGGTCGCGAAATTGATCTTGTGGAGAAAGAAGCCATCCGCAATCCATATCGTCGTCGTGTCATGCTGACGGACAAAGAGGTGCTTTATGCCGCGTGACGAAAAACGTGATCCGGCATACCTTTGGGATATGCTGGATGCAGCAAAGGCGATAATGGCCTTTGCGACCAATCGCACATTTCATGACTATCAAACAGATAGAATGTTAAGAAACGCCATCGAACGAAATATGGAAATTATCGGCGAAGCTGCAAATCGTATTTCTGAAAGATTTCAAAAAAGTCATACGGAAATACCATGGGGAAGCATTATTGGCCAAAGAAATATTTTGATACATGAATATGGTGAAATCAAGGATGAAAGAATATGGGCTGTTGTGACGAACCGTATTCCAGAACTCATCCAATTCCTCGAGCCGTTGCTTCCAATGAATCCTATCATGGATGATGAACGGCAATAAAACCTTTCACGCAGTTATGAATTTAACAATAACCTTTCTCGTTCTTGGCCCGTCGAACTCACAGAAGAAGATCGACTGCCAGGTTCCTAATATCAGGTTTCCATTTTCAATGATGACCATTTCGGACGCGCCGACCAGCGAGGATTTGACATGCGCCGCGGAATTGCCCTCCGCGTGCCGGTAATTTGAAGATAACGGAACAGCGCGCTCCAGGGCCGCAAGGATATCAAGGGGTACGTCCGGGTCGGCGTTTTCATTGATTGTGATCGCGGCGGTGGTATGGGGTGTATAAACCAGTCCGATGCCTGATTCGATTTTGGCCTCGTGCGCCGCTTTCCGGACAGCCGCCGTGATATCGATCATCTCAAAGCGCGCGCGCGTCTTAATAGAAATCTCTTTCATGGGGAATCCGCTGTTGATGGAGAAGTGTTTCTGATTGCGTTGTAAATGTCGCCGATGATCTCCCGGGAGAGATGCTGCATGGCCCGGCTGGCGGCCTCGCAATATCCCTGCGGCGATGATTCCGGCAGGGGTTCCGTCCGCAAATATTTTTTCTGAAAGATCGTTCTCTTGACGGACGATTTCACTCTGGAATCCTGCAGTGCGATGGTCATTCTGATGACGGCGTTTTTGCCGTTTTGGTCGATGCTGAGCAGAAATTCTTCGATGCCGCCGGAAATGACAAAGCGTCCTTCCTGGGCTTCCTGATAGGAAAAAACGGTCTGGAAAAGACCGCTGCCCGTCATGTCGTCGAGAATCCTGTCGGCAATCATGTCTGCGGGATTGACTGCCCAGCGGGAATAATTAAAGGAGTCTATTTTGTAATCGTCGTTGCGGAAGATCATTCTTGCGGAATTGTATGCGGCGGCAATGGAAAAACGGTTGAATTTGATAGATACCCCAAGTTTGACCGGTTGATTCCAGGAAGATGTCGTGTAATTCAAAATATATCTTTCGACATCATACGGTGGTTTCCCACCTGTGAAACATCCGGTGAGGAGCAAAGAAACCATCACGACAGTGAAGAATGCGCCGGTTGACTTTGTCAGAAAACCTTTCCCCTTTTGTAAAAAAAATCTCATGAGGCAGTTCCTTTCCCTACTCCATAGGCTGTCGCGGCGGTGGCGGTTTTGAGAAGATCAGCTGCGACGGATTTCTGTTTAAGCTCTCTGAAAGCCTTTGGATGTTTTCCGAGGCTATCCGTAAATTTTCCGATGTATCTTCCATATTATTTGAGATGGTTGTAGTTTTCTTTTCGATTCCAGAGAGAATCGCGTCTGTCCGGTCGGATTTTTCGCGCAGATTCAGAGCCTCTATTTCTTTTTTTGTCTGTTGGATCAGACTGCGGGCATCAGACATTACGCCCAGGGCTTCCGTGATGGTTTTATCCACCTTGCCCTGGCCAATCGTTTTGTTGATACTGGCAATGGTCTTGTCGAGATTCGCGGAGGTGGATTCCAGGTTGGCCATGATATTGTTGATTCGTTTTCCTGCTGCGAAATTTTCAATGGCCAAAGCGGTATTTTTCAGGCTGATGGAAATGCCCTTGAAGTCGATGTCCTTGATGTTTTGCATGATGATGCTCGTGTCAGAAAGAAAACGGCTGATTTCCGATTTGCGTGACGGAATGACCGGATAATCCGGTTTAAAATTAAGTTTAGGTGAATTTTCCAGTTCGCCTTCAGAAATCCGGTCGAGTTCGATAAAAACAATACCGGTGATGCCGGCCGTTTTCAGCGAGGCGATGGTCTGGTGCTGCATGCTGCTTTCCAGGTCAATCTTCATGATTACTTCAATCAGGCGGTGATCCGGTGCGACGCCTATTTTCTGAACCGTTCCAATTTCCACCCCACGGTATTTGATGGCGGAATCCACCTGCAACCCCTGGACGGATTCATCAAAATACACCGAGTAGAGGGATCCCTTCATCAGCACTCTGGATGCTCCGACCCAGATGATTGCAGCGGAAAGAATCAGCAGGCCGATCATGACAAAAAGGCCGATTAAAAATTTCGAATTGCTAGTTGTCATAGAACCTCTGTTCAGCGGATGCGGAAGGCAGCTGACGCAGGAAGAAACTTTTCACCCGCGGGTCTGTTGCCTTTTCTTTTAATTCCATGGGTTTTCCTTCGGCAATCATTCCTTTTGCCTCTTTGTCCAACATTAACACTCTATGGGCTATTTTGTAAATAGATTCCAGTTCGTGGGTCACAATCACCATGGTTGTTCCCAGGGCTTCATTGGTCTTGATGATCAGATTGTCCAGTTCCACCGCGGTAACCGGATCGAGGCCGGCGGATAATTCGTCAAAGAAAAGGACACTGGGATCGAGTGCCATGGCCCGCGCAATGCCGGCCCTTTTTCTCATGCCGCCAGAAAGTTCCGACGGATGATGATTTTCATAGCCGGCCAGATTGACCATGCCCAGTTTCATTTTGATAATCTGATCGATGGTGTCGGAACTGAGGTCCGTGTATTCCGAAAGCGGCAGCGCGATATTTTCTTTGATCGTCATCGAGCTGAACAGGGCGCCGGACTGAAAAAGCACGCCGATATTCTGCCGGTAAAGATGGAGATCTTCTTCCCTGGCGTTTATAATATCCGTTCCCTGAAACAAAACCTGCCCGGCGGTGGGTTTTTGCAGACCGATCATGATTCTCAGAAGGGTTGATTTGCCGCATCCCGATTCACCGACAATCACCAGAACCTCCCCTTTATTGACCTCGAAGCTGACATCTTCAAAAACAACATTGTTGCCGAAGCGTGCCGTCAGGTTTTTAACGGTGATAATGGGCGTGTTCTTCGAGGTTTCCAATATTAAAACTCCATCAGATCATTTTACTAAATAATACTGTATCGTTTCACATAATAAAGCATAACGGCAAAAATGGAATCGGTCAACACGATCAGAAAGATTGCAGCGACAACAGCGGAGGTTGTGTATTTGCCGACGTCCTGAGCGCCCGAGCGTACCTGGAATCCTCTCTGGCAGCCTATGGCGGATATCAGCCCTGCAAATACGGCTGCTTTCACCAAGCTGGTGACGACATCGAACACCTGAATCGTTTTCATCGACTGCGTAATGTAGGTTTTTACTGTCAGATCCAGACTGGTGATTCCGATGATCATTCCGCCGAGAATACCGGCAAGATCGGCATAAATGGTCAGGATCGGAACGACAATAACCGTGGCCAGAACCTTGGGGATCGCCAGAAAACGGACCGGATCAAAGCTCATCGTCTGCAGCGCGTCCACTTCCTCGTTAACCACCATGGTGCCGATTTCCGCGGCAAACGCGGATCCGGAACGTCCAGCGACTAAAATGGCCGTCATGATAGGGCCCAGCTCTTTGACCATGGCAAAACTGACCAGTGCGGGCACGTAAATATTGGCACCGAATTGCCTGAACTGCAGATAAGACATGAATGCCATGATCAACCCCATCAGGAGGCCGATCAGAGCGACAATTGGAAGACCATCCACACCTGCCCGCCGGACGTAAAATAGAACATCCTTGCCGCGGAGCGTCCGGGGATGTCTCAAGGTGTAGGCCAGGGCAACAAGCAGTTCTCCGATAAATGTTACAAAGTTGACAAAATCGCGGGCCAGGTAGATCGATGCCTGTCCCATCTGGCTGATCACGCCTTCGCCGGACTTTTCCGCATGAATGGGTAAATGGGTCAGGGCGTCCTCGTGGATGACGCTGAAGATTCCTTTGGCTTCATCACTTAAATTGATTAGCCGGCAGGGAATATTTCTGGAGACTGATTCCTTTTCAATCTGAACCAGGGCCAGGGCCGCGGCGCTATCCAGATAGCAGATTCCTGAAAGATCAAAAGTCATGGATTGTGTTTTTTGCCGCGAAATCTCGCGTTTGATTTCCTCTGTGAAAGCATTCAGGTTTTTCAGACCGAATTCGCCTGTAAGATCAATGAAAAGATTCAAATCTTTCCATTGAAAAGAAATCTTATAATTTGACTGACACTCTTTTTTTAGCGGTTGGGTCATTACAAGGTCTTTATTTTAAGTGTTAATAAGACATATGAAAGAAATTATAATTCTGGAAAGTATTTTTAAGCCGGTCAGTCAATCTTGTCAACATAAAATGAGGAACATTGATTTTCAGGGGGTCTTACACGTTTTGTTCAATCCTGATAAACGTTCCATTGAAGGAATGGAGACAATCGGGGTTTTGTCATGCTCTTGCCCGGAGGAAATAGTTATTAAATCATTTTATAAATCAATATGTTGCAATAATTGTTTGCTGGATATGCAATTCTGGCACGCAAATTTCATTAGTATAAAGGCAAATAAAACAAAAACCCTCAA
>ERZ795049.1936-NODE-1936-length-25498-cov-6.851904_pt1 | contig 25498 bp, 22 predicted proteins | sample MGYA00375133_ERZ795049 | MGnify/ENA primary metagenome ERZ795049 (study PRJEB30178, sample SAMN05720147) | activated sludge metagenome | isolation source: anaerobic digester from wastewater treatment plant | place: Japan | collected 2015-04-20 ... | reverse complement strand
ATATCCTCGGCAAAGTCCACCTGCACCTTGAACAGCTCGCGCATGTCGGGGTCGTGCTCGTAGAGGAGGTAGTAGAGCAGCGGCTCGCCGATGAGCACCACCTTGAGCCGCAGCGGGATGGGCTCGGGCTCCAGCGTGACGGTCGACACCGGGCTCAGCTCCTGGGCCAGAGACTCGATGGCGATGCGGCCGGTGCGCAGGGCGCGCTTGAGCGCCTCCCAGGCGAAGGGCTTTTGCAGCAGCGGCGCCGCCTCGATGATGAGGTAGCCGCCGTTGGCGCGGTGCAGGGCGCCCGCTTTGATGAGGGTCAGGTCAGTGACCAGCGTGCCCATCTCCGAGCGGTACTCGATGGTGCCGAGCAGGTTCTGATAGGTGGGGTTGTCGGCGATCACGATCGGCGCGCCCTGGGTCGTCGTGCGGTCGACGATCAGGTTGACCTCGTAGCGCTCGAGCGACGGCTCAGCCGCCTGCTCCTGCTGCTCGGCGGGGCGAAAGTCCTCCACATTGTCGAGCACGTCTTCCTGCAACGCCTTGAAATAGTCGACGATGTCCTCGTAGCGGGCATACTTGTCGATCAGCTCCTGCACGTGGCGACCGGCGGCGAACGCGGCCACCTGGCGGTTGAGCTGCCTGGCCTCGGCGATGATGGCCTTCTCGGCCTGGCTCAGCTCGCGCACCGCGGCCCCCAACTGCTCCTCGAGGTAGGCCAGGTTTCGCTGGATCATCTCACGTTGTTCGGCCGGCAGCTTGTGGAATTCCTCCGGGCTGATCGGCTTGCCGCCAGCCACCGGCGCAAAGCCGATGCCTTCGGGAGTCTTGACCATGGCGATGCCGCGCTGCTCGGCCAGGGCGCGCACCTTGCCAAGGACCTCCTCCTGGCGCCCGCGCACCTTCTGCTGGATGGCCTGCGTGTGCGCCTCGTAATCCTCGCTCTCAAACGCCGCCAGGATGGCCGTGCGCAGCCCGGCGATGAGCTGCTTCACGTCGGCGCGCAGCGCGGTGCCCATGCCGGCCGGCAGGCGCAGCGCGCGGGGGCGGCGCGGGTCGCGGAAGTTGTGCACATAACACCAATCATCGGGCACCGGCTGCTGCGCCGCCTCGCGCACCAGGAAGCGGTCGACAGTCGTCGTCTTGCCGATGCCGTTGGGCCCCAGCGCGAACATGTTGTAGCCCGGCGAGCGCACCTGGATGCCGAAGCGAATGGCCTCGACGGCGCGGGGCTGCCCGATGATCTCGCTAAGGTCGGGCAGGTCGGCCGTGGTCTCGAAGGCGAACTGGGCGGGGTCGCAGCGCCAGCATAGTTCCTCGGCGGAGAGGGCGCAGGATTCTGTGGTGGACATGGCCAAACCTCTCTCTGGCAAACGGCGGATAGCAGGCGGCACGAAAGGCGCGGGCCTGCGTGTGGTATAGCACAGTAAGTATGCACTGTCAAAGGGTTCTTGGCCGAGCGAGTATGTCCCATAGCCGTTGGGAGCTCTTGAACCAAAGGCCACAAAGGGCTTTGGGTGCCTCCCTCGCCCCTTGTGTCCTTTGTGGTGATCGGCCCTCGTCGGTTGCCGACGATTCTGAGACCCGTGCCGAGCGCACGGCCCGGTGGTGGGCAGAATGAAACAATACTTGGCCGCTGCCTGTCTAATCGGTGAGGAAACCACAGGTGGGTCTGGAGGCCGGCGATGGCGGATGAGGGGGCACTCAAGGTCTTTGGCTATGTGCTGCAGCCCGGGAGCGGCGCGGGCATCGCGGGGGCGGTGGTGCGCATCTACCGCCAGGTGGGCGACCGCTGGCAACGCCTGGCTACCCGCGCCACCGACGCGCTGGGCTACTGGGAATGCGAGGCCGGCGGCCCCGTGCAGGCCCTGCGCATCACCGAAGAGAACCCTCCCGACCATGGCGATGCCGGCTGGCCCAGCGTGCCCCTGGGCGCCCTGGCCCGCGGCCTCAACGCCGTGCACTGGCCCCGCCCCGACCTGACAATCGGCGGACCGGTGATCTTTTACGACCTTTCGTTCAAGCTCATGGCCCGCCTCTGCTCTGGCAATGGAGCCGCCTGACCGACAAGGCTATCCTGGCCACGGGAGCTCTTGAACCACAAAGTGTTCATGAGCGCGACGCTCACCACTGCGCAGGAAAACGCCCACAAGGGGCTAGGCTACGTGGGGTTCCGCCGCATTTTCACAGCAGGCCACAAAGGGCTCTGGGCGCTCCCCTTGCCCCCTTTGTGCCCTTCGTGGTGATCGGCCCCCATCGGTTACCGAAGATTCTGGGACATACCCCGAGCCGCCCTCTTTCTTGCCCCTTCACCGCGGCGAGTGTATAATGCCCGCGCCGTCGGATTTCGCCCAACCTCTGGAGGATTTCCCGGTGCTGCTCTACCTCGCTCCCCATCTCGACGATGCCGTCCTCTCCTGTGGTGGGCTCATCCACCGCCAGGCGCAGGCCGGCCACGACGTCCTCGTGCTCACCGTCTTTGCCGGCGACCCGCCACCCGGCCCGCGCTCGGGCTTTGCCGCACTGCTGGCCCAGCTCTGGGAGGCGCCCGAGGAGCCGATGGCCGTGCGCCGCGTTGAGGACCAGGCCGCCCTGGCGTCGCTGGGCGCCCGCTGGCAGCACTGGGCCTACCCCGACTGCATCTTCCGCAGCGACCCGGAGAGCGGCGAGTTCTGCTACCCCATCCGCGACGCCATCTTTGGCCAGGTGCACCCCGCCGAGCGCGCGGCGCTGGTCGATGAGCTGGCGGCGCGGCTGGCCGAGTCGTGCCGCGAGTGGCAGCCCGAAGCGGTCTACTCGCTGCTCACCGCTGGCCATCATGTGGACCACCAGCTCCTGCAATGGGCCTCGCGCCGCCTCGAGGGCGCGGGTTGGGACCTGCGTTACTATGAGGACTATCCCTACGTCGAGGACCCCGCCTGCCTGGAGGCGGCGCTCCGCGAAGCAGGCGGTGAGTGGCGGCCCGAACTCGAGGCGCTCTCCGAGGCCGACCTCGCAGCCAAGCTCGACGCGGTGGCCTGCTACGGCTCGCAGCTCGGCGTGCTATTTGGCGGCGAGGCAGAGATGCGTGCGCGGGTGAGCGCCTACGCACGGTCGCTGGTGCCGGGCAGCAGCGGCGCCGCTGAGCGCTACTGGCGGCCGCTGGAACATCGGCCAAGCACTGATGACAGGGAAGCTGTCAACGGATTAGAGGAGCGGATTGAACGGATGCGCCCGCCGCGGCGACAAGCAATCCCTTCACTCCGTTCCGGAGATCGGTTGACAGCTCCGCCTTCCTATTACTTGACTACTGTCCTGTCAGCCAGCGAGGCGTGCCGGTGAAGCGTTCGGCCTTGCTACAGGCGCTGGTCTTTGTTGCGGGCGCGTCGTCGCTGGCCGTGGAGATGTGTGCGTCGCGGCTGCTCGCGCCCTACTTTGGCGATTCGCAGCTCGTGTGGGCGGTGCTCATCGGCCTCATCCTGCTCTACCTGACTGTGGGGGCGATGCTGGGCGGGCGCTGGGCCGACCGCCGGCCGCAGCCCGCGGCGCTGGCGCAGGTGGTCATCTGGGCGGGCGCCTGGGTGGGGCTGGTGCCCGTGCTGGCGCGGCCGGTGCTCGGCGTGGCCGCGGCGGGCTGGGCAGGGCTGCAGGTGGGCCTCCTGGCCGGCGCCTTTATCGGCGCGCTGGCGCTCTTTGCCCCGCCGGTGCTGCTCCTGGGGGCGGTGTCGCCCTATGCCGTGCGCGTGGCCATCGCCGCGGTCGACGACGCCGGGCGCACCGCGGGGCAGATCTCGGCGCTGGCGGCGGCCGGCTCCATTGTAGGCACGCTGGCGCCGGTGTTCCTGCTCATCCCGCTCGTAGGCACGCGGCGCACGCTGCTGGCCATCGGCCTGGGCCTGGTGCTGCTGGGCGGCGCGGCGCGCTGGGCCTGGGAGCGGCGGGGGGCCTGGCTCACGGCCGGGTTGATTGCCAGCCTCGCGGCGGCGTGGTGGCTCAGCGCCGGCGGGGCGGTGCGCGCTGCGGCCGACTTGGTGTACGAAGGGGAGTCGTCGTACAACTATATCCGCGTGGAACAGGCCGGCTCCGAGACGCACCTGCTGCTCAACGACGGGCTCGGCCTGCACTCGATCTATGACCCCGGCGCTATCCTCACCGGCCACCTCTTCGACTATTTCCTGCTCGCGCCGCACTGTGCCGCGCAGCCCGCTGAGCGCCCGCAGCCGCGGCTGGCGATCATCGGCCTGGCGGGGGGCACGGTGGCACGGCAGTACACCGCAGTGTATGGGCCGGTGCCCATCGACGGGGTGGAGCTCGACCCCGCGATCATCGACGTGGCGCGCCGCTACTTCGGGCTCGATCAGCCCAACGTGCGCGCTGTGGCCCAGGATGGCCGCTACTTCCTGGCCCACAGCGCCGAGCGCTACGATGTGGTGGCCGTCGACGCCTACCGCCCGCCCTACATCCCGTTTCACCTGACGACGCGCGAGTTCTTTGCCGAGGTGCGCGCCCACCTGACGGATGACGGCGTGCTGGCGATCAACGTGGGCCATACCGGCGCCGACCGGGCGCTGAGCGAGGCCCTGGCCGATACGGTGCACGCCGTCTTTCCCTCGGTCTATCTGATCGACGCGCCGGAGGACTATAATGACCTGCTCGTGGCCACGGCCCAGCCCACCGATGTGGACACGGTGCGCGCCCACCTGCGGGCGCTCCGCGACCCAACGCTGGCCTCGGTTGCGGCGCGTGTCGTCGACCGCATCGAGCCCTGGCCCACGCAGCGCGCCGTGTTTACCGACGACCGCGCGCCGGTCGAGCAGACGGTGCACGGCATGATCGCCCGCTACGCCATGGCATGGCTGCGCGGGCAAGCGGAGGAGTATCAACCATGAGAGTCGCCGCGCCCATCGGCCGCACCTTCCTGGCCCTGTCGGTCTTTTTGGCCGTGCCTGCGGCCATCGTGCTGCTGGGCTTCCACGCGCTGGGGCCGTGGTTTGTGGCCCAGCAGTACGCCCAGCCCGGCTTTCCCCCAGCCGAGCGTTACCAGCCGGCTGAGCGCCTGGCGCTGGCGCAGGAGACGGTGCGCCTCCTTACCTCGCCCAATGGCGAGGAGGGGCTGCGAGCACTGCGGCGCGGCAGCGAGCTGGTGTACAACGACCGTGAGGTCGGCCACCTCGTGGACGTCATGAAGGTGCTGGGCGCGATGCGCTGGCTGCTGGCCGTGACCGGCGCCATCTGGCTGGGGTCGCTCGGCGTGGCGCTGGCCAGGCCGGCCTGGCGGCGGTCGCTGGCGCGCTCGACCTTCTGGGGCAGCGTGGCCCTGCTGGCGGTGCTGGCGGGGCTGTTGATCGCCGCCCTGCTGGCCTTCGACACGTTCTTCATCCGCTTCCACGAGGTGCTCTTTGCCGCCGACACCTGGACCTTCGACTATGCCGACTCGCTGATCCAGTTCTACCCCGTGCAGTTCTGGATGAGCTTCTTCTACACCCTGGGCGCGGCCATCGTAGTGGGCGACCTGGCCGTGGCCGTGGCGGCGTTCGCCTGGCTGCGGCGCACCCCGGCGGCGGCGCGGCCATGATCACGGCTGAAGAGGCGCGGGCATACTACCAGGGCGCCGATGCGGCGCACGATTTCGAGCACGTGCTGCGCGTACTGCGGCTGGTCGAGCGCATCGGCGCGGCCGAGGGCGCCGACATGGTGCTGCTGCGCACGGCGGCGCTGCTGCACGACGTGGCCCGCGCCGCCGAGCACGCCGGCGGGCCGTGCCACGCGCAGGCGGGCGCCGCGCGGGCGCGGGAGATCCTGCGCGGCCACGACCCGGCGCGCGTCGAGGTGGTCGCGGCGGCCATCGCCAGCCACCGCTTCCGCTCGGGCCGGCCGCCGCAGAGCCTGGAGGCGCGCGTGCTCTTTGACGCCGACAAGCTCGACGCCATGGGAGCCATTGGCATCGCCCGCGCCTATGCACTCGCCGGCGCCATGGGCCAACGGCTGTGGGCCGAGGTGCCGGCCGGCTATGCCGGTCGCACGCCTGACCAGGGGCGCGCCGATTTCGCCGCCGAGGAGCATACCCCGGTGCACGAGTACGTCTTCAAGCTCGCGCGCCTGAAGGATACCCTCTTCACCCCCACCGCGCGCCGCCTCGCCGAGGGGCGGCACGCCTTCATGGCCGAGTTCTTTGCGCGGCTGGATCGCGAAGTCGCCGGCGAGTGGTGAGCCCGGACTCCCCAACTTGTTGGGGCCGTGCCGCCCGACCAGTTGGGGAGTCCGGGCCGGGACTCCCCAACTTGTTGGGGCTGAGGCCGCCCGAACAAGTTCGGGAGTCCGGGCTGGGAGTCCAAGTCGTTGGGGCTGTGCCGCCCGACCAAGTTCGGGAGCCCGGGCTGGGAGTCCAAGTCGTTGGGGCTGTGCCGCCCGAACAAGTTCGGGAGCCCGGGCTGCGAGCTGGGACTCACTACGCTAGCGCTGCAGCCGCGTGAGCGTTGATCTCGGTCCTGCAATCTGCAGCCCGGCCGCCTCGAACGCTTTCCAGTCCTCGATGTCATAGGTGTATACGGAGCACAACCCAGCCATCAATGCGGCGGCCGCATGGCGCGCGTCGTGGATGCGCCGCGCTGTAAGCCTGTATGCCGTGGCCAACTCGAGTGCGCGCAGAGCGACATCGAGCCCTTCGTTGAGCACCCGGATCGCAGATGGATCCTCGACGAGAAGACGGACGGCGATGCTGGCCTCCTCTGGTCGGTGACGCGGCAGTGCTCTCTCCCATGTCAGCGCACCGTACACCTCACTCAGGATTCCCGGCGTTGTGCAAGCCTCTACAGCGCCATGTCGCGCCGCCTCCACCAGAGCAAGTGCCTCGGCATGCCTCGGGTCTCCTTTGAGGAGAGCGGCGATGAACATGCCTGCATCGAACAGGGCCGGGCCTGACGGACTACTCGTAGACTGCATCTTTCCAGCCCTCTGGCACGGATCCCTCAAGTGTCGGCAACGGCTTGAGGCGAGGCGAAGGCTTGATGGCAACCATCTCGCCTTCCGGCAGACGCACCATCAGCACCTCCTGCCGCTTGACCACGTCTCGCAGCACCTCCTCCAGGGAGCGCCCTCTGAGGTCATCGAGTACAATTGTCCTATTCGCCATGGTGCCTGTGCCCTCCTGCCATCACATACGCGCCTTCTGCCGCTTCCCATCGTTGCCGCCGGCTTGCTGTCCCTGCGATGCTTTCGTCAGCTGACCTGTCTCATTACTTGATTCTAGCATGTTGGGGACGGCAAAGCAAGCACCGGATTCCCCAACTCCTCAACTTGTTGGGGCCGTGCCGCCCGAACAAGTTCGGGAGTCCGGGCCTCCGGGCTGCGCCTACACCCACTCAAAATCGGCGAGAAAGTGGCGCAGGAGCGCGGGTGCCTGGGTGATGCGCACACCGCGCAGGGCCTCCACGTGTCTGGCCACCTGGCCGGCCACCTCGGCGACATAATCCAGGTGACTGCGCGTGTAGACGCGGCGCGGGATGGCCAGGCGCACCAGCTCGAGCGGCGGGTGGTGCGTCTCGCCGCCGGCCGGGTCATCGTGGGCGAACATCAGGCTGCCGATCTCGACGGTGCGCACGCCGCCTTCGAGGTAGAGCATGGCCGCCAGCGCCACGCCGGGGAACTGCGCCGGCGGGATGTGCGGCAGCAGGCGGCCGGCGTCGATGTACACGGCGTGGCCTCCGGTAGGCTCGTAGATGGGCACGCCCGCCGCAACCAGCGCCTGGCCGAGGTGGCGCGTATGCGCCACGCGGTAGCGTAGATACTCCTCGTCGATCCCCTCGCGCAGACCCTCGGCGATAGCCTCCAGGTCGCGCCCGGCCAGACCGCCGTAGGTGATAAAGCCCTCGTGCAGGATCAACTGCTGCGACACCCGCTGGTAGAGCGCCTCGCTGCGCATGGCCACCAGGCCGCCGATGTTGACGATAGCATCCTTCTTGGCGCTCAAGATGCAGCCATCGGCACAGGCAAAGACCTCGGCGACGATCTCCCTGACCGACTTGGCGGCGCAGCCCGGCTCGCGCTGCTTGATGAACCAGGCGTTCTCAGCGAAACGACAGGCGTCGATGAAGAAGGGAATGCCATGGCGGTGGTAGACCTCGGCGGTGGCGCGGATGTTGGCCAGCGAGACCGGCTGGCCCGCCGCCGAGTTGTTGGTGATGGTCGTCAGGCCGACGGGGATGCGCTCCGGGCCCACCCGGCCGATGAACGCCTCGAGCGCCGCCAGGTCCATGTCGCCCTTGAAGGGAAGGTCCGCCGCCGGATCGCCGGCCTCCGGCACCACCAGGTCCACCGGATGGCCGCCCAGGGCCAGGACGTTGGCCTGCGTGGTGTCAAAGTGGCGGTTGTTGGGCACGGCCTGGCCGGGCCGCACCAACGCGGCAAAGAGCACGCTCTCGGCGCCGCGCCCCTGGTGCGTGGGCACAAAGTAGGGAAAGCCCAAGACATCGCGCACGGCCTCCTGCAGCGCGTAGAAACTGCGCGCTCCGGCGTACGACTCGTCGCCGCGCAACAGCGCGCTCCACTGCCGGTCGCTCATGGCGCCCGTGCCCGAGTCGGTGAGTAGGTCGATCAGGACGTCCTCGGCGGGGATCTTGAACAGGTTCAGCCCGGCCCTGGCCAGGATGCGCTCGCGCTCCTCGCGCGTGGTGCGGCGGATGGGCTCGACCATCTTGATGCGGAATGGCTCGACGAAGGGGATTGGCATTGCGGATCCTCCTGTGTAGAGTCGACATTGACCCCGTGGAGGCCCGGCCGCAGCAGTGCCGCCGGGTCAGCGGAAGCGTACTCTCTCCGCCGCCTGCGATTCTAGGCCAGGCGCCGCCTGGGGTCAATTATGGCCCATTGACAAGGGGCACTTTTTGGCGTACAATGCCCGTGAAGGATACCCCCCAGGGGTAGAGGGGTCAGATGGAACGGCAAGTCAGAGACGATGCGCTGCGGCGCCTGCGCAGCATCGAAGGGCACATCCGCGCGATCCAGCGCATGCTGGAAGAGGAGCGCTGCTGCGCCGACGTGGTGCGGCAGACGCTCGCCGTCAAGCGTGCCCTCGATCGGGTAAGCCAGTTGCTGGTGGCCAGCCACCTGCGTAGCTGCCTGTGCGCCGCTGCGGAGGATGGCGTTGACCAAGCCCGCGAGCGTACGGTCCGCGAATTGCTCGACATCCTCGAGCTGTCGGACCGGCTCTAGTGGTGCTGTCACTATGCCGTACGAACCTGGCCAGCCGCTTCGTACGGCATAGTGACAAAGTACTACTTGGATCATTCTCGAGGAGGCACTAGATGGCCAAGGAGATTCTCAACGTCCCCAGCATTTCGTGCATGCACTGTGTGCGGCGCATCACTCAGGCCCTGGAAGAGGTCCCCGGGGTGCAGAGCGTGCAGGCCGACGCCGCCACGAGGCTAGTCACAGTGAGCTACGAGGGCGCCGACACGCCGGCCCGCGTGCGCGCGACGCTGGAGGAGATCGGCTACCCGGCGGTGGGATAGAGAACTGGGAGCACGAAGGATACGAGGCGGTCCAAAGGGCGCGAAGACGGCCTCCTGGCCGTCTGAGGCCTCTTCAGAGCAACGTACGCCCTTCGGTGATGTCTGACTGAGCGCGTTTCCTCTTCGCGTCGTTCGCGCCGCTTCGCGACCTTCGTGCTCCGGAGGTTCCTCCAGTTCCCTCAGTTCCATGACAGAAGAGGTTCTCATGGAGAAGCAAGCATCTTTGCCCGTGCTGGGCATGACCTGCGCCAACTGCGCCCTGGCGATCGAGCGCGCACTGCTCAAGCTCCCAGGGGTGCACGAGGCCGCGGTCAACCTGGCGCTGGAACAAGCGACCATCCGCTACGAACCGGCCGCGCAGCCACTCTCGGGTCTGATCCGTGCGGTGGAGGATGCCGGCTACCGGGTCGTGGTTGAGCATATGGAGCTGCCCATCCAGGGCATGACCTGCGCCAACTGCGCACTGGCCATCGAACGGGCGCTGGCCCGGCTCGACGGCGTGGTGACGGCGACGGTCAATTTGGCGACGGAGCGGGCGGCGGTCGAGTACGTGCCCACGATCACCGGCCGGGCGCAGATGGTGCGCGCGGTGCAGGATGCGGGCTATGGCGTCATCGAAGCGGCGGCCGATGGCCCGGCGCGCGATGTGGAGCTGGAAGCACGCGAGCGCGAGGTGCGTGGCCAGCGGCGCAAGCTGCTCTGGAGCGTGCCCCTGACCCTGGCCGTGATGCTGCTCTCGATGCTGCCCGATATGGGCCTGCTGCCCGACTTTGCCCTGCGGCCACTGCTCCTGCTGGCCCTGGCGACGCCGGTGCAGTTCATCATCGGCCGCCAGTTCTACCGCGGCGCCTACAAGGCGCTGCGCAACCGTGCGGCCAACATGGACGTGCTCATCGCCCTGGGCAGCTCGGCGGCCTACCTGTACAGCCTGGCCACCACCTTTCTGCTGCCCGGCCCGCTCTTTTACGACAGCGCGGCGACCATCATCACCTTGATCGTCTTGGGCAAGTACCTCGAGGCGCGCGCCAAAGGGCGCGCCTCCGAGGCGATCCGCAAGCTGATGGGCCTGCAGCCGCGCACCGCCCGCGTGCTGCGCGACGGCGCCGAGGTCGACGTGCCGGTGGAGACGGTCGTGCCCGGCGATGTGGTGCTGGTGCGCCCCGGCGAAAAGGTGCCGGTCGACGGTATGGTGCGCGAGGGGCGCTCGACGGTGGATGAATCGATGATCACCGGCGAGAGCCTGCCGGTGCTCAAGGGGCCGGGTGACCGCGTCATCGGCGCCACGGTGAACCGCCAGGGCCTGCTGCGCTTTGTGGCCACCAAGGTCGGCAAAGACACCGTCCTGGCGCAGATCATCCGCCTGGTGCAGGAGGCGCAGGGCTCCAAGGCGCCGATCCAGCGCCTGGCCGACCGCGTGGCGGCGGTGTTCGTGCCCGCGGTCGTCTCGATCGCCGCGCTGACCTTTGTGGTGTGGACGTTCGTGCTGCCTGCTGTGCTCGGGCCGGGGGCGCTCGTCTTCGGTATGCCGCTGGGCTTTACCCGCAGCCTGCTGAACACCATCGCCGTCCTGGTCATTGCCTGCCCGTGCGCCCTGGGCCTGGCCACGCCGACCGCCATCATGGTGGGGACGGGCAAGGGCGCCGAGATGGGCATCCTGATCAAGAGTGGCGGCAGCCTCGAACGCGCCGGCCAGGTGACGGCGGTGGTGCTCGACAAGACGGGCACGCTGACCCGCGGCGAGCCGGCGGTCACCGACTTGCTGCCGGCGGCCGGCGTGGCCGAGGACGAGCTCCTGCGCTGGGCGGCCGGCGCCGAACGCGGTTCGGAGCACCCGTTGGGCGAGGCTATCACCCGCCTGGCCGAGGAGCGCGGGCTCGCCGCCACGGTGCCGGAAGAGTTCGAGGCCGTCGTGGGCCAGGGGCTGATCGCCCGCGTCGCCGGGCACCGCGTGCTGGTGGGCAGCACAGCGCTGCTCGCGGCGGAGGGCGTTGCCCTCGGCGACCTGGAGCCCGCGCTGCGATCGCTGCGCCACCAGGGCAAGACGGCCGTGGCCGTCGCCGTTGATGGGCGGCTGTGCGGCGCCATTGGCATCGCCGACACGCTCAAGGCCACCTCTCCGGCAGCGGTGGCCGAGATGAAGCGGCTGGGCCTGCAGGTAGTCATGCTCACCGGCGACAACCGGCAGACGGCCGAGGCCATCGCGGCGCAGGCAGGCATCGAGCGGGTGCTGGCCGAGGTGCTGCCCGAAGACAAGGTCAACCAGGTCAAGGCGCTGCAGGCCGAGGGCCATGTGGTCGCCATGGTGGGCGACGGCATCAACGATGCGCCCGCGCTGGCGCAGGCCGATGTGGGCATCGCCATCGGCACCGGCACCGACATCGCCATCGACGCCGCCGACATCACGCTGATGGCGGGCGACCTGCAGGGCGTCGCCGGGGCCATTGCGCTCTCCAAGGGGACGCTCGGCACCATCCGCCAGAATCTGTTCTGGGCCTTTTTCTACAACGTCGTCGGCATCCCGGTAGCGGCGCTGGGGCTCCTGAGCCCCATGGTCGCGGCCGCGGCCATGGCCCTGAGCTCTGTCTTTGTGGTGACCAACTCGCTGCGGCTGCGCGGCTTCAAGCTACGCAGGCCCGTGCCCGGCACGTAGCACACGCCCGGTTCGGGCCCCTCAAGGGGGGTTTTTGGGGGTTGATCGGCCCTGCTGGCCGCCCATGGCGCGCCCGCGGGCGCGCCATGGGCGGCCAGCAGGGCCGATCAACCCCCAAAAACCCCTTCCTGTGTCTGACCGCTGCCCTGGGGCCGGTTGTCAGAAGTCCGGAGAGGATGTACAATCAGGGCCAGTTCGGCAACGATAGCGACCCATGCTTCGCACGACAAGGAGCTGGCTGCGGTGAACCCCGGGGAACTCGTCGTTCGATTGGCCCGCGTGCGGCACTTTCGTGGCCTCTCACCCTCAACCCTCCATGCCATTGTGACGGCAGGCAGCATCCGGCGCTACACGGCCGGCTCGATGATCTTTATCGAGGGCGAGCCGTGCGCCGGCATGTTTGTGCTGCTCTCGGGCAAGGTGCATCTCACCCGCTCCTGCCCGCAAGGCAGGACGATGCTCCTCGCCGAGATCGAGCCCGTGATCATGTTCAATGAGGTGCCGCTGCTGGATGGGGACTCCAACCCTGCCAGCGCGACAGCCGTGCGCGACTGCCTGACGTGGCACATGGGCCGCGAGGCTTTCGAAGCGCTCCTGCAGCGCCGGCCCGAAGCGGGCATGCTGCAGGTGGCGCTGGGCTTGCTGAAGGTGCTGGCGGCTCGCAACCGCTCGCTCATCTCACGCTGTACGGGCCTATCCTTCTCCTCGGTGCTGGCGCGCACGGCCAGGCTGCTCGTCGACCTGAGCGACAAAGGCCAACACACGATCCAGCGACGCGAACACACCATCGCCGACATGGCGGCCCGCGTCGACACGGCCCCGGCTGTGATCTCGCGCTCGCTCAGCCTCCTCCATGCAGAAGGCCTGATCGATTGTACGCGCACCGAAATCACCGTCCTCGATGTGCAGGCGCTGGCAACCGTCGATAGCGCCGAGCCGATCATGCACATCGACTGAACGTGCACACCCCCCATGCGCGCCCCAACTGACCTCCCGCCCGCCACCCGCGGCATTTGACCAAAGTAGAAGACTCTTGGCGTGACTTGTGATATCCTGCACATGAGCCGACTCTGCGCGGACCTCAGAGCCGGCTGGAGATCCGTGGCCCGGTGGCCCCGTGGGCGGGCTGCACCGGCCTTGACGGGCAACAACGGCCCTTGCCACACTCCACCCGTCAGGGCCTGTGTGGCAACCCCTCCGCGGCCCGAATCACCTGGGCGACGCAAAGCTGCTGCGAAAGGAGGTCTGCCGGGGCGCCAGACGTGAGATCTCTACGAGAATGGAGTATGGCAAGTGCAGTATCAATCATCACACCTTTGTGAGAGAGGAGGCCTGCTGAGGTGAGAGGCAAAATCGTAAGCGGCGGCATTGTGCTGTTCGTGCTCATTGTGGCACTGGCAGCCTGCCAGGCCGCGCCGACCGCCGCCCCCACGCCGGTGCCGCCCACGTCCCAGCCCGTAGCGACAGCGGTACCAGCGACACCCGTCCCGCCGGAGCCGACCGCCGAGCCAGCGCCGGCTGTTGTGCGCACGGTGCGCTACGACGAGGCGACGGCGAAGCAATTGTGGGAAACGGGGCCGCACAACAACGAGTACGATCTCTACAGGGGGCCGAACACCTACTGCGCCATGTGCCACTCGCCGCAGAACTTTGACCCCGCGGCCAAGGTGAACAAACCGCCCAACTGCTGGTCGTGCAAGTTCCCGACCGACAAGGAAGTGCGCATCTCGCCGAACGCCCCGCTGATCGCCGAAGACCAGTGGGCCAAGATCAACTGCGATGTCTGCCATCCGGAAGGCAAGGGGCCTGAGCTGGCCGTCTGGAACAACGGCACCGGCGAATACGTCCCGGTGGCGACGACGACCCAGCTCTGCGAAAAGTGCCACACCGACAGCTTGGGTGGCTCGCGCCACAAGATCCGCCTCGGTGGCGGCGCGCACTCGAACCAGATCACGACCACCGTCTACCGGCCGGAGCTCTGCACCGACTGCCATGATCCTCACTCGGGCGAAGCAAGCTGCTCCAACTCCGAATGCCATACCGATATCCTCAAGCCCGAGAAGGAGATCAAGGGGCACGATGCGGACCACGCCAAGGTAACCTGCGTGGCCTGCCACGACGCCTCGGGCATGACGCTCGGTTTCGATGAGGCCAGCAACACGTGGGTGAGCGGCACCAGCGAAGTATCCAAGTCTGGGGTGCTCACTTTCACGGCCGCGTACTCGCACGACTTTAAGAAGGGCGTGGACTGCGCGCGTTGCCACTTTGAGGCGAACCCCTGGAATCTGTCGGTGCCGACGCCTGCAGCCCCGGCCAGGCCGGCAAGCTAGGTCGTCGAGAAGGCGGTATCCTGTCGAACGGCAGGGCCTCTGAGGCCAAGCGGCCTCAGAGGCCCCCTCCGGCGCGGCTCGCCGCTCGAGTCGGCGCCTGTGGAATTCGTATCCTGATCGCCTCTTTCCACCTGGGGGGGACATAATGAGGAGCATGTCGCGTATGATGGAACGCCAGGCACCGCTATTGGCGCTTGCAGCATTGCTGTTGTTGTGTGGTCTGGCGCTGAGTGGCTGTGCGCTGGTGCCTGTGCCGCCCGCGGCGGAGGCGCCGAGCCCGACGAAGGCTCAGAGCGGCGCGGCCACACCCGTCGTCGCACCGACTGCCGCCTCCTCAGGCGACGCCACGACACCAGGCGAGCCTGCAGCGCCCGCCGACGCGGCAACGCTGCTCCACACCGCCTGGCAGAAGAGCGGCCACGCTGACTCGTTCGTGGCCGAAAGCAACGGCCAGAACAACGAGTGCGCGCGCTGCCATTCGCCCTGGAACTGGTTGCCGACCCTTTCGGCCGATCTGCCCATGAACTGCACAGCCTGCAAGTTCAACCTCCCCGACCCTGAGCCGATTCCCCAGGCCGAGTGGAAATCGGTCGGCTGCGAAGTATGCCACCGGGTTGAGGGCGAGATTGTGGAGCCCGAGCCCGCCTGGCTGAACTCGCTGGTGGCGCAATTCGAGACCGCCACCGATCCCTGGGAGCCGGTGCAGTCGGCTGCGGAGCTGTGTGAGAAATGCCATCGCGACTATGGCACGCAGCACGCCGCGCGCGACCTGGGCACGAGCGTACACCAGGGCTTTGACTGCATCCAGTGCCATGATGCACACTCGGCCGAGGCCAGTTGCATCGCGGCAGGCTGCCACCCCGATACGCTCCAGCCGGCGACGCCGATTGCCGGGCACGACAAGGACCACGCGAACGTCACCTGCGTGGCCTGCCATGATGCTTCAGGGTCGACGGTGGGGCCGGCTGAGGACAAGACCTGGACGCCTTTGCGCGACGCTTCCATGCCGGGCCAGACGGGCCAAGTGCCCTATCTGTCGCACAATCTGCAACGCACGGTCGACTGCGCCCGTTGCCACTTTGCCGGCAACCCCTGGCAACTGCAGGCCGACAAGCACTAATCGTTGGAAGGAGCTGCACATGCGAGCCTTGACGAGGCGTCTCGCATTCCTATTCCGCTCGACCGAAGGGCTGGTGCTCACGGCCATCGCCGCGATCGCGCTCACCACGGCCATCTGGAGCACGCTCTCTGGCCCCCTGGCCGAATGGGGCATCGGTGGCGTGGTGGCGCGCCTGTTGGGCATGCGCCTGCTGGCGGCGGAGCGGGAAGGCCGTATCATCATGCTCTACCACACCATCGCCATGGCGGTGGTGGCCATCGAAGTCTACCTGATCACCGATCTGATACCCATGAAGGACCAATGGCGGCCGATGATCAATGGCACCATCACCGTCGGCTATATCATGTCGCTGGTGTTTGGCCTGCTCTTCGCCTACTTTGGCCGCAACTGGGCCTTTCACGGCCTGTTCCTCTTTGGGCAGTCGCTGGTCTTCTTCTCGGGGCTGATGCTGACCGTGGCCCTCTGGCCCTGGCAGAAGGAGTACCGCGTCAAGGATCCCGACTATGCCCATGGCCCCGGCGGCCTGGACCTGGAGCGGCTGGCCCTCTTCGCCATGGCCGTGGCCACCCTGGGCTCGGCCCTCTTCGGCGCGGTGCCCGGCTCCTACCTCGGCAACGGCTTTGAGACCTTTATGGCCGAGAACGTGGTCCGTGAGCCCTTCAAGACGCCGCTGCAACTGGCGGTGATCGGCCACCTGCACATCATGCTCACCCTCATCGCTGTGGCTGCGTTGCTCATCATCGGCCGCTGGTTCGACTTTCGGGGCCGGCTGCACAAAATCGCCATGCCCCTGCTGATCATCGGCACCGTCATCATCACCATCGGCGTGTGGATGGTGGTGCCCACCGAAGAACTGGCCCACTTTATCATCTACGGCGGCTCGGTGTTCGTGCTCCTGCCAGGCGCGCTGCTGGTGGGTTTCGGTTGGAACAAGCTGATCACCCAGGGAACAGCGGCCCAGGGCAAGACCAACCTGGTGCAAAAGCTGCGCGCCCTGCTCGCAGACCCCCTCCGCTTCGGAGCCCTGTGGCAGATGGTCTATATGAACTTTGTGGTGACCTTCGTCGGCCTCTTCATGGCGGCCCGCCTGGACAAGGTGATCAGAGTCTGGCCGGCGCGCGAAGAGCGCATCGAGCTGACCGGGCACTGGCACGTCCTGTCGGCCATCATCGCCACCATCATCCTGCTCTACTATGCCGATAGGGCGGGCCTCAAGGGCCGGGCGCGCCAGTGGTTCGGCTGGCTGGTCATCGTGGGGTCCGACCTGGCCTTTGCGGGCGTGGCGCTCTTTGAGACCAAGCGCCTCTACGTGAGCGAAGCCGCCCAGCAGCCCTTGGTGACCTGGACACAGTTGGCGATGGATGCCGGCCTGGCCGTGCTCATGGTGACCCTGGCCGCGCTGATGGTCTGGCGGTTGGTCGACCTCTTTAGGAGTAACGGGCGCTGGGCGAAAGAGCTCTCCGGGGCAGAGCAGGAGGTGTCGCAATGAAACGCATGATCGCCCTCTTGGCGCTGCTGGTGTTGCTTCTGGCGGGGTGCGCACCGGCTGCAGGTGCCCCGGCGGCTGCCCTGCTCACTTTGGATACTGGAGTGAGCCCTGAGGCCTGGGCGCGCGTGCCTGCCGGGCCGTTCCTCATGGGCCAGCACGAGCACGAAATGCTGGTCGACTATGACTATGAAGTTATGGTCACGCCGGTGACCAACGCCCAATACGCACGCTATCTGAACGAGGCCCTGGCCAAGGGCACGGTCAAGATTGCCGATGGCTGGGTGGTGGGGCACTATGATGGGGATCCCTTTAGCAATCACCGGCACGAGAAAGAGATCGCCGCCGGTGACTGGCCCCAGTTCCCGCTGGCCAACGAGGATGCGCGGCTGACCTTTGACGGTCAGGCTTTTGCCGTCAGGCCGGGCTACGAAATGCACCCCGTGACCATGGTCACCTGGTTCGGGGCCAAGGGCTACAGCGACTTTTACGGCTACCGGCTGCCCACCGAGGTCGAGTGGGAAAAGGCGGCGCGGGGCACCGACGGTCGCGCCTACCCTTGGGGCGCAGAGATCGCGGGCCACAACGCCAACTATTCCGGCAGCGGCGACCCCTTTGAACGGAACGTGGGCAAGCTGGGCAACACCACGCCGGTGGGGTTCTACAACGGCAAGACCTACGACGGCTATGCCACCGTCAACTCGCCCAGCCCCTACGGTCTGTATGACATGGCAGGCAACGTGTGGGAATGGACGGCTGACGTCAACCCCGGCGCGCACTACCGCTTCATGCGGGGCGGCAGCCGGGCCGACTATGGCTTTGACCTGCGCGTGTGGACGCGCAACAACGCCGAGCCGCACTATGCCAGCCCCAGTGTCGGTTTTCGCTGTGTGCGTACGGTAACCAAGTAGATCGGGAATGGGATGCTAGGTATGCCTAAGAATGTGCGCCAATCGCTGCGGGGTAGGCTGCGCGCCTACTGGACGCTGATCAAGAGCTTGCAGGCCCTGCTCCTGCTCATCACCGGGCTGGCCGGCTATCTCAGCGCCCGCTGCCCGGTGACCACCTTGCCTGCGCTCCTGGCACTTGCCGGCAGCCTGTTCTTGAGCATCAGCGGCAGCACGGTGCTCAACATGTACTTTGATCGCGATATCGATGCCAGGATGGGCCGCACCTGCCAGCGGCCGCTCCCGGCCGGCCTGGTGGCGCCATGGGAGGCGCTGACGCTGGGCTTGATCCTGTCTGTGGCCGGGGTGGCCTGGGCTTGCCTGGTTACGCCGCTGTATGGCACCGTCATCGCCGCCGGGGTGTTCTTTGATGTGGTGGTCTATACGATGTGGCTCAAACGGCGCACGCCCTATTCCATCGTCATTGGCGGGGTGGCTGGGGGCATGCCGGCCCTGGCCGGCCGCGCGCTTGGCGTGGGCCGCATCGATATCGTCGGCCTGCTGTTGGCGCTGGCGGTCCTCCTCTGGATCCCGACGCACATCGTGACCTTTAGCATGCGCTATCACGAGGACTATCAACGCGGAGGCATCCCCATCTTCCCGACGATCTATGGTTTTGGCGTGGCGCGGGGCATCATCGCCTCGTCGACTGCGGCAGCGTCGGTGGCCATGTTGGCGGTGGCGGTCGCCATCGGCATGGCCCGTGCCCACCTGGGCCTGCTCGCTGCGCTGAGCGCCGGCCTGCTCGCCGTGGCGGTCGTCAGCATGGCGCGGCCTTCGCAGCGCGCAGATTTGATCCTTTTCAAGTCCGCCTCGCTCTACATGTTGGGCTCGATGGTGTTCATCGTCGCCGCCACCGTATGACGGCAAGGTCTCGTTCCTGTGTCGAACAACATGGGTTCGTCTGTTCACGGATGACGCATGGAGGTGCGCAATGAACGAAAAGAGCGGCAAAGTACTCCGCATCGTAGCTATCGTCCTCTTTGGAGGTACCGTAGCGTTCACCATGCTGGGCGCTATCGGCACCGGCTGCATCGCCTGGAACGCCAACATGTACGGCAAGGCGTTTGCCGTGTACGTGCCCTACATGCCGGTGTATCAGATCCTGGTGTTCGTCAAGCTGATCGTCGCCACCATAGGCATCCTGGCGACCAGTGCGCTGGTGCGTGGCGAAAAGTGGGGCTACAAGGGTGCGATGATCACCCTGGTCATCGGCCTGCTGTCGGCGGCCATCCAGATGTACTATGGCAGCACGCTCAAGGGCAAGCCGTTCCTTGCCGATGCGCCGACCAATGTCCGCTTTTTCATCACGCTCATTACCCTGATCGTCTTCTTGCTGCTCAAGCTCCCTGGCATTTGGAGCAAGGTCGGGCTTGACCGCTCCGGCTATGGCGGCGGCGGCAAGGTGTCGGCGGGTGGCCTGACGCTGTTCGTGGGCGGGCTGGTGTCGCTCTCCACGCCGCTGTGGGCCGGCCCCACGCACATGTACGAAGGCTATAATCTGGTTTATGTGGTGTCGGTGCCGCTCTTCATCGGCGGCGCTCTGATGGTGGTGACCGGGCTGGGCTTGCTTGTGGTGACAGGCCTGCGTGTGCGCAGTGAGGAGACCGCCCGGCAGGAATCCAAGCTGTAGGCCCAGATTCTGCACCCAGCAGAGGCGGCTCCCACCCCAGCCCCTCCGCTACGCTCTGGGCTGGGGTGGGAGCCGCCTCTGCTGGGTGCGGAGAACAGGGTAAGGGTCAGCCGCCGGTTGGAGAGCTGAGCGTCGGCCGGCTTGGCGCCATCGAGCCCGGCGCGCACCGGGGGCGATCGGGCACGGGCCTTCTTGGGGATTTGTCGGCCTGCGACTCGAACCAGGCCGGCAAATCCCTCTTTTGCGCCGCGCCCCGTGCCTTTGCACTGCAGGCGCGGCAACACGCCGCACTGTAGCCGCGGCATCGTGCCGCGCAACGGAGTCATTGCGAGGAGGCGGCCGCAGCCGCCGACGAAGCAATCTCCAGGTTGCGAGCGGAGCGAGGCAGCTCCTTTGCCGGATGTGGAGACTGCTTCGCTGCGGCCGCTCCTGACGCAGACCGGCCGGCAGTTGCCGCGGAGCCTTTCTACGCGGCACGATGCCGCGGCTACAGTACGGCGTCATCCATTGGGCACAGGGTTCGACGAACCCTAGGATGCTCGCAGGGACAGCCCGAACAAATACCGCTTGCGAAACCCGTGTGTGCGTGTCCGCTTTTAGGGCCGTGGTTGTCGGATTTCAAAAGCCATGGTAGAATCGCTCTTCGTCTTGACAGGTTCGCTACCCGTTTGACGTTGCAGCTCGATGGAGGCCCTATGAGTCGCCTGAGGTGGGAGGGGCGAGCTGTTGCCATTGCCCTGGCCTTGGTACTGTGGCTCGTGACGCTCGTGCCTGCGCGGGCCGATGGCGTCGTGCGCGTGTTCTACTTTTACTCGCCCGAGTGTACGCACTGCCAGGCCGTGGACCGCGACGTGTTGCCGGGTTTGCGCGAGCGTTATGGCTCGCGGCTGGAGCTGCGCATGTTCGACGGCCGCGAGCCGCACAACTATGAGGTGCTGCTCAAGCTGGAGGAGCAGTACGGGGTCGAGAACGGCGGGTTCCCCGAGGTGTTCATCGGCTCCGACGTGCTGATCGGCGAGAGCGACATGCGCAACAAGCTGGGGCCCACCATCGAGCGGTACCTGGCGGCGGGCGGCGTCGACTTTCCCAGCCAGGATGTGCCGGTGGCGATGCCGGCCGCGCCGACCGCGACGCCGCGCGCCGGCGCCACGATCAACCTGGCCTATTTCTACAAGCGCGGCTGCGCCGAGTGCGAGCGTGCCACCTACGACCTGAACCTGTTGCTGAACCGCTACCCGAACCTGAAGGTTACGACGTTCGATATCGCCGAGCAGGGGGCCCTGAGCGAGGCCCTGGGCCAGCGGGCGGGCGTGCCGGCCGAGAAGCGGCTCGTGACCCCGGCGGTCTTTGTGGGGAACGAGGCCCTGGTCGGCGACGACGTCAACGTGTTCACGCTCGATGCGCTGCTGCAGCGGCACCGTGAGGCCGGCGCGCCGCCGGTGTGGGAGGGCCTGCAGACCCAAGGGGCGGCGGGCATTATCGAGCGTTTTCGTTCCTTTGGGCCGCTGACGGTGGCCGCCGCTGGGCTGATCGACGGCCTGAACCCCTGTGCCTTTGCGACGATCGTCTTCTTTGTCTCGTATCTGGCCTTCCTGGGGCGCTCGCGGAAGAACATGCTGCTGGTGGGCGGCGCCTTTACCGCCGGCGTGTTCGCGACCTACCTTCTGGTTGGCCTGGGGGTGCTGCGCTTTGCACAGGCGCTTGCAGGGCTGCAGGGGGTCAAGCTGGTGGTCTATGGCGCCATGGCCGTGGCCTGTCTGGCGCTTGCGGCGCTGAGCGTGCGCGATGCCTGGCAGGCGCACCATGGCAGGCCCGAGGCGATGCAGCTCAGGCTGCCGCGCTCGCTGCAGCAGCGCGTGCACCGCACCATCCGCGAGCACAGCTCGCGCCCGGCCTACGTCGCCGTGGCGGCACTGACGGGCCTGGTCGTGTCGCTCATCGAGCTGGCCTGCACGGGGCAGGTCTACCTGCCGACGATCCTGTTCGTGCTCGGCGTGCCGGAGCTCAAGCTGCACGCTGTGTCGTACCTGGTGCTGTACAACCTGGTCTTTGTGCTGCCGCTCGTGGTTGTGTTTGTCGTCGCGGCGTATGGCATCAGCTCGGCCCGCCTGGCCGGCCTGGTGCAGAAGCACACGAGCACCGTCAAGCTGCTGACGGCGGCCATCTTTGGCTTGCTTGGCCTGTGGCTGCTGAGCGTGGTGCTGTGAGCAAGGGGCAGCATCCAGCAGAGGCGGCTTTCACGCCGCCGGTACCGTGGGCATGGGAGCCCGCTCTGCTGTTGTTCGGATAGATCGAGTCCGAAGAGGTAGATGATGCGAGCCAGGGTTCAGAAGCACGCCATGGTCCTGCTTGCGCTTGCCGCGCTCTTTGTGGCGGCCGGCTGTGGCGCATCGGGCAACGTTGGCAGCCAGAAGGGCAACCTGGCGCCCGACTTTTCGCTGGAGACGCTGGAGGGCGGCGCCGGCAACCTGCGCGACTATCGCGGCAAGGTGGTCGTGCTCAACTTTTGGGCGTCGTGGTGCGCCCCCTGCCGGGCCGAGATGCCCGACATGCAGACCGTCTACGGGGAGCTGCGCGAGGCGGGCCTGGTGATCGTAGGCGTGAACCAGGGGGAGAGCCGCGACGAGGTGTCGGCCTTTGCGCGTGAGTTCGGCCTGACCTTCCCCATCCTCTTCGATGAGAACCAGGGCATCGCCCGTCAGTTCGGCGTGCGCGCCTACCCTACGACGTTTATCCTCGATCGTAGCGGGGTCATCCGCAATGTGATCGTAGGGGGGCCGCTGACTCGCACCGCGCTCCGCCGCGAAGTGGAGGGGTTGTTGAAATGAGAGGTGCGTTTCTCGTTCGCCAGGCAGCCGCTCTTGGCCTGCTGCTCTGCGTGAGCGCCCTGCCGGCGGCGTGTGCGCGGCCGCAGGCGCGGCTACAAGCCACTGCACCGGCAACGGCCGCGGCGCCGACGGTGACGCGGCGGCCCGGGCCCGCCACCAAAGGGCAGGAAGCTCCCGACTTTTCGTTTCAGACGACCGACGGCAAGACGGTGCGGCTGAGCGACTATCGCGGCAAGGTCGTTCTGGTGAACCTGTGGGCGACGTGGTGCGGGCCGTGCCGCATGGAGGTGCCCGACTTGGTGGCCGCCTACAACCGCTACGCGCCGCGTGGCTTTACCGTGTTGGCGGTGAACCAGGGGGAGGAGCGCGACCTGGTGGCCGCCTTTGCCGGCCAGTTCGGCATCGAGTTCCCCGTGCTCCTCGACCAGGATGGCCGCATCCGCACGAATTATCCATACCGTGGCATTCCCACGTCGTTCATTGTAGACCGTAACGGCATCGTGCGCGAGATCTGGATGGGGAACATATCGGAGGAGGCCATCAAGCAGTTGGTCGAGCCGCTGCTGGACGCGTGAACGAACCGTGCGCCGAGCCGCTATCCAGGCCATCCCTGGAGCGCTGGCGGCCAGCCGGGCAGGACGGGGCCGGAGCGCGGCGGCGTGCAACAGGGTGTCGTCGTGAGGCGCTCAGCGTACTGCGAGTGGCGGCTATGTTGATGGAGGGGGTAGCGTGGCACAGGTGACCGATTGGGCGGCGGGCGCCAAGCGCAAGGGCCCGCCGAAAAAGATCCTGATTGCGGGTTTGGTGGCGGTGGCCGCCATGGCCTATTTGATCATCTTTGGCATGCGCGGCGCCACAGTGTACTCGATGACTGTGGCCGAGCTCACAGCGCAGGGCCAGGCGGCCGTCGGGCAGGGCGTGCGCGTGTCGGGCCTGCTCGACGAAGCCTCGGTGTCGTTCGACCCGCAGGCGGTCATTCTGAGCTTCAGCCTGACCGGCGATGGCGCGACGTTGCCTGTGGTGTACCACGGGGTCAAGCCCGACAATATGCAGGATGACGCCGAGGTCATAGCCGAGGGCAAGCTGCGGGCCGATGGGACGCTGGAGGCCACCAGGCTGCTGTTCAAGTGTCCCTCGAAGTACGAGTCGGGCACGCCGGCCGCCTCATCGCCAAGCCGGCAGCCGATGGGCTAGCAGGCTGTGGCAGAACCGTCCCGGCGCCCTCAGCCCAAGTTCCGCACCCAGCAGAGGCGGCTCCCATGCCGCCGGAGTCAGGGTTGGGACGATGTCACCGACGGAGCTCACCGCATCCGGCAACCCGGCGGCATGGGAGCCGCCTCTGCTGGGTGCGGAAAACAGGCTAAGGAGAGAAGCTATCGATGATGACCGACATTGGGTCCGCTGCCCTGCTGTTGGTCCTGGTGTTCTCGCTCTACACGGCAGTGGCCAGCTTTCTGGCAGCGCGCCGCCGCCAGGCGGGCCTGCTGGCCAGCGCGCGGCGTAGCGCGCTGGCGACGCTGCTGCTGGTCAGCGTGGCCGTGGTTATCCTCCTCATCCTCCTCTTCAGGCGCGACTATCAGGTGCAGTACGTCTACGGGCACGTCAACTCGTCCCTTCCCGGGGTCTACACCTTTGCCGCGCTGTGGGCGGGTCAGGAGGGGTCGCTCCTGGTATGGTTGTGGTTTCTGGCGGTCTTTGTCGTGGTGGCTGTGCGCCAACGAGCTGCCTGGGCGCGCGAGCTGGAGCCCTATGCGCTGGCGGTGCTGGGCCTGACCGAGTTCTTTTTCGCGCTGCTCCTGTGCATCGAGAGCAAGCCGTTCGTCCTGCTGCCGGCGCGGGCCATCGACGGTGCGGGCCTGAACCCGCTGCTGGAGAACCCGGGGATGGTCTACCACCCGCCGACGCTCTTGCTGGGCTATGCCGCCTATACGGTGCCCTTTGCCTATGCCATCGCGGCCCTGGTGAGCGGCCGCCTGGCCGGCGATTGGCTGCGTGGCCTGCGCCGCTGGAACCTCCTCGCCTGGGGCTTTCTCGGCCTGGGCATACTCCTGGGCGCCCAGTGGGCCTACGTCGAGCTCGGCTGGGGCGGCTACTGGGGCTGGGACGCGGTCGAGAACGCCTCGCTCATCCCCTGGCTCACCGGCACGGCGCTGCTGCATTCGGTGATGATCCAGGAGCGGCGCGGGCTCTTCAGGGTGTGGAACCTGCTGCTCATCGTCGGAACCTTTTTGCTCTGCGTCTTTGCCACCTTTATCACACGCAGCGGCTTTGTGCAGTCGGTGCACGCCTTTAGCGCGTCGAACATCGGCTACTACTTCCTGAGTTTCATCGGCCTGTGGCTTGTGGCCGCGCTGTGGCTGCTTGCGCAACGGCGCCGGCAACTGCGCACCGAGGCCATGGTCGAAGAGGTCTTGTCGCGCGAGGGCACCTTCCTGCTGAACAACGTCATCTTTACGGGCCTGGCGGCCGCGGTCATGTTGGGGACGCTCTTCCCAGCCCTGACCGAAGCGCTCTCGGGCACGCAGATTGCCCTGGGCCGCAGCTTTTTCGACCGTGTGAGCGGGCCTGTAGCGCTGGCCATGCTGGCGCTGTTGGGTGTATGCCCGCTCCTCGGGTGGCGACGCTCGGGCAACCTGCGCGCGGCCTTGCCGGTGCCCATTGGCGTGGGGCTGGCGACGGTCGTGGTGCTCGCGCTCGTGGCGGGGGTGCACCAGGCGCTGGCGCTCTTTGCCTTTGGTCTGATCGCCCTGGTCGCGACGACGGTGGCCGTCGAGTTTGTGCGCGGGGTGCAGGCGCGCCACAAAATCACCGGCGAAGGGGCGCTCCTCGCACTGTACAACCTGGTGCGCAAGAACCGGCGTCGCTACGGCGGCTACATCGTGCACCTGGCGGTGGTGCTCATGGCGCTGGGCATCACTGGTGAGGCGTTGTTCAAGACCGAGCGGCAGGTGACGTTGCAGCGCGGCGAGTCGTTGGCCGTCGGCCGCTACGTCGTGCGCTATGAGGACCTGGCCACCGAGATGCTCGT
>ERZ795049.1927-NODE-1927-length-25538-cov-23.484990_pt1 | contig 25538 bp, 22 predicted proteins | sample MGYA00375133_ERZ795049 | MGnify/ENA primary metagenome ERZ795049 (study PRJEB30178, sample SAMN05720147) | activated sludge metagenome | isolation source: anaerobic digester from wastewater treatment plant | place: Japan | collected 2015-04-20 ... | reverse complement strand
TTTTTTGCAGTCCTCAATACCTTTTGCCTCTATAGCTTATCCAGCTGGACTAGGCGAGGATCCTGGCTCATGGGATAGCATACTAGATGAAAATCATCCCGGTAACCAGCCGTTGTTCTATCAGGAAACGGCTAGCGGTGTTCATTTAGGGCGGATATACAGCAATAATTCAGCCAGCACATCTCCTCGGTATTTGTTTGCCCAATCTTATGCCGGCTATGCGTGGAATTTTGACGATGGTAAAGGAATAAATGGTCATGATTATTTTGGAGACAGCGGTCGATATAAGTCTACTACTAGTAGCATATCCCCATGGATACCACCGTCTTCTTCTTGTAATGGCCCACGCACTGATACCAATAGTCCAACTGATTATTGTTATATTGCACCACAAATTAATAATGTTAAAGTTAATGGTGTTGCTGTTGCCAATGGAGGGACTATTGATTTTAATGAGCCGGTCTTTACTATTGATTTAACTTTTAATAGTATTATTGATCAAGAACAAAAGCCGCTTACCGAAATTTTCATAAATTGGGGAGATGGCTCTCCAGTCTATGACCACAGGGGTAGTTTTATTGACCGCCCTGATTCTAATACGCCGCATCGTTTTGTTCATAATTATACTTGTCAAGAGACCGAAAATCACGACTGTCGGCCCAATACGATACAGATTATAATAGTTGATCATTGGGGAAAAGAAGGAGCATATACTATTACAATTCGGCCAAAACTACCACCACATGGTACCGACGTTGTTCAGTAATTATTTTCTCTGGTTGTTATTTGCTTGGCCATTTTATCTATGATATAATTTAAATATTAAAGGTATTTATTTATATGGCTGAAGTGGCGTTAGCCCTAGACAACAACTGGAATAATCGAAGTAGTCAAGATGATCAAACAGTGGCTGATTTATTGCGTCAGCAAAAAAATCAAGAGCAAGCCCAGCAAGCTAATGCTAAAACAATTAATTCCCAAATGACGGCTAGTAATACTGTTAATGAGCGTTTAATGTCTAGGGTGGCTGGAATGAAGCCAGCGAAGAGTGATTCATCAACTCAAGCCACCAAATCAGGTAGTGGTCAAGAACTTGCTGAGGCACTGCGTACAGCCAAACAAGTAGCTCAGTTAGCGGCTAATCCTACCCCGGTTGGTGTGGCTAAAGTGGTAGCCGAAGAAGGACTTAAGGCTTTAAAGGAGGGTAAACTGGGACAGAAACTGACTGGTGAATTATTAAAACAAAGCTGGATGCATTTAATTGACTCTTTTGGTTTGACTTTAATTTATTTAAACATTCACGCCTGGCTTGGTTTTTTAGAGGGGCATAAAATTTTTTGTAAGTTGGGTGAAGAGATCAAAACTCCGGGTAAGACAAAAAACTTTATGGGTTTTCTAGAGATGATTGGAATTATTGCTTTAGATTTTGTAGCTTTATTGATTATTTTAGCTGTTCTGGCTTTTATTAACTGGCTAATAGATAATTTAATTCATCCAACCAGAATATTAGGTATAGTGTGGGATTTTCTTTTTAAATGATGATGTATGGCTTCTATTTGGGTCAAAATAAGTAATTATATTGCCGGGCAGTGGTTGAAGTTGAGTAAAAGACAAAAACTATGTCTAGTTTTGTTATGTTTATTATTATTGTTAATACCCACCCTGTCTTTAGCTGACGTAGGAGACACAATAACCAAAGCTGTTCTTCAGGTATTAACCGCCATTATTAGTTTGTTGGTAAGTTTTTTGGGCAAGCTTTTGGCCTTGGTTATCCATTGCCTTGTTTATGTTGCTCAATATAATAATTTTATCAATGAATTAGTAGTTAAAGAGGGTTGGAAAGTAGTCCGTGATGTTTGTAACATGTTTTTTGTCTTAGGTCTTCTCTTGATTGCTTTTGGGACGGTTTTAAGGTTGCCAAATTATCAGGCTAAAAATAATCTTAAAAATTTTGTCTTAGGAGCTGTATTGGTTAATTTTTCTAAAACTATTTGTGGTCTTATCTTAGATTTTGCCCAAATTATCATGCTTACTTTTGTTAATGGTTTTAAAGATGTTGGCGCGGGTAATTTAACCGAAATGTTGGGTATAACCTCACTATTTGAGGTAGTTACTAGTAATCCTAACATTCAGAGTGTAGAAACCATTGGTATTTTCCTCAGTTACCTTTTAGCTCTTATTTATTTGCTTGTTGCCTTGGTAGTCATAATAACCATGACCATTATGCTCATTCAGCGGGCAGTTATGCTCTGGTTACTCATTGTTTTGTCGCCCTTTCCTTACCTATTATCTGCTTTTCCTAAAATGGGTAAATTGGGAGGTCTGAGTAAGCAGTGGTGGGATAAATTTACTGGTTTAGTAACTACAGGGCCGCTATTAGCTTTCTTTATTTGGTTATCCTTTTTTACGGCTTCGGGTACTACCGTTAGCCAACCAGATGAGGGCAATGTTATCCTCAGTAATTTAGATGCAGAGGTAGAGATTCCATCAACAAGTTCATCTGCTTTTCTCAGTGAAGATGTAAATATGTCCGTTACTCAGTCGGCCACGGCCCAGGCAATCATTAAATTTTTAGTATCTATAGGGATACTGGTGGGGGGTATGATGTTAACTAAAGAAACTAGTGATTTAGTTGGTAATATTGTTGGTGGCGGAATGAAAGCGATAAAAAGTGGAGGCAAAGCAGCTACCAATTTGGCCAAGAAAGGAGCCACGGTTGGCGCTAAAGCGGCTGGTCGTAAGACTTTAAAAGTTGCGGGTGGGGCCACTATGGCCTTAACTAAAAATGCTACTGGTGGTTTAGGGAAGTCTATTAATAAGGTTGGTAACTTTGCTAAGACGTGGGGGGAGGAAGCAACTGAAGAGCGTAAAAAAGAAAAGGGCGAAAAAAGACTTAAGACCCTTAGGAAATTGGGTATGGGTGATAAAACACTAGGTGCTTTGAAGGAGGTGTCCGAGGATAAAACCATACAAAACATTGGTCGGACCACTAAGGGTATTGCCACTGCCGGTCTTGGCATTGCTTTGGGGGCAGCGACGGGCAATCCATTTTTAGCGGCAGCCATGATTGGTGGCGCTGGCATAAAAGGGTTTGAACAATCTCCTTTTTCTAAGGGTGCGGGCCATAAATTAACGCTAGGGGCAGATAAAGGCAGAATTAAAGCCCACGAGCAGGTTGATGATGAATATCGTGCTAAAAAACAAGCCGCTGTGGATAAATATCACGATAATTTAGCTAAACTTAATCAGAGTAAAGATGAGGGTAGTATTACTAAGGAAGACTATCAACGACGTAAGGCTAGTCTTGCCCATGACAGGGATAAAGAATTAGAGGCAGCTAAAAATGAGATGATATTAGGACATAAAATGATTAGTCAGCCTGAGCTTGGCCAACAATATCAAAAATTAGAAACCGATAGAGACGCCAATTTACGTGAAGCCGATCAACGTCATCAAGCCAGAATAGAAGCTGCCGAAGCTCAGAAAAATAAAATAATAAATGATAGCGAAACAGCAAAAACTGAAGCTCAAAAACAGTATGCTAACGGTTCAATTAATAAGGAGACCATGGAAAGACTAATATTGGGTGCTAACTTAAGAGTCCAGGAGGCTAATACTAATTATAATAATACGGTGAATAATTCACAAAAAACACGAGAAGCAGATCGAGCTAAGGCGGAGACAGATTACCAACGTGGCAAAGAAAAGATGCTCCAAGATAATTTAGGTGGTCCAAAGGGTGATTGGCTCAATAGACAGTTAGCCCATTTGGCTACTGGTACTTTTTTGTCTAATTTAGGTAAGAGTATTGAAAATTATAACCCGGCACCAACAACCGCTAAGGCCATGGAGTTAGGTACAAAATATCATGAAGATGCTGAAGAGAATATTGAAGAAATTAATAAAGCAACCACTCCAGATGCTCTAGCTCAATCGCTTGACCCCAAACTATTTTCTGGCGGTATCGGTAATATTTTGGGCAATGCGCAGCGTGAATTTCTCAAGATATTATCTAATGGGCAAAGAGGTAGTCAGCAAGCTATCAATAATTTAATTAGCGCTGTCCGCACATTAGATGCTAATAATAAAAAAGACAATACTATGCTGCTGGCTATGCAACGAGGTATAAATGCCTATTTAAAGGCAGGCGGTGATCCTAGCAAGCGTTTGACCCCCTTATTAAAGGAGATTAATAATAGATTACCATCACAGTCATCATCTAAGTAAAATAAAAAAGACTATGAAATATAATTATGACCGAGACACCCTAGAAGCCTATTTGATTGAATTTTTAACTATGCCCTCTATCATAGCGGCAGAGTTTAATCGGCCTAGTAACTATAAAATAGTAACTGATTTAGCCAAAGAATACGGTGTTAATTTAGATATAGTTATTTTACTAGTAGCCATTAACCGAGTGAGCCTGGATGAATTAAGCGAATATTTTGTAGATAATTTAGGATTAGATAAGGTGCGAGCCGATGAATTAGCTGATAAGCTAAGAGAGAATTTTTTCTTGCCCATTCTTAATAAGTTGGCTTTTTTAAGTCCGAACCCTTCACCTGAGGACCACACCATAATTAAAGATATTTTTAGCAAACAACTATTAAATGAGCTTACAGCTGATCCAGTTTTGATTAACGCCCTAAACCGTAAAATATTTATGTGGTTAAGCGAGGATCTAGATGGCGCTAAAAGACAAATTGAAAATGCCATGCTTAATAATCAAGAGACGATTACCCCGGGAAAAATAACAGTAAATAATGAAAAAGTGCCCGGAACAATTAGTAATTGGCTCCGTTGTTTCATGAGTGAGCAGGGGGCGGTTAATTTTGACTCGCTTAGCATATCTGAATTTTTAAGTTCATCTCGTAATACTGCTAATTTGACAGCTGAAGAGAAAAAGATTTTAAGCGCCTTACTCAACACTTATCGCAATATTAAATTTTTTCCTGATAGTATGCCTAGCGATGATGGTAGTGATTGGGCTATTATTCCTTTACCTATTGTGGAGTCAGCAGATACAACCCCTAGCCAATTATCTAGCCAACCCAAAGAAGAGAGACTGTCAGAAGAAGAGGTTCCGCCTCAAGCCTCTTCTGGGGCGGTTGCGCCAACTTTAGATGCGGACCGTATTAATAAGATTAATCAATTAAAATTATTGCTTAAACGTTATGGCGAGGATAGCATAGAGGGTCAGGCCATTGGGGAAGAAATTGCTAAGCTAGAGCATGGCCAATAATATGTTTGATTATTTACAAAAATATCAACAAGTTCCTGCTGATGTTAAGGCTAAACTAGATAATCCTGCTGTAAAGAGCTTTATTCATCATCTTGAACAGGAATATCATATTTCTTTATTTTCTATTATTATAAAGGTAATGGTTAAAGATATTCCGCTTAGTCGTTTATCGTTCTATTTAGTAGAAAATGAAGGCCTGGATAAAGAACAAGCCCAAAAATTAGTAGCTGACCTACAAGCCAATGTTTTTATTTTGGTTAATGATTATTTGTCTCAACCGGTAGTTAAGCCCGTTAACATCAATAAAGTAGTTCAAGATAATCAGCCGCTCACTACTTCAACATCAGCTACTAATAACAATTTTATTTTTACCGACATTATAGAGAATGCTTTAAATAAATTTGTTAGTCAGCAGACATTGGTTAAAAAAGCCACTGATTTAAATCGTCTTCGTCAAATAGCCAAGACTTTCCTTTTAGGGGTTCGTAATGAGTCAGCGTTTACTGATATTGCCACTAAAGAAGTAGCTGAAGGCGGGCTAAGCCTTACCACTGAACAAGTCTCAGTTTTGCTGGAACAATTAAATAGCATTAAAAAAGATTTAGATCAACAAGCCAGAAAACAGATTAGCGCTCAGCCGCTAACCCGACCCACTGATGAACTTATTAGGCAATCTATTGTTCAAGATTTTGAGTCAGATTTATTAGTTAGTTTGCGTCAGATAGACAATAAAGAATACTTAGATCTTAAAACTGAATCAGAATTAGCACCAGGAGCGGTTGAGACGGCTAAACTTTTACCCCCCATCACAGAAGAGAAGCATAAAGAGCAGGCAGGACAAACAATTACTCCCAATGAGGCTTCTGTGGCCCCTAAGCCAGCCGAGGAGCAGCCAGTTAATCAAGCGGCCGCCGTGGTCATCCCCCTAGATCAAAGGACAACCGATATTAAGACAGGTAAAATTCGCATGGATGATGTTAAATTTACTCCTAAGACTTTGACGCCCGTTGATGAATTAGCTACAATTTCTTTAAAAAAGTTTCGTTATTTAGGTTCAACGGCCGCAGAAAGAGCTCAAAAAATTAAAGAGAAAATTGACCTTTTATCTGAATATGGTTATAGTAAACGTCTGCAGGGTATTAATGCATGGCGACATAGTCCACTAAACTCTCTTTATTTAAAAATTGGTCAGTTAAGTATTGATAGGGGTCAGCCAGCCGAACAAATTTTAGCCGAAGCAGCGCAGCAAGGGGAAGAAGACACCTTAACTTTAGATGAATTTAAGGCTATACTGACCTTAAATCAACAGCTTCGTTTTTAATTTTATGGAACAATTTACTGTACCACAATTTATTGATGAAGAAGATAAAATTTTAGGGCCAATAACTACTCGGCAATTTATTATTTTATTAGTAGCAGCTGGGGTTATTTTTGTGGAATATAAAATTTTTGATTTTTCCTTGTTTGTAGTGAGCGGCCTTATAACCGCTGGCGTCGCTGTGGCCCTAGCTTTTGGTAAAATAAATGGTCGCCCCTTTCATTTCTTTTTGTTAAATTTAGTTCAAAGTCTTTTTTCGCCCAAGCTACGAGTCTGGAATAAAAATTTTGGTAAAGCCGAGAAAATAGCTGATTTTGATCATCAAAACATTATTAAGGCCCAACCGCCAGCTACCAAGGTTCGTTTTACTTCCTCTCGATTGGCGGAGCTATCGCTTATTGTTGATACCCGTGGCGCCTATACTGGTGAAGTTCAAGAGCCAGAAGAATTAATTACTAAATCGTCTTAATTATGGCTAGTAATCAAAAAAATACGGCTATCTCCACTCAACGGTATTTAAAGATAGCTGATATTAAACAAGATACAGTAATTATGAAAGATGGCACTTTACGGGCGATTTTGATGGTTTCTAGTATTAATTTTGCCCTTAAGAGTGAAGATGAACAGGAAGCTATTATTAGCGCCTATATAACCTTTTTAAACAATATAGATTTTCTATTACAAATCGTAGTACAGTCGCGCGAATTAAATATTAATGGCTATCTTGAAGCTATGCGCAAGCAAGCCAATGAGCAAACTAATGAATTATTAAAAAATCAAACCTTTCAGTATATTGACTATGTTAGTCAGCTAGTTAGTTTGGGTAAAATTATGAATAAACGTTTTTATGTGGTTGTTCCTTACAACCCCATATCTGATAAACGCAAGGGTTTTTGGCAGTCGCTTGTTGAAGCCTTTAAACCAGTTGATGTTATTAATTTAAAAGAAGAACGATTTATTGTTTTAAAAAAACAACTAGAGAATCGGGTAGATAATATAGTTAGCGGCTTAACTTCTATGGGTTTAAACGCGGTTCGTTTAGACACCCAAGGACTTATTGAATTATTCTATAATTCTTATAATCAAAAAACCGCTGCTAACGAACCCCTAGATAGTATTGAAAAAATTAATATAAATAATAGTTTTTAACCATGTTTAAAATTAAGTCCACAAAACAATTATCGCCAGATGCTCAGAGTAAATCCAATCCTTTAAGTAAGCAAAGTTTAGCTGCTTTATCGGAACAAGCTGCTTTGGCTGAAGAATTAATTGCTCAAGAAAAAGCTTACCGCTATGGCGTGGTTAATATTCGTGATTTAATTTCCCCAGCTAGTTTAGAGGTTAAGCCAAAATATTTATTACTTAATGGGCAATATGTGAGCACTATGTTTATTATAACTTATCCTCGCTATATTAGCGTGGGTTGGTTTGCCCCTATTTTAAATTTAAACGAATCTTTTGATATCGCCATGTTTTTTTATCCCATTAAGTCATCTATTGTCTTAAAGCAGTTAAAGAATAAGGTCGGCGTTTTAGAGGCGCAAATCAGCGCCGATATTGAAAAAGGCAACCCTCGTGATCCTATCAGAGAAACTGCCCTGCGCGATGTTGAAGCCTTGCGCGATGATTTAACCCAAGGAATAGAAAAGTTTTTTCAATTTGCTCTTTATGTTACAGTTTATGCCAACACTGAAGAGGAGTTGAATCAACTTATTAATCGTTTGGAAGATTTATTTGGCTCCAGACTAGTGTATTCTAAACGAGTTTTTTATCAAGCCGAACAAGGTTTTAACTCTACCCTACCATTGTGCAATGACGAACTTAATATTGCCTATAATATGAATTCTTCGCCAGTAGCTTCATCATTTCCTTTTATTTCTAGCGAGCTCACCAGTGATAATGGCATTTTGTATGGTATTAACCGGCACAATAATAGCCTTATTTTATTTGACCGTTTTAGCCTACCCAATGCTAATAGTGTTGTGTTTGCTACTTCTGGCGCTGGTAAAAGTTATGCCATTAAATTAGAGGTTTTAAGAACAATGATGATGGGTACTGACATTATTATTATTGATCCTGAATATGAATATAAGGCCTTAACTGAAGCAGTGGGCGGTACTTATATTAATATTTCTTTGGCTAGCGAAGCTAAGATTAACCCTTTTGATTTACCGCGTCCAGTAGGGCAAGAGACCAAGACTGAAGATATTATTCGTAGCGGGGTTATTACGGTCAAGGGCTTAGTAAGAATTATGCTAGGTAATTTAACCACCGAAGAAGATTCTATTATTGATATGGCTCTTCTCGAGACTTATGCAAAAAAGGATATTACCCCGGATAGTGATTTAAGCACCATTGAACCGCCAACCATGAAAGATTTTCAGTATATTCTAGAGGGTATGGAGGGTGGCGAGGGTTTAGCTTTAAGGCTTAAAAAATATACTGAGGGTACTTTCTCTAGTCTTTTTAATAGTTTGACTAATGTGGAGATGAATAATCAATTGGTGGCCTTCTCAGTTCGCGACCTTGAAGATGAATTAAGGCCGCTAGCTATTTATACTATCGTTAATTATATTTGGAATATTGTTCGGAGCGAGCTTAAGCGGCGTATTTTAGTTATTGATGAAGCGTGGTGGCTAATGCAATATGAAGATAGTGCTAAATTTATCTATGCCTTAGTAAAGCGTTGCCGTAAATATTATTTAGGAGTAACAACTATTACTCAAGATGTTAATGATTTCTTACTTTCACCTTATGGCAAGGCTATAGTAACTAATTCAGCAATGCAAATTCTTTTAAAACAATCACCAGCGGCTGTTGATCTAGTGCAAAAAACTTTTATGTTGACCGAAGGTGAAAAATATTTACTGCTAGAAAGTGGGGTGGGGGAGGGTATATTTTTTGCTGGCAATAGGCACGCCGCTATTAAAATAGTAGCTTCTTACTTAGAGGATCAGCTTATTACTTCTAACCCAGAACAATTATTAAAAATGGAAAAAGAAAATAAACTGGCCAATGAGCAAGAACAAATATGATAATAAATGATAACTTATTTAATTAATGACTATGAAAATTTCTTCAAAGACACGTGGTTGGTTGTTGTTAGGTATAGTTATTATTGTTTTAGCAATTTTGCTTTACCTCTTATTTAATGGTAAGTTTGAAGTTCAAGCGCCATTAATCAGTGAGCCACCGGTCGTTCAAGAGGGAGTGACCACCACCATCAGCGAGTCAGTATTAGAAATTTCGCCAGTTCAAGAAACCATTAGTCAGCCACCCCTAGATGATCGGGCCCGTAATGAAATACAATTAGAAAAAATGGCTTCTGCCTTTGTGGAACGTTGGGTAAGTTTATCTAATCAAGATAATTTCAGTAATTTAGCTATTTTGAAAAATCAGATGACTGATAAAATGATTAAATGGACTGATGAATATATTAAAAAACAAACAGCTTCATCATTAGACAATGATATATATATGGGTGTTCAGGGGCAAGCTTTGGTGGCCAATGGTACACTGGAAAACGATGCAGCAACATCAATAGACATAGATGTAAAAATCAGGGGTAAAGAGACAATAGCCTCTTCTCTTAATGAGCCAAAAGTATTCTATCAAGAATATAAGGTAAATATGGTGAAATCCGGGGGGACGTGGTTAGTAGATAAACTTACTTGGGGCGACCGACAATATTAGCAATAATTAGATTATCTTATATGAGGAGGGGAAATTCAATAATCCACCATTGGGTTATTTTAATGTCTACTAACATAATATGAATAAGCCACAATCCAGGCTGATATTAGTTGTCAGCTCGATTTTTTTTATTGTCCTATTATTGTTAGGCTTTTATAGCCATTACCATTCCAACAATAATTATCTTCAGATAATTTTTTTAAATATTGGCCAGGGCGATGCTACATTAATTACTACTACCGAGGGCCAGCATATTCTAATAGATTGTGGGCCACCTGATCAGGCTATTTTAAATGCCCTAGATCAGCAACTGGCTTGGTGGGATAGAAATATTGACATTATTATTATTACTCACGACCATGCCGATCATTGGGGAGGGTTAAAGGCAATACTAAAAAAATATAAGGTTAATCAAATAATTTCGGCTCAACCGCCACAGATGTCTACAGATTTGACTAGTATTTTAGATAGTTTTAGCAGTAAGGGTACTAAAATAACTAATTTATATGCGCCAGCCATTATTAATTTAACCGACGGCAGTAGGCTTGCTATCCTTTGGCCCACCCAAGAAGATATTGTTGAACAGAAAAATATAAATAATCAGTCATTAGTTATTAAATGGCAGTATGGCCAAAAATCATTTTTGTGGACCGGTGATTTAGAAACTGATGCCGAGGATAAATTGATGGCTCGTTATATAAACCAAGAGCCAATTAATGTTTTAAAGGTGGCCCATCATGGTTCTTGGACGGCTACTTCACCACAATGGCTTAATTATTGGCAGCCAGATTTGGCAGTTATTAGTGTTGGCATTAATAATAATCTTGGCCTTCCTAACGAAATAACCCTAGATCGTCTAAAAAGACAAGGTATTTCGATTTGGCGAACTGATATAGATAATCGGCTAGTTATTTATACTGATGGGCAAGCCTTGTGGCGGTAGTAAGATATACTGGTTTAGCCATACCTGGTAATGTTGCGGAAGATGCCACCATACCAGCTATTGATAATGCTTCTTTATTATAATGTAGGGTCAGGAATTGTGCGCTAGCGGTAAGATTATTCTAATTGGCAAAAGGGTTGGCAAATTTTTATACCTGGTTTATAATAAAATCAAGATTATATTACAATATTACAATAATATGGCAAAAAAAAGACAAGAACGGACCTTGGTTATTATTAAACCCGATGCCCTGAACCGTGGTTTAGCGGGTGAAATTATTCATCGTTTTGAGAGAAAAGGCTTAAAAATAGTAGGTATTAAGATGATTCAGCTGGATGATATTATTTTAGCCGAACATTACGCTCATTTAGTTGATCAGCCATTCTTCCCCCGTATTGCTAAATTTATGTCTGAGTGGCCAGTTATTGTAATGGCTTTAGAAGGATTGGAGGCCGTCAATAGTGTGCGTTTGCTTACTGGTGAGACGTTGGGCCGCCATGCTGATGCTGGCACTATTCGCGGTGATTATTCTATGAGTGTTCAAGCTAATATTGTTCATGCTTCGGATAGCATAGAGAATGCTCGCAAAGAATTGGCACGTTTTTTTAAACCAGAGGAACTTTTTGACTGGAATTGTTTAGATAGTCAAGCCATCTATGCTGAAGGTGAAGGAGAGGAGGATGATGACGAATAATAAACAGAATTTTCGGGCTATAGTATAATGGTAGTACGCGTGCATGGGGTGCATGTAGCTCCGGTTCAATTCCGGATAGCCCGACTAAGGAAGTTTCAATTAACCCACTAATATGAAAGAAAAACTAACCGAACCAACTAGATTTTTAGCAGAAAAAGAAGCAGAAGTAATAGAAAATATTGAGCGTCCTGAAGATAAGGAAGACTTTGAAGGCCAAAAAGTTTTAATAATTGGCGGTCCCGATGCTCATGGAGTTAGCATGGCAGTTAGTTCAGCCTTATATTTAGAAAAGCGGGGAGCAGAACCTACTATTTATGTTGGCTCACCGGTTATTCGCGAAGGAAGGGGAGCTACACATCCAGGGGCTTTTTATTGTAAGACTGTCCCCAACCTAAATGTCACTAATTATGATCGATTAATTATTGTTGACATTCCTCTAGATTTTAGGGATTTATCTGGTTCAGAGAAAGCGATCATTGAATTAGATGAACGACTTCGTCAAGATAGACAGCAAAGAAAGAAACCGCCCTTAGAACATTCTACTTTTTACCTCGATCATCATAGTACCACACAATTTACAGCGCCTCATGATTCCATTTTAATTAAAAATGTACCCATAGCTGAAGCATGTAAACTAGGAAATGACAAAACTCTTATTGGTCGAATAGGAGCTATCTGTGACCGCGATCCGGCCACCTTACCCATTACTTCAGAAGAAATGATGTTGGCCAGAGGACTTGACGCTGCCGTACGTCCTGACCCTGACGATGAACGTCCTTCATTGCCCAAAAATGCTAGCGAAGAAGAAAAACAAAATTATCAAAAACAATTACGCGAATGGGAAGATAGAGCCCAGCAACGATTAGAGGAGGCCGTTAAACGGCTTAAAGCTGAAGATTGGAGCTATTTTAAAAAAGAAGCAGAACGAATTAATCAAATAGAAATTCCTACTTCCGGTGGTTTTGGACAAATTGCTATCGTTGATACTCAAAATTTGACTAGTAAACTTGGTGTTTTAAAGTTGATGGAAATGGCTATTGAAAATATGGGGACTGATGAAACACCATACGCTATTGGTGTCTTACGAGAATTAGGTGATATAAAAATGGGACGTGAACCGGCTGATGTTATGACTGTGATTCGTCATTGGACGCGCGAAGATTTACCCTCAGTAGAAGAGATTATTACCCATCGTTTCGGTGAAGAATTCATTGAAAAGTATAAAATATATGGAGCAAAAAATGCCAAAACTTTACGGTTACCAGTAAATGATCAAGAAACGGCCAAGCTGACAGCACAGTTGGTTAGGGCCTTTGCAGGACGTGAAATGCCAGATTTTTCTCGGGTACGTTCAGTAGTAATGTGTGGTGATCCTAATTCGGGTAAATCTGTTTATTCAACTATTTTTCGCGAAGCTTTAAAAAATTTAGGTATACGAGTAGCTCATTTAGATTTGGACAAAGCTGCCCCCACCCCACAATGGTATTTAGAGGCAGAAATTGCCAGTAAGGAAGCAGAGTTGCTTTTTTCTCAAGGTAAATTATCTTCAGAAAAATTAGCCGAAGCTAGAAAAAAATTGGACGAAGCAGCTGAAAAGCGACGGGCCATGAAGCGACCTTGGTCTCTTGAATTGGCCGAAGAAGCCAAGCAAGAACTATTAGAAGCAGCACGAAATGAAAACAACGATTTTGTTATTGGTGATATCGGTGGGGGAAAAATTAAGAAAGATAGTGAAGGCAATATTGTTAAAATTACTCGTCTTACAGCTGAAAATGCTAAAATTTTAGAAGGTGCTGATGCGGTTATTATTGTTTCCAACAATCCTCAAGGCGCAGCAGAGTGGAAAAAATTAATTGAAACAGGGATTGATCCTGAAACTGGTGTAGAAATTAAACGAGATAAACCGATTCAAATTTTGGGAATTTATCAAAGTACGTTAGAAGGTAATGTCCAGAAAGTAGCTGGTGATAAAGAAATTGGCATTATTACTAACCTTGATCGCAGTAAGGCTGAGAAAAAATATAATCCGGCTATTTTTACTACTGCTATTTTTGTTAGTGAGGCAGTACAAAGACGAAGACAAAACATGAACGTTTAGTTTTGATAAATATTGTTATTATGGTATTAGAAAACATTGATGCAGCTTATAAACAACCGAAATCAGAAAAAATAGAAGATAAGATTGGTAATAAGGAATTACCAATTTGGGATAAAATGCCAGAAATTGTGGAGACCTTAAAAAATAACAACCGGTTAATTTTAGTTGCTGAAACTGGCAGTGGTAAGACTACCCAAGTACCTCAAGCTTTATGGGCTGAAGGTTTTGCTGAGCAAGGAAAAATTTTTGTAGTAGAAAATCGTGTGGCTGTGGCCGTAGAAATTGCTAAACGGGTTGCTGAAGAGATGAAAGTAAAAATTGGTCAAGAGGTTGGCTATCTTACCGGGCCAGAAAAAAAGAGTAGCCGTAGGGCTCAAATTATATTTTTAACTAGCGGAGTTTTTAAAAATATCATTCGTGAAGATCCTAAAATGGAGCAAGCATCGGTAGTACTTTTTGATGAATTTGATGAACGTTATCTACTTTCCGATATTGGTTTGGCATTAGTGGAGAAAGCTCAAGATCAAGGGAGCATGGTTAAATTTGGTCTTATGTCTGCTACCCTAAATGCTCAAAAATTTTCTGAACATTTTGGCGGGGCTCCTATAGTAGAAGCTAAGGGCAGACCATATCCGGTGGAATCTCATTATGCTGCCGATTCTATATCTTTATATCGGATGCCTGAAAAAAGTGCAGAATTAGCATTATCTATTCATCAATCTAGCTCTCATGGGGATATTCTAATTTTTATGCCTGGTAAACAAGAAATTAAAGCTACAATTGATGAAATGCTCAGCCGCAATATTACTGGAGCTACTATTTTACCCTTATATAGCGAGTTGTCACCTCAAGAACGTCATAGGGTTTTTGAAAAACAACCAGGAAGAAAAATAATAGTGGCGACTAATATTGCTGAACGCGGTTTGACTATAGATGGAATACGATATGTTATTGATTCTGGTTTGGTACGGATGAATGAATATGACCCAGCAGCTGATACCACTAAATTAATGACTGTCCCAACTGCTCAAGATTCTCTAAGACAACGTCAAGGACGAGCTGGTCGTACTCAGCCGGGTGAATGTTATTTTTTAATTACTGAAGATGAATTTAATCATCGTCCTACCACTACTAAGCCAGAAATTATGAGAACTTCTTTAAGAGAAGTGGTATTACAAATTAAGGCTATGGGCTATTCACGTGAAGAGGACTCAATTCGTTTAATTGATTCACCAGATAAAAAGAATTGGCAGATTGCTAAAAATCAACTTCGTTTATTGGGAGCTCTTGATCCACAGAATGAGGCTAAACTATCCGAATTTGGTTATAAATTATCCGAGCTATCTTGCGACCCACGAGAGGGAACAATGCTCTTACGAGGTTGTGAAATGGGCTGTGGGCAAGAAATGGCCCTTATTGCGGCTATTCGTACCAGTAAACGGTTACTTTATCGACCCCAAGACGAGATTGAACAAGCTGATGCAGCTCACAAACAATTTGAGATTTCAAATTTATCTGACCTTTTAAATTTAGCCAATACATATGAACAGGCAAAACGTATGAATTTTGATTCACGCTGGTGTCGCAAAAATTATATTTCTTGGACAGCATTACGTGAAGTGCAACAGAATTATTTACAGCTTCTAAACCAAATTAAGAAATTGGGTTACCAAATAAATCAAGACAAAGCTACGCCAGAGATTATTTGTCGAGCTATGGCTACTGGTTTTCCGGATAAAATTTTTGAGAATATCGGCCGTGGCTGGTACAGAAATACCACAACAGGCGAGGAGGCATTGTTAGGGCGAGAGTCGTGTGTTAGCGGTGATTTGATTATTGCTAATGAATTGATTACAATACAAACTAGAAGGGGCGGTGAACTACCCTTAATTACTTTAGCTACTAAATTAGAACCAACATGGCTTAATAATTAGGAGGGATATAATAACAAAAATATGAATGAAACAAAATTTACCCCCGAGGCTTATACTTCTCAAGAAACTAAGGAGCATGAGCCTAAAATTGAGAGATTATCAATTAATGATTTTGCCCGTGAAATTAAACTAGAGCCCGACGCCCAGGGTCGCATTACTTTTGGGCCAGAACATGTTCGATTAGCCTATGAATATGCCGAAAAATTAGCTCGCGACAAACAGGCTGAAGCTATTGTCATTGATGGAGTAGCTTCACCGGCAGTTATTGCCAGCCTTTTACATGGCGCTCACCCTGCTGAGGGTTATTTGACTTACATGCAAAAAGATCCAGAAGGAACAATGGTTAAAAATGAAATAAAAGTTTTAGAACCGTTACCGCAAGGAGATGGCAGTGGTCCTGAGGGATTTACTTGGTTTAAGAAAGAAGCCCCTGATTATACCTTAGTTGAATTTGCTCTCAGCGGAGATTTTAAGGCGGATGATTTAGCCAAGGTTATTCCTCCTGAGGTTGACCCAACAAAACCAGTATTAATTTCTGGCAGAGGTCCTCTTTATTTAACTCAGACAATTGCTGCTGGTTATCGACATTATAAAGGTGTTCCCGGCGTGGGTTTTTATCAGCCAGCTAGCAAATTTGGCCCAGCTAAAACTGAAATTGGCATTTCTCATAATGAAGATTTACCATTGGGCTTGAATTTTGGCGAACCGTCAGAAATTGGTTCTGCCAAGGAACAACTTGAGAAAGGCATTAACGAAAACTTGACTCAAATTAAAGAAGGTATTGAAAAAGGTCAAATATCTTCCGTCGAAGTACAAGGTAAAACAATAAAAATTACTTTGGAGAATGGAACAACATATAATATCTCAGTGCGAGAAGTAATAAAGAATGAATAGCTAAAAGATTAGCTAGACAATTTTTATAATTACAACAGCATTAAAACTATGCCCCAACACCAAAAATGGTGGAGTAAATTACAACACCCTTTATTTATGACTATTGTTAGTTGTATTGTTGTAATTTTGCTTATATTGGGGTTACTTAAAAATATCCGTCAACTGTTGAATGCCCACAGAGAAATTAATCAGATAAAGACAGAAATCGACAACTTGGACAAAAAAAATACAGAAATTAGTTATCTAATTAGTTATCTGCAATCCAAAGAGTTTTTAGAAGAACAGGCACGGCTGAATTTTGGCCTACAAAAGCCCAACGAACAGATAATAGTAGTCAAACAATCGGCTACTGATACAACTACTAATTTAGTAAATAGTCAAGTCTTTGATTTACCAGCGCCACCTCAGCCCAAACTGACAGTAAGTGCTAATCCTAAAAAATGGTTTGATTATTTTTTTGCTCCACAATAATAAATATTTTGAGCCCATGGTCGGATTCGAACCGACGACCTTTCCCTTACGAAGGGATTGCTCTACCAGCTAAGCTACACGGGCGGGAGCGGGTGAGCGGAGTTGAACCGCCATCTTCAGCTTGGGAAGCTGACATAATAACCGTTATACGACACCCGCTAAATAAACTTGGTCACTACTTTAAAATATGTTATAATGCCATTATAAGAAGAAAAGTTTTACTTCGTCAATTTTATTTATGTCTTTATCTTATAATATCACCTTTTTATTAAAATATCACCTTTTGCTTTTATCTGCTCTTATAATTAGTGTTTTTCCTGGGGTTGTAATTGCTGATAGTTCAGTAAGTTCCACTTCAAGTGTTATTGGCCGAGCCAGTTGGTATAATTTTCGCCCCGGACTATTTGCTGCTTCTAATGTTTATTCTCCAGGGCAAAAAGTTAGGGTTTATCATGATGCTTCTGGCAAATATGTTGATGTAGTTATTAATGACTATGGTCCTGATCCTAAAATATACCCCGATAGGGTAATTGATTTACAAAAGGAAGCCTTTACTCAACTAGCTCCTTTAGGCGCTGGGGTTATTACTGTTAGATTAGAACCTTTACCAAAAGGAGAAAATTTGGCCATCATTTCTCAACCGGTTTCTTCTTCAACATTAGCTATTACTTCTACTAGTCCTAAAGTTTTAAGTAATCAAACAGGCCGCGATTTATCTAAAGAACAGGCAGCCCTAACTCAATTTACTAAACTATACGGTCGCTTGCCCAAGGATTCCGTAGATTGGCAGATTATTAATGATCTAGCCTATAATAATTTAAAAAGAGATCTAAATAAAGAAAAATTAGCCCTAACTCAATTTACTAAACTATATGGTCGCTTGCCCAAGGATTCCGTAGATTGGCAGATTATTAAGGACATTGCTTATTACCAAAAATTACCCAAGACTAATAATAATTTTAAAGCAGTCAATATCTCTAACAAAGAGGCAGCAGCCGCTATTGTCCTAGATGGAGATAATGGCCAGGTTTTATGGGAAAGAAATGCCACCCAGGTCTTACCCATCGCTAGTTTAACTAAGTTGGTCGCCGTTAAAACATTTTTAGATGTTAAACCTGACCTTGATAAAGTTGTTACTTATAGTCAAGAAGATGAAAAAGAAATAGGAAAATATTGTACCCCATCTGAAGCGGCGATGGTAAATTTACGAGATGGTGATCAGGTAAAAGTACGCGATTTGGTTTATTCAGCACTTATAGGCTCAGCTAATAATGCCGTAGAATCACTGGTGAGATTAAGTGGTCTAACCCGTGACGAGTTTATAAACAAAATGAATGCTAATGCCAAAAAATGGGGCGCCACTTCTACTAAATTTGTTGAGCCCACCGGTTTATCGCCGGATAATGTTAGCACGGCTAAAGATTATGCCTTAATTCTTAAAAATATTAGCCAAGATGCTACTATTAAAAAGATTAGCACAACAGCTAGCTATCAATTCAGCACTATCAATACCAAGCAAAGCCATACTATTAAAAATACTAACAAACTCTTGAGAGAAGGAAATTTTTCTTTAGAGACATCTAAAACCGGTTATCTTACAGAAGCTGGTCATTGTTTAGCTATGGCGGCTCAGCAACAAGACACTAAACAGCATTTTATCGTTGTAACCCTAGGTTCACCAACTTGGTCCAAGAGCTATGAAGTAGCTAGCAGATTATTAACTACCGCTCTAAATTAGTAAACCATTATGATTCAATTTATTCATGCAAGTAAGTTTTACCCGCCCCAAACTAAGGCTTTAGATAACCTGAGTTTACATATTTATCCCGGTGAATTTGTTTCTATTGTTGGTCAATCGGGCAGTGGCAAAACTACTATAGTAAAATGCTTAATTGGTGAAGAAAAATTAGACGAAGGCCGAGTTTTAGTTGGTGATTGGGACATAACTCATATTTCTAATCGAGAAATTCCTTATCTCAGGCGGCAGATTGGTGTTATTTTTCAAGATTTTAAATTATTACCAAAAAAAACGCTAGCTGAAAATGTGGCTTTTGCCCTACAAGTTTGTGGGAAATCACCAAAAAAGATTAAGGCTATTGTGCCTAGTGTTATGAAAATTGTTGGTTTAACTGAACAAATGAACCGCTATCCCAATGAAGTTTCGGGCGGGGAACAGCAACGAGCAGCCATTGCCCGAGCTTTAGTCTATCAGCCAAAAATTTTAATAGCTGATGAACCTACCGGTAACCTGGACTCCATTAATGCCGAGGAAATTGTCAATTTGCTTTTAAAAATTAATGATTTAGGCACAACCGTTATTCTGGTGACCCATAACCGAGAGATAGTTAATAGTCTTAATCGACGGGTTATTACTATTAGCGATGGACGATTGGTCAACGATCAGGCCAAGGGTAAATATATAATTTAATCTTTATGTTATTATCTTTAGGGCGAATTATTAAATTTGGTTTTCAGGATGTGTGGCGTAATTTTTGGCTATCTCTAGCCACTGTCATGATTTTAGTTCTAACTTTATTTTCAGTTGATTTATTACTTTCTTTAAGAATTATCGGCCAAGCGGCAGTGGATAATCTTAAAAATCGGGTTGATGTCTCTATTTATTTAAAGCAAGGTATATCTGAAGATAAAATTTTAAATCTCAAAGCTCGTCTAGCTAACTTAAATAATGTTCAAGAGGTTATTTATATTTCTCAAAGTGAGGCCCTTGAATCTTTTCAAAAACGTCATCAATCCGATCCAGAGATTCTCCAGGCCCTTCAAGAACTAGACCAAAATCCACTGGCCCCCACACTAACAGTAAAACCTAAAGACCCTGACCACTATGAAGAACTTGTTGAAGAACTTGATCAGATTCAAGATCCAATTATTGAATCGCGCAATTTCCAAGATAATAAAAAATTATTAGATAAAATTAACTATATTACCGACAAAATTAATAATGCCGCCATCATTATTAGCTCCATTTTTTTGTTAATTATGATTTTGGTGATGTTTAATTCAGTGCGACTAGCTATTTATAGCCATCGACAAGAAATAATAATTATGAAATTAGTAGGGGCTTCTAATTTTTTTATCAAAGCGCCCTTCCTATTTTCTAGCTTAATTTACACATTTATGGGGGTAGTTTTAACAGTTGTCATTTTCTATTCCTTTTTGACCGTCTTACAGCCGTATTTAGATACTTTTTTCTTTGGTTATAATATTGATTTGGTAACTTATTTTAATAGTCATTGGTTAGAAATTGCTGGTTTACAATTTACTGGGGCGGCAGTTATTAATTTATTGGCTAGCTATATGGCTGTAGGTAAATATTCCAAAATTTAAAACCATGTTAAGTCAAAGACAGGAAAAATTGATTAAATCTTTACATACCGAAAAAGGCAGAAAAAAAGCTAAGTTATGGCTGGTAGAAGGAACAAAATGTCTAGAATCAGCTGGGCCAGCCGTGCAACTACGATTTGGTCCTGAAGACAGCCGTCATTTTTCTTATTTGACCACTACTGATACCCCGCCAACCATAGCTGGATTAGCTATTGCTCCTCAATTTCAGCTTAGTGATGTTACTGCCAAAAAAACGATTCTCGTCTTAGACCATCTGCAAGATCCTGGTAATGTGGGCACCATCATTCGTCTAGCTAAAGCCTTTAATGCTGGGATTATATTGTGTGAGTGTGCTGACCCTGGTAATACTAAAGTTATTCGTTCTTCGGCTGGTTCAGTGTTTACTACTCCCTGGATCATTATGTCGCCCCAGATGGTCTCTGGGTGGCTAGCTGAAACTGATTTTATAATCTATCGTTTAGAAAATAAAAAGGGCGCTCAGGAGCTCAATGTTAAGTCCAATAAATTTTTATCTGCTGACAAAACAATTATTGTTGTTGGTTCAGAAGGACAGGGGATTAAGCTAAAAGTTTCCGGGCAAGCAATAGCTATTCGTCATGAACCTAGCGTTGATTCACTTAATGTAGCGGCAGCCGTAGCTATTGCTTTATTTTTACGCTATCAAAATAACAATAAACTATGAATAAAAACATTGAAACACGTACTATCAGGGCTATTCAATATGGTTGTGGTAAAATGGGCAGCCTTATTATGAAATATCTTTATGAAAAGGGGGTAGAGATAGTTGGTGCTATTGATAATAATCCTGTATTAATCGGTCAGGATATTGGTGATTTAATGGGGCTTAACCAAAAACTTGGCCTTGCTGTGCATAGCTATCCTGAAGAAGTTTTTGCCGCTAACCCAGCCGATGTTTGTATTGTGGCTATTAATGGACTATTAACTGAAATTTATCCTTTATTAACGATTCCCTTGAAGTATGGGGTTAACACTATTACTACTTGTAGCGAAGCAGTCTTTCCTTGGACCACTTCTCCTGAATTTGCTAAGCGGCTAGATGAATTAGCTAAAAAAAATTATTGCACTTTGACAGCTAGCGGTTACCAAGATATATTCTGGGGTCATTTAATTTCTAATTTAGCTGGCGGCAGTCAAAAAATTAATGTTCTAGAAGGTACAACTAATTATAATCTTGAAGAATATGGTATATCCATGGCTAAAAGCTATGGAGTAGATTTTAATATTGATGAATTTAATAAGAAAATTGGCCAAAACAATCTTTTACCTTCACCCATTTGGAATGCCGCTGAATGGTTAGTGGCTCGTTTGGGCTGGACCGTAAAAAATATTAATCAAAAATTAGTACCTATTATTGCGGAACAGCCAACATTGAGTTCCCTTTTAAATAAAACAATATCGGCTGGTAACTGTTTAGGCTTAACAGTTACTATTAATTTAGAAACTAACGAAGGCCCTATTATCCAATTACAACACCGGGGTCAAGTCGGCAGTGCTGGTCAGCTCAATATTAGTGAGTGGACAATAAAGGGCGAGTTTACTACTAAATTACGTCTTGAGCAAGAATCAACCATAAAAACCGCCTGTGCCACCATTGTTAACCGCGTGCCAGAAGTGATGATGGCTAAACCTGGATATATAACTACTAATAATTGGCCAGGGGCAAGTTACCGTGAACGTCCGCTGTTGAGTTATTTACCATTAAAATAGCTCGGGGACAAGGATTCGAACCTCGATTAATGGCTCCAAAGGCCACTGTCCTACCCTTAGACGATCCCCGAAAAATTTTCTTTATCATAACTTAATCATTACAACTTGTCAAAAATAATTAAATTCTATGAATATCAAGCAACCCATCTTATGTTTAGTATTAGCACTAATAGCCGCTGTTTACCCTGGTAAACCATTATTAGCGGAAAATATTAAAGCCGTAGATGAATTTGTTGAAGAAACAGCCACGATCGCCGCTATTCATAGGGTCTTACCAGCCGTAGTAAGTATTACGGTGACTGAAAGGGTACCTCAAAATATAAATGGTGTCATAACTACTAAAAAAATTGTTGTCGGCTCAGGCACCGGCTTTGTTATTTCCAGTGATGGGCTTATTTTAACCAATCGTCATGTGGTTAATAAGAAAGGGGAGGGCGAATATAGGGTTCGTTTTCAATCTGGCAAGAGTTATTATGCTCAATTTATTGGGGCCGATCCGCTTAATGATCTAGCTATTCTGAAAATTTTTGATAAAAATCTCCCCACTATCCAGCTAGGTGATAGTGATAAATTGAGTTTAGGTTCAACTGTTATAGCCATCGGCAATGCCCTGGGCCGCTACCAAAACAGTGCGACTAAGGGTATAGTAAGCGGCATTGGTCGTAATCTTTATGCTAGTGATGATGAGGGTGAGGGGACTACTTTAACCAATGTTATTCAGACTGATGCTCAAATTAACCCCGGTAATTCAGGAGGTCCTTTAATTAACCTGAAAGGAGAGGTGGTGGGCATTAATGTAGCTATTGACACTGGTGGTGATGCTATTGGTTTTGCTATTCCTATTAATGATGCTAAGCCGGTTATTACGAGTGTTAAACAAACCGGCCGTATTATTAGACCAAGACTAGGGGTAAACTATATTATGCTTAACGAAGATTTGGCCACTGAAAATAATTTACCGGTAACTCAGGGCGCCTGGCTGGTAGATAGTCCAGATCAACCAGCTATTATGCCCAATTCACCAGCCCAAAAAGCTGGACTTGAGGCTAATGATATTATCTTAGAAATTAATGCCCAACCCCTTAATGAACAGCTTAGTCTTACCCAAAAAATTCAACAATATCGTCCCGGCCAAACTATTGGTTTGCGGGTTTTACGAGGTGGACGGCAATTAATTATTAAGGTTACTTTAGATGAATTTATCTAGATACAATAAAATTATAAGTATGAAAGAGCAATTTGATTTAATTACTATTGGCGGAGCGACTGAAGATTTATTTTTAACTATTGACAATTACCAAATAATAGACAACCCCCGGGATATTTTAGCTCAAAAATTATTAGCTATTGAATACGGCGCTAAGACATTGGCCAAGAAAAGTTTTTTAGGTTACGGAGGTGGAGCAAGTAATGTGGCAGTAGCTGTCGCTCGCCATGGGTTAAAATCAACCATCATAACTGCCATTGGAGATGATCAGCGGGGGAATAATATATTAAAAAATTTAAAGTCTCATGGTGTTGGTAGCCATTATGTTCAAGTTATTGCCGAACAACAATCAGCTGTATCGGTAGTGCTAATTGGTCAAGACGGTGAACATAGCGTTATTTGTTATCGAGGCGCTAATGACTTAATGACCATAGACCCTAATACCATAGCCGAGATAAACAGTCCTTGGTTATATATTTCTTCTTTAAGCGGCCAAAATTGGCATAAAAATTTAGTTAATATCTTTAGTTCCAATAAATTAATAGCTTGGAATCCAGGCCAAACTCAACTTATGGCCGGCATTGCTAAGCTTAAAAAATTCTTGAGCAAAACTGCTATTCTTATTATTAATCATGATGAAGCCCTACAATTAGTCTCTACGGATACTTCTTTAAAACCACAACAAATCAAAACCTATAACCAGAATATTGAGTTATTAATAAAAAAGATTGCTAGCTATGGTTCTCACCTGGTAATTATTACCAAGGATAAAGAAGGCGCCTGGTCCTATGATGGTGGGGAATTAATGCATCAACCAGCTTATTTGACTAAAAATGTTGTAGATACCACCGGAGTAGGGGATGCTTTTAGCGGCACATTTATTGCTAATTTTATCATCACCAATAATGTTCGCCAATCATTGCGAGCTGCTGCTCAACAGTCGGCTATCATCTTAAAAGCTGGGGGAGCGCAGTCCTGGCCCCCAGTAAAAAACATTAAATATGCCCGAATTACCCGAGGTAGAAACAATTGTAAAAGATCTTAAAGAGTTAATAGTCAATAAAGATATTAAAGAGATTATCGCTTTAGACAAACAATTTACGAGTTTCAATGAAGCTCGTAGGCAGTCATTAATTATCGGACAAAAAATACTGGATGTTTCAAGGCGGGGTAAATATATAGCCATAAAATTAGCCAATATCTACTATTTAGTAATTCACTTAAAAATGACTGGCCAATTAATTTGGGTAAAAGGTGCAAAATGGCTAGCTGGCGGGCATCCTACTGATGATTTAACTACTGTTACTAAACCTACTTGGCCTAATAATACAACTCGCTTAATAATAAATTTTTCTGATGGCAGTACTTTATATTTTAATGATGCCAGAAGATTTGGCTGGATAAAGTTAATGAGTGAAGCTGAATGGCAAGACTACCAAAATAAATTAGGCGTTGAACCGCTAAGTAAAAATTTTACTGAGGAATTTCTACAGGCCTTTTTGGCGCAAAAACCGCGTTCTCGCATTAAGCCACTACTGTTAAATCAACAATATATAGCCGGGCTAGGCAATATTTATACTGATGAATCTTTATTTAGAGCTGGCATTAGACCGGATCGTTTAGCAAGCCATATAACTTCAGCTGAGGCCGCTAAATTAGCATCAGCTATTCGGGTAGTATTAACTGAAGCTATTAAGCATCGTGGCACAACCTTTAGTGATTATCGTGATGGCCGTGGTCAGAAGGGCAATTTCGTTAATTATTTACAAGTTTACGGGCGAACGGGCCAACAATGTCATCGCTGCGGACAAATTATTCAAAAGACTATTCTAGCTGGTCGAGGCACTCATTTTTGCCCGCACTGTCAACAATAATTTTCCCATTTTTGTTTCTTGTGTTATAATATCTTAATAAGATAAATTAGTTATGAAGCACCGCCTCAATATAGTAAAG
>ERZ795049.1925-NODE-1925-length-25560-cov-7.296961_pt1 | contig 25560 bp, 19 predicted proteins | sample MGYA00375133_ERZ795049 | MGnify/ENA primary metagenome ERZ795049 (study PRJEB30178, sample SAMN05720147) | activated sludge metagenome | isolation source: anaerobic digester from wastewater treatment plant | place: Japan | collected 2015-04-20 ... | reverse complement strand
TGATGACCGGCAGGCCGTCCATCACCCGGAAGAGGCCCTCAAAGTCGCCGCGCTGCACGAGTTCCTGCCCGGCTATGAGGAGTTGCAGGAGGAGATCGCGGCGCTCAAGTTCGAGCTGCGCGACGCCAAGACGCTGGCCGAAATGACCCAGAAGATGGAGCAGATCCGCGAGCGCGAGCGCCTGCTGAGCTCGGTCGCCGCGATGCGCGAGGCCAACCCCATGTTGGGCCTGCGCGGCTGCCGCCTGGGCATCCTCTTCCCGCAGATCCCGGCCATGCAGGTGCGCGCCATCTTTGAGGCGGCCTGCAACGTCGCTGCCGAGGGCGTTGACGTCCATCCCGAGGTCATGATCCCGCTGGTGGGTCACGTCAGCGAGCTCAAGCGGCAGCGTGAGCTGCTCGAGCCCATCGCCAAGAAGGTCATGGCCCAGCGCCACATGCAGCTCGACTACAAGTTCGGCACCATGATCGAGGTGCCGCGCGCGGCGCTCACCGCCGACGAGATCGCCGAGTACGCCCAGTTCTTCTCCTTCGGCACCAACGACCTGACGCAGATGGCCTTCGGCATCTCGCGCGATGACGCCGAGGGCAAGTTCCTGCTCAGGTACGTGGAGGAGAAGCTGCTGCCCGATAACCCCTTCCAGGTGCTGGACCGGGGCGGCGTGGGCAAGCTGATGCGCATGGCGGTCGAGCTCGGCCACAGCACGCGCCCGGACCTCGAGATCGGCATCTGCGGCGAGCACGGCGGCGACCACTCGTCGATCCAGTTCTGCCACCAAATCGGGCTCAAGTACGTCTCCGCATCGCCCTACCGCGTCCCAGGAGCACGCCTCGCCGCAGCGCAGGCTGCGCTCGGTGAGACGACGCGGGACCGGTAGCAGCGAGCGAGTCCGGTGCTCGTGATGAGACCTGGCAGGCTTCGCAAGACCTGCCAGGTTTCTCTCTGTCTTGGGGTGGGGTTTCCCTCCCCTCCGCCGGGTGTATGCCAGAACCGTCGGGGGCTCTTGAACCACAGAGTGTTCATGAGCGCGACGCTCACCACTGCGCAGGAAAACGCCCACGAAGCCGCCTGCGGCGGCCAAGGGGGGCTAGGCTACGTGGGGTTCCGCCGCATTTTCAGAGCAGACCATGAAGGGCTTTTGGTGCTCCCCTGCCCCCTTTGTGTCCTTCGTGGTGATCGGCCCCCGTCGGTTGCCGACGATTCTGGGATACACCCCCTCCGCTTGTTGTACTTGCCCCTTGCACCTGTGGTATAATGAAGACGCAGAACGAGCGTCGTGCCGCGGTCTGGGCAAGCTAGAGCCAGCGAGGACGGTGGAGCCGTGGGGGCCGTCGAGGACGTCAAGCAGCGCCTCAATATCGTCGAAGTGATCTCCGCCTACGTGCCTCTCAAAAAGGCCGGGCGCAACTACAAGGGCCTTTGCCCGTTTCACAACGAAAAGACCCCTTCCTTCGTCGTCTTTCCCGACACGCAGCGTTGGCACTGCTTCGGCGCGTGTGGCAGCGGCGGCGACGTGATCAACTTTGTCATGCGGCGCGAGGGCCTGCCCTTCGTCGAGGCGCTCAAGATGCTGGCGGCGCGCGTGGGGGTCGAGCTCACCCCCCCGACGCCGGCGCAGGAGGCGGAGGCCGAGGAGCGACGCAGGCTGTGGGACGTCAACCGCCTGGCGGCGGAGTACTTTCACCGCCTGCTGATGGAGAGCGACGAGGCGGCGCAGGCGCGCAGTTACCTGGCCGGCCGCGGCCTGCAGGCCGAGACGCTGCGCGCCTTCCAGGTCGGCTATGCCCGCGATACCTGGCAGGCGCTGAGCGACTATCTCGGCAGTCAGGGCTGGCGCGAGGCCGACCTGACCAAGGCCGGCCTGGTCAGCGAGCGTGAGAGCGGGGGCAGCTACGACCGCTTCCGGGGCCGCATCGTCTACCCCATCCGCGATGCGCGTGGCCACGTCTGCGGCTTTGGCGGGCGCGTGCTCGACGATTCGCTGCCCAAGTACCTGAACTCGCCGCAGACGCCGGTCTTTGACAAAGGGGGCGTGCTCTACGGCATCGACCTGGCGCGTGAGATGATCCGCCGCAGCGAGACGGCCGTGCTGGTGGAAGGCTACATGGATGTGCTCATGGCCCACCAGGCGGGCTTTAGGAACGTGGTGGGCGCGATGGGCACGGCGCTCTCTGAGGCGCAGATAGCCATCCTGAAGCCGCTGACCAAGCGGCTGGTGCTGGCGCTCGACCCCGACGTGGCGGGCGACAAGGCGACGCTGCGCGGGCTCGAGGTGGCCAAAGAAGCGCTCGATGCGCGGGTGGTGCCGGTGCCTACGGCGCGGGGGCTGATCCGCTATGAACGCGAGCTCGACGCGGAGCTGCGCATCATCACGCTGCCCGATGGGCATGATCCCGACGAGGTGATCCGCGACGACCCGGCGCGCTGGGAGCAGTTGCTGGCCGAGGCCCTGCCGCTGATGGATTACTATTTCAGGGCACTGACGGCGGACCTGGACCTGAGCCAGGCCAAGGACAAGGCTGCGGCGGTCGAGGCGCTGCTGCCGCTGATCGGCGAGCTGGCCAACGGCGTGGAACGCGCGCACTATGTGCAGCGCCTGGCGGCCATGGTGCGCACCGACGAGCGCGTGCTCGCCCGCCAGATGCAGCAGGTGGTGCGGCGGCGCCGGGGCCTGGCCGCGCTCGACGAGCCGCCGGCGACCGAGCTGGACCTGGAGACGTATGCGTTGTATCTTGTTGGTTTGTACCCGGAACTGGTAGAGGCTGTGGAGTCGAGATCGAGTGCGCTGTTTGTCGAGGCGGAGAACGCTGCCGTGTTCGCGCTCTTGCGCGAGGCAGGCGGCGCTGAGCCTCTCTGGCCACAGGAGGGCTTTCTGGCCGGGCTCGATAGCGCCCTGCGAGAGCACGTGGGCGCCCTGGTGGCGCAGCACAGCCCGCGCCCGCCTGTTACGCGAGAGGAGGCCAGGCAGGTGCTCGAGGCCGTCGCCCTGCGCGTGGAGCGCGAGCGGTTGAGGCAACGGGATAGGGACCTGCAGGCCCTCATCCAGGCAGCGGTGGAGGAGGGCGACGGCGACGCCGTGACGCGCTATGCGGGGGCTGTGAACGACGTCGCCGAGCGGCTGGGGCAGCTCGCCGCCGAAGAGCGAGCGCGGATGCAGGCCGGCCGGCGTACGGCCCGGGAGTGGTGATGATGGTAGCCAGGAAGCGCAAGGAAGCGGAGGATTCGATTTCCGTGGAGCCCATCGATGCCGACGACGACATGCTCGAAGAGGAACAGGAACAGGGGCACCCTGGGCCGGCCGACCTGGATGGCAAGAAGGGCGAGCTGATCGCCAAGGGCCGCAAGCAAAAGTTCATCACCATGAAGGACATCGCCGAGGCGCTGCCGGTCGAAGCGATGGACGCGCAGGAGCTGGACGACCTGGTCACATCGTTCCTGGAGCAGGGCATTCCGGTCCTCGAGACCGAGAGCGAGGCCACCGAGGAGCCGGTGGAGGACCTGCTCGTCGAGGACGATAGTTTGCCCTACGCCGACGCCGATGTGGTGAGCGACCCGGTGCGCATGTACCTGCGCGAGATCGGCCGGGTGTCGCTGTTGGCCCCGGGCGACGAGGTCGAGCTGGCCAAGACGATCCGCCAGGGCGCCATCGCGCAGCGGCAACTGGCGCGTGGGGAGCTTGACGGCGTGCGCCGGGAGCGGGCCGAGGCGCGCGTGCGCCGCGGCGAGCTGGCGCAGCGCCGACTGATCGAGGCCAACCTGCGCCTGGTGGTGAGCGTGGCCAAGCGCTACATCGGCCGCGGCATGTCGCTCCTCGACCTGATCCAGGAGGGCAATATCGGCCTGCTGCGCGCCGTGGAAAAGTTCGATCATCGCAAGGGCTTCAAGTTCTCGACCTACGCTACCTGGTGGATCCGTCAGGCGATCAGCCGCGCCATCGCCGATCACTCGCGCACCATCCGCATCCCGGTGCACATGGTCGAGTCGATCAACCGTGTCAGCCGCGTGTCGCGACGGCTGCAGCAGGAGCTGGGCCGGGAGCCGACCCTCGAAGAGATCGCCATCGAGATGGACTTTTTGAGCCCCGAGGAGCGGCGCATTGTGGAAGAGGCCATGGCCAGGGGCGAGCCGCTCGACCCCGCCATGGAGCGGCGGCTGCGCAAGGCCGCGGCCAAGGTCAGGCGCATCCAACGCGTCTCGCTGGAGCCGATGTCGCTGGAGTCGCCGGTGGGCATGGAGGATACTTCGTACCTCGGCGACTTTATCGAAGACGACACCGTGATGGGCCCGGCCGATGCCGCTTCGCGCCAACTGCTCAAGGAGCAGATGCAGGACATTCTCGATTCGCTTTCGAGTCGCGAGCGACGCGTGCTGCAGTTGCGCTTTGGTTTGGAGGATGGCCAGAGCCGCACGTTGGAGGAGGTGGGGCAAAAGTTCGGCGTCACCCGCGAGCGCATTCGCCAGATCGAGGCCAAGGCGTTGCGCAAGCTGCGGCACCCCACCCGCAGCCGCAAGCTGAAGGACTATTTGAGCTAGCAGAGGGTTTTCTGGCAGGCACGCGCAAGCCGGGGCCACCCATAGGTGGCCCCGGCTTGCGCGTGCCTGCCAGAAAACCCTCTGCTCGCCTGGGCGAGGACCGGCATGGGTCCTTGTACAAATAGTGTGTATGTGCTAGAATGGGCCGCGAGGGAGCGGCCGGATGGCCGTCTGGAGAGCGTATGGCTGAGCAGGAACTGACAGCCTACTGTGTCAAATGCCGCGCGAAGCGTGTGATGCGCGAGGCGCAGGCCGGGTTCAACGCGCGCGGTGGGCCGATGACGACGGGCGTGTGCAGCGTGTGCGGCACCCGGCTCTGCCGCACGGGGCGCACGCCCGCCCACGAGGGGCTGACGCCACCCGAGCCGGCAGCGAAGGCGACAGGGCGCAGGCGGGGCCAGGCGACGGGCGCCAGCGAGGCCACGCCGGCACGGGGCAGAGGGCGCAAGGTTGCCGGCGAGGCGGCGCGCGGCGGCCGGCTGGTGATTGTCGAGTCGCCGGCCAAGGCGCGCACCATCGGGCGCTTCTTGGGCCGCGGCTACGTCGTGCGCGCCTCGGTGGGCCACGTGCGCGACCTGCTGCGCTCGCGGCTGAGCGTCGATGTGGAGCACGGGTTCATCCCCACCTACCGCGTCCCCAAGGAAAAGAAAGAGGTCGTCAAGGAGCTCTCGAGCCTGGTGGCCCGCGCGGGCGAGGTCTACCTGGCGACCGACCCCGACCGCGAGGGCGAGGCCATCGCCTGGCACCTGATGGAGGCGACCGGCCTCGATGAAGCGCGCGCCCGGCGCGTGGTCTTTCACGAGATCACCGAGCCGGCCATTGCCGAGGCATTTGCGCACCCGCGCGGCCTGAACCGCCCCCTGATCGACGCCCAGCAGGCGCGCCGTATCCTCGACCGCCTCGTCGGCTACCAGATCAGCCCGCTCCTCTGGCGCCGTGTGCGCGGGCGGACCTCGGCGGGCCGCGTGCAGTCGGTGGCGCTGCGCCTGGTGGTCGAGCGCGAGCGCGAGATCCAGGCTTTTGTGCCGGTGGAGTATTGGTCGATTGCGGCCGAGCTGGCCAAGCGCGTGTCGGAGGCCAAACCGCCCACTTTTGTGGCCAAACTGGTGCGCATCGACGGCAAGGACGTGGACCTCAAGGACGAGCCGGCGACGCAGGCCGTGCTCGACGACCTCGAGGGCGCGGCCTACGTGGTGAGCAAGGTGCAGCGCGGCGAGCGCGTGCGCCGGCCGTCGCCGCCCTTTACGACGAGCACGCTGCAGCAGGAGGCCTCGCGACGCCTGGGCTTTACGGCGCGGCGCACCATGGCGCTGGCCCAGGGGCTCTACGAGGGCATGGATGTCGGCGGCGAGGGCGCGGTCGGCCTGATCACCTACATGCGCACCGATTCGGTGCAGGTGTCGGCGCTGGCCCAGGCCGAGGCGCGCGATGTCATAGAACGGCGCTTTGGCCGCAGCTTCCTGCCGGCACAGCCGCCGGTCTACCGCACCAAGGCCAAGGGCGCGCAGGAGGCGCACGAGGCCATCCGCCCCACAGCGGTGAGCCGCGACCCGGAGGCGCTCAAGCCGTACCTGAACCGCGACCAATTCCGCCTCTACGAGCTGATCTGGAAGCGCTTCCTGGCGAGCCAGATGGCGCCGGCGGTGTATGATACGATGACCGTGGAGGTCGTCGCGTCGGTGGGGCCGGCATCAGCGGGGCAGGCGCCGGTGGGGCCGGCGTCCCCGCCTGCCCGTTCCTTGGCAGGCGGGGACGCCGGCCCCACCGGCGCCGGCGGACGCTACCTCTTCCGGGCCAACGGCTCGGTGATCAGATTTGCGGGCTTTCTCGTCCTCTACGAGGAGGGGCGCGACGAGCCGGCGCGCGATGCGGAGGAGGGCGCGTTCCTGCCGCCCTTGGAGCAGGGCGAGCCGCTCGACCTGCTGCGCCTCATACCCGAGCAGCACTTTACCGAGCCGCCGCCACGCTTCAGCGAGGCGACGCTGGTCAAGGCGCTCGAAGAGCTCGGTATTGGCCGGCCTAGCACCTACGCCGCGATCCTGGGCACCATCCAAGAGCGGGGCTATGTGGAGCGGCAGCAGCGGGCGCTCGTGCCCACCGAGCTGGGGTTCACGGTCAACGACCTCTTGGTGCAGCATTTTCCCGAGGTCGTCGATACTGGCTTTACGGCGTCGATGGAGGCCAAGCTGGACTGTATCGCCGCTGCCGAGTGCGACTGGGTGCAGGTGCTGCGCGAGTTCTATGGCCCCTTTGAGCAGCGGCTGCAGGCGGCCGAGCGCGAGATGCCCGAGGTCAAGAAAGAGCCCGAGCCGACCGGCGAGCTGTGCGAAAAGTGCGGCCACCCGATGGTGATCAAGTACGGCCGCTACGGCAAGTTCATTGCCTGCAGCAACTTTCCTGCCTGCCGCAATGCCCGGCCCTACTTGGAGCGGCTGGGGGTGAGGTGCCCGCAGTGTGGCGGCGAGCTGGTCGAGCGGCGCACCAAGCGCAAGCGCGTCTTTTACGGCTGCGCCGAGTATCCGCGGTGCGAGTTCACGAGCTGGAAGCGGCCGGTGACTCGGCCCTGCCCGAGCTGCGGCGGCCTGCTCGTGGTCGAGCGTAAGGGTTGGTTGCGCTGCCTCAAGTGCGAGCAGCAGGCGCCGGCCGGGGAGGACGAGAGGGATGCCGCCCCACAAGCGGAGCGAGGAGAGCCCGCAGGGGGCGCTCCCGCCTGAGATGGCGGAGCGCCTCGCGGGCTTTTTGCGTTACCTGGATGCCGAGCGCAGCGCCTCGCCCTGTACGCTGGCAAACTATGGGCGTGAGGTGGCCGAGTTCCTGGGCTTCCTAACGCGGCAGGGTGTGAGCGCCTGCGACGAGGTGGAGCGCGACACGCTGCGCAGCTACCTGGCGTGGCTGGCGAGCGAGGGCTATGCCCGTGGCTCGGTGGCGCGGCGGGTGGCCGAGGTGCGCTCTTTCGGCCGCTATTTGCAGCGCGAGGGCTGGGCGCCGGCGAACCCCTACGCCGCCCTGCGCGCGCCCAAAACGGGCCGCCGCCTGCCTGATGCGCTTTCGGTGCAAGAGACGGTGGCACTCTTGAGCCAGCCCGATGTGCGCACCGCGCAGGGCCTGCGCGACCGTACCATCCTGGAGGTGCTCTACGCGGGGGGCTTGCGCGTGAGCGAGCTGGTGGGGCTTGACCTGACGAGCGTCGACGTGCAGCGCGGCGAGGCGCTCGTGCTGGGCAAGGGCAACAAGGAGCGCCTCACACTCCTCGGCGAGCCGGCACGGCAGTGGCTGCGCGCCTATGTGGCCGAGGGGCGGCCGCACCTGGCGAACAGTAGGGAGCCGGTGGCGGCGCTCTTTGTCAACCGCTACGGTGGGCGGCTCACCGTGCGCAGCGTGCAGTTGATGCTCCGTGAGTGTACCATCCGGGCCGGGCTCGACAAGCGCATCACGCCCCACGTCCTGCGCCATACCTTCGCCACCCATCTGCTCGACGGGGGCGCTGATCTGCGCGTGGTGCAGGAGCTGCTGGGCCACGCGCAGCTCTCGACGACCCAGGTCTATACGCATGTCTCGCGCAGCCGGCTGAGAGCGGTGTACTTGCATGCCCATCCGCGGGCACAGGAAGAAGAGAAGGCGTCGCCGGACCCTTTGTAGTGACGGCTTGGCTGGTGGGTTCGTAGTTGGCGCTTGAGCGCCTTGACCCCTGCGAATCGGCGCCGCATCCGCACTTGGCGCCGTGTCGGAGGGTCAAGGCGCTCAAGCGCCAACTACGAACCCACCAGCCAAGTGCGGATGCGGCGCCAATTCGCAGGGGTGAAGGCGCTCAAGCGCCAACTATGAACCTGCCATACACCAAGGAGGGACTGTGATCGCTACCCGTATCGCCAGGATCCGTGCCAGGCTGGCCGCCGAGGGTGTGGATGCGCTGCTCGTCACCCAGCCCAGCAATGTGCGCTACATGAGCGGGTTCACCGCCGGCCACGACGCTACGCTGCTCATCTCGGGCAGCGCGGCGCTCTTGGCGACCGACTTTCGTTACTATGAGCAGGCGGAGCGCCAGGCGCCCGATTATGGTCTGTTCAAGCTGACCAAGGGGCTGGCCGAGGCCTTCTCGGACCTGGCGCGGGAGGCCGGCGCGCGCCGTGTCGCCTTCGAGAGCACCCACTTGACCTATGCTCTGCACCAGGAGCTGGCGAAGGTGGAGGGGGTGGAGCTGGCGCCGATCAAGGGTTGGGTCGAGGAGCTGCGCGCCGTCAAGAGCCCCGACGAGCTGGCGTTGATGCGCCGCGCCGTGGCCATCTCCGACGCGGTGATTGCGGCCCTGCCCGAGCTGTTGCAGCCCGGGATGACCGAGAAGCAACTGGCGTGGCGCATCGAGTCGTTCATGCACGAGCACGGCGCCGACGAGCCTTCGTTCCCGATCATTGCTGCGGGCGGGCCCAACGGCGCCATGGCCCACGCCGTGCCGTCGGAGCGCCCGCTCGTGCCCGGCGAGCCGATTGTGCTCGACCTGGGCGCGCGGGTGGAGGGGTACTGCTCGGACCTGACGCGCACCGTCTGCATCGGCCAACCCGACGCCAGGTTCCGCGAGATCTATGCCATCGTGCTCCAGGCGCAGCAGACGGCCGAGGCCGGCATCAAAGCGGGGCTGCTGGGGAAGGACGCCGACGCTCTCGCGCGACAAGTTATTGTAGAGGCCGGCTATGGCGAGGCTTTTGGCCATGGGCTGGGTCACGGCGTGGGCCTCGATATCCACGAGCGGCCGGGCGCCGGGGCGCGCTCTGAGGATCGCCTGGAGCCAGGGATGGCGGTCACCGTCGAGCCGGGCATCTACCTACCTGGCTGGGGCGGCGTGCGCATCGAGGACCTGGTCGTGGTGACGGAGGGCGGGGTGGAGATCCTGAGCGCCGCGACCAAGGACCCGGTTGTCGTGGTGCGCTAGTAGTACTTTGTCAGTAATCGCCATGTGCAATGGGTTCGCAGTCGGCGCTTGAGCGCCGACTACGGACCTGGCCAGCCGCTTCGTACGGCATAGTGACAAAGTAGTACCAGTGCGCCGCCGTGTCGCAGCGCCGGCACGCGGCAGCGCTTCAGCGTGTCAGGGTGCGAGAGAGGTGTTGAGATGACGAAAGTCTCCGAGGTTGCCCAGCGCTATGTGCTGGTGTTGCTCGTGGTCGCCTTCCTGGCGGGCACGGCCTTCGGCCTGGTTGGGCTTGGCTGGAACGTCTGGCCCGTCGAGTGGACGGGCAACGCCGGTCCGGCCGATCTGGATGCCCACTGGCAGCGCAGCTACCTGACGATGGCGGCCGAGGCCTATATGGCGACCGGCGACGCGGCGGCGGCCCGCGAGCGCGTGAACGCGCTCACCGGCCCCCAGCTCACCGAGGCGCAAGTGGCCGCCGAGCTGCAGACGATGATCGGCGAGCGCACGGCGGCGAACGACACGGGGGCGGTGTCGCGCTTGCAGGCGCTGGCCACGGTGCTGGGCACGCCGCCAAGCTCGGCCCCGGCGCCAGGCACGAGCACGCAGCCGGCGGTGCCGCGCGATACCACGTCGCTCTTGCAACGTCTGCTACGCGTATGCGGGCTGGTGATCCTGGTGCTGGTGTTGCTCGCGGGGCTGCTGCTGCTCGTCTACTTCCTGCAGGCGCGCAGCACCGGCGGGGCGGCAATGGGGTCGGCGGCTGGCGACGACGACCAGGAGGACCACGAGGAGCCGGCCATCGCGCCGGCGCTCGCTGCAGCGAGCACGCCGGTGGTCGCGCCCATGCCCGCACCGCCACGCCCGGTGGCCCCGCCGGCGCAGGCGTTCAGGCCCGAGGCGACGGCCCTGGGGCCATTTGTGGCCACCTACAACCTGGGCGATATCGACTTTGATATGTCGTTCGGCATCGAGTCGGCCACGGGGGACTTTTTGGGCGAGTGTGGCCTGGGCATGGCCGAGACGGTTGGCGGAGGTGATGTGCAGCGGGTGACGGCTTTTGAGGTGTGGCTCTTCGACAAGACCGACATCCGCACCGTGTCGGTGGTGCTCGCCAGCAGCCACGCCCACTCGGATGCTGCGCTGCGCACCAAGCTGGCCTCGCGCGGCGAGATTGTGCTGGCCCAGCCGGGCGGGAGCTTCTCGGTCAAGACCTCTTCACTGAAGCTGGAAGGGCGCATCCTCGACCTGGCGTATGGGTCGGGCGATGTGCCGGCGCAGAGCTACTTCACTACCTTCTCGGTCGAGCTGGCGCCCGTGCCGCTGCTGGCCGGGCAGAGGTAGCCGGCACGGAGCGCGGTCGAACGACGAGAGCCGAGATCACCGCAGAGACGCAGAGGGCGCAGAGGTTGTAGGGGCGAGGTCACCTCGCCCCTACAACCTCTGCGCCCTCTGCGTCTCTGCGGTGTACCGTCCTTACGTACGCTCGGCGGGGTCGAAGAGCTTGCGGTGCTCTTCGAGCGCAAAGCGGTCGGTCATGCCGGCGATATAGTCGCAGATGGCGCGGTAGGGGTCGTGGGTGTCGAACCGGGCGCGCACCGAGTCGGGCAGGATGCTGGGGTCGCGCAGGTAGGCGTCGAAGAGCTGGCCGACGAGACGCTGCGCCTTGACGGCCATGCGCATGACGCGATAGTGCCGGTAGAGGTGTGTGCGCAAGAAGAGGCGCAGCTCGCGGTTCAGCTCACTCAGCTCGGGCGAAAAGGCCACCAGGTTGCTGGGATGGGCGCGGGCTTGCTCGGGCGAGCCGATGCCATAGGCCGTGAGCGCCGCGCTGGCCGTGTCGAGCAGGTCGGTGACTTGCGCGTTGATCAGCTCGCGGCCGACGACGCGGCGGTCCATCTCGCCAAGCGAGGCGGGGTCGACCCCGGCGCGCGCGCAGGCCGCGGACCACACGCGCACCGTAGCGAGCTCGTGGGGCAGGATCAGCCCGGCGCGCAGGCCATCGTCGATATCGTGCGCGTTGTAGGCGATCTCATCGGCGACGTTGACGATCTGGGCCTCGAGCGAGGCGCGGCGCCCGGGCTCATAGTCGCGGGCGTCGGCGGCATCGTACTCGGTAGTGTGTTTGACAATGCCTTCGCGGACCTCCCAGGTGAGGTTCAGGCCGGGGAAGGCGGGATAGCGCCGCTCCAGTTGCTCCACCTGGCGCAGGCTCTGCGCGTTGTGGTCAAAGCCGCCGTGCTCGCGCATGATGTCGTGCAGGGCGGCCTCGCCGGCGTGGCCGAAGGGGGTGTGCCCCAGGTCGTGGGCCAGGGCGATGGCCTCGGTCAGGTCCTCGTTGAGCCTGAGGGTGCGCGCCACGGTGCGGGCGATCTGGGCCGTCTCGAGGGTATGTGTGAGCCGGGTGCGGTAGTGGTCGCCCTCATAGTTCACAAAGACTTGCGTCTTGTACTCGAGGCGTCTGAACGACGTCGTGTGGACGATGCGGTCGCGGTCGCGCTGGAAGGCGGTGCGGTAGGGGTGCTCCGGCTCGGGGTGCTGCCGCCCGCGCGAGTGCCGGCTCGTGCTGGCGTAGGGCGCCAGGAACTGGGCTTCGTTCTCTTCCAGGCGCTCACGGGTGGCGAACATGGGCCTCCATCCTTCTTGAGGGGGTTTTCGGCAGGCGTCTGGGCCGCCGCAGCCCCGCGGGGGCGACGGCGGCCCAGACGCCTGCCGAAAACCCCCTTCCGCTATCCATTGTAGCACAGGGCTGAGCATTATGCCAACACGCAGCATCATTCACCTGGACCTGGACGCCTTCTTTGCCTCGGTCGAGGAGCTGCTCGACCCGGCCATCGCCGGCAAGCCGGTCATCGTGGGCGGCGACCCGCTGGCGCGGGGCGTGGTCTCGTCGGCTTCGTACGCGGCGCGCGCCTTTGGCGTGCGCTCGGCAATGCCGATGGGCCAGGCGCTGCGCCTGTGCCCGCAGGCCATCGTGCGCCACGGCCACTTTGCCGAGTATCGCCGCTACTCGGAGCAGGCGATGGCCATCCTTGCCGCCTACACGCCGCTGGTCGAGCAGATCTCGATCGACGAGGCGTTCCTCGATGTCACCGGCTGCGAGCGGCTGTGGGGCGAGGCGCCCGAGATCGCGCGCACGCTGCAGCGACGCATCCTCGACGAGTGCCGGCTGCCCTCGTCGGTGGGCGTGGCGACGAACAAACTGGTGGCCAAGATCGCTTCGGGGCTGCGCAAGCCGCGCGCGTTGGTGGTGGTGCCGGCGGGCGAGGAGGCGAGCTTTCTGGCGCCGCTGCGCATCGAGGAGCTGTGGGGCGTGGGCGAGGTGGCCGCGCGCCGCCTGCACGACTTGGGGTTACACACCATCGGCGACCTGGCGGCGGTGCCGCGCGAGACCCTGATCTATGCCTTCGGCAGCTATGGCGCGGTGTTGCACGAGCATGCCCACGGCCGCGACGGAAGCCCGGTGGTGACGGAGGGGCGCCGGCGCTCGCTGAGCCGTGAGGAGACCTTTGCCCGCGATGTGGCCGACGAGGGCGAGCTGACACGGGTGCTGCTGCGGCTGAGCGACGAGGTGGCCGCCCGGCTGCGCCGCCACGGCGTGCAGGGGCGGGTGGTGGGGCTCAAACTGCGCACCGGCGACTTTGTCACGCTGACGCGCCGGGCCACCCTGCCGCAGCCGACCGACCTGGCCCCGGCCATCTATGAACGGGCGCGGCAGCTCTTCAGGCGCGCCTGGAAGCCCGGCACGCCGCTGCGGCTGTTGGGGGTGGGCGTGGCCGGGCTCGTGGAGACGCCGGCCTACCAGCTCGACCTCTTTGGCGGCGGCGAGCAGCGCTGGGCGCGCCTCAGCCAGGCGCTCGACGAGATCCATGCCCGCTATGGCGCCGAGGCCATCCGCCGGGCGGCGTTCCTCGAGAGCGACGAGGGCGATTGGCTGGAGGGGGAGGACGGCGGGGGCTGAACCGCAGCGTACTGCTTTCACAACCGCAAGCAGCGCTCGGCGCCTTCGTAGTGGCGGCTTCAGCCGCTCATCTGGGCAAGATGGCGTTTCGGCGGCAGGCAAACGATAAGAGTCGTCACTACGAAGGGCCAGTTGCCGCATTGTGCGCTTTGACAAAGCAGCGAAAGGCGCGAAGACGCAAAGGGGAATGGAGTTGGCCTTTTCTTTGTGCCTTGGCGGTTCAGCCCCCGTCGTTATTCCAGAGCGATAGTTGCACGGGCGGGCGGCGGCCGGCGAGGAGGAGGTAGGGGGCGGCGCGGCGGGTGTCGACGCCGAGCTGGTGCAGGGCTTCCAGGCTGCGGAAGGCGCGGCTACGGCGCTGGGCGATGATGCGCGAGGCCGAGCGCGGCCCGATGCCGGGGATGCGCAGCAGCGCGTCGCGTTCGGCGCGGTTGACCTCGAGCGGGAACCACTCGGGGTGGCGCTCGGCCCAGGCGAGTTTGGGGTCGGCGGTGAGCGGTAGGTTGCCGCTGCGGTCGAAGACGAGCTCGCCGAAGCCAAAGCCGTACCGGCGCAGCAAAAAGTCCGACTGGTAGAGCCGGTGCTCGCGGATGGCCGGGGTGGCGGGCAGGCCATCGAGCGGCGTGCCGGCGACGGGCTGGAAGGCGCTAAAGTAGGTACGCTCGAGGTGCAGCTCGCGGTAGAGCCGGGCCGTGGTGGCGAGGAGCTCCTGATCGCTCTCACCCGAGGCGCCGACGACGAACTGGGTGGTCTGCCCCGCCAGGCGGGCGCCACGCGCGAGGATGGCCTCGTGGGCCCAGCGCAGGCGTTGCCAGAGGTCGCTCTCAAAGTGCTTGGCCTCGCTGAGCCGCGCCAGCCGCGCCGGGTTGGGCGCTTCGAGGTTGACGGAGACGCGCTGAGCGAGCTGCACGGCGCGCTCGACCGCGGCGCGCTCGACGCCGGGCAGGATCTTCAAGTGCACATAACCGCGGAAGTGGTAGCGGCGGCGCACGATCTCGACGGCGGCGAGCATGCGCTCCATGGCCTGGTTGGGCGAGCGGCAGATGGCTGAGCTGAGGAAGAGCCCGCTGGCCATACGGCGCTCGACGAGCTGGGCAAAGATGGCGGCGAGCTCGTCGGGCGAAAAGGCGACGCGGCGCACGTCGCGGCCGGCGCGGTTGGCGCAGTAGCCACAGTCGCGCTCGCAGGCGTTCGAGAGCAGCACTTTGAAGAGCTGGACGCGGCGGCCGTCGGGCAGGGCGGCGGGATAGATCCAGCGGCCGACGTCGTCGCGCACGCGGCCTGCGTCGTGGCCGCAGGCGGCGCAGATGTCGTATTGGGCGGCCTGGCCCAAGAGGGCGGCTTTGGCGATGGCGTCCATGAGGTCCCGCTCCTGCTGACAGCGATACCCTCATTGTACGAACGCCTGTTCTTGTTGTCAAGTCTGTGAGAAGTGACTGGGCCGGGTCTGCCCCATACCGCGGTGTGGGGCAGACCCGGCCCAGTCACTTCTCACAGACTCTTTGTTCAGGCCGTTTCCGAGAGCTCCCAGTCGACTGGGCTGGCCTGGGCGTCGTAGAGCTTGGCGTGGCCGTGGCGGCGGATCGTGTCGGCGTCGATGACGCAGCGGCGCACATCCTGGCGTGAGGGAATCTCGTACATCACGTCGAGGAGGGTCTCCTCGATGATGGTGCGCAGGCCGCGGGCGCCCATGCGGTGGCGCTGCGCCTGCTGGGCGGTGGCGCGCAAGGCGTCGGGCGTGAACTCGAGCTCGACCGAGTCGAGGGCGAAGAGCCGCTGATACTGGCGCACGATGGCGTTCTTGGGCCGCGTCAGCACCTGGATGAGCTGTTCCTCGTCGAGCGGCTCGACGCTGACGACCACCGGCAGCCGGCCCACGAACTCGGGAATCAGCCCGAACTCGAGCAGGTCGTCGGCCGAGACCTGGCGCAACAGCTCGGCTTGGCCGAGCGCGGCCGCCTCGCCCTCACGAGTCGAGCGAAAGCCGACGCGGCCCTTCTTGCCGACGCGCTCGGCGACGATCGTGTCGAGGCCGTCAAAGGCGCCGCCACAGATGAACAGGATGTGGCCGGTGTTGAGCTGGATGAACTCCTGGTGCGGGTGTTTACGGCCACCCTGCGGCGGCACGTTGGCCACCGTCCCTTCGAGGATCTTGAGCAGGGCTTGCTGCACGCCCTCGCCCGACACGTCGCGCGTGATGGAGGGATTGTCGCCGCTCTTGCGCGAGATCTTGTCGATCTCGTCGATGTAGATGATGCCGCGCTCGGCGCGGGGCAGGTTATAGTCGGCCGCCTGGATCAGGCGCAGCAGGATGTTCTCCACGTCCTCGCCCACGTAGCCGGCCTCGGTCAGCGAGGTCGCATCGGCAATGGAGAAGGGGACGTCGAGGATCCTGGCCAGCGTTTGGGCCAGGAGCGTCTTGCCACAGCCTGTGGGGCCGATGAGCAGGATGTTGCTCTTTTGCAGCTCGACGTCTTCGGTCTGCTCGCGGGCCATGGTGCGCTTGTAGTGGTTGTACACTGCCACCGACAGCACCTTCTTGGCCCGGTCCTGCGCCACCACGTACTGGTCGAGCCCCTGGTAGATCTCGCGGGGCGACGGCACCGCCTGCGTGGTGAACTCTTGCACCTGCTGGGCCGATGCGTTCTCCTCGTCGAGGATCTCTTTGCAGAGCTCGACGCACTGGTCGCAGATGTAGACCGAGCCGGGGCCCGCGATCAGGCGGCTGACTTGCTCCTGGGGCCGTCCGCAGAATGAGCAGCCCTGCATTGGCGTTCTCCCTAGCTCTTGGTAGCCTCGGGATGCTCGGGCGCCTTGCCGCGCGGCTTGATGATCTCGTCGACCATGCCGTACTCCAACGCACCCTGCGCATCCATGTAGTGGTCGCGGTCAAAGTCCTCAGCGATCCGCTGCTTGCTCTGCCCGGTGTGGAAGGAGAGGATCTCCTGGATCTTGCCCTGCATGCGCAAGAGCTCACGAGCCTGGATCTCGACGTCGGGGGCATAGCCCTGCACGCCACCGCCGGCCGGGTGCATGTGCACCGTGGCGTTGGGCAGCGCAAAGCGCCGCCCCTTGTGGCCCGACGCCAAGAGGATGGTGGCCATGCTGGCCGTGGCGCCGACCGCGATGGTCGACACGGGCGCGCGGATGCTCTGCATGGTGTCGTAGATCGCCAGGCCCGCGTAGATCACGCCGCCCGGGCTGTGGATGTACAGCGAGATCTCTTTGTCGGGGTCCTCGCGGTCGAGGAACAGCAATTGGGCGACGATCAGGTTGGCGATGTTGTCGTCGATGGCTGTGCCCAAGAAGATGATCCGCTCCTTGAGCAGCAAGGAGTAGATGTCGTAGGCGCGCTCACCACGGCCGGTGGACTCGATTACCATCGGGATCAACGCGCTCATCCCTGTCCTCCTGTGAAAGGTGCAAAATCCGGATTGGGCAGGCTGGGAAGACTACCCTACGGGTGTCCATACCGTCATTGCGAGCGTAGCGCAGCAATCTCCAACACGGCCATTGCGGCGACGCTGGGGATTGCTCCGCTGCGCTCGCAATGACGGTGTACAGAGACGCCTGCCCCACGGGCTACTCGGCCGGCGGCTCGGCAGGCGGCTCGGCGCCGGGCTGGGCTTCGGGGCTCGCCTCGGCGGCAGGGGCCTGCGCGGCACACGGGACTTGGCCGGTGGCGATGTCGACCAGGCGCTGGATGGCCTTGCGCGAGAAGACGTCGCCCATGAGTGACGAGAGTGGGCCGGCCTGCGTCAGCGCGGCGCGCACCGCACCGGCCTGCTCGCCATAGGCCGAGGCCACGCGCTCAACTTCGGCGCCAACTTCTTCGGCGCTGACCTCGAGCTTTTCGGCCTTGCCGAGCTCGCCCAGCACGAGCGAGCGGCGCAGGTTCTTTTCGGCCTGGGGCCGCAGTTCTTCACGCAACTGTGGCAGGGTCTTGTGCGTGACGCGGAGGAAGCCATCCAGCGTAAAGCCCTGCTGGCGCAGGCGGCTCTCCTGTCGCTGTACCAGGTGGTCGATCTCACGCTCGAGGGCCAGGCTGGGATACTCGATGGTCGACTGTTCCACGAGCTCATCGAGCGCGTGGGTGGCCAAGCGGTCGCGGGCGTCGGCTTCCATCTCGGCGCGCAGCCCATCGCGCAGGCGCTCCCTTAGGGCATCGAGCGATTCATAGTCGCCCATCGAGCGGGCAAAATCGTCGTCGAGTGCGGGCAGCTTGCGCTCTTTGACCTCATGCATGGTGACGGCAAAGGCCACGGTCTTGCCGGCCAGGCCCTCCTGCGGATGGTCCTCTGGATAGGTGAGGGAGAATTCGTGCGCTTCGCCGGAGCTCATGCCCACGAGGGCCTCACCAAAGCCCTTGGGCGCGAGGGCCTCGCTCAGCACGATGGTGGTGCCGGTTTCGTCAAAGACAGGCTCGCCGCCGGCGCTGCCCTCGATATCGACCGTGACCTGATCGCCGAGTTGTGCTGGCCGCTCGGCGGGCACCCAGGTGCCGTTCTGCTCGCGCAGCTCCTGCAGCAGTTTGTCGACCTGCTCCTCGGCCACCTCGACCGGGGGCTCGGGCTCGATGCGCATGGCGCAATAGTCGCCCAGCGTCACTGCCGGCTCGAGCGGCACGCGGATCTTGAGCTCCAGCGGCTCCTGCTCGGCAACGCGCAGGGTTGGCCGGTCGTAGGGCTGGTAGCCGCCCTCCTCAATAACCTTCTTGTAGATCTCGGGGGCCAGGATCTCGGCCGCCTCTTCAGTCAGCACTTCTTTGCCCACCGTGCGTTCGACGAGGGCATAGGGGGCTTTGCCGGGCCGGAAGCCGGAGATGCGCACGCGCTGCGACAGCTTGCGAGCAGCCCGGCGCATGGCATCGGCCACCTGCTCGGCCTCGGGATGGATCGTGAATTCGACCTCACGGGGGGCAACAGTCTCGGTGGTGACGTCCAAGGTCAATCCACTCCTTTCGGGGTGATTATAGCACAAACAGGTGCGCTGTAAAGGCCAGCGCAGACAGAGCAAAGGCTGGTTCCGTGGAACCAGCCTCTACAAACGAGGAGCGGAAGACGGGATTTGAACCCGCGACCCTCTCCTTGGCAAGGAGATGCTCTACCGCTGAGCCACTTCCGCTCGATGCGTGCCCAGGCGCCTGATACTAGGTCGGTGGCCTGGAGCGATATCTTGTGGGGAAGGAGAGATTTGAACTCTCACGGATTTCTCCACGTGATCCTAAGTCACGCTCGTCTGCCATTCCGACACTTCCCCGGACGGCCTGCCAGGCACGATGCCCGTATTATACGCCGTCTGCCGAGTGAGTCAAGGCGCCCACAGACGCCTGAAAGGGCGGTGACCGGCGCCAAGGCTTGGCATCCTCCCGGTGCTGGCCCCTTTACGGGGTTTTGGCAGGTTGGCCCGCGCCCCCGCCTGGCCGCGGGCCAACCTGCCAAAACCCCGCCCTGTTGGGCAAGGGGTCGGGCGGCAGGGTGCGCAACTTTGACAGTGTGTGGACCGTCGGGTACAATGCGCGTCTGCGGTGCGTCGCTGAGGGGGGAGACGATTGAGCGTCGGCTTCAGGCGCTTTGCGTGGCACGATATCGAGGGCATCGCCCGGCTGCACCGGGCCGCTGAGCAGATAGACCACGCCGGGCGCAACGGCGAGGCCATTTCGTTGGCGCAGCGCTGGCGGCGGCCCGATTGCGACCCGGAGCAGGGGTGTCTGGTGGCCGACGCCGAAGGGCAGGTGGTGGGCTATGCCCTGCGCTCGGCGGTGCCGGGCACGACGCAGTGCATCCTCGATGGGGTGGTGCACCCGGCGTGGCGGCGGCGGGGCATCGGTCGCAGCCTGCTGCAGCGCGCGCTCGAGCGGGCGCGGCGAGCCGGCGCCGGCTCGGCCGACGTGCGCGTGCGCAGCGATGAGCCGGGCGCCGAGGCGTTCTGCCACGTTGTGGGCCTGACGCTGGCGCGTACGTGGCTGCGCATGTGGCTGCAGCCACTGCGGCCGCCGGGGTTCGGCTTTCCGACGGGGTACGGCTGGCGTACCTTTCGGCCCCACGCCGATGAGGCGCTCTACGCGCAGGTGGTGAACGAGACCATGGCCGGCCATTGGGGGACGGGGCCGATCGCTGCGGAGCGGGTGGCTCAGATGGCGGCACAGCCCGATTTCGAGCCGGGCAACCACCTCTTTGCCCTGTATGGACGCGAGGTTGCCGGCGTGTGCTCGGCGCGTTGGGTGCGGCGCACCGTTGCCGGGCGCGATCTTGTGGTGGCGCACCTGGGACCCATCGGCGTGCTGGAAGTGCACCGGGGCTGCGGCGTGGGCCGCGCGCTGGTTGCCCTCTCGCTGTGGCGCTGCCGCCGCGAGCGCATCCAGGCGGCCGAGCTCGATGTCGACGAGGCGAACGCGCCGGCGATCCACGTCTATCGCGATTGCGGCCTGGAGCCGCTGTTCCGCATCCTGTGGTATCGGCGTGAGCTGGCGTGAGCCCGTTATCCGCAGCCAGCAGAGGCGGCTCCCACGCCGCCGGAGGCAGGGACGGGGCGCTATGATCGACGGTGTTCGCCGCATCCGGCAGGCCGGCGGCGTGGGAGCCGCCCCTGCTGGCTGCGGATAACGGGCTGAGTTGCTTTGTACAGTGGGGCAAGCTACCCCCTGGAGGGAGTCACAACTTGAAGCGAGTTCTTGCGATCAGTGCCCTCGCCGTCATTCTCTGCGCTGCGGCCCTGGCCGCGCTGGTGCTCATGCCCGCGGCGCAAGGCCGGGTGACCGACGCTGAGAGCGGGCAGCCCCTGGCCGGCGCGACGGTGGGCATCGGCGGCGACGAATTCGTCACCGGGGCCGAGGGCACCTTTGCCGTGCGCGGCCTGAGCCGGCTCGCGGCCATCAGCGCGCAGGCGCCGGGCTACCAGACGGTCAGCGGGGCAACCATCCCCGGCGGGCTCGTGGGCTTGCAGCAGACCTTGACCATTGCCCTGGAGCCGCTCGAGCTCAGCGGCAAGGTCTATGACGCCTTCAACGGCGCGCCGCTGGCGGGGGCCGCGGTGCGCGCCGGCGAGCGCGAGCTGGCGACCGACGGCCAGGGGCGCTATGTGTTCAAGCGCCTGCTGCCCGGCGCACAGCTCCTGGCGCGGGCGGTGCACTATGGCGACAGCGCGCCGCTCGCCTACGAGGGGCAGGCGACGCACGATTTCGGCCTGACGCTCTTGCCGACGACGGTGACCGTGCAGGACCAGGAGAGCGGCCAGCCGCTCGCGGGGGCCGCGGTCACGGCGGCGGGGGAGACGGCGCAGGCCGATGAGCACGGCCAGGTCACCATTGCCCGGCTGGAGCCGCAGACCGAGCTGCGCGCCACATGCGCGGGCTATGACGAGGGCAGCGCCCAGGGCGGCCCCGGCGACACGGTGACGCTGGGGCTGAAGCGCAGCAGCGTGCGCGGCGTGGTGCGCAACACGGACGGGCAGCCGGTCGAGGGCGCGCTGGTGCTGGGCCGCGCGTCCGGCCAGGAGCCCGTGCTGGCCTATACCGATGCCGAAGGGCGCTACGAGCTGGCGGGCCTGCCGGGGGGCGCGACGCTGACCGTGCGCAAGGCTGGCTACGGCCGCATCGACCGCGCGCTCGACGCCAACCCGCAGTACGATTTTGCGCTCGAGCCGTTCGTGGCCAAGGGCATCTACCTGGCGTTCCACCACCTGCGGCCCGAGTACGCGGCGTCGCTGCGGAGGAATATCGACCTCATCGACCGCACCGAGCTCAACGCCGTCGTCATCGAGATCAAGACCGAGACCGGCTACCTGGGCTTCAGGTCGCAGAACCCGGTGGCGCAGGCCATCGGCGCCAGCTATGACGAGAATTGCATCGACACGCGGGCGCTGCTGGCCGACCTGCACCAGCGCGGCATCTATACCATCGCGCGCATCCCCATCTTTGAGGACGACCTGCTGGCCACGAACCGGCCCGAGTGGGCGGTGCGCTACCCCAACGGCACCGTGTGGCGCGCCTGGGGCGGCCGCGGCTGGACGGACCCCTTCCAGAAGGGCGTGTGGGAGTACAACGTCGCCATCTCCAAAGAGGCGGTCGAGCTGGGGTTTGACGAGGTCCAGTTCGACTATGTGCGCTTTCCCTCCGATGGCTCGATCAGCCAGTGTCGCTACCTGCGCGAGAGCACGGCGGAATCACGCGTCGAGGCCATCACCGGCTTTGTGGCCTACGCGCGCCACGAGCTCGACAAGGTGGGCGCCTTTTTCTCGGTCGATACCTTTGGCCTGACCACGTTCGACACCTCGGAGCAGGGCGTCGGCCAACTGCTCGACCAGATGGCGCAGTACATGGACTATTCGTCGCCGATGGTCTACCCCTCGACCTACCTGGTGGGCATGCTCGACTTGACGGACCCCTGGCGCCAGCCCTACGAGGTGGTCAAGCGTAGCCTCGACGCGGCGCACAAAAAGACGCCGACGCTCATCCGCCCCTGGCTGCAGCACTATGATGACTATCACGGCGTGGGCATTACCTATGGCCTGCCGGAGTACATGGCGCAGAAGCAGGCCGCGGCCGACGGTGGCGCGAGCGGCTGGCTGTGGTGGAATATCCTGGGCGAGTACGACGAGCGGGTGTTCGAGGCGGAGTAGCGGGACGTTTCACCACAGAGGACGCAGAGTAGGGGCGAGGTCACCTCGCCCCTACTTCATGCTCCGCACCGGCCCGGTACGATCCCCAAGAGGGGTTTTGGTGGGTTGGCCCTGCCGGCAGCCCCTGGCGCGCCCGCGGGCGCGCCAGGGGCTGCCGGCAGGGCCAACCCACCAAAACCCCCTGCGGGCCGTGCCCTGCGGGTTGCGTCCGCTGCGGGCCGGCATCACCACCCCTATGCACTTGAGTGCTTGAGTGTGGCGGCAAAGCCGGCTACAATAGCATGCGCGTCTATGCCACGGCCGGCCAGGGCGCCGACGACAGATACGTGATTCTGGCAAGGTTCATGTTTCCCGATACCATCTACCGGCGCGCGGACGTGGCGGCGTTCGATCTGGTGAGATTCACGATCACCGAGCTACGGATGGCGGTCAACAAAGGGCGGGGCCTCGAGATGCAGACGACGCAGGATGCTGCGCTCATCGCCGAGGTCCTGGCGCGTCTCAAGGAGCCCGGCCCGCTCGTCGCCGCCACGGAGCCATACGACAATTACCGTGTCGAGCTGCGCTCACCGCAGGCGCCGGGCGTCTACTACCTGCTCTACTATGTGGTTACTGGGGATGGCCGGGTGTTCCTCGCCGAACGGGCGACGCCTGAGGCGTGGTTCGCCGCCGGGGAGGGCCTGGCGCAGTGTGCGCGCCGGGCGACGGGGCGAGCCGGAGGGTAGCGCGGCGTACCGCATTTGACGGTGGGCGCCGGCTGGGGTATAATCTGCCTCGCGTTCCTCGGTAGCTCAATCGGCAGAGCGACCGGCTGTTAACCGGTTGGTTCGAGGTTCAAGTCCTCGCCGAGGAGCCTGACACTACAGGTAGTGTTGCTGAGCGCACTCCCCCACTACCGGTAGGGCCATAGAACACCCTCCCATGCTGTACAACACCAGTACAACATGAGGAGGGTTTTTCTATGTCTCGCAGGACTCGCGGCGAAGGCTGTGTACATCAGCGCAAGGATGGCCGCTGGCAGGCCAGCCTACAGGTGGCCGGCACGCGGCGCACCGTCTACGGGCGAACTCGCTCCGGGGTTGTTGCCAGGCTGGCCGAACTCAAGCGCCAGGCGGGCTGTGTGTTGCCGGACCCCGGCAAGCGCACCGTGGCCGACCTGCTCGCTGCCTGGCTGGAGACAGCGGAGCCAACCCTCAGACCCAAGACCCTCCACGAGTACACCCGCATCGGCGAATTGCACATCCTGCCGACACTGGGCGCGGTAAAGCTGGCCAGGCTGGAGCCCTTGCGCATCGAACGGGTGCTGGCCGGCATCGCGGCCCGGCGACAGGCGCAGCACACCTACATGGTGCTGCACCGTGCCTGCGTGTTCGCGGTTCGCTGGCGCTGGCTGAGCGAGAACCCCATCGACTGTGTGCAGAGGCCGCAACATCGAGCAGCCCGTAAGGCCGTATGGACCCAAGAGCAGCTACAGGCTTTCATCCAGGGCACACGTGAGCACTGGCTGTACCCTCTCTGGCATACCCTCCTGGCCAGCGGTTGCCGTGTGGGTGAACTGCTGGCCCTGACCTGGCAGGACGTGGACTTTGACGCGGGGAGCATTACGATTGCCAAGACGCTGCAACGCGTGGCCGGCGAGGTGGTGTTGAACGCGCCCAAGACGGAGGCCGGCGAGCGCGTCGTCATTCTGCCGGCAGAAGCCATGGCGCTTCTCAGGCAGCAGCGCGGGCGCCAAGTCCTTGCCGGGCTGGCCAGTGTGTACGTGTTCCCCAACCTGGCCGGCGGGGCGCTGCACATCTCCACGGTAGAGCACGCCCTGGCCCGTGAGTGTGACCGCCTGGGCCTGCCCCGCGTAACGCCCCACGGCCTGCGCCACTTGCATGCCTCGTTGCTCCTGGCCGAGGGCCTGCCTCTGCCGGCTGTCAGCAGGCGCCTGGGCCATGCGAATACCCAAGTGACGGCGGCAATCTACGCACATGCCCTGCCGGGCCAGGATGACGGCGCCACGGCGATTGCACGGGCAATGGGGGGTGAGCGATGAACACGGCAGAGCGGCGGGCTGAAGGACAGGAGGGCGCTATGGACTGCATCGGGCGGCTGGGCATCGGCAAGGCCACAAGGCCCACGGAGGCAACGCGCGCCCTCGAAGGGGTGTGGCTGGCCTTCACAGAGAGCACAGACGAAGAGGCCGCGCGGCGCCGCTTCTATGCGCGCTATGGCCACGAACCGGCGAGGGCACAGCGGCGCCTGGGCCTGCTGCTGGTGGGGCCGGTGACAGAGCGGGCCAGCGGGGCGCTTGCGGACTCTGGCGAAACAATGTAGACTCCGGCAAGGAAAAGCCCCACGGTGCGCTAACACCTGGGGCATGGCCAACCGGTGCGGGCGGCTGACAGGTGCAGTGTACCACGAGGACCGCCTACCGGCAAACGGGAGGGCGGTCTCTTTCATGGACGACCGAACGGTCTGTGTCGATGGTGCCAGGATTGACGACATCGCAGATGCTACGATGAATGCAATCAACGAGATGGACGGCGACGACCCCTCAGGCTGGGCGTGGCACCCCTGGTCGCGCCGCAGTAGCCTTCGACCGCTTCGCGGGATGTGGGGGTTATTGGGGCCTGGGCGGCAATGGTATGCATCGGAGGAGCGCAGCGACGAGGCCGGGCTGGCGCACCTGCGTGTAACCCTGGACGTTGCCCTGGAGATGAGAAAGCCGGAGACGGAGGATGACGCAGAAGCAAAGGCAGACGGGTACACACACAAGTACCACAGGGGCGCGACCATAGAGGTTGAGCGCCTGGGCAAATGGGATACGCTGGTACACATCGCCTGTGAGCACGAATTGGCAGAACCCGTGTTGGCGGACCTGCGTAGCAGGCTGGCGGTTCGGTGGCGCAAGCTGGGCGGCGAGGAGGACGCCAGGCCGACGGCGGCCAGTGCGCGGGTTATCACGGTGTCGCAGTCCGTCCAGATGGATACGCCTACCGGCAAGCGACAACTGAAGACCACGAAGGACAGACAGGCCAGAGTCCGTGATTTGTACAAAGACGGCCTGACTGCCGAACAGATGGCACGCGACATCGGCTGCGGCGAGTCTACCGTGAGGAAGGATTGCAGGGACATGGGACTGAAGTTGCGCTAGGAACATAGCGGAAGTCTAGCGCTTTCGTTGCGCTTTTCTAGAGATTGGCTGTGCTATGATGGGTTCGTCGGTAGACGGGCCGGCCTAACACGGCCTTTTTCTTTGGAGGGCGCAATGCGAATCTCAGTGGACCTGCAACCGGAGGAAGGACAAGCCCTGCTCGTGCTAGCGCGCAAGACGCGTCGGCATCCGCGCCAGCAAGCGGCACTACTCCTGCGCCGTGCTCTGGAACGGCATGGACTGCTGCAGTCTGAGCCGCCCGCTCAGCAGCAGCAGGCGGAGGGGGTGCGCCATGCCTGAGGCGGCAAAGGCCGCCGTTGGCAGCGGCGGCCAGGGTTCGGGGCTGAGGACGGCGGGTAACCTTCCTCGCGCCCATGATACCACGGGCGCAGTGTACGC
>ERZ795049.1915-NODE-1915-length-25650-cov-5.734089_pt1 | contig 25650 bp, 21 predicted proteins | sample MGYA00375133_ERZ795049 | MGnify/ENA primary metagenome ERZ795049 (study PRJEB30178, sample SAMN05720147) | activated sludge metagenome | isolation source: anaerobic digester from wastewater treatment plant | place: Japan | collected 2015-04-20 ... | reverse complement strand
CGTGTTTGCTCCGCGATGGAGGGGCATCGGTCAATTTGCCGTGAAGGATCAAGGTCTCCCGTGCCCCCTCTCCCATTTCCCTTGCCATTCGCCCGCGAAATGGGGATCTTGTGGTCCGTATGCCCAGTGGCCGAGCGGCGACGGGTTTTCCCCCCGCCCCGCCCGCCGGTTTCGCCAAAGCAGACTGGATCGAGCCAAGGAGTACCAATGATGACGACGATTATCCAGATTGAAGGCCGTGAGATCCTGGACTCGCGCGGCAACCCCACCGTCGAGGTCGAAGTCCTGACCGAAGGGGGCGCCCTCGGCCGCGCCTGTGTCCCTTCCGGCGCCTCCACCGGCGAACACGAGGCCCTCGAACTGCGTGACGGCGACAAGCAGCGCTACCTGGGCAAGGGCGTGCTCAAGGCCGTCGAAAACGTCGAAAAAATCGCCGCGGAAATCATCGGCATGGACTGCACCGAGCAGATCGCGATCGACCGCGCCATGCTCGACCTCGACGGCACCGAAACCAAAAGCAACCTGGGCGCCAACGCCATTCTCGGCGTCTCGCTCGCCTGCGCCCGCGCCGCCGCCGAGGCCGTCGGCCTCCCCCTCTACCAGTACCTGGGCGGCGTCAACGCCAAGCACCTCCCCGTCCCGATGATGAACATCCTCAACGGCGGCGCCCACGCCGACAACACCGTCGATTTCCAGGAATTCATGATCATGCCGGTCGGCTTGCCGACCTTCGCCGAAGCCCTGCGCGCCGGCGCCGAAATCTTCCATGCTCTCAAGAGCGTCCTCAAGGCCAAGGGCCTCAACACCGCCGTCGGCGACGAGGGCGGCTTCGCCCCCAACCTCGCCAGCGTCACCGAAACCCTCGATACGATCATGCAGGCCATCGACAAGGCCGGCTACCAGCCCGGCGAGCAGATCCGCATTGCCCTGGATGTCGCCTCCTCGGAGTTCTTCGACCCCGACAAGGGCAAATACGTCTTCAAGAAGAGCACCCGCGAGGAGCGGACCGCCGAAGAGATGATCGACCTGTATGCACACCTCTGCGCCGAATACCCGATTATCAGCATCGAGGACGGCTGCGCCGAGAACGACTGGGCGGGCTGGAAGCTGCTGACCGAACGGCTGGGCGGCACGGTCCAGCTCGTCGGCGACGACCTGTTCGTCACCAACACGAAGTTCCTCAAGCGCGGCATCGACGAGCACTGCGCCAACTCGATCCTGGTCAAGGTCAACCAGATCGGCACGCTGACCGAAACGCTCGACGCCATCGAAATGGCCAGGCGCGCGCGCTACACCGCTGTCGTCAGCCATCGCTCGGGCGAGACCGAGGACTCCACGATCGCCGACATCGTCGTCGCGACCAACGCCGGCCAGATTAAGACCGGCTCGGCCTCGCGCTCCGACCGCATTGCCAAATACAACCAGCTCCTGCGCATCGAGCGCGAACTGGGCGAATCGGCGATCTACGCCGGCATTGCGAATTTCTACAACCTGTAGCCCGCGCAACCGCCCCGCGCGCTGAGATCCTTCTCCGAAAATCCGTCGGATCCGCCCGATCCGACGGATTTCCCATTCTCAGCCCTTATCGCCCTCGACGGCGCTGGGCGCGAGCGCCGCGCCCCGTAGCACGCCCCGGACCACCGGGCCGATGTCGCGCAGCATCCCGTAGAACACAATCGCCCACACGCCGATGCCCAGCGCCAGAAACACCCACGCGATCGGCGAGACAAACGGCAGGTTCAGCTCGCGCGCCAGCAACCGCGTGCACGCCGAATACATCCCCACCGGGAAGACCATCCCCCAGTAAAGCGGATCGTACTTGAACGGGAACGCGCGCACGACATGCCGCCAGAAGCCCAGGATCAGCAGCATCGGAATCCACCACGTCGCGGTCGACCACAGGATCATCACAATCCCCTTGATGAACGGCTGCAATTCGCCCAGTAGCGGATGGCCCCCCGCCACGCCGATCAGCCGGCAGCCGGCCAGCGTCGAGATCGCCACCGCCCCCATGTTGATCCAGTAGGGGGGCGACAGGTCGCCCGGCTCGAATCCGAAGAACATGTAGCGATAAAAAATCAGCGAAATCACCCAGATGTAGAACATCACGCCGAAACTCCAGGCGAGCAGCCCGACGATCAGCAGCATCGGTTCCGTCCCGCCCAGGTGCGTCCCGGCCAGCGTGGCGCTCAGCGCGACCGACTGCGTGGCGACGATCGCCACCAGCCAGCCCCCGTTGATCCCTTTCTCGAACGCCGGCTTCCGCGGCTTGATGATCAGCAGCGCGAACACCGCGTAGACGAACAGCATCCACAGCAGCATCGTGAAGAACGCCAGACCGGTCCCGACCGCCGGCCAGTGCGCCACGAGGAAGCACTGTGCCGAGAGCACGCCCGTCGCCGCCACGATTGTGAAGAAACCCGGGCCGCGCAGGTGGTCGCCCAGATCGGCGACGACGTTGGCGCGAAACCGCGCGAACCGCAGAATCAGCAAGCCCCACAGGATCGCATACTGCGCCAGGTTGAGCGCGAACAGCCCCCGCGCCAGCCCGTCGAGCCCGTGCAGCAGCGATGTGATCGACACGATCCCGGTCGCCATCACCAGCGCAAAATACGCCGGTGGCAGCGTCTGCAGGCGCGAAGCGGCTCGCGCGTTCCCGCTATTCATCGGCATTCTCGATTCCCCGCCAGCTTTCGTCCCTCGTTCTCGTCCTCATAATCGCCCCCAGCGGCCTCCCCCGAAATTCGGCTCTCGGCTCTCGTCCCTCGTCCTCGGCTCTCGAAAACCTGCTATGCTGTCCCCGCGTTGTGCTTCATGAACACCTGGAACGAAGACTTCGTCCTCCTCCCGGCCATCGCTGACTCACATGCGTCAAAAGCCGTCCGCTTGAGCCGCCCCAGCGGGGCGGCATTTGAATAGCTCCGGGTGGAGCGCAGCGGAACCTGGAGACGCCGACACGGAAAGCCCCTGTCCCCGAAGGGAGCGAACCCCTGCCCATGAAAGAGCGGATCTGTTTTCGTCCTTTCAGGGCGACGCCCAGGACGTCATGGTTCTTATTTCAATATTGTTGAATTCGAATTTGTTTCGAGTTTCGAGTTTCGTATTTCGAATTTCATGATCCCCGCTTCCCCCTCCGCCGCCTCCTCGTCGCCGCCGATGGCCTGCTCGAACCACGCCAGCAGGTTATTGATGCCGTACAGCCCCAGCAGCGTCGCGATCGCAATCAGCACAAGATGCCACCAGTTCGCCTTCAGGTTATGCCGCAGCAGGAGCCACGGATCCCCGTGATGCGCGTTCGTCGCCAGCGTCCCGTCAATGTATTCGCGCGCATCGGGGATGCCGTCGCCGTCCAGGTCGCTCTCGAACCCGTAGGCCTGGGGCAGATCGCCTGGCCGCTGGCGCAGTTGAATGATCCCCGTCCGCCCAAGCTTCTCGACCATTCGGTCCCCGAACTCATTCAGAATCGGACTGTCGACCTGCTGACCCGGCTCAAATGCCTGCCGTGCCTCGTTGAGCGCCGCCAACTGCTCCGGACTCAGGCTCCCGATCTGACCCGGCTTGACGCCGTCCGGCCCGTCGCCGTGCGCGTGGCACAGCGCGCAATTGACGTTGCGCGGCGTCTGCCCGTCGACCCACGCCTGGAACTCCGGATATGCCCCGGCGCGCGACGCGCCCAGCGCGGCCGTGACCCACATCGCGGCTAGCACCATCCTTCGCATCAGGCGCCTCCCTTGAACATTTCGTAGATCTGCTGCCCGAACACCGTCATCACCACCAGGTAGGTCGCGACCGCCACCGTGATCACGCCCAGCGCGCGCCGGCTCGTCTTGCGGAAAATCCACGGCGCCGCCAGCAGCACCGCGATCGCCGCGTTCTGCGCCAGCATGATCACCCAGAACGGCAACAGCTCCAGCGGGTAGTAAATGAAATAGAAATACCATTCCGGCTTGATCCCGTCGGGCGTCGAGCCCATCGCGTCGTAAGCCTCGAACAGCGGATAGGAAAAGAACGCCTCGAACGGCAGGCACAGCGCGACGACGAACAGCACGAGAAACACCACCCCCCACAGCCAGGCGTCTTTCAAAATAAAGAACGGGAAGAACCGCTCCGTGCGACCGGTCGGACGGTCCACCCCCTGGCTCATCCCGTGAAGCTGCACGCTGAGCAGGTGCAGGCTCAACACGCCGAAAAACGCGAGCGGCAGCACCATCACGTGAATCGCGTAAAACCGGCTCAGCGTCGCCTGGCCGACGCTCGCTTCTCCCTGAATCAGTTCCTTCAGCGCACCCGGCCAGGCGCTCATCGCCCCCGGCAGGTAGGCCCCGGCTTCCTCGATCGACTGCAACCCGACCTTCGTCGCATTGACCGCGATCTGGTGCCACGGCAGCAGGTACCCCGTGAACCCGAACGCGAACGTGATCAGCAGCAGCAGCACGCCGCTCACCCAGGTGATCTCGCGCGGCTTCGCGAAGGCCTTCATCGCGAACGCCGTCAGCATGTGCACCACCACGGCGAAGATCATCGCCGACGCCGACCACGTGTGCAGGTTGCGCACCAGCGCCCCGCCGCCGATGTGTTCGGTGATCCGCTCCACCGATGCGTGCGCGTCGCTCACCGTCGGCTCGTAATAGAACATCAGCATCAGCCCGGTGACGAGCTGCACCAGGAATAGAAACAGCGCCAGCCCCCCAAGGTAATACGCCCAGCTCATCCGGTGGACCGGAACCTCCTTGGTCCGCACCAGCGAGTTGACGTTCATCTTCTCGATCGGGAACCGATCGGTCAGAAATTCCAGACTCGTCTGGACCAACTGCGCGGTCTTCATGCCTCGCTCCCCCCGGCATACTCCCGGGCGATGTAGACTTGCGCCCCTTCCAGTTGCTGGCTGGTCGGGGTCCCCTCGACGGAACCGCCCGGCGCGCGCCGCGCGATCAGCTCGCCCGCGCCGTCCATCAGCACCCAGCCGATGTGCGGCAGCGGCGCCTTGGCCGGCGATCCCGCGTTGGGCTTCCCGGTCGCAATGTCGAAGTACGAAATGTGGCACGGACACAGGATCCGCCCTTGCGGATCGACCTGGCTGGCGACGGTGCACCCCAGATGCGTGCACTTGGCCGAGATCAGCAGCGGCAGACCGTCGGCGTCCTTGAACGCCAGCGCCGGCCGCATCTGGTAGTCGATGAAATATTTCCCCTCGGTCCGGTTCAGCTCGGCCAGCGCCGCGACATGAATGATCGCCTGGCGCTTGCGCTCCAGCTCCAGCTCGCGCTCCTCGGCCGTCATCTCCAGCCGCTCCAGTTTCTTCCGCAGCAGCGCGACCTCTTGCTCCTGGCTCATCTCCGGGCCGCGGAAGTACCGCACCAGCTTGTCGGTCACCCCCGCCCCCAGCAGCACCCCGGCGCCGGCCAACGCTCCCGCCCCGCGCAGAAAGTAGCGCCGGCTTTCCTCCACCTGCCGCACCGCCGCCGGCCGCATCCGCCACCGCCGCGGATTGTTCCATACCACCTTCTGCGGAGCCCGCCACAGATACTCCACCGGCAGCGAGAACGCATGCACCAGCCGCGAGAACGGCAGCAGCGCGAAGATCGCGAACGCCCCCGCCACGTGCAGCTTGACCAGCGGCGGCATCGCCGCCACCCATTCCGCCTCCGGCCGCAGCGTCACGACGCTCCACAGATACGGCCCCAGCGTACGGCCCGACCACTGCGCCCCCCAGCGGTGGTGCAGCGCCACGCCCAGCCCCAGAATCACCTGCACGATCAGCAGCCCCACGATGATCAGGTCCATCGTCGTCGTGATCCGCTGCAACGGGCCCGAAAACACCCGCCGCACCGCCAGCACCGTCAGCCCGCCGAGCGCCAGCAGCGCCGCCGCCACCCCCGCCGTCTCCACGGCGAGTAAAAACCCGCGATTCGCGACCAGCGACTGCCACAACCCCGGCGCGACAAACGGGACCAGGTGGCCGATGAACACGACCAGCAGCCCGACGTGCCACGGCAGCGACCCCCAGCGCAACTGCTTGCGCTCGAGAAACTGCGACGACAATGCGCTGTAGCTGAAGCGGTTGCGCCGGTAGCGCCAGATCGACCCGGCGACGAGCGAGACCAGCGCCAGATACGGCAGACCGAGAAACAGAAACGCGTCAAGCATGACCGGCAACCTCGCGGGCGACCTCGAGTTCCAACAATCCATGGATCGATTGCAGCAGGTAGGAATACGGATTGCCCGACCGGGCGAGCGCATCGCGCATCTTCGCCGCCGCACCGACCAGGCACAGCCGGCACAGGTCGCGCCACTCCTCGTCGCTGAAGTGCGGCGCAAAGCGCAGGATCACCCCCAAATGGTCCGGCAGTTCCCCTCCGCGCGCGAATCCGGCCGCGCCATACGCTTCGTCCAGGCCGGTCATCAGTTGCGCGCGCTTGAAACTCTCCTCCCCGAACAGGTGCACGCTCACATACAGAATGCACGCCGGGTTCAGCTCGAACGTACGCGCGTGCAACTCGGCCCGCCCGCCGTCGTCCAGCCGCGCCAGTTCGCGGGCCAGCGCGTGAAGCCGTTCGGCCGCGGCCAGGTCAAACCGCGCGGCCAGCCGGCACACTTCCGCCAGCCGCGCGTCGAGTCCCTCGTCCGGCGGCTCGAACAGCTCCCCCAGCGCCGGGTAGAGCCGCTCCCGCATGCTTCCCTCGTTCTGCTCGTTCACCGTCAGTTCCCCCTCGCCGGCGTCGTTGTGAATCCCAGGCCGCAGCTTCCCTTGCACGCTTCGGCCATGCAGCTCGTCTCGTCCATCGCCTCCTCGCGCTGGATCGGCGGCATCACGAACCGCGCGTTGGCGTCGCACAGCGTGGTCAGCCGGTAGATCTCCTCCGCCTGCCGCGCCGTCAGGTTCGCCTCGCGCAGCACCTGCGCCACCCGTTCCGGGCTCACGTCGTCCAGTTCCTTCGCCCGCATCGCGTATCGCACGGCCAGCAGCTTGCGCATCACCTCCTCGACCAGGTCCACGTTGCCGGCGCTGAACAGCGCCGCCAGGAACTTCAACGGCAGCCGCGCCTCGCCGATCTTGCCGAACAGCTCCTCCAGATCGTGGCCGTAGATCCCGTCGTTCATCCGCCCCATCACCGGCAGCAGCGGCGGCACGTAGAACAGCATCGGCATCGTCCGGAATTCCGGGTGCAGCGGCAGCGCCAGCTTCCATTCCATCACGTACTTCCAGATCGGCGAGCGCTGCGCCGCGTGCAGCATCTTCTCGCCGATCCCCGCCCGCCGCCCCGCCTCGATCACTCGCGGATCGTGCGGATCGAGCAGCGCCGAGCGCTGCGCGTCCACCAGCCCCGCGTCCGGCGTTTTCATCGCTTCCACCAGCCGCTCGGCGTCATACAGCATCACGCCCAGGTAGCGGATCCGCCCCACGCACGTGTGGAAGCACGCCGGCGCCTGGCCGGTCTCCACCCGCGGATAGCACAGGATGCACTTCTCGCTCTTGCCGGTCATCCAGTTGAAATAAATCTTCTTGTACGGGCAGGCCGCGATGCAGTTGCGCCAGCCGCGGCAGACCTCCTGGTTGATCAGCACGATCCCGTCCTCGCCCCGCTTGTACAGCGCGCCCGATGGGCACGCCCCGACACAGCTCGGGTTCGCGCAGTGATTGCAGATCCGCGGCAGATACATCATCGACAGCCGCTCGACCTCGAACAGCATCCGCCGGTCGTCGTCGCTCAACGCCTTCAGGTTGGGATCGTTCTCTGCGTAGATCGGCGAGCCCGACAGATCGTCGTCCCAGTTCGGCCCCGCTTCGATCTTCAGCTCCTCGCCGGTGATCTGGCTCACCGGCCGCGCCGTCGGCTGGTCCTCGCCCGCCGCCGCGTCCATCAGCTCGCTGTACTGATACGTCCACGGTTCGTAATAATCGTCCAGCCCCGGCTGGTTCGGGTTGTAGAACAGTTTCAGAAACGCGTCGGCCTTGCTCTGGCAGCGCAGCTTCAATTCGCCGTCGTCGCCCACTTTCCACCCGCCGTTGTAGTTGAGCTGGTCTTCCCACAGCGTCGGGTAGCCGGTCCCCGGCTTCGTCTCGACGTTGTTCCACCACATGTATTCGGCCCCCGGCCGATCGGTCCACACGTTCTTGCACGCCACGCTGCACGTGTGGCAGCCGATGCATTTGTCGAGGTGAAACACCATCGCCGTCTGCGCCCGCACGTCCATTAAATCTCTCCCGTCTGTCCCGCCAGAGTCTGTTTCATCCGTCCCTCGTCTGTCGTCCTCGTGATCGCTCCTGAAGGCCTGCCCAATTTCGTCCCCTCGTTGTGAACCCGCGGTTCATGAGCTACTCGTAATCGCCCCCAACGGCCCGCCCCAATATTTCTCCTTACGTTCTACCTCCGCCTCATGATCACCGCGTCCTCGCCCCCAACGGCCCCCCCCAAAATTCGGCTCTCGTCCCTCGTCCCTCGTCCTCGGCTCTCGAATACCCGCCACCGCCTGGGACCGCCGGCATCCTTGCCGGCCTCACTGCGCATCGCCGTCGCTATCGGGATCGCGATCGCATCGCGAGCCCGCGCCAGCGGGCTTTTTGCGGGCTCCCTCAGGGGCCCTGTTATCGCACCGGGCCTCGGCCCGGTGACCGCGCGCCCCCTTCTTCCCTACCGTTTCAACGGTTTCCCCGCCAACGCCGGCAAACCCATGTCAGCCCCGTCCCATTGGCGTCAGGCTCCCCTCTCCTCCGTGCCCTCCTCCTCCCCTCCGTGCTATTTCTAATGGCCTCCATGCTTCTTCTCCGCCGCCGCCCCGTCGGCATGCGCTCCCGCGTCCGCGTTCCCGTGGCCGTGCGCCGCGCCTTCAATCGCTTCGTGCAGCCCTTCCACGTAATGGATCGCCTCCACGTACGCCTCGACGTATTCGCGACCGGCCGCGACCGACTCCGCCGCGTGTTGCCGCAGCGCGTGCGACCGCTTCAACCGCGCGCCGACCCCTTCCTCCAGCTCGGCCTGCAGCCGCTCCACGACCTCATCGACGCTCCCCGTTTCCAAGGCCTCGTCGGCCAGCCGAATCCCCGCCGCGACCTCCGTCCCGGCCGGTTTGAGTCCCGTATACGGCGCGCCTTCTCCCGCCCGATGCACGCGCACCAGCGTCTCGAAGAAGTAGCGGTCGGCCAGCTCGCGCGCCGTCTCATTCAATTCGCGCACCTCCAACGTCTCATCGAACGCTTCCCGGATCTCCGCTTCATCCTCCGCCCGCACCCACTTGAGCACCGGCGTCACGTCCCGCTGTTTCAGGGCCTCGCGCGCGTCGCCCACCACCGGTCCGTCCAGCGTGTCGCAATGCGCCCGCGCCGCCGGCGCCGCCAGCACGAGCAGCCCCACCGCCGCCAGCACCGTTCTCACCGCCCCCGTCCTCGTTTTCATCTTTCCCGTTCCCTTCACTAAAATGTCGTCCCTCGTCTGCCGTCCGCTGTCTTCGTATTCGCCCCAACGGCCCGTCCCAATATTTCTCCTTACGTTCTACCTCCGCCTCATGATCACCGCGTCCTCGCCCCCAACGGCCCCCCCCAAAATTCGGCTCTCGTCCCTCGTCCCTCGTCCTCGGCTCTCGAATACCCGCCACCGCCTGGGACCGCCGGCATCCTTGCCGGCCTCACTGCGCATCGCCGTCGCTATCGGGATCGCGATCGCATCGCGAGCCCGCGCCAGCGGGCTTTTTGCGGGCTCCCTCAGGGGCCCTGTTATCGCACCGGGCCTCGGCCCGGTGACCGCGCGCCCCCTTCTTCCCTACCGTTTCAACGGTTTCCCCGCCAACGCCGGCATACTCATGTCAGCCCCGTCCCATTGGCGTCAGGCTGTTACTTGTTGTCCGCCTTCGGGCCTGCTCCGTAAATCCCTCGCCTTTCCTCCCCGCCGTCCGTGGCTTCTTTCCCTCGCGCCCCCGCTTCGGCGGTTCACCACTCCGGCTGTTCAATCTTCTTCACCTGAATCCACGTATCCCGGTTCACCCCCGGCGGCCCCCAGTAGTTGAACGCATACGTAAACTGCGCGTAGCCGCCGATCATGAACAGCGGTTTCAGCCGCGCCCGCGTCAGGCTGTTGTGCGCCCCGGCGCGCCGATTCCCCCGGCTTGGGCTCTTCGGCACCCCCAGCGTCCGCTCCGTCGCGTGATAGATGAAACACAGCCCCTTCGGGATCCGCGCGCTCACGCACGCCCGCGTCACCACCACCCCGTGATCGTTGATCGCCTCCACCCAGTCGTTGTCGATGATCCCCGCCCGCTCGGCGTCGCGGTCGTTCAGCCAGATCGGCTCGCACCCGCGCGACAGCGTCATCATCCGCAGCGTATCCCCGAACGTGGAGTGGATGTGCCACTTCCCATGCGGCGTCAGGTAGTTCAGCGTGATCGCCCGCGGGTCGCCCGGCGTCTGCACCAGGTCGCGCGACGCCGCCTGCGGCGGCCGCGGCTTGAACGTCGCCAGGTGCTCCCCAAACGCCCGGTAGGCCTCGTGATCCAGGTAGAAATGCTGCCGGCCCGTCAGCGTCCGCCAGGGGATCCGTTCCTCGACGTTCTGACAGTAGGCCGCGTACGTCCGCCCCCCGTTGGTGATCCCGGTCCAGAACGGCGTGGTCAGCACCCGCCGCGGCTGCGCGCAGATGTCGGCGAACGTCGTTCGCACCCCCCGCATCGGCTCGGCCAGGTGCGTGTGGTCGATCCCGGTCTTCTTGCTCTCGCTCACGAACGCGCGCCACGCCAGTTCGCCGTTCGTCTCCGCCGCGAAGTGCAGGATCACGTTGCACACGTCGCGGTCCTCGCGCAGCGAGGGGAAACTCCCCGAACCATTCCAATTCTCCACCGGCGCCCGCTCGCAATACGCATCGTAAACGTCGCTCACGTCGTAGTGCGTTCCGTGAACGCTCAGCCCCCCGTCGCGGAACTTGCGCCCCAGCGACACAAACCGCATGAAGACGTTCGCGTAGTCGCGCTCGACGAGCGTCAGGTTCGGCATCGTCTTGCCCGGCGTCGCCTCGCACTCTCCTCTGCTCCAGTCCTTGAACGTCGGCTGCGCCAGCTCGGCCGGCGTGTCGTGCATCAGCGGCGTCGCGACGATGTCCTTCACCGGCCGCGGAAAATGCCGTTCCCCCAGCCGCTGCGTGTGCCACGCCAGCTCCCGGAAAATCGCCCAGTCGCTCTTCGCCTCCCAGCACGGCGGCACCGCCGCCTGCAGCGGGTGGATGTAACTGTGCATGTCGGTGCTCGACAGGTCGTCCTTCTCATAATATGTCGCCGCCGGCAGCACGATGTCGCTGTAGAGCGCCGACGTATCCATCCGAAAATTCAAATCCACGATCAGGTCCATCTTGCCCAGCTCGACCTTGTCGTGCCAGACGACCTCCTCCACGTGCCCCGCCCCTTCTTCCTCCGCCACCAGGTTGTTGTGCGTCCCCAGGTAATGCTTCAGGAAGTACTCGTGCCCCTTCGCCGACGCCTGGATCGCGTTGCCGCGCCAGATGTACCACACCCGCGGCCAGCACTCCGGCGCGTCCGGATCCTCCATCGCGAACTTCAATTCCCCCGACTTGAGCCGCTCCACCACGTGGCGCCGGATCTCCTCGTCCGTCTGCGCCCCCGCCTCCCGCGCCTCCTGCACCACCGCGAAGTTGTGCCGGTTGAACTGCGGAAAACACGGCAGCCAGCCGTGGCGTACCGCCGTCACCTGCCGGTCCGCCGTGTGGCCCCGGCTCAGCGGATGCCCCGTCTCGCTCACCGGGCACATGTCGCCGAACGGCCGGTCGTAGCGCCACTGGTCGCTGTGCATGTAATGCCAGCTCGGCGCGTTCTGCAGCCGCGGCGGTCCCCCCCAGTCCAGCCCGAACGCGATCGGCGCCCAGCTCGCCTGCGGCACCAGCTTCTCCTGGCCCACATAGTGGTTCCACCCGCCGCCGTTCTTCCCGATGCAGCCGGTCAGCATCAACGCGTGAATGCACGCGCGATAGATCAGGTTGTTGTGATACCAGTGGTTCACGCCGGCGCCGATGATGATCATGCACCGGCCCCCCGATTTCTCGGCCGTCCGCGTCCATTCCCGCGCAAACCGCACCACGTTCTCCGCCGCCACGCCCGTGAACCGCTCCTGCCACCCCGGCGTGAACGGCTGGCTCGCATCCTCGTAACCGCTCGGCCATTCGCCGCCGTAGCCCCCGCGGTTGACCCCATACTGCGCCATCATCAGGTCGAACGCCGTCGTCACCAGCCGCGGCCCGTCGACCGTCTCGATCGTGTGGATCGGCACTTCGCGCCGCAGCGCCCGCGGTTCTCCCTCGCTGAAGTCGTCGATCTCGATCGTCGCCCGGCTCCGGCTCCACCCGTGCAGGCTCAGCAGCGGATCGATCGGCTCGCCCGTCAGCGCATCTTCCTGTTTCAGGTTCCACTGCCCCTTGGTCGTCTGCCAGCGGTGCCCGACGCTCCCCATCGGCATCCGCAGCCGGCCCTCCCCGTCCAGCACCAGCAGTTTCCACTCGGCATGCTCTGCCTGGGCGAACGGCTCGACCCGCGCCGCGCGCAGCATCCGCCCCGGCCGCCGCGCCCCCTCCTTCTCCTCCTCCAGCTCCACCAGATACGGCGCGTCCGTATACCGCTTCACATACTCCACGAACGGCGCCGTCTCGCGCTCGGCATACGCCTCCTTCAGGATCACGTGGTTCACCGCCATCCAGAACGCGCCGTCCTGCCCCTGGTGCAGCGGCAGCCACTCGTCCGCCACCTTGCTCGTCTGGCTGAAGTCGGGCGAGAAGACGACCACCTTGGCCCCCTGGTGGCGCGCCTCCACCAGAAAGTGCGCGTCCGGCGTCCGCGTCATCAGCACGTTCGACCCCACCACCGCGATGAATTTGCTCTTGTACCAGTCCGCGCTCTCCGCCACGTCGGTCTGCTCGCCCCAGATCTCCGGCGACGCCGGCGGCAGATCGCAATACCAGTCGTAGAAGCTCAGGCAGACGCCCCCCATGAGCTGCAGAAACCGCGCGCCGGCGGCGTAACTGATCATCGACATCGCCGGAATCGGCGAAAATCCGATCAACCGGTCCGGCCCATAACGCTTCACCGTATGAATGTTTGCCGCCGCCATGATTTCATACACTTCCTCCCAGTGCGCCCGGCGGAAGCCCCCCTTGCCGCGTGCCCGCTGGATCGCCCGCCGCTTCTCCGGATCGTCCTGGATCGACGCCCACGCCGCCACCGGATCGTTCGGATGCTCCTTGCGCGCCGCCCGCCACAGGTCCAGCAGCACCCCGCGCACCGTCGGGTATTTGATCCGCATCGGACTGTAGACATACCACGAACACGAAATTCCGCGCTGGCAGCCCCGCGGCTCATACGGCGGCAGCTTCGCATCGATCTGTGGGTAATCCAGCGCCTGCATCTCCCACGTCACGATCCCCCGCTTGACGTAGATGTTCCAACTGCACGATCCTGTGCAGTTCACCCCGTGCGTCGAGCGGACGATCTTGTCGTAGCTCCACCGGTTGCGGTAGAAGTCCTCCCACGTGCGCTGCTCCGGCTGGAATAGGTCGGTGATCCAACTCATCGTTCGCTCCTCGTTGCCTGTCTCACCAGTCGCGCCCGCACGCCCCCGTGATCCTTCCGCCGCAGCCCCAGCGCCGCCCCGCTCATCGCGACCCCCGCCAGCAGCAGCCCCGCCCAGCCGAACCCGCGTTCCGCCGCCGCCGCCGGCGGATCGGCCTGCGCGTCCGTGGCGCTCGCGTGTGCCCGTTCCAGATATGCCGTCAGGTGCGCCGCTTCCTGGCTCGTCAACGGGCGCGCGCCATACGCCGGCCGCATCAGCGGAAAACTCGGATTCTCGATCGCCGAACGCAGCGCCGTCTCGCCCATCCGGTCATAGACGTGCGTCAGGTCGGCCGCGAGCGTCCCGCCCCGCCCCCCCGCCGCGTGACACGCCGCGCAGGCCATTCCGCGCCGCGCCAGCGGCTGTGCGCCGTGGAACAGCGCCTCCCCGGTTCGGGCCAAGCCCGGCTCGGCGGTCGCCTGGCGCCGCGCCTCGCGCTCCTGGCGCGCCGCTTCCAGCCGCGCCTGCACGTCGGGCGCCCGCAGCAGATCGGTCAGCGCCTCCACCTCGCCCGCCTCCAGCGGCCCCACGTTTTTCTCCATTCGCTCGATCGCCGTCGCCAGGTCGGCCCGCGGCCACTGCGTCGACGGCAAGAGGTCCGGCGAGTTCCCGATCCCCGCCCCGCCGACCGTATGGCAACTGGCGCACTTGTTCAGGAAGTTCACCGCGGCCGGATCGATCCCCCCCGCGGCTCCCGCCGCCGTGGCGGTTGAAATCGCGTCCGCCGGTGCCGCCGCTACGGCGGCGTTCGTTGGCCCGTCGCCGGTTCCGCTTTCTACCCTCGGATCGGCGCCAGGCGCCGCGGCAATCGGCGGAGTCGCGGAAGACACCGGTTCCCCCTGGGCGTTCGCCAGCTCGGCGCTGGCCGCGGCGATCAGCGCCGTCAGCGCAATCGCCCACGCCCAGCTCGGTCGCCGCGCCACGCCGGGCCGCAATCGGCCCCCCGCTCGGGATGTTTCTGACGCCATGTCGCTTCCGTTTCTTTAGGCTAAAAAAGTTTTATTATAATCTAATACCGATGTCTTATATTAGACGGCTCCCGGCTCTCGTCCGTCATCCTCGGCTCTCGAAATCCATTCCATTTCGTGCCCTTTCGTGCCCTTCGTGATCCCATTTCATCTTCAGTTGGTGCTTTACGTATCCAGGAACGCCATCTGGCACGCCGGATTCCCCGCCAGTTCCCCCGTCGGCGTCGGCTCGGCCGTCAGCTCCGCCAGCGTCCAGCGCTCCATCGTCTCCAGCATGTTGCGCCGCACCTCCCACATCGCCCGGTGAAACCCGCACACCGGACCCAGCGCGTCGCCGATCGCCTGGCAATAGTCCGGCACGATCAGCCCCTGCGTCGCCTCCACGATCTGCCGCAACGTGATCTCCCCCGGCGGCCGCGCCAGCATCATCCCCCCCTGCGGCCCCCGCTGCGAGCGCAGGATCCCCGCCTTGACCAACTGCCCCATCACCTTGGCCAGATACGTCGGCGACGCGCCCATCTGCCGCGCGATCTCGCGCGGCGCGACCGGCTTGCCTTCCCCCCGGCATTCGAGGAAAATCAGGGCCTTGATGGCGATTTCCGAAGTCTGTGTGAGCAACCAGGCGCTCCATTCCGGATATTCAAGATATCACATATCATTAATTCGTCCCCGCCGTCAATCCCCTTAATCAAAAAAAAATCCAGCCCCCACTTTTCGTCCCTTTCGTGATCCCGTGCTTCTTTCCGTGGCGTCCTCCGTGGTTCATACTCCCCGGAACCTGCTCAGGAACTATCCCCGTATCCCCGCCCGCCGGCCCCCCCATGTGAAGAAGTCGTCTGGCACGGGGTCTCTTCGTGGCCTCCGACACGCCGAAAAGGCCGATTTGACGCGGCTTTGGAAGTTATCCACAGCCGTTTCGCGCCCTGTGAATAAATCCCCTTCCCATGCCTCCGCCAATTTTTTCTAAGCCCCTCAAAATCTATGTAAGCCATTTGATTTAAAGGACTTATCTAGATAAAGCCGATGTCGCCGTCGGTTATCGCCGCCCGGCACCCGTTCTGTGGATAACTCCGGCATCCCGCCGCTCGGAACTGACCCTGCTTCCCCGCTTTCCAGGCCTCATTTCACCCCCGCCAGCCGGGCTCCGGTTTTCCACAGCCTGTCCCCCAGGCCCACTCACCCCACCCCTCTCACGCGCCATCGCTCTCCCGCCCCGCGCCGTTCCTGTGAGTCAATCCTGAATTCTCCCACGATCCGCCAAGACCCTAAAACCATTGAAACAACATGACTTGGCCCGCTTATCCACGCTGTCCACAGCTCTATGACGACGACTTTCAGAATTATTTCCTGTCTTCATCTTCTTCATCGTCGCAATCCCCCACGCACCGGTTGATTTCGCTCCCCCGCGCGCCGATACGACCAACAGGATCCTTGCGCCGCAAGCATCCGGATTTTCCTCGAGTGAAGAACCGCTCCATGCGCGCAACGCTGCTGCTCCTCTTCATCGGTCTGCCGCTGCTGGGCGCCGCGCCGGCCCCCACGGGCCCCGCCCTGCCCTCGTTCGCCGAACTCGCGGCATCGGCCGACGATCCCGATCCCGGGACTCCCACCGGCCCATCCATCGCATCAACCGAAGTTTCCGCTCTCTCGCCCGCCATCTCATGGCCTGGCGACGCCCCCCCGCGCGTTTCACAACCCACCCTGAGCCTCGAACCAGCCGACGCGGCGGGTCCCCGGATCCTCAAATTGGCTCTGCCCCTCGCTGCCGCCGAGGCCTTCGAAGCCATCCTCTGGTGGCGCGACGACGACGGCGCCCGCCAGCGCATTGTCCTTCAGCCGGTCGCCCCCGGCTGGCTCGCCGCCGCCGTCGACCACGCCTGGACCGACACCGTCTGGGAACTCAACGCCACCGTCATCGCCTACAAGGGCGGCAGCACCGTCCACCACTGGGAGCAGACCTACCTCCTGACCGGCATGGGCCAACGGCTCGACCTGGAGCGCTCCACCGACCGGCTCGCCGCCAACCCGGCGCCGGATCGCGCCGACGCACTCACGTCTCCCGCCGCCGGTTCGTCCGGCCGCGGCCTCGCCCTGGACCCGCACCTGGCGCTCAACCGGCAACGCAAGCCCGCCGCGGCCGCCGATCACGCGATCTCGATCCCCGTCCTGCTGATCGTTCTGGCGCTGCTCAACGTCGGCCTGGCGCTTGTCCTGGGCGTCGCGGCGGTCCTGGCGCGCCGCCTGGCCGCGGGCGGCGGCGCCTGGCTCCCCCGGCTGCGCGGCGGCGACGTCAAGACCCGCCTGCGCGAGGAACTCGCCGCCGCCGGTCTGATCAACCCCCGCGACGGTCAGCCGATGCCGCTCGACGCCATGGCGGCCACGATACCGATGGCCTCTCCCGACTCACCCGGCCCCCAGGCTGACCTTCCGCCCGCCGCACCCGCCGCGCCGGCGCCATTCCCTCCCGAAGACCTCGGTCCCGACGCCGAACCGCTCGGCGCCCCGGAGGTATATGACGCCGAATCGCCGCTTCCCCCTGCGGAGGACTTCCCGGCCGAACCGCTCGAGGCTCCCGCCGAATTCACCGATATTCTGGGCCCTGCCGAGGACGACGATGTTGTGCCGCCCGACGACGCCCCGCTCCCCCGCATTCCGGCCGCCGTCCCCGTCAGGGATGCCTCGGAATTGACCGCCGCCAACGAAGTCCGCGGCGTCCTGGAGGACCTGGTCGCCGCCGCCGAGGAACGCGCCCCCGAGCTGCCACTGCCGGCCGAACCGGAGGAGGAGGCCTCCGCGCCGCCGACCGCCATTCCCGCTTCCCCCACGGCCGACGAGGATACCGCCCCGCTACCGCCACCCGCTCTGGACCTGACCGCCGTCGCCGACCTGGCCGAGCCGCCGCTCCCCGCCGCGCCGGTCCAAACCGAATCCCCTCCGGACGACTCGCCGCCGGTCGATGCATCGGCCCCGCCCGAGGCGGCCGCCGACAACTCCAACGGCGACCCCGACCTGGACGCCGACGCGGAGCACACCCGCCACGTCCTCGATGCGCTCAAGAAGCGCCTCTCGCTGCGCCGCAAGCCGAAGGACCCCCCGGCCGAACCGGAATCCCCCGAAGCTGCCGAGGAAGAACTGCCCGAACCGTTGCCCAGTCCGCTCGAACCGGACCCGGAAGAAGAAGTCGTGCTGCGCGAGGCGGCCTCCCCCGAGCCCGACACCGAAGATCTCAAATTCAATTTTGACGACCTTAGTTTTTGAAAGGCCGCGCACGATGACCACGCTCAACCTGGCCCTCGTCTGTTTCTCCCTCGAACTCGTCCTGCTCGCGCTGGCGCTCATTCTGGGCCATCGCCCGTTGCACCAGCGGCTGACCCCCGCCCGCGCGACGGCGCCCGCTCACCCGTCCGTCGCCCAGGCGGCCGCCCGCCTGTGCGCTGTCCACGAATCGCTCATGCGCCAGGACCGGGCGATCGCCGCGCGCATCGCCGCCGGCGAGGATTCCACGGTCCTGGCCGAGGCCGCCGTCGGCTGCCGCCGCACGATCATGACCGTCCGCAAGGCGGCCGCGACCCTCGCCGATCAGGGCGCCGCCGCCGTCCCGCACTGCCTCGAAATGCTCAGCGGCTGCGAAGCCCTCGCCGGCACCCTCGGCGAACTCGTCCCCGACCCTCCCCGCGCATAGAGCTCATCCCTCGTCCTCGACTCTCGAAACCAGACCTTCGTCAGTTCAACCCCTGCCGGCCTCACGACCAGTCCGCAAAGCGGACGACCGGAATAACGCGCAGGGTGACGGCCGCAGGCCGGAACCCTGCGTCGCCCCCCGAACGCCCCAAACCCCTGGCAAGGGATGGCGGGAACACAACCAACCACAGCGCCGCTACCGCTGTCGTGTCCGGCGTCCTCGCCGGTCAAACCCCCGGCAGTTCCAAAATCCGGCTGAGCTGTCCGATCCGACGGATTTTATCCCAACTAAAAATTTCCCTCACCTCACGCCGCGCTTTTTAACCTAATGAGCCCCCCCCGCAAGACCGCCCGGACTGTCCCCGCCATCGCCTCATTTTCCGCCGGTATCGCAATGTAATCCCACAACCGCTGCTCCTCGACGCTCCGGTTGAAACAATCCCCATCGACCATCGCCGCGCCGTCAATATCGACCAACCGATAATCCAATGCTTGCCACAGATCCCACATGTCCTGGCTGGTAATCCCATATTCCCCAATCGAATTGCCGCCGAATTCAAACGTGACGAGCGGCCGGTGGCGCTCAATCAGCCCGCGCCCGCCCCGCAAAATGTGATACTCCCCGCCCTCGGCATCCACTTTCAGGTAGCGCAGCCGCGGCAGATCGGCGAATACCTCGTCCAGCATCCGCACCTCGACCTCGATCCGCTCCAGCCGTGTCGGCACGTCGTAACACCGCGTCTTCAGTCCGCTGAACCACGGCGCATCGACCGCGACGACGAACTCATCGCGCCCCCGCCGGTCGCTCAGCGCGCAGTCGTAACACGTCAGGTTGCTTCGCCAGCTCGGATAATAATGCGCGATCCGCTCGGACATCTCCCGGAACTTGGCCGGCAGCGGCTCCACCGCGTACAAATGCCCCCTCGGCGTGATCTTCTCCAGAATCCCGATCGAATGCTCGCCCACGTGGGCGCCGACGTCGATCGCAATGTCGCCGTCGACCAGAATCGATTGGTAAACGCTCCGGATATCGGCTTCGTAATCCCGTTGCATGAGCCCGTCGCCTCCAGGGAGTTGCGCCCGCCGCCGGATTCCCGGCGGGCTGCCTTTTTCACGCCATTTCCCCAACCTCCACCCGCAACCCCTCCGCCGGCCGCACGACGTCGACCCGGTAACCATCGGCGCGGATCGCCGCCGCTACGCGTTCCGCCTCGACCGGGCAGAGCGAAAAGCACCCGCCGCCGCCCCCCGACCCGTTGATCTTGCCCCCGAATGCCCCCATCTCCCGCGCCCGCCGCAGCAGGCTATCGATCCGCTCCGTCGAAACCCGCAAATGCTCCGCCAGTTCCGCGTGATGCCGCTCCAGCAGCCCGCCGATTTCCCGCGGCTCGCACGCCGGCTGCTCGAGCCGTCGCCGCGCCTCCTGCGTGATCTCGCGGCTGCGCAGGTTCGACTCCAGCATTTCGCGCGCCGCCCCCGCCTCAAGCTCCGCCGCCTCGCTCGCCGTCAGCGTCCCCACGTCCACCGCCGCGCCCCCGCGCGCCGCGCGCAGCGCCGCCAGCCCGGCCTCCACCCCCCCGCGCACCCGGCCCAGCACTTCGTTCGTCCCCTTCGGCTCGCCCGAGTCGATCAGCACGAACGCCCAGTCGCGCGCCGGCAGCCGTTCAACCCGGTACGGCGGGCGCGTCTCCAGGTAGATCATCCCGCCCAGCGCCGTGCTGAACTGGTCCATCATCCCGCCCGGCGAACCGAACTCAGCGACTTCGGACTGAAACGCGATCTCCGCCACGAACAGCGGATCGGTCGCGCGCGCATCCCCCGCCGCCGCCAGCAGAAACCCGACCCACGCCACCTGCAGCGCCGACGAACTCGACGCCCCGCTGTTGATCGGGATCCGGCTGGTTACCCGTATATCATACCCCGCCGGCCAGCTCAGCCCAAGCCGCCGCAGCACGTTCGCCGCCGCCGGCAGGTAATCGCGGCCGTGGCGGTAGACCGGCTCCTCATTCGGATTGAACGCGTCGCGCCGCCCCAGGTCGGGCAGCTCGATCCGCAGCGTCGCGTCGCCGTCGTCGCGCCGCCGACCCCGCACCTCGATCCGCAGGTCGATCGCCATCGCAATCACCGGCAGCCCCAGGTAATCCTGGTGCTCGCCGAACAGGCAGATCCGGCCCGGCGCGGAGCTCGCGATCGCCGCCGGCGCCGCCCCCCTCATCGCGCCCGCTCGGCCGGCGCGGTCGTCGCCCCGTCATACCAGCGCGGGTCCCCCTCGCTCATCGGCCGCTCCGCCTCCGCCGCGCCGTCGCGATACGGAACGAAAATCGCCAGATTCCCGCCCACCGGCCGCTCCGTCCCCGCGATGTCGTCGATCCCGACCGGCACGTTCACCAGCCGCGGGTCGGGGTCCGCGAAGACCAGCGTCGTCGACCCCCCGCCGTCCAGATTGATCGCCTCCACGGCGCCGTATTCCAGCATCAGCTCCGCCAGCTCCGGCGTCGTCATCCCGGCGCTGCGGCCCGGTTGACGGCCATCGACGACGGCCAGCATCAGCCGCCCGTCCTCGGTCAGCCCCGCCGCCGTCCGCGGGTGCAGCTCCCCCCACGCCGCGACGTTCCGGCCGCCGTCGATCAGCCGTTCATTCCCGCCGAACGCAACGTGCGGCGCCACATCCTGCGCCGGCTGGCAATCATCGGGCGCGCCCCCCGCCGCCGGCGTCAGCAGCGTCGCCCTGTTGTCCCGTCCCAGATTGATCGCCGGCCCGTTGCCGAAACCTGAATAACAGTCCCCCTGCGCGACCATCAGAAACAGGTTGTCGACGAACGGGAGCTGCGGCGCCGGCTTGTAAAACGAGACGTTGACGCCGATCTGCGCGCCAGTCCGCGCCACGAACTGCCGCGTCGTCTCCACCGTCGTTTCCCCCGGCGCCTCCGGCCCGTTCGCCGGCGTCAGCATGAACCGCAGCCCCGGCGTCGCCAGGTCGATCAGCAGCAGGTGGATGCTCAGCTCGCGCGGCTCGGTCTGCGTGCGCTGAATGTGGATCACGCCTTCGAACGGAAGTTCAATCCGCTGGCGCGTCTCGCCCCGGACCATCTCGCCCCGGCAGGCAAGGATCAGCGCCAACCCGGCGACCAGCAACCGAACCCTTCCGCCCCGCCGCGCCATCCCGCTTCCAAGCCTCCGTGTTTCGTCTTGGTTTTGTCCTCGTCCTTGTCTTCCGTCCTCGCCCCCAAAGGCCCCCCCAAAAATTCGGCTCTCGGCTCTCGTCCCTCGTCCTCGGCTCTCGAATACCCGCCTGGGACCGCCGGCATCCTTGCCGGCCTCTCTTCACTCCACGTCGCTCGTCCTCGCTTCCGAAGGCCTACCCAGGAATGCAGCTTCGCTCTCCACACCGACGCCCCAGACATCAACCCCCCCGAATCCGCCCCGCAGTGGCGCAATTTAATTAGACCCGAGTGCAGCGCAGCGGAACCTGGGGGGCGAACCCAATCGCCCCCCACCCCTCAATCTTCAAATGACCTCCAGCTCGTCCCGACCCGGCAGCGGCGGAAACTTCTTCGCGATCGGCGTCTGATACCAATAGGCCACCGACGCAATGTCGTCCTGCAGCGGCAGGTAGCGCCGGTGACTCCGCCACCCCAGCGCCTGGATCGTCACCCGCAGGTCCGACTCGAACCGGATCGGATCGGGGATGTGCCAGCGATACAGCCCGAACCGCTGCTGCGAGGCATACAGCCCGTCGGGCCGGATCACCTGCGCCAGCCCCGCATACGGCGTGCAGAATTCCTGATACTGATGCGTCGTCTGATTCTCGAAATTATAGGAGCCGCAGAAATAATCCTCGGTTCCCGTCCCGCAGATCGTCGGGTATTCCCCATCGCCGTCGATGTAGAATTTGATCTCCCCCTCGCCCCACCAGCCGTTGTTGTTGACCCCCCATGCCATGTAGGTGCCGACATACTGTCCCCACCCCTCCACGCCGTCCAGGATCGTGTAAACCTCCTTGTACGGCAACGGGTTGGCGCGCCGGAACTGCGCGTGGAAATACGCCGCGTCCTCCGGCACGTCGGTCAGCGTGTAGTTGATCTGGTAATACAGGACCATCGGATTATCATCGAGATTCGTCAGCGTCATCCGGCACCGCTTCCGAAACGGCATTTCCCAATAGCAATTAAATGCGCTGCCCGGATTGACGCAGACGGCGAGCGAGCTGAGCGGCGCGAACCGGCCCCAGCCGCACGCGAAGAAATCACCGATCGGGCATTCGACCGACGGCTGCTCCGCGTCGTCCCAGTAGATGCGCAGGATGCTGAACCGCCAGTTGCCCGTCGGCGTCAGCCAGATCTGCTGGATCGCGCCGGCGCCGGCGATGTCGGCCATCGTGAACGTCGTCCCCGGTTCGATCCGCACCGACGGCGAAATCTTCCAGCCCCGCCCCAGGTCGCGGGCGCACTCCGCCCCCGTCCCTTCGGTCGCCATGCCCCCTTTCCCTTTTTCGCCGCTGAAATTCTCCGGGCTGATCGAGCGCGTCCGCGCGCGCGACACCCGCGATAGATTGCCCAGGTGCAGGCCCAGTCCGTTAAACGCTCCCAGGGATGTTGGTTGTTTTGCCATCGCTTACAGACCTCGACAGAGTTCAGGGGAAGCGAATCGAACATCCGCTTCCGGCCTTGGAACAGCGCATCTTTGATTGTGCCCGGGGCACAGTCAACTCAAACCGCGAACGGCGGGTCCGGCATCGTGCGCGTGGGTCAACCTCTGATCTCCCCACGGCTAAGAAACGGTCGACAGCAAAGAAACCAGAGAGTATATCTGCACGAGAAAGCGGCCGCGCGCAGACCTTTCCATAGGCAGTCAATCCATGGTTACGGACCACCCCGCATGGCACAACGCCATGTAGACCACTCAGTTTCTTCGCTTTCTCGATGCCAAGGGGTTTTCGCCCCGGCTGCTGCTCGATGTCAGCGCCCACAAGGGCTACTGGTCGGGCACGTTCCGGCGGGTCTTCCCCCAGACCGAGGTGGTGATGATCGAGCCGCTGGTCGAGATGGAACCGCACCTGGAGCAGACCTGTCGCAAGCTGGGCAATGCCCGATACTATCTGAACGGCGCGGGAGCCGAACCCGGTGAACTGACATTCACGATCTGGCCTACGCTGTCGGGCTCCTCCTTCATCCCCCAACCCGACCAGCCGGGCTACGAGTCGCACGAAAAGCGCAAGGTGTAGATCATCACGATCGACGGCATGATTGCCGCCGGTCAGGTGGGCATTCCCGACATGATGAAGCTGGACGTGCAGGGCTTCGAGCTGGAAGTCCTCAAGGGGGCGCGACAGGCGCTGGGCATCACCGAAGTTATCTTCATGGAAGTCTCCCTGCTCAAGCTGATGGGGCCGCGCCTGCCGATCCTCCACGATATCGTCGCGTTTATGCACGCGGCCGGCTATGTCGTATTCGACATCGTCGGGTTCTACCGGCGCCGGCGCGACCACGCCCTGGCCCAAACCGATATGGTCTTCTGCCGCGAAAACAGCCCCCTCCGCCGCCAGGAACCGCTCAGGAACGATTTCGACTGGGACTGGGGAAACTATCTTGACAAGACATGACCCGATGATCACCTGAAACCATCGCGCTTCCCCCCGGCCCTTGGATCCTGACGTTCATTGTGGAGTGCGGCGGCAGAGACCGCGTAGCGGTCGGCGACGCCGCTTTGGATCGAAAAGCCTGCTACCTTTCGCCTCACCCCCCACCCCTCTCCCTTTCCCCTACAATCCCCTTGTCCCAGGACGGTTTTTGACTTATTAGTTAAGGGTCCAGCCGCGCCACCAGATGCTCCCCAATCGCCAGGCATCAATTGGCGCCGTCACTTTCGATCTTGCGAGGTGGATGATGACTCGGAAACCTCTCACGCCGGAAGAACGCCTCAAATTGTGCCGCCAGCTCGGCATCTCCGGGCTGGATCATGTGCATCGGATGGTGGTCGAGGGCAAGTCCCGCGGCGCCCACTGGCTGCTCAACCTGGGCCTCGGCGCCAGGCATCTCGAACTGTTTGGTTACACGGCCGAAGGCATGGAACGGCTCGGCTACGACCGCCGCACGCTCGCCCAACTGGGCTACGCCGTGCAAAGCGCCGCCCCCGCGCCGGCGACCGTCGGCGGCCGCTCTCCCGCCGCCGGGTTCTCCCCGGCCGCGCCGCACGACGCCCCCGCGGGCCGCGGCCCCGAGCAGCTCCGGCGCCTCATCGCCGCCGGTCTGCGCGCCAGCGAACTCCACAGCCAGGGCTACACGATCCATGACTGCAAACGCCTCGGCCTGTCGGCCATGGAACTGGCCCAGCTCAACTTCCCGATCGAGGCGCTGGCCACTGTCTGCACCGCCGCCGAATTGCGCCGCGCCAATTTCGGCGCGCGCGACCTGCGCACCTTCTTCAGCGGCTCGGAACTGAAGCAGGCCGGCTTCCGCGCCGACGAAATGCGCATGGCCGGCTTTTCCGTCCGCGACCTGCTCAACCTCGGCTACAACGAAAACCATATCCGCACGGCCGGCTACAGCACGAACGAACTCCTCCGCGAGGGCCTGACCACCACCACCCGAAAACTCTACTGAGATCGGCATGAAAGCCACGGACGGGATTCGCTACATGACCCCATCGCACGCCTGGCGACTCGCGCGCAATCCCCGCGTCCCCGTCCCGCCGCCCTCGACCTGACGCTCCCCGACCGGGTGACGACGCTCGCCGAAAGCGACATCGCCCCCAAAGACAGCCTCGTCACCGGCGAGCGCCGGATCGCGGTCTCGTCCCTCAGCCGCGAAAACCGCGAGGTCTGGCCCTGGTTCGCCTTCGCCGCCCTCGGCCTCCTCACGCTCGAATGGCACATCTACTGCCGCCGCGCCTGGCTCTGCCGCCGCACGCCATAGGGAGCAACGTCGAACCGACTTCTTCGAGTGCGGTGGCAGAGCGTTGCATCGCAACGCGTCGACACCGCTTTGGATCCAATCAACCGCGGCCGATTCTGAGGCGAGAGGTGTTCTCAATGGGTCTGGGGCGGATTCCGGCAAACTGAAACCGGCTTGGCTGCTTGGCGGCCCGATTCATGCAATGCTCACGGTTTGCCGCCGGCCTGCTCCCCGCTTTTCGACCAGTGAAGGAATCGGGGACTTTCGCCGCCGCCTTGAGAGCCCGCGTCAGCAGGCTTTTCCAGGGCCCCCTCGGTGGCCTTGTTATTGGCGCCGGGCCTCGGCCCGGTCACCCGGCAGCGCAACTTTCTCCCAACCGTTTCAACGGTTTCCCCCGCAACCCACCCAACCCGATGTCCGCCTCACCGGAACATCTGATACTGCGTCGACCGCATCGACTTGCGCTGGCGCTCCCAGTTCTCCCCCTCCAGATTCGCCGCGTCACCGGCCT
>ERZ795049.1908-NODE-1908-length-25804-cov-5.895530_pt1 | contig 25804 bp, 18 predicted proteins | sample MGYA00375133_ERZ795049 | MGnify/ENA primary metagenome ERZ795049 (study PRJEB30178, sample SAMN05720147) | activated sludge metagenome | isolation source: anaerobic digester from wastewater treatment plant | place: Japan | collected 2015-04-20 ... | reverse complement strand
GCAAATCTGTTTTTAGGAACAAGTCTTTTTATTAAAATAAAAACAAAAACAACATTTAATAAATGTAATATTAAATTATCAAGATGATAATATTTTGGATTATGTCCAAAAAATTGATATTCAAGCATAAAAGACCATATAGCCAAAGCTTTATATCTATCTTTTTGATAATGTTTTGTAAAATTTTCTACACTTAATTTCGTGAAACTTGAGTCTGTACCAATATTTTCATCATCATCCCAATTAACAAAATTAAAATTTTTTACACCCAAAAACAAAATACTAGTAAAAACCAGTATCGCTAAAAGAAGAATTTTATCCTTTTTTTTTGACTGTAAAAATTTATTGCTCATAAGATTATAAAACAAAGTTCAAAGTAAAAATATAATTTAAGGTGTCTTAGAAATATTCAAATGCAAGGCGCTGAGATTGAGGACGAAGGAGCGTACAAGAGGTACGTGACTGAGTCCGAATATCGAATGCAACGCAGCAGTTGGATATTTATAAGACACCGTTTATTTTCAATTCACAATTTTCATCTCTTTAATAAGATTCTTAGCTCCTGCATATTTATCAATAATAAACAAAGCATATCTTACGTCAAGATTTATACATCTTTGTAAATTTTCTTCAAAATCAATATCTCCTGACATTGCTTCGCTATTTCCGTCAAAAGCTAATCCTATTAAATGTCCATCACCGTTAATAACTGGAGAACCTGAATTTCCGCCAGTAATATCGTTATTGCTGATAAAACAAACTGAAAGTTCGCCTTTTTCGTTTACATAAGGACCAAAATCTTTTGCTTTATATAGTTCTTTAAGTCTTGCTGGGACTTCAAACTCTGTGCTTTCTGGGTCTTCTTTTTGCATAACTCCTTCTATAGTTGTATAGTAATCGTAAGTAACACCATCGCGAGGATCATATTTTCTTACTTGACCATAAGTTAAACGAATGCTTGAGTTCGCATCAGGAGCCATAAGTTTTCCCTTATTCATATTTAAAATTCCTTCGGTAAAAATTCTTGAGCCTTTATCTATATCATCTGAGTTTTTCCAGTATTGAGTGTTAACTTCACGATATTTACTCAATATGCTTATTCCTGTGCTAAGAACTAAATCTTTTTGCAAAGTTTTTAAATTTGGATTTTCTAAAAATGCAAATAATTTTTCTTTAGTCGCAAATACAGACTTATTAAACATATCGTTTACATATTTATCAAAATTAAGTTTGTATTTTTTCTCAATAGTGTTAAAGAAATCTGGATGATATGTTTTGTCTAAATTATTGTAAACGTAATTAAATAAAGCTATTTCAACTTTCTTTTCTGTATCTGGATTATAGTCTTTATAGAAAGATTCTGCTTCTTGCTTAATAGCTTCAACTAATTTATTAATTCTTTCTTCATCTTTAGATTCTAAAGCACTTAATAATCCTGACCATTTATATGCAAAAAATGGCAATTCTGGTCCAGAAATTAATCCTTCAAGCAAATACATTCTTGCTACTGCATAATCATATCTATCTTTATAGCCTTTTTCAAGCAAATTTAAAGCTTCTTTATATTTTGGGTCGGTATTAACTTTTAAATATTCTGCTTCTATTTCTTTTTTAATTTGCATAGTATTTAAATGTTTCAAAGCTTTATTTTGTTGTTCGCTGTATTTCCAATAGTTTGATGTAGAAGCATATTTTGAAGCATATTGAATTTTTGTTTTTTGGCTTGCTCTCATTTCTGCTCTTAAAACCTTAACTTTCACATCTCTAATTTCAAATCTAAGTTTATTTGTAACATTCATAGTTTCTTCCAAGCCAAAAGATGTGATATATCTGTTTGTTGTTCCTGGAAAACCTATAATCATTGCAAAATCGCCGTCTTTAACGCCTTTGTTACTTACAGGTAAAAAATGTTTAGGTTTAAGAGGAATATTTTCTTCAGAATATGGTGCTGGGTTGCCATCAGGACCAGTATAAACTCTAAACATAGCAAAGTCGCCTGTATGACGGGGCCACATCCAGTTGTCGGTGTCGCCACCAAATTTTCCAATAGAAGATGGAGGAGCGCCAACTAAACGCACATCTTGATAAATTACATAAACAAATAAGAAAAACTGATTATTGTTAAACATATCTGTTACATAAGCTTTGTAAGGAGTGCCTTCTACAGCTTTTGCAGAAAGAGCTTCGCCTTCTTTATCAATTATTTCTTGTCTTTCTTTTTCACTCATTCCATCGTTAAGTTTTGACAAAATTTGTTCGCTTACATCTTCAATACGAACTAAAATAGAAGCGGTGGTTCCTGGATTTGCTAATTCTTGATCTTGTGAATATGCCCAAAAACCATCTTTTAAATAATCATGTTCAACTGTTGAATGAGATTGGATCATTCCATAACCGCAATGGTGATTTGTGAAAAACAAACCTTGGTCAGACACTATTTCGCCAGTACAAAAATGCCAAAACGGACTGCCCTCTTTACCTAACCCGATAATAGCATCTTTTATGCTAGAATTATTTACACTGTAAATATCTTCCGGACTAAGTCTGAAGCCTTGTTTTTTCATGTCTTCGTAGTTTTTACCTATTAGTGGCAACAACCACATTCCCTCATCTGCTCGTAAGTTTAGGTTAAAAATGATAGTAAAACCTAATAAAATTGCTAAAATTCTTTTCATTGTTTTAAGTATTTATTATATTTTTGAACAAAAATAACTCAAGTTTTTTGTTTAACAAGTTTTTTTATATTATAAAATTTAAAAAATTACATTTTATGCAAACTTTTATAAAAACAGTTTTTAGCTTGTCTTTGTTTTTACTTACACATAATTTTTTGTTTTCACAAGTAACTGTTCCTATTAGCGAAAAAGAAATGGAACAATATAATCGTGAGCGTCAAGCAATTATGGCAATGAAAATCGACTTGTCTCAAACTTGGCTATATATGGTTAAAAACAATGTCATCTCTTCAAATAAAATTTTACTTTCCGAAGTTTTTTATTCAAAACAAGGTTTGCCCGAATTAGTGGTGCAATACGATGAAAATCAAAAGATTACATCTAGTACAAGAGTAAAATATAATTCTAAAAATTTACCTTTCGAAGAAATAAAATTTGCGGCAGACTCTAGTTTAATAGGTGGTATTTTGTTTGAATATGATAAAAATGGACTTTTGAACAAGCAAGTTCATTATAATGAAAGTGGTGTTATAACAGCTATTCAACAATATTTAAGAAAACAAGATACAATATTTATGTCAGTTTTTAATAACAGTGCTGAGTTTATATATGGAAATGCCTTAATTTTTGAAAATAAAAATGGACAATCACTGTTAAAGTCAATGTATAAAATTGATTCAAGCCACAATATTATTGAAAAAAACTTGTTCGATTATGATGAAATATATGCTTTAAGAAGCAAAATAGTTTATGATGACAAAGATTTGGGAACTCAGAAAAATTTTGTTTATAATGATGATGGAGCTTTAGTTAGAACAATAATTACTAATTCTGCAGGAATACATATTAGCGACACTTCTTTTGAATATGACGAATACGGAAATCTTATTAGAATTGTAGAATACGAAGAAGAGACTGGTACAGCAAAATTGTTTTTTATAAATTATTTAAGTTTAGTAAAAGGAAAAAATGGAAATAAAAACTAAAATATATAGACGACAACAACAAGTAAGGTCTTATGACATTGATGAAAATCTAGAATTAAAACTAAATGTTATCTTTCAGTGGTTCAGCGAAATAGCTTGGGAACATGCAAAAACATTAGGTATAGGTTTTGAAGAATTAAAAAATGTTGACAAATTTTGGGTTTTAAATTCTGTAAATGTTGAAATCAACAAACTTCCAAAATGGCAAGACCAACTTATTTTAGAAACTTGGCCCAGCGGAATTTCTGGCATACAATACACTCGCGAATTTCAATTTTATGATGATAAACAAAACGTATTAATTGCAGCATCTTCGTCTTGGGTAATAATTGATAAAAACACTTTACGCCCAATTTTACCACCAGAATTTTCTTACTTAGACGAACTTTTAAAAGAAAAAGCAACAGATAATTTATTGAAAAAAATCCCTTTGCATAAAGATTTGAAATTTGAAACTGAAGAAACAGCTCGTTACACCGATATTGATATGCATCATCATGTAAACAATGCAGTTTATGTGAATTGGATAGAAAATATTATGGGAAATATCTTACCAAATAAAATTAAACGTTTTAAAATTCAGTTTTCTAACGAGTTGAAATTGGGAGATAAAGTTTCTATTTTTACAAAAAAAGAAAATAATTACATATATTGGGAAAGTTTAAAATCTGATGATAAAGTTTGTTTCAGAGCAGAAGCAGAATTTGAAAATAATTTAGATAATAATTAAAAATTGTTTTATGGAATTTACAGCACTTGAAATTTTTGGATACATAGCCTCAATTCTTATTGCTTGGTCGATGGCAGTAAGCTCTATTATTAAATTTAGATGGATAAATTTATTTGGGGCACTTGGATTAACAATTTATTCTATAATAATCTCTGCAATCCCTGTGGCGATTGTCAATGCTTTGATTGTAATTTTAGACATTTATTATCTATACAAAGCATACACAAAAAATGAAGTTTTTCAAACATTAGAATTAAGTGAAGACGACCATTATTTAAAACAGTTTATTGAGTTTTATAAAAACGACATCAAGGAATTTTTTCCAAACTTTGAATATAAACCAGATTCGAAAAACTTACAGTTCTTGATTTTACGAGACATGAATGTTACTGGAGTTTTTATGGCAAAAAAAATAGACGACAAAACTTATAATGTTGATTTGGACTATGTAAGACCTGAGTATCGTGATTTTAAAAATGGAAAATATATTTATTCACAAATTAAAGAAAAATTTTTAATCCAATCTTGCACTACAGTCAAAACACAATCCAAAAATAAAGCACATATAAAATATTTGAATAAAATTGGTTTTAAAAAAGTTGGTGAAGGAGAATTTGAAATGAAACTAAAAAATAATTGATAATTAATAATTGTGTCTCGACTTCGCTCAACACCCAATAATTGAATAATTTAGCTTCGCTACATTTTTTTTACAACAAAAAAGCATTAAAACTGTTTATCTTCAAGTTTTGGAAAACAAACCGCAATAAGACGAAATTTTGTGGTGTTTGGTATAATATTTGTACGTGTTTTATTTTTAATTATCACAATATCAACATTAAATAAAATTGATTATGAAAAAAGTTTTTACCCTTATATTTACATGCTCTATAGCATTGAACATCATTGCACAAGATCAACTCACACAAACTGTTAGAGGAAGCGTTACTTCTATAGACCCTGAAAGTGAAATTTTTAACGCTTCCATTTTTGTAGTAGGAAGTGATCCTTTAATTGGAACAACAACAGACCAAAACAATGAATTTTCGTTTAAAGTACCAACTGGACGACAAGTAATTGAAATTAGCTGTATAGGTTTTGAAACCAAACAGTTTGATGTGCTTGTTACTTCGGGTCGTGAAGTAATTATAGAGGCTGCCTTGCACCCTTCATCTATTCAATTGGGCGATGTAGAAGTTGTCGCTCAATACGACAAGAGTAAGCCTATTAACAGTTTAAGTTATGCAGGAGCAAGAAGTTTTAGTGTTGAAGAAACATATCGTTTTGCAAGCTCTTTGGGCGATCCTGCAAGAATGGTTCGCAGTTTTGCTGGTGTAATTCCTGTTAATGATTCTCGAAACGATCTTATCATTCGCGGAAATGCACCAATAGGCGTACAATGGATTATAGACGGCATTGAAATAACTAATCCCAACCACTTTAATACTGGTATAGGCATGACTGGTGGACAAGTAACATTATTAAATACCAATCTTCTTTCTAACTCCGACTTTCATCTAAGTGCTTGGCCCGCACCTTACGGAAATGCTTTAGCTGGAATTTTCGACTTAAATGTAAGAAGTGGAAATAATAAAAAACGAGAATTTTGGTTACAAGCCGGTTATAATGGTATAGAGGCTGGTGCAGAAGGATATTTTTCTAAAAAAAGTAATTCTAGTTATTTAGTGTCTTACAGATATTCCATACCTGATTTAATGAAAAAAATGGGTATGAAAGTTCCTTACGTCCCAAAATATCAAGATTTAACTTTAAAAACTGATTTTGAACTAAATAAAAAAAATACCTTATCAATATTAGGAATTTGGGGTACTAGCAATATTAATTTTACCATTGATGAAGAGATGTCGGAACTTATAACAGAAGACGATAATGTAACTTTTTACCAGCGAGTAGAAGTAAATTCTATTGCTTATGTATTTGGAGGAACTCATAAAGTAAAGTTTTCCCCAAAAACAGAATTGAAAAGTACAGTTTCATTTGTTAGAAGCGATACTCGTATGCCTGTAGATACAATGAACATGGTTGACCCAAATGCTGAGTGGCAATTGCTTTGGCATGAAAGTGCTGCCGAAAATAAATATTCTGCATATTCGGAGCTAACTCACAGATTTTCATATAATTCACGAATTATTGGTGGAGTAAAATATGATTTGTATGATTTTAATTATCTTGAAAAAACAAATTATGAATATTTTCCTAGTGGAATTATAACTGATGAAAAAGGGGAATTTAATCTTTTCCGTGCTTACGCACAATATGTGCATAATTTGTCATCAAAATTTTCTCTTACAGGAGGCGTTTTCAGTATGTACAAAACTCTTAACGACAAATATAGTGTAGAACCACGCGGAGGAATAAAATATACTCCTGCAAAAAATCATACATTTGCACTTTCTGGAGGATTGTATAGTCAAATGCAACCTCGCTCCTTTTATTTCATTCAAACACCAACTGCTAATGGATTTGAATATTCAAACAAAAATCTAGATTTTTCTCGAAGTGCACAAATAGACATGTTTTACGACTGGGCTTTTGCAGCTAATTGGCATACAAAAATTGAATTATATTATCAGCACTTGTATGGTATCCCTGTAAAAAATGATCCTAATTCATATTGGACAATGCTACAAGCAGGAGGAGCTGGAGAAAACTATATAATAAGAGAAGACAATTTGGTTAACAAAGGAACAGGAAGAAATTACGGAGTAGAATTTACCTTAGAAAAGTTTTTTAGTAAAAATTATTACATACTATTTAATTCCACTATATACAATTCATCTTACACCAACGGTTTTAATAACAAACGATGGAGTACAGTTTTTGATGGAAAATATCTTATGAACCTGGCTAGCGGATATGAATTTAATTTAAAAAACAACTGGACACTTTTTGCCGATTTAAAAGGTTCATGGGCAGGAGGTACTCGCTATACACCTATATTAATAGAAGAGTCCGAAGCAAAAGGTGAAATTGTACTTGATACTGATAATATTAATTCTTTAAAACTAAAAGATTATTTTCGAATTGATCTTCGTTTGGGCTATCGTAAAAATCATAAACGTTTTTCAGAAGAGTTGGCTATTGACCTACAAAACTTAACTAACAGAAGAAATATTATGGGATTATCCTATGATTTGCAAAAACATAAATATGTGGAAATGCTTCTTCAAGGCTTTACTCCTATGGTTACTTATAAAATTTATTTTTCTTTGTAAAAAATATGAAAATAAAATCAAAACCCTAATACACTACCACCTTTCTATTTTCACTCTCTCCTTCTGACGCTACACGTAAATAGTACACTCCTACAGCAAATTCCGAAACATCAATTTCAAGTTTATTATAATGTGTTTGATTTTGAAATTTATTAACATAAACTTGTTCTCCCATACTGTTTGTAAGCGTAATTAAACATTCTGCAGGTTTTGCAAGAATATATTCAATATTTAAGCTTTGATTTGTTGGGTTAGGATATGGTTGGAATACCAATAAGTTTTTAACATTAGCAGAACAAATTAAATTATCTTCAGTATTGTTTTCGTAATGTCCTTCATAAGGATTAGCAAAAACTTCTAAACAAATAATTTCTGGAAGAGTTTTTTCTGCTCGCCAAATTTCTGTTTTCAATGTATAATCAATTACTTGACTAACTGGAATTGAGTCTAAACTTTCTCTGTAAATTTTTCCCTCACCCAAATTTAAAACTAGTTCAGGTTTGCTTACTGGTAAAGTTCCATTATTGATTATATAAACCGAAATTTCTAAATAATTTCCATTTAATTTTGTACGTAAATCATATAAAATCAAGTCCATTATTGGGTTTACTGATATTATTTTTTTCTCTATATAATCTGAGCAACCATATTCTGACACAGCTGTTAAGTTTACAAAAAACTCTCCTTCAGAAATATAAATATGCGTTGGGTTTTCTTCTATTGAACTTTCAGAATCTCCAAAAGACCATAAATATTGGCTTGCTCCTTGGCTTAAATTTGTAAAATCAACAGTAAAAGGAAATCCGCCCCAGTCTCTTGACATTGCAAAATCAACTTGTGGTAATGGATAAACTTTTATAGTATCTTGAGCAAAAGCCTCACAACCATATTCTGATTTTATTTCTAAACTAATTGGATATTCTCCTATCGTATCGCAAACAAAAGTTGGCGAAGCATCTGTATTTGAAATAATTTCATTTCCATTAAAATTCCATATATATTCCACAATTTCACCTGATTGTGATTCAATATTTTTCGCTACAGTAAATTCACTGTTTACGCATGAGTTTTCAACCAATAATTCTAATTCTGGATTATCATAAATTTCAATTTGCTTAGTGATTGAAGTTTCACAAGTGTTTTGCCAAACAACAGATAAACTCACATCATAAATACCAGAATTTTCGTAAACATGTGATGGGTCTGAATTTTCACCAAAATTTCCATCACCAAAATTCCAATTCCACGAAACAGGTAAATTATAAGAACTTTGCTCTGTAATATTTATAAATGACGATTCGCTGTTAACACAGGCGTTTTGGGAAAGAAAATCTGGTTTTACTGCTTGTTTTACAAAAATTTCTTTAATAATAGAATCCCTACATGCTTGCTCTGACTCGCTTATTAACTTTACAGTATTAATACCAGAATTTTCAAAAACATAAGATACAGTGTCTCCAAAAAGATCAAAATCATTAAATTGCCAATAATTATTTAAAATATTTCCACTTAAAATTGTTGTTTTAGAAATAAAATCTATTTCTGCCCATTGACAATAATAGTCTGGGAAGAATTTTGGTTCTGGAAGCGGGAAAACTTCAATAGTCTCATCTAAATAATCTCCACATCCAGAATCTGTTTTTATTTGTAAGCGAATATTGTAATTACCAGGTTCGTCAAGAGTAATTTCGCTATTTTGAGAACTTGCAAACACTTCACCATTTACAAACCACTGCCAAAAGTTTATATTTCCTTCTGGGCTTGTAGATTGATCGTTAAACGAAATTAGATTTTTTGCACAATGTCCTTGCACAGAAAAATCAGGATTTGGCACAGTTCCCATAATTGTTACTGCAATTTCATCTTTAGCCGAGCAAGCACGCCAATTTGTGCAAGTTACAGAATAAGTTCCCGACTCAGAAAGGGTAATTTCAGGTGTTTCAGCTCCAGTACTCCAAAGATAGCTTACAGTTTCGTCAGAATTTGTTGCCAAACTCAATCTATTTCCAGCACAAAGCAAAGTATCTGCAGGACCTATAGAAGCTGTTAATTCATATTTATCAAAACTAAAGTTTATTGTATCGCTATAATATTTACAGCCCAAACTATCGGTAATAATCAAAGCATAATCGCCCTCATAAAAAATTTCGATTGATTGAGTAGTTTCTGGCGAGCCAAGCCATTCATAGGAATAATCTCCTGTAAGTTCTGCGTCCCAAATTACAGAATTTCCATAACATATAATTGTATCTGCAAAATTATTCACTTGTGGATAAAACACTCTAATATCATCACTAGACTCAAAACCGAAAATATCTGTTACTGTACATGAATAAACTCCTGGTTTATTTACATGAATCACAGAATCTGTTTCGCCAGTACTCCACAAATAAGAAGTAAACCAAGGCTTATAAGCTGAAATTGCAGTATCACAAAAACCATAAGGAACACGGATATCGTAACCGAGGGAGAGAGGGGGGGAGTATTTGTCGTGAAGGTAACGCTCTACCCGAATTCTATCATTATCAGATAAAACAGTATCATAGAAAATAACTTCAGCAATATCGCCATTAAGATAAGCAGTATTTTCTAAGCTACTCCCTAAAATGATACCATCACAACCCAAGTTCCCTGAATTGCCAGATGATTTAAGTGTCCCAGATTCAAATAGTTGAGAATTTGGTGAGTTATATACTAAAGTATTCTGCATAAATTGAGTCGGAACAGATATATCATAAAAAACAGCATTGTCAGTTAAAGAGCGTAATTTTAATCTTCCTGAATAATACTGTAAAAGAGAACGCTCTGAAGAAACTCCATCAAAAATAACCTGATTCGAACCATTTTTAATCTTATGAATAATGAAAAAACTATTAGGTTGAGCAAATGTTGTTTCAAAAGCACAACTCATCGATGTTGTAGAACCATTGAATCTTATAACTGGCAAATTGTTAATAGCAGAGTCAATTTTGACAGGTTGTTTTATTGTATTATTTTGAAGCAAGTCAAATTGATTCCCACTCATATCACACCAAATATTAATTTTATTATCAACTACGGAAACATTATCAGCAGCTAACCATAGTTTAAGATGCTCATTTGAAGAATCAAATTTATGGCAGAAATAAATTGATGATGCTTTTGCAACTAAACATGAATTAAATGCAACAACTTTCCAATATAAAGAGACTATAGAATCAGGAATTTCAAAAACATATTCATTAGTAATTAACAACTCCGAAGCAAAAATAATATCTAAAAAATCAATATCATTAGAAATTAAAAGTTGATATAATATTGCATCATTAGCAATATTCCATTTAAAAGTGATTTCATTATCTAGAATTACACTATTATTTTTTGGTAAAACTAAGCTTAAAAAAGTGGGTTCAGGATACTGGTTTAATACTTCAATAGTTTCGACAAAACTTGCTGAACAGCCATTATTTAGAACAATATTAAATTCTGTTAAATATAAGCCATTACTAGGGTATATATGAGTAAAATCTGCTTGGTCTGACATTTCCACTCCATCAATTAGCCATGAATAATTTGTTATAAATGTTTCTGATGGGACAGATACTGATGAAATAAAATTAAGCTCAGTATTAGTACAGGCAGGATAATGTGTAAAAGAAACTTCTGGCACTGGCAAAATTTCGATTTGAAATTCAATATTATTAGCACAGCCAGAAAAAGACTCAACAATAAGTTCTATTTGTTGAACTCCTATATTTTCAAAAACATATTCTGCATTTTGAGAAAAAATAGTATCATTTTCATTTATTATCCATTTCCAATTTGCAATATCGGATACAGGTGTAGAATTATCAATAAAAATAGTGGTATCACCCAAGCAAATATTTTCTACAAAATAATCAGGATTAGGAGCTGTACCTAAAATATTTACATAAATAGAATCAGAAGCATAACAAGAGTTTTCATTATAAACTTCTAATTTATACCAGCCTGATTCGTTTACTATTTCAGAAGCAGAGTTGTTTTCTGAAGGCGACCATAAAAAAGAAGTACAAAGTTCTTCGCCCTCTATTAATCTTATTGTATTACCGATACAAAGAAAAGTATCGTTGCCTAATGAAATTTTATTTTTAAAACTATCAACTGAAACAGAAAAAAATACAGTGTCAAAACAGCCAAATGAATCTTCTATTCTTAACCAATAATCACCTGCGTCTTTAAAATATTTTGAAGACTCTGTATCTGCATCATACCAAAGATAATTATATGAACCATCAAGCTCGACTTGATATAAGACAGAATCTCCAAGGCAGATATTTGAGTTTTGGAAATTGGGATTTGGAAATTGAACATTAATTGTATCTGATACCACTCTACCAAACGTACCTGTAGCTTGAACCCAATATTGTCCTGATTGATTTACATAAATTGTGTTACTTGTTTCACCAGTTGACCAAACAATATCTGAATAATGTGAATCTATGTATAATAAGGTGTCGCAGAAACCATAAAGTACGCTAATATCAGAGCCTAAAGTGAGGGGTGGTGCATATTTGCCACTAAGGTAAGATTCTATAAGTATTCTTTCATTATCGGACAAAACAGTATCATAGAAAATAATTTCAGCAATGTCGCCATTGAAATAAGCAGTATTTTCTAAGCTACTCCCTAAATTGATACCATCACAGCCCAAGTTACCTGAATTGCCAGATGATTTAAGTTCTCCAAATTCAAATAACTGAGAATTAGGAGAATTATAAACTAAAGTGTTCAGTATAAATTGAGTTGGAACAGACATATTATAAAATACAGTATTGTCAGTTAAAGAGCGTAATTTTAATCTTCCTGAATAATACTGTAAAAGAGAACGCTCTGAAGAAACTCCATCAAAAATAACCTGATTCGAACCATTTTTAATCTTATGAATAATGAAAAAACTATTAGGTTGAGCAAATGTTGTTTCAAAAGCACAACTCATCGATGTTGTAGAACCATTGAATCTTATAACTGGCAAATTATTTAAAACAGAATCTATTCTTAAAGGTCTCTTTGTTGCATTTTCCTGTGTAAGATGAAAGTCGTTACCAGATTTATCATACCAGGTAGCCACTTTATTATCAACAATTTCTACAGAATCGGCAGAAAGCCAAAGAATTAGATTATTCTGTGGAATTTGTGCATAAAATTTTGTAATGTTTAAAATGAAAAAAGAAAAGAAAATCAATAATATTTTAAACAAGTTGTTTTTCCTTGTTTTTTTTATAAAATAATTGCTGTTCTTTACATTAAGGCAAGTTTTATAATTAGACTGTATGCATAAATCTTTTTTCAAGTTTCTTAAATATTCTAATTTCCAAAAATAATAAAATTCTCATAAAATAAATATAAAAGCATAAAATTAATTAAGGTAGAAAAATTGGCTTCTCGTTTTTCGCTTCGCTCAAAAAAGTAGTTATAAGTCTATAAAGTCTGTAAAGTCGAAAGTCTGTAAAGTCGAAAGTCTGTAAAGTTGAAAGTCTATAAAGTTGAAAGTCTGGAAGGTTTGGAAAGTTAAAAGTTAAAAGTGCTTCTCGCATTTCGTTCTCTAACAATTAAATACTAAGCACTTTATAAACTTTTACTAATTTAAACTGTATCCATAAATCCTTTTTCTACTTTATTAAATATTATAATTCCTAAGAACAATAAAATTATCATAAAAATAAAAGAATAAATTAAGTGCCAAATAGAAAATACTCCTTGTCCTATCATTCCGTATTTGAATGTTTCAATTACTGATGTCATAGGGTTTAAGGCTATAAGCCATTGTTTGTCTTGAGGTATTGAGTTTAGTGGATAAATTACGGGTGTTGCATACATCCAAAGTTGTACCGCAAATTGTAATAAAAACGTTAAATCTTTGTACTTTGTGGTTAATGATGAAAAAATAATTCCAAAACCTAAGCTTAATCCTGCTGTAAGTAATACTAATAATGGAAATAAAGCTGAGTATAAATTAGGACTTACAACAGAGTTTGTTTGTAAAGCGTAGTAAATATAAATAATTATAAATATTCCGAATTGTATGAAAAACCTAACTAAATTAGAAATTACTATTGATATTGGCACTACTAATCTAGGAAAGTAAACTTTACCGAATACTTGTTGGTTTTCTACAAATATTTTTGAGTTTCTAGTTAGGCAATCTGCAAAATAATTCCATAATAAAATTCCTGAAAAGTAAAATAATGGTTGAGGAATACCATCTGTTGATAAGCCAGCAAGATTACCAAAAACAAACATAAACATTATAGTAGTTAAGATTGGTTGTATAATAAACCATAGAGGACCCAGAATAGTTTGTTTGTAAAAAGTAACTATATCTCTTTTTGTGTACATTATTATCAGGTCTCTATAATCCCAAAGTTCTTGTAGATTTAAGTCTAAAAGTGAAGAACGAGGCTTTATTTGTTTTTCAAATTGCATAATAAGTGGTTAAAATAGAATGCAAATATATATATAAAAGTCGAAAGTCTAAAGTCAAAACTGCTTCTCGTTTTTCGCTTCGCTCAAAACTCGAAGAGAAACAACCACGAATTACACGAATTTTCACTAATTATGGCTTGTATTCAACTATGCAAGTCATATAAGAAACAAGGGAATTGGCAATTAAGAATCGGTCTTTTCGAGCGAAGCGAGAAATCTCCCCTGTTTTAGAGTAGGGCTGAATAATAGCTTTTGCTTGGAGTGGCTCTATAGCAGGGGAGGTTTCTCGTGAAGTTGAGCTTGAATTTTCCGCCAAAACCCCCACATTATTTGCAAAACCAACACCCCCATCTAGATTATACGCAAATTCCCAAATAAAGTTTCGCTTTTTATCTTAAAATCGGTTCGAGTTTTAAAAGTCGAACCGATTTGATTTTATTGGTATGGTTTTGATGAATGCTAAAAATTCAACTCCTTCAGAGTTGATGTTTTCAGAGATACGATAACCCGAGTTTCACTCGGGCTTATTAACATTCAAGTCCTTTGGACTTGATGTGTATAAAATAGTTAAGATAAAATATTTAAGGTTTTGAAAATAGACAGATGCATAAGCAATATTTCAATAAGGCGTATTAAAATTTGATTTAAGGAACATTTAATAGAAATGACCACGAAGTGGTCGAATATGAATAGCCGTAGGTTGCCACCTACGGCTATGAATGACATTAGAAACTGCGACTCCGATGGAGTCGAACAAAATTATTATAATAAATATTTTTCATCAAACTCAATATCAAACTCTTTCAATAAAGATAATAATTCTTCTTTGTATGAAATTTTTTTATGGTGTTCTCCTTGGTTTTTGATGTATTTTATCAAATTATCTTTTTCTTTTATGTTGTACGTAAATATTCCATAACCCTCTTGCCAACCATTGAACTTATTAAATAAATTCTTTGATTTAATAAAATCATTACTTGATAATTTTATGTCTTTAATGAGCGAAGAGATTGATATGGTCTGGTGAATATGTGTAGCAATATGGATATGATCCTCGACACCGTTTATTCTGTATAAATGGCATTTTTTGTTATTTAATAATCCCCATATGTAGCGAAAAAGCTCTTCTCTGTTTTCTTTAATTAAACAATGGTTTCTGTTTTTTGTGCTAAACACAATGTGATACAAAAGTTGTGTGTAAGTACTCATTATCAATATATATTTTGTGATTAAAAAATAGTATAAAACAAAGATACTCTAAAATAATTAATTTAATAAAAAAAATAAGGAGTTTTATTCAACTCCTTCAGAGTTGTTTTTTCCGTTGATACGATAACCCGAGTTTCACTCGGGCTTATTAACATTCAAGTCCTTTGGACTTGATGTGTATAAAATAGTTAAGATAAAATATTTAAGGTTTTGAAAATAGACAGATGCATAAGCAATATTTCAATAAGGCGTATTAAAATTTGATTTAAGGAACATTTAATAGAAATGACCACGAAGTGGTCGAATATGAATAGCCGTAGGTTGCCACCTACGGCTATGAATGACATTAGAAACTGCGACTCCGAAGGAGTCGAACTAGATTACTGTTATTATAAAGTTTCGTTTTTACTAGGCTCAAAAAAAGATGATAAAAGGTTTATACTGGAGTTAAAATAAAAAAAAACTAAAACACTAACAACTGTTAATAATTGTGCTTGTTTTTATAATAATTAGTATAATTCAAAAACTTTTTATTAGTTTTGCTTTTATTTTATAATTAGTTATGCCTACAGCAATTAAAATTGAGAATTTATCTAAGCAATATCGTCTTGGTTTGGTGGGAACTGGTACTTTGTCTCATGATTTAAAAAGGTGGTGGACAATAAATATCTTGGGTAAAGAGGATCCTTATTTAAAAATTGGCGAGATTAACGATAGAGCTGCAAAATCTAAATCTGATTATGTGTGGGCTTTAAAAGATATAAATCTTGAAATAAAACAAGGTGAAGTTCTTGGAATAATTGGAAAAAATGGTGCAGGAAAATCCACTTTGCTAAAAATACTCTCTCGTGTTACTAAGCCAAGCACAGGTAATATTTATTATAATGGACGTATTGCTTCTTTACTTGAAGTAGGTACAGGTTTTCACCCAGAAATGACAGGTAGGGAAAATATTTTTATGAATGGCTCAATAATGGGCATGAATAAAAAAGAGATAAATAGAAAACTTGATGAAATTATTGATTTTGCTGGCATAGAAAGATATATTGATACCCCTGTTAAGCGTTATTCTAGCGGAATGACAGTTAGATTAGGTTTTTCTATTGCTGCACATTTAGAACCTGATATTTTGGTTGTTGATGAAGTTTTGGCTGTAGGTGATGCTGAATTTCAAAAAAAAGCCATAGGAAAAATGCAAGATGTAAGCAAAGGGAATGGAAGAACTGTGCTTTTTGTAAGCCATAATATGGCGGCAGTAAAAGACCTTTGCAATCATTCAGTGTTGCTGGAAAACGGGCAAGTTTTCAAAACAGGTTTAACACAAAATGTTATTGAATACTATTTACACCAATCTAAAACTACAGTCACAACACAACAATGGAAAGATATTAACATAGCCCCAGGTGACAAAGATATAAAAATCAGACAATTGAAAATAATAAATGAAAACAGGCAAACTTTAACATTTGTCAATATTAATCAAACATTTGGAATATATATCGAATATGAAGTTTTAAACGAAATCCCATATTTTTTATTGGGAATGAATCTTTTTAACATTGCAGGAGTGCACATTTTTACGACACATGACAATAATAAGTATTTATCAGGGACTAATGTAAAAAAGGGACTCTATAGTACAGTTATCTGGATACCCAGTAATTTATTGCAAGACGGCGATTATATGATAAGTGTTGCTGCGATGCGATACAATCCCTTTGAAATTTTATTTCACGTGTATGAATTGTTAAGAATACATATTATTGACAGTATGCATAGCGAAACGCGTAATATTGATTATAATAGAAATTTACCTGGACTTATCAGGCCAAAACTCAACTGGGAAAAAACAAAATATCACAAATAAAAATTTAAGTCTTAATAATTTAAAAATCGAAACTATGAAATTCACTGGCGAACGCTATCTACCTGACAAAGAAGGGATACTTTCTTTACAACATTACCATAGGTATGAATTTGTCAATCATATTATTAAACTTAAAAATAAAATTGTTTTAGACATTGCATGCGGCGAAGGATATGGAAGTCTAATTCTAGGGAAAAATGCAAAAAAAGTATATGGTGTTGATATATCCGAAGAAAGTATAGTACATGCAAAAAATAAATATTCTAATAAAAACATCGATTTTTTAATAGGCGACGTTACAAAAATCCCATTAGAAGATAATTCAGTTGATATTGTTGTTAGTTTTGAAACAATAGAGCATCACGACAGACACCGTGAAATGCTTAGCGAAATAAAAAGAGTACTTAAGCCAAATAGTGGAATACTAATCATTTCATCACCTGACAAACTATTTTATGAAAAAAACTATCCTGACTCTAAAAATGAATTTCACATAAAAGAATTGTATAAAGATGAGTTCCACCAATTACTCAAAGAACATTTCGAGTTTAATTATTATTATTTACAAAATAATGTGTTTGGATCTATAATAGCTAGAGAAACTCAAGAAAAAGCTGATTATTCAGATTTATACTACTTTAACAAGGACAATAAAAACTATGGCAAGCTGCAAAGCAGGTTTAATATTTCCATATCGGCTAATCAAAGTCTTGATATGCAAGGATATACATCTATTTACACATACGACATTTTAAGTGACCCCTATTCAGAGCTAATAACAATGCAGAAAAATTTAGAATCTATAACTAACTCCAGATCCTGGTGTCTTTATAATATTATTATGAAACCATTACGTAAAGTAAAAAAAATATTTAGTTAATGATTTATGTTATTATCGTTACATATAATGCTACGCCTTGGTTAACTAAATGTATTGTTAGTTTGCTAAAATCAAGTTTGCCCTTAAGAATAATCGCAGTAGATAACGGTTCAACAGACGGTACTCAGCAAATAATAAAAGAAAAGTATCCAGAAGTTGTTCTTCTACAATCTGCAGAAAATCTTGGCTTCGGGAAAGCAAATAATATTGGGATAAAACAAGCATACGAGGCAGGAGCTAATTATGTTTTTTTACTAAATCAAGATGCATGGGTAGAAAAAGACACGATTGAGAGTCTTATTAATATTGCCGATAAAAATCCTGAATATGGTATAATAAGTCCAATACACCTTAATGGCAAAGGAGATGCATTAGATTTAAGATTTTCTCACTGTATAGCACCTAACATGTGTCCAAAACTCGTATCAGACTTATTATTAAATCAAACCAAGTATGGAGTTTACGAAACCAATTTTGTAAATGCAGCTGCTTGGTTGATGAGTCGCAAATGTATAGAAACTGTTGGCGGTTTTAATCCTATTTTCCACATGTACGGTGAAGATGATAATTATATTCATCGCACACATTATCATGGATTAAAAGTAGGCATACATCCTTTTGCTAAAATATACCACGACAGAGAAAACAGAACCGAAATTATTACAAAAAACACCTACAAAAAAAACTTAAAAAAAAGTTTATTAGTTAAGTATTCAAATCCAAATTTGCAAAATGCAATATCAGATGAATTAAAATGGGCAATGAAAGGAATAATAAAATCTATAATAAAAATAGACATGAAAAGGTTTAAAGATGAACAAACAAGACTTAATATCATCAAAGAAATAAAAGCTAATCTTGAGTTAAACACAAAAATCAGCAAACAGAAAGGAATAAATTTTTTGGAACACTTACCTAATTACTCAACTAAAATTCCTTTTTAAATTGTAAAATTATTTCGACAAATATATTTTAAATAATGGAAAACAAAGATTTAATCAGCATAATAGTGCCTGCCTATAAAAACATCAAAGAATTTATTTATTTGCATAAAGTTTTAGGAAAGTTTATTTTAGGTGTTAATCACAAAGTTCTAGAACGCAACACAATACAAAAATAGTTTATGACAATCATCTTTTATGCACACATGGGTTCTAGAGGTCACGGAGCAAATGAATCTCTTTTAGAGATAGTAACTTATTTGGCAAAAAAGCATAATTGCTATGTGGTCATACCTGTTTATGATTCCTTTGCAGAGGAATTAGAGCGTAGAAACATCAAAACTTTTATATGTAATTATAAGATAAGTAGTTATGGAGATAATAAACTTTCCATTTCTAACCCCCGAAAAAGTTTAGGAACTATCAAATGGTGGATTACCAAACATTTACAACATAAAAAATTATTAAAAAAACATATAGAAGAAATTCAGCATTTACAAGCAGACCTTATTTATACTAATACTTCGGTTATTAATTTTGGAGCCATGGTAGCCGAACGATTAAATATAAAACATATTTGGCATTTAAGAGAGTTTCATTATTTAAGAGGCACAGATTTCACTCTTAGACCTGATTTCGGTTTTTGGTATTTAGGCAAACAATTAAGAAAAGCATCTAAGGTTATTGTTAATTCAAATATTATAAAGGATTATTATGCAAAGATTATGCGTAGTGATAAAAAAATTCAAATAATTTACAATGGAATAATTATAAAGGAAAAGCAAAGAGAAGACAATATAATAGAAAAAAAACATAATTTCTTAGTAGTCGGTTCATTAGATAATAGAAAAGGGCATATTATTATTTTAAAAGCTGTTCAAATATTAAAAACTGAAAATTACCCTATCTCGGTGGCAATTGTTGGAGAGGGTGGCAATAGGCAATACTTAGAAAAATATGTATTAGACCAGCAGCTTTCAGATTATGTTATTTTTTTAGGACAACAAAATGACACCTCTATATTTTATCAATCTGCACAATTTTACATTATGAGTTCCTTCATAGAACCATTTGGACGGGTTACGGTAGAAGCTATGATGCATAAATTGCCTGTTATCGCTAACAACAGCCCATATAATGCTGCAAAAGAAATCATCAGGGATGGAATAGATGGCTTACTTTATAATGGCACCCCCGAAGATTTAGCTCAGAAAATGAAATGGATTATAGCAAATCAAACACAAGCCAAAGAAATGGGAGAAAATGGATATCTTCATGCTAAGGAAAATTTTTCTTTTGAAGTAATGATAAAAAAAATCGAAAGGCTTCTCTCAGATCAAATCTCGGATAGATTTTAAAACTTGGTTTGGTTTATTGATATTAAGAAAAGATTATAGCAAAACTGGAAAAGTTTAAATTTTTAAATTAAAAATTTTATTTAACTTTGGGGCAATTATATATGGGTAATTTTTGTCTTTACTGCAAACTTGAATTGTATAAAATGAATTTGATTATGTTTTATAAATATTGCTGTAAATATAAAAGGATAGTATTTGAAAAATTAATATTTAAATTTTAATTCTTATGAAAATAATCATTTTATCAATTGTTTTATTTGGTTTAATAGCTATAAGTATATATATATTCTATTGGTTATATACCATAGTATTTATGCCTAGATTGTCGCGAGAGCATGAAATGAAATTACATAATTTTGATATAGATTTTTTTAACACTGAACTTAAATATTACTATGCTGATTTCACATTGTGCATATTAGCAAAACCTCATTGTTTGGATATAGAAAATGTTTTTAAAATTGGTTCTAGTACCGAAAGTGAAGCCAATTACAATATAGCCGGCATTTGTGAGTTTGCTTTAATAAATCTTGAAAAATATTATAATACAAAAGATGAGAAATATTTAAACTTATTTTTATCTAATATAAAATGGTTAGAAAGCAATGCTGTAATAAACAGCGAAACTGCTTATTGGTATTATACTTATGAGATGGGAGAATATAGTGGAAATAAATGGGCATCCTCAATTTCTCAAGGTATGGCTGCTTCTGTAATGACAAGGGCTTATGTTTTGTTAAAAGAAGAAAAATACTTGGATTTAGCTATTAAAGCAGTAAATACTATACTAACACCTGTGCATCAAGGAGGGTTTAAATATTCTTATGATACTTTTAAATGCTTTTATGAAGAGAGCGGAACTAATTCGCATATTTTAAATGGGCATGTTTATGGCAATCCTTGCAATATGGAGCATATAAAAGAAATTGCAGACATTTATGGACTAAAAGTTATTTACGATGCTGCACATGCTTTTGGTGTGAAAATAAATGGAAAATCAATTTTAGAAGCTGGAGATATGGCAACTCTCAGTTTCCATGCCACCAAGACTTATAACACCATAGAGGGTGGAGCTCTTGTTTGTCGCGATGCAGAGACAAAAAAACGAATTGATTACTTAAAAAACTTCGGATTTGCTGGCGAGACAACAGTTATTGCTCCCGGCATAAATGGAAAAATGGACGAAGTGCGTGCTGCTTACGGTTTGTTACAATTAAAGCATGTCAACAAAGCAATTTCGCAACGTCAACGAGTAGCTAAAAAATATCGCAAAGAATTAAGAAGTGTAAAAGGAATTTCATTTATGGAAGATATATCAGGTGTTAGGCACAACTACTCCTATTTTCCAATATTTGTAGATGAAATTGCTTATGGCATGACTCGTGATGAACTTTACTTTAAACTACGTGAAAAAAACATATTTGGAAGGAGATATTTCTATCCACTCATTAGTGAATTTGCCACATATCGAGGATTGCCTTCCGCTAGGAAAGAAAATTTGCCAAATGCACATAAACTAGCTGATAGTGTGATTTGCTTGCCTATGTATCATGAATTACAAACAGAAGATATAGATAGAGTTATTGAACTTATTAAAACAAAATAATGATGAAACTATGAATAATGCAGATAACCTAAACTAAATGTAATTATAAAATGACACAACAAGATATACATAATATAATTGTTGCTGGTGAAGGAGAGAAAACTGAATTCAAATCATCTTTTACCGATGAAGTTGTAATTTCTCTAACAGCTTTTGCAAATGCAAAAGGAGGAGCTGTGTATATTGGTATATCTAATGATGGGAAAGTCAAAGGTGTTGTCTTAGGCAAGGAAACTGTACAAAATTGGTTAAACGAAATAAAAAATAAAACTATTCCTTCTATTGTTCCTAATGTTGATGTTGTAGATTTTGAAGACAAAAAAATTGTAGTTTTTAGCGTGGTTGAATATCCTGTAAAGCCTGTTTCTGTGAAAGGGAGACATTATCAACGCAGAGTTAATTCAAATCATTTGCTGACTGCTGTTGAAATTTCAGATCTAAGTTTGCAATCGCGACAAATTTCGTGGGATTCGTACCCGTATCATAATGCAAGTTTCAATGATTTAAACGAAAATAAAATCAAGGAATTTATAAATAAGGTAAATCAAACAGGACGTTTTGTTTTACCAGAAAGTCCGCATTTAGCGCTTGAAAAATTGGGAATGTTAGTAAAAGAAAACCCTACAAATGCGGCAATGATATTGTTTTCTAACAAAAACTTGCATTATAATGTACATATTGGGCGTTTTAAAACACCGTCATTAATTATCGATGACAAGATGATTAGTGGTAATTTGTACGATGTAATCAGAGATGCAATGCAGGTAATTGTAGGACATTTGAAATTTTCACTTGATATTTCAATAAAAGATGCAAGTACACAACGAAAAGAAATTCCAGAATATCCACTTGAAGCAATTCGTGAATTATTGATAAATGCTTTGGTACACAGAGACTATCTTAGTTCAACTGATGTTCAAATCAGAATTTACGACAATAGCATAAGTTTTTTCAATCCTAGTGGTTTGTATGGAGATATAACAGAACAAGATTTACAAACGGACAAATATCGTGCAAGTACGCGAAACAAACAACTAGCAGAGGCTTTGTATTTGACCAAGGATATTGAAAAATACGGAAGTGGATTTATTAGAGTTCGAAAATCTATAGCCGATTACCCAAATATGAAATTTTCTTATCGGAATGCCGGTTATGGTTTTTTTGCTGAATTGAGTTATGAGCCAAAGGATGGCGAATTAAGTGGTGAATTAAAAGATAAGGTCACCAATAAGGTCACCAATAAAGTCACCAATAAGGTCACCAATAAGGTCACCGATAACCAAAAGATAATTATAAATGAAATAGCTAAAAACAATCGTATTACAACACAGGAACTATCAAATATATTGCAAATTTCATTAAGAAAAACCAAAGAAAATATAGCAAAACTTAAAACTATGGGATTTTTACAACGCATTGGACCTGCAAAAGGCGGTTATTGGCAAATTATTGAACCTGATGCAAAGCAAAATGAACAAAAGGAGGATATGCAATGAAGCTAGGTATAATGCAACCCTATTTCTGCCCCTATGTTGGTTATTTTCAGTTAATCAATATGGTGGATGAGTTTGTAATATATGACAACATTGAGTATACAAGAAAAGGTTGGATTAATAGAAATAGAATGCTCCAAAATGGAAAAGATGAATATTTCACCCTGCCTTTAAAAAAAGATTCTGATTATCTTCATGTTAATCAAAGGGTATTGTCGGATAACTTTAATAAGGATAAGAACAGAGTTTTACGAAAAATTGAAGCAAATTATAGAAAAGCACCTCAATTTAAAACCGTGTTTCCGATAATAAGTGAAATATTTCACTGTGACAGTAAAAACTTATTCGACTATATTTATAATAGTATCTGCAGTATAAACAGCTACTTAGGAATTAATACAAAAATCATAATATCTTCAGGGTTATCAGTAAACACAGAGGAATTTAAAGCCCAAGAAAAGGTGTTGGCAATTTGTAAAGAACTAAATGCTGAGAAATACATCAATCCAATCGGAGGGGTAGAATTATATGACAAAGAAGCTTTTCAAGAACAAGGGATTGAATTAAGTTTTATCGAATCCTTACCTATAGAATATAAGCAATTTAATAACGAATTTGTTCCATGGCTTTCTATTATAGATGTTATGATGTTTAATTCGGTGGAGGAGATACGTAGTATGTTGCAAAAATACGAGCTAGTATGAATACCATTGGTGGATATTTTGAATTGGAATTACCTTTGACAGAGGAATATCATAAGAGCGCTATACGGCTTAATACAGGACGCAATGCGTTTGGATATATTTTAAGAGCCAAGCAGTATGAAAAAGTGTATTTGCCTTATCATACATGTGATGTAATGCTTGAACCTGTCAAAAAGCTGGACTTAGATTTTGAGTTTTATAATATTGATAAAAACTTTGTTCCTGTTTTCGATTTTTCAAAAGTAAATCAAATGGATGTTTTTGTTTATACAAATTATTTTGGAATTTGTGATAAACAAGTTGAAATGGTATCCCAAAAATGCAAGAATTTAATCATTGATAATTCACAAGCTTTTTTTTCAAAACCCCTGTCGGGTGTTGATACATTTTATTCAGCTCGGAAGTTTTTTGGAGTATCTGATGGAGCATATTTATACACAGACAAAGAGATTATGGAGGACTTGAAACAGGATGTCTCTTACCAGCGCTTTGAACATTTATTAGGACGAGCAGACAGGAGTGCAGAAGAATTTTATACTGCTTTTAAAAAGAACGATGACTCTTTAGTAAATCAGCCTATTAAAAAAATGTCTAAGCTTACTCAAAAGCTCATGGCTTCTATCGACTATGAAAATATTGCCCAAAAAAGAATTCAAAATTTTGATGTCCTTCATTCTGCTCTTTCAAAAACCAATCTTTTAGGCTTAGATTTGTCTTCGGAATCAGTGCCAATGGTGTATCCCTACTTAATAAAATCAGGAGAGGAATTAAAAAAACAATTAATAAATAATAAAATTTTCGTAGCCACTTATTGGCCAAATGTAAAGGGGTGGATTAAGGATGATAATTATGAAAATAATTTATACAGCAAAATGCTTGCAATGCCTATAGATCAAAGATATAACAATGATGATATATTGAAAATTCTTAAAATAATTATTAGCTTTTATAATGAATAAAAATATTAGAGTCCTCGTTTTTCCGTGCGGAGCAGAGAATGCCGTTGAAATTCATACAGCACTAAAAGATGTTGTAAACATAGAACTTTATGGAGCATCTTCAAGAGATGATCATGGTCAATTTATTTTTAAAAATTATTTTGGAGATATTCCATTTATCACAGACCTTAATTTTATCAAAAAGTTTAATCAAATACTTGTTGACAATAAAATTGACATTGTAATTCCTACACACGATGATATATCTTTATATTTAGCCGAAAATTCTCAAAATCTTTATGCTAAAATTGCTGTTCCTGGTTTAAAACAAGCACAAATTGCTAGAAGCAAGAAATTAACTTACAATTTATTTAAAAAAGAACGTTTTTGCCCCGTTGTTTATAATAATCTTGATTCTATTGTAAATTTTCCTTGTTTTTGTAAACCAGATAAAGGGCAAGGAGGAAAAGGAGCTTTTGTAATTAACAATCAAAAAGATTTAAAAACATTAGATCTTGCACGATTAAAAGATTATGTAATTACAGAGTATTTGCCTGGAGAAGAACTTACTGTGGATTGTTTTACTGATAAAAATAATGAATTAAAATTTATCGGGCCAAGAAAAAGAAATAGAGTTTTTGGTGGTATAAGTGTAAACTCTTCTGTTGTACCTGTTGACAATGAAATAAAACAAATAGCTAAAACAATATCTGACAAGGTGAGCATGAGAGGGTTAT